>Ga0182024_10014506_pt1 | contig 15229 bp, 19 predicted proteins | sample P32metaG_FD_120480 | JGI IMG/M metagenome (GOLD analysis project Ga0182024, IMG submission 120480) | Permafrost microbial communities from Stordalen Mire, Sweden - P3-2 metaG (Illumina Assembly) | ecosystem: Environmental > Terrestrial > Soil > Wetlands > Permafrost | place: Sweden: Stordalen... | reverse complement strand
TGGTTCTCCGGTTCAAGGCGCAAGAGTCGCATAAGCGCCATTCCGTTAAATCACCCGCGAGGGGCCAAAACGGCAATAAACGCCGGTCATTAAAGGCTTTTCTGCGCGTTGCAAATATCTTGAATTTTGCACGGCTCACAAAAAGAGATTCACAGCGTCCGTCGATAAGGCTACGCTCACGCTGTTTTGATAACCCTTAATCCTTTGCCCCGATTCCCCCATGCCTTTCCGACAACCTTTACAACCGAACGCGCCCGATCTGGCCGCGAGGCCGCTGGCCGAGGCGATGATGCATCATCGGGCCGGGCGCTTGCGGGAGGCGGAGCGGTTGTATCGCGTGGCAATAGGACTTGCGCCGCGCCACGGCGACGCCTTGCGCTTGCTGGGTATGATTTGCCTTGAGGATGGAAAGCCAGAGCAGGCGTTGCCCTTATTGCAGGATGCCCTGCAAGCGCAGCCAAACAATCCGGAAATTTTCAATAACCTCGGCATTGCCTTGCGGGATACCGGACGCAGCGAAGAAGCGGTCACGCGATTCCGGCAGGCCTTGGCGCTCAACCCCGCTTGTGCCGAAACGCTCAACAATCTCGGCAGCGCCTTGCGTGAGCAAGGCAAGTACAAAGCCGCGCTTGATTGCTTCAAAAAGGCTCTCAGTTAAAAGCCAAATTATGTCGGAGCCTACGTCAATATGGGCATCTTGCGAGATGAGGAGGGCAAGATTGGCGAGGCGCTGGCGTATTACAACCGGGCGCTAAGCCACGCGCCGGAGTACCAAAAGGCCCTGCTTGGAAAGAGCCTCGCGCTGATCGCCCTTGGGGAGTATCGCGAGGGTTGGAGACTGTATGAAACCTGCCTTGGCAACCGCGACACGCGCGGCCCCAACCCATTTGCTGCCGTGAAACCGTGGGACGGCAAACCCGCGCGGGACAAGCACCTATTGATATGGAGCGAGCAAGGGTTTGGCGACGCGCTGCACTTCATCCGCTACGCCGAATTATGCAAGAAGCGGGTCGGCAAGGTTTCGGTGCTTTGCCCGAAGCCTCTGGCGCGGCTCTTCAAGGCTCTGCCTTTTATCGACGACGCCTTCGTTGAAACAGGCGAGAGAAGCTTTGACGAGCATGTGCCGATGATGAGCCTGCCGCATCTTTTCGACACGGTTTTGGAAACCGTGCCCGCCGCCGTTCCCTATCTGCGGGTCGATCCTGAAATTCAGGCGAAATGGGCGGCGAAGTTCGCGGGCGTCACGGGCATGAAGGTGGGGTTGGTCTGGGCGGGCGGCATTCGTGAAGGCAATCTGAACGCCAACCGGATAGACCGGCAACGTAGCGTCGAACTTGAGCGCATGAGGCCTTGGCTCGATCTGCAAGGCGCTCGGTTCTATAATTTGCAGAAGGACAAGCCAGCCGAACAAATCGCGACGCTGGGCCTTGCAGATCGCCTCACCGATTTTATGGGAGAGGTTGCGGATTTCGCCGACACGGCGGCCATCGTTCAGAATCTCGATCTTGTCATCACGGTCGATACGTCCATGGCGCATCTGGCGGGCGGGCTTGCCAAGCCGGTCTGGATTTTGTCGCGCTACAACGCCTGTTGGCGCTGGCTGCAAAATCGTCCGACGAACCCGTGGTATCCTACAGCGCGGATTTTCGGCCAGCCCACGCTGGGCGATTGGGACAGCGTCATGGCGGAGGTTGGACGCGGATTGACGCTAGAGATTGCGAAACACGCTCACAAGTCTTGATTTTTGCACACATGGGCCGCGCGCGTCTGCAGCTTAGATTGGTGGATGACTCCGGCTCATTTTTTCGGATAGTGTTATAGCCGGAATGCACCCCATGGGTTTAGGGAGGGGAATTATGAAAGTGCTTTTACGTTCAGCCATTGTGAGCTTTGCGCTGATACTCTCCTCTTTTGAGGCATCCGCCTCATGCTTAGCCGAGGCAGCAGCATTCGCTAGTTTTCCGGTCGCGCTGCGCCTTGGTTTTGCGCGCGGTTGATCGGCGTCCCGTCGAAATCCACTACATCCGAGCGTGCGCTGTCCTGAACGTCCTTGATCAGTTGACTCGCTTCATAGTACTTGCCGTCGTTGATCATATTGGCGGCCTGCTGGACCTTGGTGATGGTGTCGTCTAACGGCAGGGCTAACACCTCGACATCGATGTTCACACCGCTAAGTTTCAGTTTGTCGATGGCGCCCTTGCGATCGCCGTTACCTAGGCTCTTGTTCGCATCGGCGACCGCCGCTTTTTTTTCGGGACTTGCACTGAAGTCCTCGTCGACCATGATCGACGCATCGACAGGCAGCCACTCGACCACTTTATTATTGGACGGGTTCTGCTGGTTGTTGTTGGAAGCGTTCTGCTGGTCCGCCGTCGGCGCGCTGGTCGTGCCGTTCTTGGGCGTCGGCGTATTTTTTGCGGCGTTAAGGTCAGCTTCAGCCTTCAGAAACCGCGTTTCATCCGTCTTGGCTTTGGAGAGCGCCGTCTGCGCCCTGTCGATATATTTCTTGGCCGCGTCGATGCGGCCGTCGAATATTGCAAGGCGCGTATACGTCATATCCATGAAGGCGCCAGAGCCATCGGCGGAAACGCTGCTAAAATTTTTGATCATCGCTTTCTCTTGAGGCGTCATCTTTTGCGGCGGCGGATTCGTGTCGGTGGCCGCGAACGCCAAAGTTCCAGAATAAAGCGCCGCGATTGCGAAAATCGCGATGATGTTGCGTTTGCTGTTCGCGTTCATGGGAGTCTCCTACGTTCTTCCGGCAAGAACGGTTAGACAGGAACAGTTAGCCGAGGAAACTGGCGAAATCAATATAGTTAGAGAGAGTACTTATACCTACGGTTGTGATAATTGGTCGGTTGCGCCCGCTCGCGACGAGACCGTAGCCGGGCGCGCGGGGGCGATAAGTTTGGCCGACTCGCGGCTTTATGAGAGCCCGACCTGAAATTGGTTGACCGGCCTCGCGGCGCTTGATTCCCCAGGTTTGCAACAACTTGGGGAGATTCGCGATGCCATGGAACGAGGCCGATCGAGCGAAGTAGGGGTCACCGCACGATTTGTTCAAAATTGCACGCTAACGACCTTTGCGAATGGCGGTTGCATTTTGCGGGCTTTCTGAAAGGGGATATGAAAGGAAAAATGGCCGAAATTCTCATATCGATGAAGCCTTGCGCAAACGACCGTTTTTGATAATGCCAGGATATTACAGCGATTTCGGCTTAGCGTGCAATTTTGAACAAATCGTGTGTCGAGGCCTTTAGGGAAAGCGCAGCGACGAGCCCCGCATCGGGGTCAAAAAGCGCGATTTGTCCATGTTTAGCGGGCGTTTCCGCGTGTTACAAAAATCTTGAATTATGCACGCTCTCAAAAAGGGATTCACAGCGTCCATCAATGCGGCTAGGCTCACGCTGTTTCCGCAACCTTCCGTTCTCGGCATTTGATGTCTTTTGGGTATTCCTCGCGCACGGCGCGCGTCGTCACGTTGTGCCTAACCATCGCAGCCGGTGCGGCGATCCTTTCTTGGTTTGCTTTTTTTAACGGGTATCCGATCCTGTACCCGGACACCTATTCGTACCTTCTCGATGGAATAAATTTAGTCCAACTGAAATGGCCTGATAACCAACGCCCCATATTTTATGGGCTTTCCATCTTGTTCCTGCATTGGGAAAAGACGCTTTGGCCAATTGTTCTGGCACAAGGGCTAGTGATAACGCATTTAGTTTGGCTCACCCTGCGCGTTAATGGCATTAAGCCGCGCGCCTTTGCCCTGCTCGGCATTATCTCACTTCTGGCAATCGCCACGCCTATTTCTTGGTATGTGTCATATATTCTGCCGGATGTTTTTTTGGGTGTCGTTATTCTCGGAATGTTTCTGCTCGGTTTTTGCGGAAATCGCCTGAGCCGCCTCGAAACTGTCTATCTTTTTATTCTTGTAACGGCCTCAATCTGCTTTCATTTCACGCATCTTCTGGTTGCCTGCTCAATCGCCGCCATGAGCCTATTGGTATGGCTCATCAAGCCAAGTGTTCGCAACGTGATCCGACCAGTGCTGCTTATAGGTACGATTGCGCTAGCATTTGCGGCCTTCTTTAGCTTCTCTGCGGTCGTTTATAAAAAAATTGCCTTAACCCCGAATAGTCCTCCATTCCTTTTGGCTCGTGTTCTGGCCGATGGGCCGGGAAAGGCTTATTTGCGGGCCACTTGTGGGCACAAGAATTACGCGCTTTGCGACTATCTCGACCAGCTCCCCGCAACGGAAGACCAGTTCCTTTGGCAATTTCTGCCGGAGGCAACGAAAAACACCCCAAAACTTTGGACAAACGTTCGCGATGAACAAATGTCGATAGTCACCGGCTCCGCCCTAATGTTCCCTGGCTGGACTAGCTGGAACATGCTGAAAAACACCGCGAGACAGTTGATTACCTTTGACTCATCGTTGGTCTTTATGAAAAGCGGCCCGGACGGCCCATTTTCCAAATTCCCCTTTGTGGCACCTTACTACAGTCACTCCTTGCAGGCTGAAGGCTTTTTAAACAATGCCATGCTGGAAAACATGAACATCTTCCATGCCATCGTGATCGTAGGGAGCTTGCTTTTAGGTGCATATTTCGTGACCCTTTGTTGCGTGTCAGTGAGTTTCGCCCTACCGTTCTCGTGGCAATCGTGGCTCTAGGCCTATTGGCAAATGCCTTCGCCACGGGCGCGCTTGGAGGCGTATTCGGTCGCTATGAAGGAAGAGGTATATGGCTGATTCCGTTCTGCACTCTCGTAGCTGGGCTTGTACTGGCAAAGACGCGGAAAGCGACGGGGGCAAGAAGCAACCGCGCAAAGCGCGGTTTCCGCTGCCACACGAATGGCCTGACGAATACCTGACAAGAAAAAGAGGCCGCCCCGAAGCGCGGCCCCTCCCTCGGTCGATGCTCTTAGGCTGCTTCCTGCAAGTCCTCGGCTGGTGCTGTGTCGGCGTTTGGTTGCAGCCCGTGGAGGAAGTCGGCGGCCTTCTGCGCGTGGCTGGCGGCGGTGAAGATCGCCCGCTTGTCGTCTTTGAGGACTTTCAACCAACTTTGAATATAGGCGGCGTGGTCGTCGCGGGTTTCCGGCGTAATGCCAAGATCGGCGCATAAAAAAGCGGCTCCGATTTCCGCAACTAATTCTTCCATGGCGTACCCTGCATCGCCAAAACGCTTGCGGCCAAAGTCGCGGTTCATGCGGGTCTCGTGCCGCGTGGCGTGGGTCAGCTCATGGCAAAGCGTGGCGGCGTAGGATTCAGCGTCTCGAAACGTCTGCAACTCCGGCATCTGCACGATGTCACGGGCAGGACTGTAAAAGGCGCTGCTGCCGCCATGCTGAATAGTGATTTTCGTGTTGGCGAAAAAGCGCTCTGCGGCGTCGAGTGGCTTGATGTCCGCATTGGGCGGCGTCACGGTCGCATAAAAATGCGCGGGCAGCCCGTCAACCTGTTCCCCATTAAAAACTGTGTACCCTTTCATAAACGGAATTTCGGTTTCAAGCTCTGCGCCCTTGTCGTCGGTGCCGGTCTTGGTGAAGGTGTTTGCATAAACGACAAGCGAACCTTTTTCACCTTTGCGTACCTGTCCGCCAAGCTCGGCGGCTTGCTTATAGGTGAGCCACAGAGGGCAGTTATAGCCCTTCTCCATGGAAGCGGCCCAAAGCATCAGCACATTGACGCCGCGATAAGCCTTGCCTCCGGCGCGTAGCGGTCTTGATACCGGCCCCGCCTTATGTCCGGCCTGCCACGGCTGCAACCATGTCAGATTACCGCGCTCAAGATCGGCAATGATTTTGTTGGTGACTCGGCTGTAAACGTCCAGTTTCTCGCTCATGACGCGCCCCCTTTCGCCTTGGCAATTATGCGGCGGGCGTCTTCAAGCCATGACATTTCATCGTCGGTAAAACCGGATTCAGCCGCTTCGGAACGGTCGCGCTCTACCAGTTCTTCAAGGGCGTCGAGAAGATCGGGCGCTGCGGCCATAAGGCGGGCATTGGCTTTCACGTTCGTCTGCCCCTTAAACTGCACAAGGCTTTCTGTCTCGAAAGCGGTCGGGCGGTCGGTGACAATCTCCGGATCGGTGAAAGCGTCAAAAACTCGCCAAGGCCCTGCGGTGTGCTGTGTGGTCGTCATGGTCTGCCCCCTTCTCTTTTGGTTTTGGGTTCATCTGCTGGCGCTCATGGTCGCGCCGTCGCGAATGTGCTTTTCAAAGGCGTCTTCAAGAGCGTTGGCTTTAGCCATGTCGGCGAGTGCTTCGACGGCATCGCGGTCAACCGTCGAGTTTTTCACGGTGGTGACGAAGTAATCGCCCCCCGGCCCGGTTGCAATGTCGGGCCGAATGTTCAAGGAAAGTTCGGACATCAGCGGCGTAATGCCGGGGTCTGCTTCGGCAACCGCCCCGCCCTTCTTCTTCTCGTCCTCCGGCTCCATTGTTTGAGCCGGGGCGGTGGCAGGATCGCCGGGCAAGGCTTCGCCCTTGCTCGCGGCAAGCTCGCGCTCCTGTTCATGTTTGGCGGCGGCTTCCGCTTGTGTCGCGGCGTCGGCTTTAATGTCGTCGGCTGGCTTGCTCATGGTCTGCCCTTCGGTTTCAAACGATGCGGGATTCTCGGAAAACAAAATCAGAAAACCGCCGTCGCCGTCTTCGGCTATGACGTAAGCTTGGCCGTCAATTTTGACGCGCTCCGGCTTGCCATAGCGGGCCGCGTCGTGGCGTTGAAGCGTAACCCAAACTAGGCTTGCGGCGGAATAATTCTCAAGCTCTAGAATGAGCGCGGCGGTTATGCCTAGGGGGTTGCCTAGCTCGTCTTGCTCATAGCGGATCACATCGGCGGCGCTCGTCCGGGCGGCGTGGCGAAAGCCGCTGTCCGCCCGCCAAACCACAGGCGGAACGGGAATTCGAAAAGCTATCGCGGGCAATGGCAACACGGATTTTTTCGATTTTAAAGGCAAGCTACGGCTTATCAAATTGAATAGTTCGGGTATGGGAGACAACGGCACATGCGGGCGGACGCTTGCAGGGATGCGGCCCGCTGAAAGGAAACGGGAACATGGGGCAACAAGACGACAAACCGACACCTGAGGAAATAGCCCGCGCCAAAAAGATTTTGGCGCAAGAGAACGAAAAGCCGGGCGGGGGGCCGGGCGGCGGAACGCGGGCATCCCCGGAATGATCCTCCAAATGATTCAAGCGTTGCCGCGCCCAATCATAATTGGCGGATTGCTGATCTTTCTTGGCTGGCACGCATGGGATTACTACAACGCGGCCCGCCGCGATCCTGCCGAAACTCAAGAAATCATGGCGAAGGCGGCTACCGCGCAAGCGGAAGCCAACGCGCAAAACGCGCTTGCCGGTGATGACACAGTGCGCGGCGCGGCGGTCAGGGCGGAAATGGAAAAGCTCCGGCAAGAAGCCGCCGCCGCCAAAGCCACAACGGACGCGCTCACGCAACAAATCAACGGCCTGACGGCGGCAGAGGGCCTTAAAAGGGCGGAGCTAGAAAAGCTCGCCAACGAAGCCCAGACGGCGGGGGCTGAGGCGCGGGCGGCAAACGCGCTTTTGATGGAACAGCGGAAGGCAGAGCTTGCCAAGACGCGAGCCGATGCACGGATGGCAGAGTGGTCGGCGGATTATGTTGCAGGAACTTTACCTAATGGCGGCATAGCCAAGGGCGATTTGTTCGACGCATTTGGCCTTAACCCTAGCAGGCCGCAACAAGCGCCCGCCAGAACGCAAGAAGCCGCCCGCGAAGGAACTCTTACGTCACTTGGCGCAACGGTCGTCCCCCCTGAATTAAAAATGCGCTCGTGCGCGTCCTTCGAGAAACAATGCACCGAAGTGCTGCGGTTGACGCAAGGACAACGTGTTACCGCCACTCACAACATGGGCAATGGCTGGGCGCAAATTTCTGCGCGGACGAATGACGGCGGCACGGTCGAAGGATTCGTGAACGCCAAATTCCTTCACTTTGACGGGGATTAGCCTGTGAAGCTGATTATTCAACTCAAATGGTGGTTCATCAAGCTGCTGCTCGGCGGGCTTACGGCCTATTTTTTCTTCGTGACATGGGAAGAGGTTTCGCGGGGAAAGTTCGTCAACGCGGGCTTTTATCAAGACGGCGTGAGCAATCTTTTCTTGGCAATCGTGCTCGCGGGCATCCCCTCGGTCGTCATCGGCGTGCCGCTGCTCATGGTTTTGAAAAGCGTTCTGTTCACCGACGAAGAGCGGATTTTTGAAAAGGTGCAAGAGTTGCGGCGCTATGACGGCCCGCCGCAACCTGCCCCCCCTCCCCCCGGTCGAACGGATTAGAGGGCGCGAAAGCGCCCTTTCTCTTTGGTCGAAGGATCGCGCCATGTTCAATCTTCGGACGCCAGCGCCGGATCAGCCGGCGCAAGGATCGGCGGGAAAAACCCCGCAAAAGGAATGGGAGGAATCTTTCGAGGCTGCGCCTTCCATGAAGGCGGGCGGCGGCATTACAGCGGTTGAGGACGTATCAAGCCGCGCAAGCCAATGGTGGACGGATGGCGGGCTTTATTTGGGGCAAGAGGTCAAGGACTCAACCGACAAAAGCCACGCGCTGCGGTCGCCTTGGGACTTGACCGGCAAGATTATCCATTACCGGCAGGATCGCCACGTCTTGTCGATTGGGCCGAACGGCTCCGGCAAAACGCGCCGGTTGCTTTATCCCGCGCTCTACAGGCTCAAAAACTGGTCAATCGCGGCGATAGATGTAAAAGGTGAATTGTTCGCCCATACCGCCATGCACCGGAAGGCGGCGGGAAGCCGGATCATCCTTCTTGATCCGTTCGCGGTCGTCAAAACGAATTACCCTCACCTTGCCAAACGCTTCCCCTGCGAAAGCTCCGGCTTCAATCCCGTGGCCGTGCTCGATCCGGCCAGCCCGCGCTTTGTCGATCAAGCGAAGTCCCTCGCGGTCGCGCTGATCCAGACCGAAGCGGAAAGAGAAAAATACTGGTCGCAAGCCGCGCAAGCCTTGGTGAAGGGGCTGCTCATGGGGCTGCGGATCGAGGCCGGGGCCGAAGCATCCTTGCCGCTGCTGCGTAAGGTGTTGGGCCTCGCGCCGCAACAGTTGGCGGATGAGTGCGCCCGGCTGGTTGCTGAGTTTGGCAAGCAATGCCCGGCGCTCGCGGCTTCCTTGTCGGAGTTCACGGCGTACAGCCCGCAAGATCGCGAATTAGGCGGTGTTCGCCGGACGGCGAAGGTGCAAACCGATTGGCTGGACAGCCCGGAAGTCTGCGCGGATTTGAAAAAGGGCGCGTTTGATTTTGCGACAATCAAGGATGTGCCGACAACAATTTACCTTGTGTTGCCGCCTGAATATCTCGCCTCGCATGGCACATGGTTGCGGATCATGGTTTCGTCGATCCTCCGCCCGCTGCTGCGCTCGGTCGAGGGCCGCGCCGTCCCCTGCCTCTTTATGCTCGATGAGTTCGCGCAACTCGGTCACATGGAAATGATCGAGGATAATTACGCGCTCATGCGCGGCTACGGCGTGAAATTGTGGACGATTTTTCAAGACCTAAATCAGGCGAAGATTCTTTATAAGGATCGCTGGGAGAGCTTCATATCGAACGCGGGCATTGTGCAAGCCTTCGCGCCGCAAGACATGACGACGCGCAAATATCTTTCTGACCTGGCGGATGAACGCATGACGTGGATCGACAAGGAGGGCAAAAGCTCGAACGTCTCCGGCATCAATGTAAGCGGCGGCACGTCAATCACTCCCACAAACATCAAAGAGCCGTTGATGTATCCCTATGAGCTAGGCCAAATGCAGCAAGGGCAAAGCGTCCTCTTCACGGCTCGCGGCCACGTCCTGCGCTCCTACTTCCCGGATGCCGCCGCAAAGGGTTTTGCTGGCGTCGCGGAGATGATGGCCGAAGCCGCAAAGAGTATGCAGCCTTAGCCCTCGCGTCCTCACCTTCTTCCGGCAGCGGCGGCGTGAGGGCGTCCTATTTACCGCCCACGTCTTCCGAAGTTTGCGCGTGGCGGACTTTTCGATCCTTGGCGCGGGGTGTGAGGGGCGGAAATCCCCCTGCCCTGCTCTACGGTCAAATTTGGGGCTTTGTCGGTGATGTGTCCCCGCGTTCCGGCTGTCGCTGGCTTTGAAACTGTCGGGAGATGTCCCTAAGCTGCCCCCGCACTCGCCGGAATAGCTCGGCCTCATCAACCCAAAGTTCCGCGCATCCCCGCTCGATAATGGCGCGGCGCTGCTTTTCATACTCCGCAATCGAAAACGGCTTTGGCGCGCCTGGCTTGGCGAGGTTTTGCTTCTTCGTCATTCAGCCCCCTGCCCGTAAGGTCTGCAAACGGCTTCAATGCGCCAAATCATTTCTTCATGCTGGCATGAAAGCATGCGAGCATGAATTCACTTATGGTTTGATCGGCTTCGAGGGCGGCGCGTTTGATCGCTTTGGCGGCATTGGCCTCGATGCGGATTTGCAACGGAACCGTGGGAGCCTTTGGCGGCTTCGGCTCTTTCTCGGCCTTGACGGGTACAGGTCGGGCGGCGCGAGGCTGCGCTACCGGCGTTGCCAGGGTATCCTCGGACAGGACAAGGGCTTTAGCCATTAACTCACCTTCTCCAGTTGCGGCATGCTTTCATGCACGCATGCTTTTATGTTTTGCCATAGGGCCGAAATCTCTTGAGCAGCGGGGCCTTTCGGCTCGGCTTCCGTAATTGTCTGGCCCTGGGCGTAGGGTGATTTGTAACCGGTGCGGTCGGCAACGAAGGTCTCCGCCACCTGCCCGTGCTTGGAGAGGATTGCGGCGGCTTGAGCCGTGATCAGGGTATTCGGTTTCACGCGGGTCAGCGCGAAAACGAAGGAAGCCCCGCATTCCTTGAGATTTTGCACCGTCACCGGCGCGGCGGTGAGATCGTCCTCGCTTGGCTGAACCGGAAAAATCACGAGGTCGGCCAGCTTGAAAAGCTCGGCGGCGATGTCGAGCCGCCCCGAGGCCGTGTCGATGATGCAGTAGGCCGCGCCGTGCGAGCGGATGAGCTCGAGCCCCTTTTCCAGCCCTTGAAACGGCAGGTCGACCCGCGCCGGCAGGTCGGCCTCGCGTTTCGTGTGCCAGGCCGTCAACGTCCCTTGCGGGTCGGTGTCGATCAGGAAAACCGGCCCGTCGCCGGCGCGCTCGGCTTCAACGGACAGATGCTTGCAAAGCATAGTCTTGCCGCTGCCGCCCTTTTGGGAATTGATGACGATTGTTTTCATGCAGGCATGCTCCCATGATTCTATGCGATCATGCAAGACTTGCATGACGCTATGCCAGCATGACCGCATGCTTACATGCAAGACGCTTTACATGAAAACATTAAGATATGATTACATGCGAACATGATCGCAGGTTTTCATGTTCCTATGATTTCATGGATTTATGTAAAACTGCTTGCATGACAGCATTACTATATGATCGCATGTTGACATGACCACATGCTTTCATTGATTCATGCAACGCGCGTTACATGCCGGCATGTTTCTATCCATCCATGCAGTCATGCAGCTATCTCTACCCAGGCCTTAGGGGGCATCCTCGGTCTCCCCAACCCGTGTAATCGCAACAATCTTACGCCAATTGCCGTTGCTATTATGGTTCATAGTACTATAGTTTATGGTGCTATGGAGGAGATGTGCGGATTTTCAAAACCAAGCTGTTCGCCCGCTTTGCGCGGCGCGAACGGATCGCGGATCGCGCTTTATGCGGGGCTGTCGAGCGCGCCGAACGGGGCTTGGTCGACGCCGATCTGGGCGGCGGCGTCATTAAGCAACGGATCGCACGGGAAGGGCAGGGGCGTTCTGGCGGCTATCGGACGTTGCTCGCCTTCCGGTCGAAAACCCGCGCGGTCTTCATTTACGGCTTCGCCAAGAGCGAACGGGACAATATCGAGGACGACGAGCTGACCACCTTGCAAGAAATCGCGGCAGGCTGGCTCGCGGCGGACGCCAAACGACTAGAGAACGCGATTGCAAACAAGATTTTGCAGGAGGTGCACAATGAGCCGGATGCCAAGTAAAGCAACGACAACGCCCTCGCGGCTGACGCGCACCTTGCTGGAAACGGCGAGGGACATGAGGGACGGCGGTATTTTGACCGAACCCGCCTATGAGAAAATCACCCTCCGCCATCTCGGCAAGGATGAGGCTTCCGAGATTGAACCGATAACGGGTCAGGGCATAAGAACGCTGCGCGAAGAAGCGCACATGAGTCAGGCCGTCTTCGCGCGGCATCTTAACGTAACGGTTGGCTATGTGTCGCAGCTGGAGCGTGGCGCGAAGCGTCCGACGGGTCCGGCCTTGGTGCTCCTGAATATAATCCGGCGCAAGGGTATCGAGGCGATCCTCTAACATGCCTCAACTTAATTCATGGCTTCATGCTCCCATGTCAGCATGTTTTCATAGATGCATGCAGTCATGCCGCCTTTCTTCGCCCAGCCCTTTGTTCGACGCGGCGCAGCCCGTCGAACCGGCGCGAAGCGCCGGATAAACTGACGCCCTTCATCCCGACGCGTTCCAGAAAGCCACACAAAGCGGCGCGGTCAAGAAGACTAGCGCAAGCGGCTCCTGACCGCATTAGCCGCGCTGTGTGGCATCCTAAGCGTACTGGGATAGGGCAGGGGACAGACCCTCCGTTTTTGAGAACCGTCCTCTCCGCCCCACGTCTTCTTCGCCAAGCCTCTTCCGAGCCCGCGCCCGAAGGGCGCAGATGGCGAGGGTGGCCGAAGGCCACGTATGTGCCGCGCTTGCGCGGCTCCGTATTTCTTACTGGAGGAGAGGGTTTAGCGAGGGCTGGTTTTTAAACAACGATCTTGACGCTATGCGCGAAGCGCATCTTCAGAAGATGTTCGCGCCCTTTGGGCGCGGCCATATGTTGCCAGAGGAGGGGTAGGGCGCGCAAAACGCGCCCGTAGGGGAGGGGATGAGCATTCATCCTCGCCCCTCTAACTCAACAAGTCGCGCCTCTTGGCGCGTCCGCTATAGCGCCCCGCAGGGGCGCGTATAGTCGAGAAGAGAAAGTTATCCACAGTGGTGACGAGTGTTAAATATAGTTAGATTCTTGTGTTAAGGGGCCGAAAACACTATGTAACAACTTGGAACAAATAGCATAATTCTGATGCTTGGTGGGTAAATACACGAAAGATGGTGGGTAAATACACGAATCTTGGTGGGTAAAAGCACGTTTATGAACTTTGGGCGAATCTGGTGTGCGAAAGCACGTTTGTTGCGGTCTGGTGGGTAATAACACGATCCTTGACATTGGTGGGTAAAAGCACGATAAGCACCCTATGGTGGGTAAAAACACGAAGAATCGTTCTCCTCTCTTGCCTGATCGTCACCCGATTCAGGACTTCTTCATTTGCGACGTCACGGACGCAATTCCGAAGGATGATATGGGGTCGATGGAGCATCCGATTTTTTCACTTGCCACCAAACCAGATTTAACGATCCGCGAGTACGAACATAACGGCACAAAAATCGCCGTTGTACCTAGTACACTTGGCCTGGCGACGATCCACGACAAGGATATACTGATTTACTGCATAAGTCAGCTTATCGCTAAAATGAAAACCGGCGCGGCCCCCAGTCGAACGCTGCACATCAAGGCCCATGACTTGCTGGTGTCAACGAACCGGAACATCGACGGGCGGGGCTATGAGCAACTGATCGCCGCGCTCGAACGTCTGCGCGGGACAAGCATTAAAACCAACATTAAAACGGGGGGCATTGAAAGCACCAGCGGCTTTGGGCTGATTGATAGCTGGAATGTCATGCGCCACACGGATTCCGGGCGCATGTCGGAAATGCGCGTGAACCTGTCCGATTGGGTTTACAACGCCGTGACGAAGCATGAGGTCCTGACCCTGCACCGGGACTATTTCAGGCTGCGGAAGCCCTTGGAACGGCGCATGTACGAACTGGCGCGCAAACATTGCGGCCAACAGGATGAATGGGCCATTTCTCTTGATTTGCTGAGGAAGAAAACGGGTTCCGCATCAAGCGACAAGGAATTTCGCCGGCTGGTAGGCGAAATTTGTGATGAAAACGCACTGCATAACCATATCCCTGACTATTCGGTCAGGCTCGATGGAAACAACGTAAGATTCACGAACCGCAGAACCATGAAGGCGCTGCCTTCCCCTGAAACGACTGTGTTTCCGACGCTTGATCAGGAAACCTACAATGACGCCAAGATCGTAGCGCCTGGCTATGATGTTTATTACCTTGAGCAAGAATGGCGGAATTTCTGGTTTGAAAGCGGCAAGCCGGAGCTGAAAAATCCAGACGCAGCCTTCATTGGATTCTGCAAGAGCCGTCACACTCGAAAACCCCTGCAGCATGAGTGATGGAGAGCAGGGCAGGCGAGGGGGTTTTACTTGGGCGTAGAGTGGGAAGGGCAGGGGGGCCCGCTTAACTGCCCGCCGGAACCCTTGCCGGACGCTCCTGGAGGGCCGCTGCTTGCGTTTTAGCGGCGCGGCGGTCGAACAGTTCCCATGACCAAACACGCGCCTTAGGGCAGGGGCAGGCGGGCTGGGCCGAAGGCCGAGCGCGGGTTTTAAGTGATCTAATGACTTTATCATGCTATACTTTGCCGCATAGGCTATAGACTTACTGCTATCGACGAGGAACGACCAATGACCGTGACTATCGAACTCTCTGCCGAGATTGAAGCGGGTCTCGCGGCACTGGCCGAAGCGCACGGGCTTTCCTTGCCGCAATACCTGCAACATTTGCTCGAAGAGCAGGTATCCCTTCGCGCTGCGGGCCTCTCACCCGCCGAGCGCGCGGCGGCGTGGCGCGCCTCCGTCGAGGGTCTTCCTCTCGTGCCGCCTCTTTCAGATGCCGCTATCAGCCGCGAAAGCATCTACGGCCTGCGCGGCTAAATGAGTGTTCTGGTCGATACCAATGTCTTGTTGCGCCGGACACAACCTAACCACGAGCATCATGCCGTAGCGATGGAAAGCGTGGCGCGGTTGCTCGCCACCAATGAAACCGTTTGCTTCACGCCGCAGAACATCTCTGAATTCTGGAACGTCGTCACCCGTCCGGTCGCGCACAACGGTCTCGGCTTTTCTGTTTCGCTCGTGGCGGGCGAGGTCGAGAAGATCGAACGCATCCTGACCCTTCTGCGCGACTCCCCCGCCACCTACACAGAATGGAAGCGCTTGGTCATCAAGCACAGTGTGGTCGGCGTAAAGGTGC
>Ga0182024_10014505_pt1 | contig 15229 bp, 12 predicted proteins | sample P32metaG_FD_120480 | JGI IMG/M metagenome (GOLD analysis project Ga0182024, IMG submission 120480) | Permafrost microbial communities from Stordalen Mire, Sweden - P3-2 metaG (Illumina Assembly) | ecosystem: Environmental > Terrestrial > Soil > Wetlands > Permafrost | place: Sweden: Stordalen... | reverse complement strand
GCGCGCTTGAGGGCCGAGCAGGTGACGACGCCGGGCTTGCCGGCGGCGGCCTCACCGTCGATCCAGGCGGCGATGGCCGCCAGCCACGGCGCGCGGTCGGCGTCGTCAAGCGCGATGCCGGCGCTCATCTTGGCGATGTTGGCGGCGGGGTGCAGGGCGTCGCCCTCCTGGAAGTCCCAGCCCAGGCGGCGGGCCAGAGGGATGGCCACGGTGGATTTTCCCGATCCCGAGACCCCCATGATCACCGCGATGGTCGGGGCCATCTTTAGCGCGCCGCCGTGGCCGCGCGGGGCAGGATGACGGTCTCGACGGCGGCGGCGAAGCCGTCCTTCGCGTTGGAGGCGGTGACAAAGGCGGCGCGGCCCTTCACGGCGTCCGGCGCCTGGCCCATGGCGATGGCGAGGCCGGCGACCTCGAACATCGAGACATCGTTGAACATGTCGCCCATGACCGCGGTGCGGGAGAGCGGCGCGCCGATCAGCTCGCACAGGGACGCGACCGCCTGGCCCTTGGTGGCGTGGGGGTCGCTGATGTCGAGATAGTAGGACTGCGAGCGGTTGATGGCGGCGCGGACGCCCAGGGCGGCGCGAATGTTGGCCTCGCAGGCGTCGAGGCGGGCCGGATCGGCCGACACCCCGACGATCTTGCCGATGGGGGCGGCGACGGTATCGAAGCTGGCCACCACGGTGGGATCGAAGCCGACGGTGCGGCGCTCGCGCTCGACGTTGACGGTGGCGGTGCTGAGCAGCAGCCAGTCGTCGCCGGCGAACACCCAGGCGTCGACGCCGCCTTGCGCGAGCAGGGTTAGCGTCTCGCGCGCGATCGAGGGGGCCAGGGCGTGGACGACGATCGGGCGGCCATCGGCGGCGACCAGGGCCGCGCCGTTGTAGGCCGCGAAGGGGAGGGAGACGCCGAGCGCCTTGACGAGGGCCGCCATGCCGCGCGGCGGGCGGCTGGAAATCAGGGTGAAGCCGACGCCGGCCCGGGCCAGGGTGGCGGCGGCCTGAACCGAGCGGGGCGTGAGGATCTTGTCGTCGGTGACCAGGGTGCCGTCGATGTCGCTGATGAGAAGCGCGATCGGCGCCGAGGCCGTCACAGGGCTCGCCAAGCGCGCCCGTCCCTGGCCAGCAGCGCCGCCGCGCCCGGCGGCCCGTCGGTTCCGGCGCCGTAGGTCTCGACCTTGCCGCCGGCCTTCCAGGCGTCAAGAAACGGCATCACCGCGGCCCAGGCGAACTCGATGTCCTCGGCCCGCTTGAACAGGGTCTGATCGCCGATCAGGCAGTCATAGATCAGGGTCTCGTAGCCGGTGGCCGGCTTGGTCTGGAAGAAGTCGGCGTAGCGAAAATCCATGCGCACATCGACAAGATCGACATCCGGCCCCGGACGCTTGGCGTCGAAGGAGAGGGAAATCCCCTCATCGGGTTGGATCTGCAGGACGAGGACGTTGGGGGTCGACGCGCCCTTGGGGAGACTCTGAAACAGGGTTCGCGGCGCCGCCTTGAACTGGATGGCGATCTGCGTGTCATGAGCGCGCAACGCCTTGCCGGTGCGGAAATAGAACGGCACGCCGGCCCACCGCCAGTTGTCGATTTCGAGCTTGAGCGCGACGAAGGTCTCCACATCGCTGTGGGGGTCGACATTGGGGGACTGGCGATAACCGAGCATCTTCTTGCCGGCGACCTTGCCGGCGGTATATTGTCCGCGTACGGAATTTTCCGCCGCCTGGGCGGGGGTGAGCCGGCGGATGGCCTCGATGACCCGGCCCTTTTCGGCGCGCACGGCTTCGGCGTCGAAGGAATTGGGCGCCTCCATGGCGACCATGGTCAAGAGCTGGAAGAGGTGGTTGGGCACCATGTCGCGCAGGGCGCCGGTCTGCTCGTAGAAGGCCCCCCGCTCCTCCACGCCCACCGTCTCGGCGGCGGTGATCTGCACCGAGTCGATGTGCTGGCGATTCCACAAGGGCTCGAAGACGCCGTTGCCAAACCGCGTCACCATGATGTTGCGGACCGTTTCCTTGCCGAGGAAATGGTCGATCCGGTAGATCTGGCTTTCGGCGAGCCAGGTCAGCAGGCGCTTGTTGAGGGCCCGGGCCGAGGCCGTGTCGTGGCCGAACGGCTTTTCCACCACCACCCGGCGGAAGGCCCCCTTGGGGGCGTTAAGCAATCCGGCCTTGCCCAGCCGCTCGACGATGTCGCCGAAAAAGCGTGGCGCGACGGCGAGATAAAAGAGCACCGAGCCGCCGCCCTTGCCGCCCATGGCTTCGAGCCTTCCGGCGAGAGCGGCGTAGGTCGCCGGGTCCTCGAAGTCGCCGATCTGGTAGAACAGGCGATCGGCCAGCCACTTCCAGGAGCCCGCGTCGATCCTGGCGGCGCCGAACTCGCTGTCCTTGCTGGAAGCCAGGACTTTCAGGAAATCGCCCAGCTCCTTGCGCAGGCCGGCGTCGTCATCCTGGCCGTGATCGACGCCGAGGATGTTGAAGCCCGGGCTGAGCAGCTTGGCGTCGGCGAGGTTGTAGAGCGCGGGGACCAGCAGGCGCTTGGTCAGGTTGCCACGGGCCCCGAAGATGACCATCGTGCAGGCGGGAGCGCGCGGGGCGCCGGCGGGAGCCTTGAGGCGGGGTCGCGCGGCCATCGTCAGCTCCCGGTCTTTTCCTCGACGTGGCCGCCGAAGCCGAAGCGCATGGCCGAGAGCAGCTTTTCGCCGAAGCTATGGCCTTCGCGCGAGCGGAAGCGGGCGAACAGGGACGCGGTGAGCACATTGGCCGGCACCGCCTCCTCGATGGCCGCGTCGATGGTCCAGCGCCCCTCGCCGCTGTCGTCCACCGCGCCGGTGAACTTGGAAAGGGCGCCGTCCGTGGCAAGGGCCTGGGCGGTCAGATCGAGCAGCCAGGAGGAGACCACGCTTCCCCGGCGCCACACCTCGGCGATGTCGGTGAGGTTCAGATCGAAGCGGTCGCCCTCCGGCAGGGCGTCGCCGCCCTTGCCCTTGAGGATGTCGAAGCCCTCGGCATAGGCCTGCATCAGGCCGTATTCGATGCCGTTGTGGACCATCTTGACGAAGTGGCCGGCGCCCACCGGACCGGCGTGGATATAGCCGGCCTCGGCGCGAGGATCGGCCCCGGCGGCGCGCTTGGTGCGGGCGATGTCGCCTAGCCCCGGCGCCAGGGTCTTGAAGATCGGATCGAGCCGGTCGACGACGGCTTTGTCGCCGCCGATCATCATGCAGTAGCCGCGCTCCAGCCCCCACACGCCCCCCGAGGTGCCGACGTCGACGTAGGTCAGGGACCTGGCGGCCAGGGCTTTGGCGCGGCGGATGTCGTCGCGGTAGAAGGTGTTGCCGCCGTCGATCACCGTGTCGCCGCCGCTGAGCGACGTGGCGAGCTCGGCGATGGTGTCTTCGGTCGGCGCTCCGGCCGGCAGCATCACCCACACGGCGCGGGGGGGCTTGAGCTTGGCGATGAGATCCTTGTAATCGCCGGCGCCGGTCGCTCCCTCCTTGGCCAGGGCGGCGACCGCGGCGGGATCGCGGTCCCAGACCACGCAGGCATGGCCGTCCTTCATCAGCCGACGGACGATATTGGCCCCCATCCTCCCCAAACCGATCATGCCCAGCTGCATGTTAATGTCTCCCGAAGCAAAAGGCGGTTGAACTCACGCTCTGTCTTCCCCCTCTGGGGGAAGTACCGCCGAAGGCGGGGAAGGGGGCTCTGCGGCGGCCGGTCGCCGCCCCCTTCGTCTCGCGCCAAGAGGCGCGAGCCACTTCCCCCAGAGGGGGCAGAGAGGAGTATGAGGCTCACCCGAGCGCGCGTTCGATGGCTTGGGCGAGGCGGGCGAGGCCGGCTTGCACGTCGGCGCCCAGGTCGACGCGCAGGAGGCGGCGCTGGCGCTCGGCGAGGACGGAGAAATCGCCCTGGGCCTCGGCGGCCTCGACAATGCCGAAGGTGGCCTTGCGGCCCGGAACGGCGATGTCAGCAGCGGGCGGCGCGGTGATCTGCAGGAACACGCCGCTGTTGGGGCCGCCCTTGTAGGCCTGGCCGGTGGAGTGCAGGAAACGCGGGCCGAACCCGAGCACGGTGGCGACTTTCAAATGGTCGCGAAGATGTTTGCGCACGGCCTGCAGCGCTTGAATATGCGGCTCGTCGCGATCGAGATAAGCCAGCAGGCCCACGTAGTCGCCGGCCCCCGCCCGGCGGAAATGGGCGCCCAGCCAGGCTTCCAGGCTCGCCGCGCCGGCGGCCTCGGTTAACTGGGCGGCGTTGGCCGGATCGGCGTAGAGGGCGAGGCCGTCGCTTCGCAGGACGGGCGTTTCGGCGGCGCGCTCGCCGCTCTTCTCATAGGCCTCGGTAAGCGCCCGGGTCTTGATCTTGCTGGCTTCCACGTCGGGCTGGTCGAAGGGATCGATGCCGATGACGGCGCCGGCCACGGCGACGGCGATCTCCCAGCGGAAGAATTCCTGGAACAGCATCTCTCGATTGGCCAGGGTGATGCGGACCACCGGCTGGCCGGCCTCTTCCAGGTCTCGGGCCGCCTGGTCGCGGGCGACGTCGTCCTCGCCGTCCAGGCGCAGATAGGCGAACAGGCGGTCGGCGCCGTACACGGACGTCCGGCCGAGCGGCTCGGCGTCGATAGGAATGAGGCCCTTGCCCTGCTTGCCGGTTGATTCGGCAATGAGCTGTTCGAGCCAGGCGCCAATGTCGCCGATGGACGGCGAGGCGATCAGGGTGACCTTGTCGCGGCCGGCTTTGGCGGCGACGCCCAGCAGGGCGCCCAGCACGAAGCCGGGATTGGCCGCCGGCGGCGCGCTCGCCCCACAGGCGCGGACCATGGCGGCGGTGGTCTCGAAGATGGCGCGGACGTCCAGGCCGATGACGGCGGCGGGGACCATGCCGAAGTTGGAGAGCACCGAGTAGCGCCCGCCGATGGCGACGTCGCCGTGGAAGACATGCGCGAAGCCGTCCCGCCGGGCGGTCTCCTCCAGCTTGGAGCCTGGATCGGTGACGGCGATGAAGCGCGCCCCCGCCTTGCCGGCGCCCAGGGCCTTTTCGGCAAGCGCGAAGAAATAGCGGTGCAGGATGTCCGGCTCCAGGGTCGAACCGGACTTGCTGGAGACGATGAAAAGGGTGTTGGCCGGATCGATCAGGCCGCCCACCCTGGCGATCTGCGCCGGATCGGTGGAATCGAGGATCAGCAGCTTGGGGTGCCTGGCGGCGGGGGCGAAGGTCTTGGCCAGGACTTCGGGGCCGAGGCTGGAGCCGCCCATGCCCAACAAAAGGGCGTGACCATAGCCGGCCGCCTTCACCTCTTCGCGCAAGCCATCCAAGGCGGCAAGATCGACCGCGCCGCCGGCGCCCGCCGCCAGCCAGCCCAGCCACTTGGCCTCATCGGCGCCGGTCCACAGGCTCGCGTCCCCGGTCCACAGCCGGCGGCTCCAGCCTTGCGTGGCGGCGCCCGCGAGCGCGTCGGCCTGGGCCTTGGCAAGATCGTCCGGCGCCTCGATGGCCTGGGCGTTCAGCTTGCCCGCCAGCATGGCGGCGCGCTTGGCCGCCACGGCGCCCAGCAGTTCATCGAAGGCGGCGGCGAATTTCGCGACGCCGTCGACCACCAGACCGTCGGTGACGGCCGCAAGATCGAGGCCCAGGCGCTCGGTCTCGGCGAGAATCTCGCGCGCGCCGTCGACATCGTCGGTGAGGCTGGCCGAGACCGCGCCGTGATCGCGGAAGGCGTCCATGGTGGCCGGCGGCATGGTGTTGACGGTGTCGGCGCCGATCAGGGTGGCGACGTAGAGGACATCGGAATAAGCCGGGTCCTTGGTGCCGGTGGACGCCCACAAAAGGCGCTGGGGCCGCGCGCCGGCGGCGGCCAGGGCCTTCCAGCGGGGCGCGGCGATCATCTCCAGATAGCGCTGGTAGGCGATCTTGGCGTTGGCGATGGCGACCTTGCCGCGCAGGGCCTTCAGCGCCGCGGCCTCGTCGCCGGCGGCGGTGGTGAGGCGCTCATCGATCTCTTTGTCGATCACCCCATCGATGCGGCTGACGAAGAAGCTGGCGACGCCGTGGACCTTGGAGACATCGCCGCCCTTGGCCTTGAAGGCCTCCAGCCCGGCGGTGTGCGCCTCGGCGACGGCCAGATAGGCGTCGATGCCGAAAAGCAGGGTGACATTGATGTTGATGCCCTCGCCGATGAGGGTCTGGATAGCCGGGACGCCGGCCGTGGTTCCGGGCACCTTGACCATCAAATTGGGCCGGTCCACCGCCCGCCACAGGCGCCGCGCCTCGGCGATGGTGGCCGCCGTGTCCATGGCCAGATACGGCGAAACCTCCAGGCTGACGTAGCCGTCGGCGCCGGCCAGGCGGTCCCAGGTCGGGCGGAAGATGTCGGCGGCCAGCTGGATGTCGCCGATGGCCAGGTGCTCGTAAAGATCGATGATCTCGCCGTCCGCGCGCTCGATGAACGCCCGCAGCCGCGCGTCGTAGGCGTCGCCCGAGCCGATGGCCTTTTCGAAGATCGACGGGTTGGAGGTCATGCCCTTGAGACCGTCCCGGTCGATCAGGGTCTTGAGTTCGCCGTCCTCGAGAATCTTGCGATGCAGATAGTCCAGCCACACCGCCTGGCCGGCGTCGCCGAGCTGGGCGAGGGGGTTGGTCATGGGGGCGCTCCCTCCACCGCCGGAGCGCGGGCGTCCCGCCCGCGGCCCTTCTCGTCACGCTGGCGGACGGGACGTCCGCGCTCCCGGGGAGGAATGATTTGGCGAAGCTGCATCACCGGCCTTTGCCGAGCTGGCGTTTGGCGGCTTTGTAGACGTGGTCGGGGGTGAAGCCGAAGTGGGGCATCAAATCGCCGATGGGGGCCGAGGCGCCGAAGCTGCGCATGGCGATGATCTCGCCGGCCGCCCCGGCGTAACGGTCCCAGCCGAGGGCGGCGGCGGCTTCCACTGCGACCCTGGCGGTGACGGTCGGGGGCAGCACACTTTCCCGATAGGCGCGGTCCTGGGCCTCGAAGAGCTCGAAGCAGGGCATGGAGACCACCCGGGCGCGCACGCCTTCGGCGGTGAGGCGTTCATGGGCCTCCAGGCACAGGCCGACCTCGGCGCCGGTGGCCATCAGGATCACCTGCGGGTTTTTCTCGCTCGCCCCGGCCAGGACGTAGGCGCCGCGCGCCAGGCCCTTGGCGGGAGCGTATTTGGTCCGGTCCAGGGTCGGCATGGCCTGACGCGAGAGCACCAGGCAGGCGGGCTTTTCGTGCTGGGCGAGGATGGCGCGCCAGGCCTCTCCCGTCTCATTGGCGTCGGCGGGGCGGAAGACCAGCATGCCCGGAATGGCGCGCAGCCCGGCGAGCTGCTCGATGGGCTGGTGGGTCGGACCGTCCTGGCCCAGGCCAATGGAATCGTGGGTGAACACGAACACCACCGGGTTTTCCATCATGGCCGCCAGGCGGATCGGCGGGCGCATATAGTCGCTGAAGATCAGGAAGGTGCCGGTGTAGGGGCGCAGCTTGGAGACCGCCAGGCCATTGGCGATGGAGCCCATGACGTGCTCGCGCACGCCGAAATGCAGGTTGCGCCCCGAATAGACGCCCGGCTCGAAATCGCCGGCGCCCTCGAACTCCAGATGCGTCTTGGTGGACGGCGAAAGATCGGCCGAGCCGCCGATCAGCCAGGGCAGGGACTGGGCCAGGACATTGAGCACCTTGCCCGAGGCCTCGCGCGTGGCCATGCCCTTGGCGTCGGCGGGAAAAACGGGAAGCTTGGCGTCCCAGCCCTTGGGAAGGACGCCGGTCCACAGGCCGCGCAGCTCGCCGGCCAGATCGGCATGGGTCTTGGCGTAGGCCTCGAAGCTTTTGATCCAGGCGGCGCGAAGCTTTCCGCCGCGCTCGGCGAGGCTGGCGGTGAAGTGCTCGCGCACGCCGGGCGGGACCAGGAACTGGGCGTCCGGCGGCCAGCCGTAGGCCTCTTTGGTGAGCTTGATTTCCTCGGCCCCGAGCGGATCGCTGTGCGCCTTGGAGGTTCCCTGCCGGTGCGGCGAGCCGTAGCCGATGACGCTTTTGACCACGATCAGGGTCGGGCGGTCGTCGAGGGCCTGGAAGCTTTCCACGGCGCGGGCGAAGGACTCGCAGTCGTTGGCGTCATCGACGACGCGGGTCGCCCAGCCATAGCCGCGGAAGCGCTCGGCGACGTCCTCGGTGAAGGCGAGCTCGGTGTGGCCCTCGATGGTGACGGTGTTGTCGTCCCAGATCCAACACAGGTTGGAAAGCCGCAGATGGCCAGCGATGGAGGCCGCCTCGCTGGCCACGCCTTCCATCAGGTCGCCGTCGCTGCACAGGGCGTAGATGTTGTAGTCGAAGAGGCTCGCGCCGGGCTTGTTGAAGCGCGCCGCCAGCCAGCGCTGGGCGATGGCCATGCCGACGCTGTTACCCGCGCCCTGGCCGAGGGGCCCGGTGGTGGTCTCCACCCCGGTGGTGTGGCCATGCTCGGGGTGGCCGGGGCAGAGGCTGCCAAGCTCGCGGAACGACTTGATGTCATCCAGGCTCACCGCCGGACGGTTGCGCGGTTTGCCCTTGGCGTCCGTCGCCTGGACGCCGGCGAGATGCAGCAGGGCGTAGAGCAGCATGGAGGCGTGGCCCGCCGAGAGCACGAAGCGGTCGCGGTTGGGCCACGCCGGGTCGGCCGGATCATAGCGAAGGAAGCGATTCCACAGGGTGTAGGCGACCGGCGCCATGCCCATGGGGGCGCCCGGGTGCCCCGACTGCGCCTTTTCGACCGCGTCGATGGTGAGTGTACGGATGGTGTTGATGGTCAGCAGATCAATGTCGCCGGCGGGGGCCCGGGGCGCCCTGGCGGCGGCGGAGGCGGCGGCGGTGGGCGCGGTCATGATCGATGAAACTCCGCCTTAAAGGCTCTTGGAATGGCGAGGGCCAGCGCCCATTACCCCGCCGATCAGGCGCCGCGCAATCCACGGAAAGTTGCGCGCCACCCGCGGGCGATCAACGGCCCAGGCGAAGGGGGGTTCCCCCTCCTGGCTCCGCCGCCCGCAGACGCGACCAGGGACCCAACGGGGCGACGCGAATCTTTATTTTCAACCGGCGGGAACGCCCTTGGGGCGGACGCATTATCCCCTTGTCTTCCATCCTACTGTTTCGCCCCCCCGACTGAAGGTGGAAGACCAAGGCCCGGCATGAGCGCAAGCTCTGCCGGGCCTCTTCTGTTTGGGCCATAGCGACCGGCCCTCCCGCAACGCGAGGCACGTCCGGCGCGGGCGGATGGTTGGCGACGCAGTGTCCTGTCATGGTAAAGCTGGGGAATGATGCTCATGTCCCCGTATGGCCCACGCCCGGCGACGCGCCGGCGTGGACCGAGGCCGCGGGCCGTCGAGGTCGGCGATCAGGCGGACCTATTTAGTACAACCCCTTGAACCCCCTGGCCGCCGACAGCGGCCCTAATGGGCCATAAGGCCACGTCTCCAACGCTTCGCGGCTGAGCCGGCAGGCCGGTCGCGGCCACAGAGTCCGGCCTTCGATAGCTGCCGGTGAGCACGTCGAAGATCGGAAACAGGCCGGCGAAATTCTGGTTGTAGTGGGCCGGGTGGGCGGAGTGGTGGCGCCGGTGATAGGCCGGGGAGTTCAGCACCCACGACCAGCGCCCGAAGTCGATTGGCAGGTTGGCATGGGCGACGACATGCCAGAAGCTTATGACGGAGTAGAGCGCGAGGATCGGCGCCGTGGGCTCGAAGATCAAGCCCAGGAGCGGATAGATCGTCAGGCCCTTGGCGACGATATCCAGCCAGTAGTGGCGATAGGTCGTGGAGGCGCTGACCGCCCGGTCGGAGTGGTGCAGCGCATGCATCCGCCAGAGAACCGGCACGGCGTGCTGAGCACGGTGGAACGCGAACTCGGTGAAGTCCGCCGCCAGGATGTAGATCGGCGCGGCCAGCCAGAAGGGCAGCCCGCGCAGGCTGAACACCGAGAACCCTTGCGTGAGGTGGCCGACAGCCAGTGACACCAATGGAAGCAACAGCAGGATGCTTGCGAAGTAGAACACCGTGGCCGTCGCGTTGACCCGCCAGTCGACCGGTTGCTGTCTGGCGGGCCAAAGCAACTCGGCGGCGCTCAGCAGCAAGACGGCGGCCAGGCTATAGAGCGGCAATAGCATGCGTTCCCCTCAGGCGGCCGTTCCAGGCCGACCCGCTACCTAAGCACAAACCGCGCCAATCGCACAGCTAGGGGTGGAATATAGGGCATCCCACAGTACCCGAGACGCCCGTCTTTCCAGGCTTCGCCGTCGCATAGCCCTCCGGACCAGACCGCAAAGCCGCTCCGTGGCGCGCAAGGCGCGCCAAGACGGGCGGGCTCTGGGATCGCCCCGACAACCCAAAGGAACCCCCCATGAAGCGCCTCCTAGCCGCCCTCTGCGGAGAATTAGGGGACAGGAGCAATATTCCCCCTCGAAGAAGAGGAGTCGGAGCGCGTTTGGCGCCCCGTCCGTGAACGATGGAGGGCTAAGGTGACGCTTTCCTGGATTTTCGGTGACAGTGCACTAATCTCTCTACCTAGAACCTCGCGTTGCGCGCGCGCCGCCGCCCCCCCGCATTGACAGCCGCCCGCTTTGACGCTCCTACGCCGCCATGAGCGAGGCGGCGCCAGCGACGGGGAAATTCGGGGAGGCGGAGGGCGTGATCGCCTTTGGGGCCGAGGCGCCCCTGCGCCTGGATGGCGGCGGGCGCATCGACAATCTGGAGATCGCCTACCGGACCTATGGCGCGCTCAACGCCGAGCGCTCCAACGCCATCCTGGTCTGCCACGCCCTGACGCTGGATCAGCACGTCGCCGCGAGCGGCGGCGCCGGCGGCCGTCGCGGCTGGTGGGACAGCCTGGTTGGCCCCGGGCTGCCGCTGGATCCAACGCGGCACTTCATCATCTGCGCCAACGTGGTCGGCGGCTGCATGGGCAGCACCGGACCGTCGTCCATCGACCCTCGGACCGGAGCAACCTGGGGCCTGACGTTTCCGGTGATCACCATCGCCGACATGGTGCGCGCCCAGGCCATGCTGGTCGCCGCGCTGGGCGTCGAGAAGCTGTTCGCGGTGATCGGCGGCTCCATGGGCGGCATGCAGGTTTTGCAGTGGGCGGCCGACTATCCGGATCGCCTGTTCGCCGCGGTGTGCATCGCCGCGGCGGCGCGCCACTCGGCGCAGAACATCGCCTTTCACGAGGTCGGCCGCCAGGCGATCATGGCCGATCCCGACTGGCGGGGCGGCGGCTATGCGGCGGCGGGCGCGCGGCCGGAAAAGGGCCTAGCCGTGGCGCGCATGGCGGCGCACATCACCTATCTCTCGGAGGCCGCCTTGCAGCGCAAGTTCGGCCGCGAGCTGCAAGGCGACGGCCTTTCCTGGGGGTTCGACGCCGACTTCCAGGTGGAGAGCTATCTGCGCCACCAGGGGGCCAGTTTCGTGGGCCGGTTCGACGCCAATTCCTATCTCTACATCACCCGGGCGATGGACTATTTCGACCTGGCCGCCGCCCACGGCGGGGTGCTGGCGCGGGCCTTCGCCGCCGCCCGCGACGTGCGATTCTGCGTGTTTTCCTTCACCTCCGACTGGCTCTATCCGACCGCCGAAAGCCAGGCGATCGTGCGCGCCCTCAACGCGGCCGGCGCGCGAGCGAGCTTCGTGGAGATCGACACCGATCGCGGGCACGACGCCTTTTTGCTGGACGAGCCGGTGCTACGGGCGGCGCTGGGCGGCTTTCTGGAATCGGCGGCGCTGGTCTGGGGCCGGCCGTGAGCGCGCCGCCCCCTGATCCCGCGGACATCCGCCCGGATTTTCGCGAAATCCTGCGCCTGGTGCGGCCCGGCTCTCGGGTGCTGGACGTCGGCTGCGGCGAGGGCGCGCTCCTGGAGTTGTTGGTGCGCGAGAACCGGGTGGACGGGCGAGGGATCGAGATCAGCCCCAGCGGCGTCTCGGCGTGCCTGGCGCGGGGCTTGGCGGTGATGCAGGGCGACGCCGACCGCGACCTGGATTTTTTCGCGGCGCGGGCCTTCGACTATGTGATCCTTTCGCAGACCCTGCAGGCCGTGCAGCGGCCGCGCCATGTGCTGGGCGAGCTTTTGCGCATCGGCGACAAGGCGGTGGTCTCCCTGCCCAACTTCGGCCACTGGCGGGTGCGGCTGGACCTGCTGGCGCACGGGCGCATGCCGGTGACCGGGGCCCTGCCGCAGCCGTGGTGGGAGACGCCCAACATCCACCTGTGCACGGTGCATGACTTCACCGCCGTGTGCGAGGAGCTGGAAATTGGCATCGACGCCTGTGCCGCCCTGGCGGCAGGCAAGCCCGCCCGGCCCATCGATCCGGCCCGCGGAATCGAAAACTGGCGCGCCGAAGCGGCGCTTTTCCTGCTCAGCCGGCGATCTCGTAGTGCCTGATCTCAAGCAAATGTTTGTCGGGGTCGAAGAAATAGACGGCCTTTCCCATGCCCCGTGACGCCGCTTCATCTCCCGGTCCTTGCATGTTGCCGACCAGGTCGAAGCGATCGCCATAGGGAATGCCCGCCTCAATGACGCGCTCGAACGCTTCATCGAATTCCCGTTTCGACATGGCGAACGCCAGGTGCTCGCCGCCCTTGGTGCCCCACGCCGCAATCTGAATGACGAAGTTTGGCGTGACGCGGAGCATGGAAAAGGGCTCGCGGTCACCGTCGTGCTCAAGGCCGACTATGGTCGTGTAGAAGGCGACGCTCCTGGCTCGGTCGTTCACGGGCAGAATGATGTGATCGAGTTCGATGGCCATGAACGTTCACCTCACTCGCTGAGCGCGGCGGCGTCGCGCTCGCCGGTGCGGATGCGCAGGGCGCTCTGAAGGTCGAGGACGAAGACCTTGCCGTCGCCGATCTTGCCGGTGTTGGCGGCGCGCGACAACGCTTCGATGACCGAGCCCGCGATGTCGTCGGCGACGGCGATTTCCAGGCGCACCTTGGGCAAGAGCTTCACTTCGTATTCCGCGCCGCGATAGATTTCCGTCTTGCCCCGCTGGCGGCCGTAGCCGCGAACCTCGGTGACGGTGAGGCCGGAGGCGCCGGCGAGGGTGACGGCCTCGAGAACAGCGTCTAAACGACTGGGTTTGATCACCGCGACGATCATTTTCAATTTGGGGCCCTCCGGCATGGTTCGACTGGCGCAGGCCGCCTCGGTCCCGATCGCGGCGGCGATGTTCGCGGCGGTATTCTCAACGGGCGCGGCGGCGCAGGATGAGAGCGCCGGGACGCCCGCTGCCGGGCCGCCCGCCCAATATTCCCTGTTCGACCCAACGCCTCCGGACAAGCTTCGCTCCCTGTGCACCGACCGCCCCACCAAGTCCACGGGACCGTGCACGGTGGACCCAGGGCATTTCCAGATCGAAAGCGACCTCTTCAACGCCACCTTCGATCGCGCCGGCGGCGTGGATGCCAACACCTATCTCTTCACCAATCCCACGCTGAAGCTCGGCATAACCCGCACCCTTGATGTGGAAGCGAACCTCGCGCCGGCCATCACCGTGACCACCCGCGACCGCGCCACGGGGGCGACGACCAGCGTCACCGGCATCGGCGATCTATTCCTGCGGGCGAAGTTGAATCTGGCCGGCGACGACGGCGGCGCGGTGGCCGTGGCGCTGGTCCCTTACGTGAAGATTCCCACGGCCAGGGCCGGCATCGGCAATGGCGCGGTCGAAGAGGGGGTGCTGGCGCCGATTTCGGTGAGCCTGCCGGCCAAGTGGAGCCTCAGCCTGACGCCCGAATTCGACTGGCTGCTGGATCAGGCTGGCGGGGGCCGGCATGCCAACCTCATCAATCTGGTTGGGCTCAGTCACCCGGTCGGCGCCTTCACCCCGGCGGTGGAGCTGTGGACGGACACCAATTTCGATCCGGCCGGTCAGGTGACGCAGTATTCCTTCGACCTGGGCCTTTCCTGGATCCCCCCCAAGCAGCCGAATTTCCAGCTCGACGGCGGGGTCAATTTCGGCCTCAACAAGGTCACGGCGGCGACGCAGGTCTATATCGGAGCGTCGCGGCGGTTTTAGAGGGGGCAGAGAAGGGTGCGCGGCGATTTGGCTGGTTCAACTCAATCTTCCACGGTTCTCCTCTTCAGCGCGACCCTGCCGCCCACCGGCGCCGGGCCGAAGACGGGGCGGGGCCGGACGGGGGCGCGGGCGCCGTGGCCCTTGGGGCGGACGGCGAAGGTCTGCTTGACCGCCTCCATCAGGATGAGACCGGCGAAGGGCGGCCACAGGAGGGCGCCGGCCTGTTCGAAGCCCTCGGCCCAACGCGAGGCCCAGCCGAGCGGCGGGGCGTAGAGGGCGCGGGTCCAGCCGGTGGGCGACAGCTCGGCCTCGCGCACCAGCCGCTCGAGCTGGCGGCGGCTGAAGGGGCGGCCGTGGCCAAATGGACTACCCTCGGCGTCGGCCCACATGCCGTGGCGGGCGGTGACCGCCAGGATCACGCGGCCGGACGGGGCCAGGACGCGGCAGACCTCCTCCAGCACGGTGAGGGGATTGTCGCTCTCCTCCAGGGCGTGGACGGCCAGGACGCGGTCGAAGAGGGCGTTGGCGAGCGGCAGGGCGGCGTCATCGACCAGAAAAGCGCGGTTGAGGCCCTCCGCCGGCCAGGCCTCGACGCCCTGGGCGGCCGGCATGGCGGCGACCACGCGGCGGGCGCGACGGGCGAGGCCGTCCATGAACGGGGTGGCGTAGCCGAGCGCCAGGATATCGAGGCCGGCGCCGTCGCCCCAGCTTTCGATGACCTTGCGCGCCACCATGGTTCGCGCCACCGCGCCCAAGGGCGAGGCGTAGAATTCGCGAAGATCCAGGACGCTCTGGCGCATCGGCGCTCCCGCTTTTTGTTGAGTCTAATGTATAGACTGGCGCCCCGAGGGCCAGACGGGAGCCTCGTCCCCCCCGTCGGAGACGCGTATGACCTTGACCGTTCGGCAGTTCGCCTGCCTTTTTGACAACTATGGCTTTGTCATCCGCGACGAGGCCAGCGGCCTGACCGCCTGCATCGACACGCCCGACGCCGACGCGGTGCTGGCCGAGCTGGCGGCCGCCGGATGGGGGCTCGACTTCATCTTCAACACCCACTGGCATCCCGACCACGCCGGGGGCAACGCCAAGGTGAAGGCCGCCACCGGCGCCAGCATCGTCGGCCCCGCCGAAGTGACTAAGATCGCGCCGCTGGATCGCCGCGTGGCGGGCGGGGACACCGTCGAG
>Ga0182024_10014504_pt1 | contig 15229 bp, 16 predicted proteins | sample P32metaG_FD_120480 | JGI IMG/M metagenome (GOLD analysis project Ga0182024, IMG submission 120480) | Permafrost microbial communities from Stordalen Mire, Sweden - P3-2 metaG (Illumina Assembly) | ecosystem: Environmental > Terrestrial > Soil > Wetlands > Permafrost | place: Sweden: Stordalen... | reverse complement strand
TAATGCCCTCCGCGGATCAGGTCCCGGTCAAAAGCTCGCATTCGACAATGCTCTGGCCCATGTGGGTTGTCCTGATCGCCGGATCGACCGGCTCTGCATTACGTGCTGTTCGCCCTCCCAACCTTCACATCACGCCGGATGGCCGGTGTGATCTCGTTCAGGCTGCGAGTGCAGCCGGTTCCTTGTAGCGTTCACCCTTGGCAATCGGTGAAGGGCATCACAACACAGCGCTAGGAGACGGCGCGTCGTGCCGCAGCGCGCCTTGGCATTACCGTCCCGGGGATGCCGGCCCGCTGAGCGGTTCGCCTCGGCCGGCGTGTAGATCTCATCACGCGGGCGTTTGGCGGAAACGACGGGTGATTGGCAAGTGCGGCAAAGCCCGCTCCCCAAATAGAGTTCAGTGATGCAGGTCAGTTGAAGCAGCAGAGGCGCGGCCGGCCGACCCGACATCCATCAGCGACAAACAGGAGCACGAAATGACCACGCAAACGTTTACGAAAAAGGCACCTCCGGAATGGCTTTTGGCCTTCTGGAAGGAGATCGACGACAAGACCTTCGGCAAAGGTTTCGACTGCTTTGCGGAGGACGCTACGGCCCGCCTCGGCGTCGCCGAATGGAACGGACGCGAGATCATCCGTGAAAGTCTGTGCGCATTCATCGATACGGGTTTCACCGCACATCACGACGTTGCCGAATACTGCGACGGCGGATCGCTCAAGATCTTTCGTGGCATCGTGACCATGACGCCGGGCGACCGTAGCAAAGCGGTCGTGAAACCGGTGATGACGCATTTCTTCTACATGGACGAAAAAGACCCTTACAAGGTCCGCAGCTGGATTGGATCTGTGGGTCCCGTCGCGTTCTAGTGGTTCTTGTAATCGATGGTTGCGGGGTGGCTTCGGCGACCGGTTGTAAGTTGCGCGCCGAGGCTGCCACCTATTTCTGTCTAAGTGATTTCCGAAATGGGTCAATCAGGACCGACCCGATAAGCGACCAAGCATCCCTATGACCGTAAAGTCCCTGAAAGCAACATGCTTTCGCGTCCTCCGAAAGCATAGCCGGGCCGTTGCCCAAGAACCAGGCTACCGTGCCGGTGTTGCTGTCGCGCCAGAGAATGTCGGTGACGCCGTCACCATTGAAGTCCCCGGTTCCGGCGATCGACCAGGTCGTCGGCGCGTTGCCGAAGCCCGACGCTTGCGCCACCGTGCAGCCGGCCATGAACCAGATGGCGACATCGCCGCCGCTGTCCCGGCAGAGAATGTCGGTGACGCCGTCACCGTTGAAGTCCCCGGTTCCGGCGATCGACCAGGTGGTGGGGGCATTGGCGACGACGCAGGAGTTTACGACCGTGCCGTATTTGAAGTCTCTGTCGCAACGGGAGCGTTACGGCGCACCAGGGACAGGGAGATCGCGCACCAGTGTCTCTGCCAGCCTGTTGAGAAGCGCAAGGACGTCCGGGTGCTTGTCCGGCTGCCAGCGAGCAAGCAGGTCGGCCAATCCTTCGCGCCTCGCCTTCGTCAAACGGTTGCGCATTTCCCGCCCAAGCGCGCTGAGCCGCAATTCTCCATGCTCGTTCTGTTCGACGATTTTGCGATCGTGCAGCGCTTGCAACGGAGCTTCGAGCGCCTGGATTGGCACTCCCACATCCGCGCTAAGCAAGTCCACGGTCGATGGCTCGCGTTCGCCGAGACGGGCAAGCAACCACAGCTCCGGAGCAGACAGATTGAGTTTGGCTCGGTTTGCGACATCAGCATAAATGCGCCAACGGTTTTCGTGGGCCAGGAGGGCCGTGATAATGCGCTCCAGTTCTTCGAGCGACGTAGCCTCGCGCAACATGGCAATGCCTTCGCCCTGACCGGCGGCCGGCGCCATGCCACGCAGCGGCACTTCGCGCAAAAGCAAAGCTATTGCGCACGCCGTTGCAGCGACGATCGTGGCGATGACGAAAACCGGCCGCAGGGCAGCCACCAAGGCGGCCATGTAATCTGCGCGCAGCTCCGGCGACAAGGCGGCGAGCCCCGCCGGATCCGTGGCGGACGGGATAGCCGTGCCTGGCGGCACCACTGCAGCCAAATGCGCGTGCAGCCCATTAGCGAAGATCGCGCCGAAGATTGCGACACCCAATGCACCACCCAAGGACCGGAACAGGGTCGTTCCCGAGGTGGCGACACCGAGATGTTCGAAGTTCACGCTGTTCTGCGCCGCCAGCACCAACACCTGCATCACCATGCCGAGGCCTAAGCCAAGCACCAGGGCATCTACGGAGGTCAGCCAGACGGGATGATCGACCGAGAGGCGCGACAGCATTAAAAGGCCAATCGTCATGATGGCAGTTCCGGCAATCGGAAACGGCTTGTAACGGCCCCAGGCGCTGATGATACGGCCGCTCGCTATCGAGGTTATAAGCATGCCGAGCATCATCGGCATGAGCTGCAGTCCAGAGGCCGTAGGGCTTTCGCCCTTCACGACTTGAAGGTAAATCGGCAGATAAGTGATCGAACCGAACATGGACAGGCCGACGATCAGGCCAACCGTACTGGCGATTACAAAGGTGCCGTTGCGAAAAAGGCCCAGCGGCAAAATCGGTTCGGGCGCGCCAGCCTCCACCGCGACAAACGCGATGATGGCAGCGAACCCGAGCCCGATGAGCCCCAAGTTGACGTGCGAAGCCCACGGCAAAGTTGTGCCGCCGAGGCTCGTGAATAGAATGATTGCGGTGAGCGCGACGGACAACAGCACCGCGCCCAGGTAATCGATAACATGCCGTCGCCGCACCGTCGGCGAATGCAGGACGGCCGCGATGACGGCCAGCGCCAACGCTCCGGTCGGAAGGTTGATATAGAAAATCCATCGCCACGAAAGGTGATCGACGAAAAACCCGCCTAGCAGCGGGCCAATGATCGTGGCAACTCCGAATACGGCGCCAAATACCCCCTGGTAGCGGCCGCGCTCACGCGGCGGGACGAGATCGCCGATGACGGCGATCGTTGTGACGATCAGTCCGCCCCCGCCGAGGCCTTGCAGGCCACGGAACAATATGAGCTGCAACATGGTGTGCGCTAATCCGCAAAGCGCCGAACCGACAAGGAAAATGACAACCGCCACTTGCAGGATGATCTTGCGGCCATGGACGTCGCCGAACTTCCCATAAAGTGGACCAGCGATCGTACTGGAGAGTAAGTAGGCTGTGACAACCCAGGATAGATGGGTCACCCCGCCCAATTCTCCGACAATCGTTGGCAGTGCGGTGGAGACGATGGTCTGGTCGAGCGCGGCGAGCAACAGGACCAGGATCAGTGCTCCAAAAACGGCCCAAATCGATTCGCGAGCTTTCGCCGCTGGCGTAACTTCGGGACCGCCGGGGGCACCCACTCCGGCGCGAAGCGCGCGCGTCGTCTGTCCCGGTGTTGGCGACTCGCTTCCATCTTGTGGTTGTTTGCTATCCATGCAGCCTGCCCAACTGTTGTGATGGCCAAATCGCGGGCCGAAGCTGTTTCGCGCGTAAAGCGCGTCAGTTTTGGGAGCTTCAGCGCAACCCTACATAAATTCGAGGCCGATCGATCTGCCGATACGCTTTGTCATTTCCAGATCTGCGGTTCTCAACGGCAATCGGTTCACACCTAATCCCCGCGCACACCGTTGAGGAATAGGTCCCCAGCTCCGTGAACGCGAGTCTCAATGTCAGACGTTCCCGAGCTAAGGCCCAGCGCGGCCATTCTTAGGCTCCTGTCAACGACGAGACTCAACTATTCGACGCGGATATGGTTCGACACCCAGCGACAACTCCAGCTCCTTCTCGGCTTAAGAAGAGCCCGACCTTCTGGTTCCAGGTCATTCAGAAAAATTATAAAGCTCAAGCATGGCGATTGTCCTCCAGAACGTCTCGGCGCCTGAAAATCCCGTACGAGATCCATTCGGCAAGCAGGCCCTCCTTCTCATCATGCAATTCAAGGCAAAGCTTAATGCGTCCCCGGTCAGGCCTGCTCCGCGACGGGATTTTGTCCGTGATCTTGGCGATCACCCGCAGCTTTCTCTCAGGCCGCAGTGGCTTGAAGAACTTGATGCTTTCGGTTCCGGGCGATCCCAGCGTCACCGCATCCCGCAGGAAGGTGTCCACCGCATGCCGCATGCAGATGCCGAGCACATGCAGACCACTCCCGACAATCTCGCCGAAATGATGCTGTGCGGCGTACCGTTCGTCGATGTGAATTGGCTGCGGATCAAACTCCTTCGCAAAGGCCATAATTTCTTCTTTGCTGATCGTACGCCCGCCACAATCGATGACTCGTCCGACCTCAAAGTCCTCGAAGTATCTCGGAAGAGAAGTCATGGTGTTTCAAACCCGGACTATGCCGATGGCTGGCATTGGCTCATTGCACAATGGAACGGCCATCCAAAAGAGCATCCGCATCCGGAGTCCGGCCTATCCTGCCTGGGCCAGGGGCACGGTCTGGACGGGACCGAGTCCCAGCATTTCTCTCGCTTCGGGCGCCGTAGCGGGCTCTGCGCCAAGCTCACGGATCATGCGGACCATGCGTTCTACAAGTGCCTCGTTGGTCGCCAATTCACCGCGGCGGATGTACCAATTGTCCTCCAGGCCGACGCGGACATGACCGCCGAGAATCACGGCGTGCGCTGTGGCGTGAACCTGGGCAGAGCCGATTCCGCTGACGCAAAAGACGGACTGCTTCGGTAGATAGTCAACCATCGTCTGCAGAATCTTTGGCGTGTAGGGATAGGCGCCCTGGAATCCCTTTGTGTTCAGCACAATGTTGATGAAATAAGGCGGCTTGTCGTAGCCCGCATCGATCAGGCGCGTCGTGTCCTGCAGGATATGAGCCAGGCTGAAGACCTCCCATTCCGGCTTGATGCCGTTCTTACGGAACACCTTTGCCATCTGATCGCAGCGATCCGGGTTCGTGTCGACCAGGATTTTCCGGTCGCCAAACGTCGCCATGATGGAGTGGCAATCAAAGGTTGCCATTTCGGCCCCTGCTTCGAGCCCCTTCAGCCGCTCCTCAAAAATGATCTCGTCGAGGCCTTCGCGGATCGTCCCTGTCATATCGCCATCGATGCCGCCGCCACTGCTGTTGTTGATGATGATGTCGCACTTGGCGCGGATGAGATCGTTGGTCCGCCGGTAAATCTCCGGATTGCAGGTAGCCCTGCCATCGGGCCGCCGAACATGCAGCGCACAAATCGATGCGCCAGCGTTATAGGATCGGTACACCGACTCGGCGATTTCCTCCGGCTGGGTCGGCAGGTTGGGGTTCTGCTGTTGCGTGCCGACGCCACCGGTCGGCGCCACTGTGACAATGACCTTTTGCGTTACCATGGAGAACCCCTTGGATGTGCGGAAGAAATTGCGGGTGGGACCATCAATGCAGACACGCCGGTGGCGGCCGCAGTTCGTTGCCGGTCTTCAGTTGACAATGAGGCTGTTGAGGTCGGTGGTCCCTTTCAGGATGCCGAGCTCCTTGCCCACCTTGTTGAAGAACTCGAAATCCTGAACGGTGATCTTGGAGGACATCGGCGGCGGAAAGATCGGGGACGAGGCGCCGAGAAGAAACTTCTTCTCGATTTCCCGCGCTTCCGGCTGGTTGTCGCGAATGAACTGTTCCGCCTCGTCAATCGAGGCGCGGAACGCGGTAATAGCCGGCTTGTTAGCGACGGCCCAACTGCGCAGCGCGCCGATGATGATACCGGGTCCGTTGGGCAATACCTCGGCGGTGTAATTGGCGATTTGATAGGCGGCCCCGCTGTCGAGTGCACGGGAGCGGAACGGCTCGACGATCGCTGCTGCATCGATGGAGCCTTGCCTGAGGGCGTCGGGGATTTGCGGCATCGGAAGCTCGACGATCGTCATCTCATTAAGGGCAACATCGTTATTCAGGAACCACTTGCGCAACATGATGTCGCCCATGCTGTAGATGCCGGGCACCGCGATCTTCTTGCCTTTGAGATCGGCTGCATTCTTGGCACCGAGGCCGGTCCTCCCGAGCAAGGTTTGGATATTCAGGTCAGCCGGGAATCGCGATAGCCCGCGCACGACGACGAGATCGATGCCGCCTTCTACCGCAAGCAGGAGGTTGGGCACCGCAGTCATGCTTAGTTGCAGCGATCCCGCGACGAGCCCTTGCACGCCAGTGGGAGCCGTGGTGAGGCGGGTCACTGTTCCATCGATGCCGTGCTTGGCGTAGAAGCCCTTCTCTTTTGCAACGAAGAGAGCAAGTTGGTCGCCGCCCGGCGTATATCCGATGTTGAGTGTGTGGTCTGCCGCCGGCGCGGCGTGGGTGCCTCCAAACACGACTGCACCGACCGCGACGAGCGCAGCGAAAGCGGATCGCAACATTGTTTCCTCCCTTTGATCGGCGTCTTGTTTATTCTGCGGCCACCGTCTGTAAGACCTGCTGCGGGTCATCGCCAGTCAAATGCGCGATTCTGGGGAGCACCTCCGTCCCAAGAAGCTCCAGACTTCGCCGCCATTGCTCCGGCGCATCGGCATAATCGAACGCATGCAGGAGCAGCGTGCCGAACCCGCCGACCTCGGCATACATCTGTTCGATTTTTTTGAGCACGGTCTGCGGCGACCCGATAAGCCAGTTATGTTCAGCACAGTATTCGGTCGTTATTTGCGGAATATCGACTCCTGAGGATGCCGCGAAATATTCGATAGCTGTCCGGTCGGTCTTGATGGTGGACATGAGGGGCAGGAAATACTCCCTGAACATCCGTCCCATCGCGCCCTGCACGGCATATTGCCAGGCAAGCTCGTCGGTGTCCGCTACCAACACGTCGCGGACGATCGCCCATTCGGATCGTTGCGGCGTGCGCCCCGACTTCCTGGCGCCCGCTTCGATCGACGCCCAATGCTGGGCGGTGAAATGACTAGCCATGTTCAGGCTGATGGGCCGAAAGCCGCGCTCGCCGCACAAGGCGAGCGACTCCGACTTGGTACTGAACGCCCCTGCCATCGCGATCGGTGGGTGCGGCTTCTGCAACGGCTTGAGGTGGGGGTAGTGGATGCCGTTGGCTGCTGGGTGCTGGGCGGTAAAATATTTTCCCTTTACTTCGAATGGATTTGGATCGGTAAAGAGCCGTAGCATGATGTCCAGCGACTCACGGAGCATCGCCCGGTTTATTTCGTTGCTGGTGCCGAACATATACTGGTCCATCGGCAACGCGCCGGCGGCCACACCCATGTTGATGCGCCCGCCGGAAATGTGATCGAGAAACGAAATGCGGTGAACCAGATCAACTGGGTGGTGATAGGCTAAGATATAGCCGCCGGGCGCGAAGCGAAGCCGCTTGGTCTGCATCAATGCCTGGGCTATGAGGAGGTCGGGTGCGGGATTCGGCTCCCACTTGCAGGTATGATGTTCGCCGATCCAGGCTTCTTTGAAGCCGTAGTCGTCGGCCCAGCGCAGCGTCTGCAGATCCCATTCATGCCCCTCGCGGAGGTCACGTTCCGGGGGATGAGACGGCATCAAGAACAGGCCCAGTTCCATGTCGCAGTCCTCGTCTGGCTATGCAATTTATCGTGCGCATTTGACGACAAGCGCCCGCCGTCATAAAAACAAACAGGCTATCCGGTTTCTACCGTCTCGCTGCCGCACTGTCAAACCTGCCGGGCGCCCGGCTCAACACTGAGCGAGCTGAAGTCCACATCGTCAGAGGCTGCCAACGTTGTGCTACTGTGAAGCAGCAAAAATGCCGGTCGGGAGAGACGATTGCAGACCTCGTACGCGCTCAGTGGCGGCGGTCCGATCCACGAGCAAATCCCCCTGAGTACTGCCTCGGCCACGCTCGCGAGCTTGCAACAACCTATCTTGCGGACGCGGGGCGTCAGGGTCGCAATCGGTCACGGCCAGGATCGACTGGTGATCCTTGACTCAATGGACATCGACGTAAAGCCGGGCGAGTTCTTATGCATCGTCGGGCCGTCGGGCTGCGGAAAGACGACGCTCCTGAGACTTTTCGCCGGGCTTCTCTTGCCGACCGAAGGCACGGTGCTCTTCGACGGCCGACCGATCACGGGCCCCGCGCGCGAACGAGCAATGGTGTTCCAGGATTATGCGCGAGCATTACTGCCGTGGCGCACCGTCTGGGCCAACGTCGCGCTGCCGTATGAACGCGAGCACGTGCCCCATCGCGAGCGACGCGATCGCGCCTACGCATTGCTGGAGCGGATGGGCCTGAAGGACTTCGGCGACTACTATCCGGGGCAACTGTCAGGCGGCATGCAGCAACGCGTGCAGATTGCCCGATGTCTCGCGCAGGAGCCGCGAATTCTTCTCATGGACGAGCCCTTTGGCGCGCTCGACGCGCTGACCCGACAGGCCTTGCAGGACGAGATCACACGGCTGGCGGCCGAGCGGGAAACCACGGTCGTTTTCATAACCCATGATCTTGAGGAGGCAATCTATCTTGGCGATCGCGTGATCGCGCTTGGTACCAAGCCAGGCCGGATCGTTGCCACCGTTGACGTCAGGCTTGTGCGCCCGCGCCACCAGCTTAGCACCCGCGAAGATTCTCAGTTTCTTGCGCACCGGCATCATCTTTTCGGATTGCTTGTGGGACACTGATAATGAGCCGCTGGTTGCGTGCCCTCGCGATTCCAGTGGCCGTCGTTACGGCTTGGGAGCTGTGGGCTCAGATCTTTGGCATCCCGTATGAAACGCTATCGCATCCCAGCGCTATTGTGGTGTCGGGCTGGACCGCCCTATGGGACGGCACGATTTTAACTGCGACGCTGCAAACCTTTTCGGGGGCACTGTTGGGCCTTTTCATCGGCGTGATGATTGGGGTGGTGTTGGGTATTCCTCTTGGCCTTTTTCCAGCGGCGGACGCTGTAGTCGGACCGTCGCTCGACGCGCTACGCCCGATTCCCGCCGTGGCGCTCCTCCCGCTGGCGTTGCTCATCTTCGGCTTTGGCGTGCGGATGGAAGCGCTCATTGTCGCCATCGGCTGCCTTTGGCCGGTCCTTTTGGTTACGATCACAGCGGTTCGTAATATCGACGCTCGGCTTCTGGAAATCGGCCGTTTGCTTGAGCTACCTGGTTCGGTGCGGATCCTGCGGATCGTGCTGCCGGCGACCGGAGGTCGCATTTTTGTCGGCATCCGGATAGCCGCCGGCATCTCGCTTGCTCTGGCGATCACGGTGGAAATCGCGCTGAATCCGAACGGCCTCGGATACGCGATGGTACTGGCATCCCAAGGGCTCGATCCCGCACTCCTGTGGGCTGAGCTGCTGTGGGTGGGAATCATCGGTTGGGCATTTAATCGGTTGCTTCTCGGCGCCGAGCGTCGCTGGCTGCCGGCAACTATTGGAGCCGTACATGCATAAGCATCGCCTCGCGCTCCGCTTCGGAGCAGCGTTGTTTGCAATCGGGGTCGTCGCACTCTGGCAGCTCGTCGCCGCCTCGGGCGTTTTCTCGAAGGCCTACTTCACCTCGCCCAGCCAGACGGTCGACGCGCTCCTCGCGCTGCAAGCCCGCGGCGAGTTGTGGCAGCCGCTCGCCGGTACGTGCCTACGCATGGCCTATGGCTGGGCTCTCGCCTCCGTGCTGGGAATCGCTATCGGGGCCGCGCTGGCGCAATCCGACCGCTTGCGCGATTTCGTCGAACCTACGCTCGAGTTTCTCAGGCCGCTTCCCGCCTCGGCGATCATCCCGGCTGCGATTTTGTTTCTTGGCCTCACGCCGCAGATGGCTGTCGCGGTCATTGCCTTCGGCTCAATTTGGCCGGTGCTGCTCGGCAGCTACAACGGCTTCACGCGAATCGATGAGCGCATTGTCGAGGTGGCGCGCCTCCACGAAATGCCGGCGGTAGCTTTCGCCTGCAAGATCGCGCTGCCCTGCGCATTGCCGGATATCTTTGCCGGATTGCGCGTCAATCTGGCGATCGCATTGATCCTTGCGGTCGTCGTTGAGATCCAGGCTGGCCTTACGGGACTCGGCTTCAATATCATGATAGCGCAGCGGCTGTTCCGCACGCCCGAACTCTATGCCGGCATTGTTCTCCTGGGTGCGGTCGGTTTCATTACCAGCCGAACTCTTTTGTTTGTTGAACGCCGGCTGCTGCGCTGGCGCAGCCTAGGCCATTGAGGAACGCGTCGTCTTGGCATCACCAGGCCATAAACGGCACCTTGACGAACAAAAGGCACTCATATAAACAGTCTAACTTGTTTGTTATTGTTGCCAATGGCCATGCTTGCCGCCAAGGCTTCGTGTGCACTACGAAGGCTTCGCGCGTCTTCGCTCGGCGGCAAATGATTCCAGCAAGCGTAGCATCAAGTCGCTCACGCGTTTGACTTGTTGCGGATCGAAATCGACCAGCTTGCGAATACGCAGTCCTCGAATGACAGCTTGAATCAGCCACACGGCATCGCGCGCGGCGTCATATGGTAGGCCCTGTTCAGAGACTCCCCGCGTCCATCGTTCCTCGAGGGGCTGTCGATAGTCATAGGTAATACGTTTGATCTTTTCCGAAAGGCTACGATTGCGGCCGGCCGACATGACGAGGTCAATCATCGCGATGAATTCATCCGAATAATAGTAAGCCTCGCTGTCTTCAAGGACATCGCGCAGTGTGACCGTTGACCCAGCTTGTGCAAGTCTCCTGTCACTCACGGCCGTCGTCGTATGATAAAGATCTTCAAGCGCCGCAGCGATAAGGGAATCTTTGGTCCGATAATGATGGAGCATGGCGCCCCGCGAGACTTTGGCCTTTGCTGCTACGTCAGCGGTCCGAAAATTGGAATAGCCGCGCTCGATCAGCAGGCGGATCGTCGCGTCCAGAAGTCGGCGTTGCATCTCGGCGCGGCGCAACTCCTGTGGCCGGCGTTGTGGTTGCTTGCTGGACCGCACTTTGGCAAGGGAAACTTTCGTCTTCTTGCCGGCAGTCGTCGCTTCGCTACCTGAAGAACGAATCAATGATCGTCGCGGCGCCACAAATGGTGATCCTAGTCAAATCTACAATCTGCAATGTATAGCATGCTCGGCCTGATGTACCACAATTCGAACCGCAGCAATGTATGAGCGCAACGCATTGGCGCTCGGCGTACCAACCATCCATACAGAAAACAGTCGGCGCCGGCAACTGTAGAACGCTCAGTGGATTTGCTCTGATACACTTCAAGTCAACAACGTGGACATGATCAATGCTTGCTGCAGCGGAATCGCTTACCTATTCGTATCTCCTAGCCCGGTCAAGAGAGCTGTCCGACTTTCTCTTCGATCAATCCGACGTCGCAGAACGTCAGGGCCGACTGACAGACGGTTGCATAAGCGCACTCACCGACGCCAGCTTGTTTTCATTGTTGGTTCCGAAATGTCTCCGGGGGCGCTGAGCTTTGGCCGCCGCTCGAGATAATCGAGACGCTCAGCTGCGCCGACGGCTCGACCGGTTGGGTGGTGATGGCAACCCAGGTCTCGATCGCGAGCTGCGGTGCATATCTGGCGCCGGCGGCTGCAAAGGAAATCTTTCGCGGCCACATACCCCTGATTGCCGGACAGGGCGCTCCTGTCGGCCGAGCGGATGCGGATAGCGGTGGCTACCGGCTCAATGGCAACTGGAGCTACGGCAGTGGTCTGCTACATTCTGAATGGGTGCATACCGGCGCAGTCGTTCACGAGAACGACGCAGCACGCAATTATCCTGGATCGCTCAGCGCGGATACGCGCATCTTTATTGTGCCCATTGAGCATGTCGAGCTGAGAAACAATTGGGATGTCATGGGCCTGCGCGCCACCGGAAGCGTCGAATATTCGATTCGCGATTTGTTTGTGCCCGAAGACTATACGCACCGGATTTCCGCCAACACGCCCCGTAGCGGTGGCGACCTGTATCGGCTCGGCATCGTTGGCCTTGCCGCGCTTGGCCATACCGGCTTCACGCTCGGCATCGCACGTCGGCTCCTAGATGAGATTGCCCACCTCGCGCAAACGCCGACTGGCCGACCGGCTGCGCTCTCACAGCAGGGCGGAGGAGAGGGCTTCCATTCTCAATATGCTCGTGCCGAAGCCCAGTTGCGAGCTGCGCGTGCATTCGCCTTCGATGTCTGGGACAACATTCAAGGCACACTTGCCGGCGGATATGATCCCGAAACGAGGCAGATCACCCTTGCTCGTCTTGCCTTCATAAACGCAACCTCGGTTGCGACAATGATCGGCAATATCGCGTTTGATTTTGGCGGCGGCGCCGCAGTACGATCGAGCGCCCTGCAGCGGGCGTTCAGAGATCAGCGAGTCGGCGCTCAACACTTCACCGCTTCGGATGTGATCGTTCGCGAGTGTGCCAAAGATCTGCTTGGTCTGGCGCCGGAAAAGGTGTGGTCGGGGCCAAAGCTCATCGATGCAAACCTACGCTAGAAATTTCGATCGACACCGTCGCTCGCATTGCGAGGGACTTGAGATCGATCCTTGGAAGCGGGCCATCCGCGCGCTGATCCCGGTCGAACGCAAGACTTCGGCCCGAAGTAACCTGAAATGAGAGCATAAGACGTGTCTACCCAAGCTATGTCGATCAGGCGCACAAGCGAAAAGGCGATTTTTTCTGTTTTATGGGCCGCCAGCTTCTGTCATTTGGTCAATGATATGCTCCAGGCGCTCTTGCCGGCAGTGTATCCAATTCTTCAGGGCGGATTCGATCTAAGCTTCGCGCAAATTGGATTTTTGACTTTCATCTATCAGCTCACCGCGTCGCTATTTCAGCCCTTCATCGGCTACTACACTGATCGCAGACCCGTGCCCTACTCATTGCCATTCGGCATGGCCGCGTCGATGGCTGGATTGCTGACGCTCGCCTTCGCGCCCAACTACGAGATGCTGCTCGTTGGCGGTATGCTTCTGGGCCTTGGTTCGTCCATTTTCCACCCAGAATCGTCGCGTATCGCCCGTCTTGCATCTGGCGGATCGCACGGCTTGGCACAGGCGCTGTTCCAGGTTGGGGGCAGCTTTGGCTCTGCGCTAGGGCCGCTGGCGGCTGCGTTCGTCGTGCTGCCGCGCGGGCAACACGGACTCGCCTGGTTCGCGCTGGCTGCACTCGCCGCCATCATCATTTTAACCGGCCTCGGACGCTGGTATCAGAACAATGGGCGTGCGAACCACTCCGCGCATAAAGCGGTCGTTCAGCACCCCACGCTGTCGCGTGGACAAGTGTCAAAGGCAATGGCCGTGCTGATTGCGTTGCTTTTCTCCAAATACGTCTACCTGGCGAGCTTTACGAGCTATTACATCTTCTACCTGATGGGTATGTTCGGCCTGTCAACAAAGACAGCCCAGATTTATCAGTTCGTGTTCTTTGCTGCAGTCGCCGCTGGCACGGTTGTCGGGGGTCAGATCGGCGACAAGCTCGGCCGCCGCAAGCTCGTCATCTGGGTCTCGATCTTGGGCGTGTTGCCCTTCACGGTGATCTTACCTCATGTCGGACTGATCTCCACGGTCGTGCTGAGCGTCGTAATCGGCTTCATTCTCTCCTCGGCCTTCCCAGCCATCGTAGTTTACGGACAAGAGCTGATGCCGGGTCGTGTGGGCATGGTGTCGGGTCTGTTCTTCGGATTCATCTTTGGCATCGGCGGCATCGGCGCGGCGTTGCTTGGAACAATGGCAGATTGGAAAGGCATTAGCTTCGTCTTCCAAGTCTGTGCATTCCTTCCCGTGATTGGAATCCTCGCGGCACTTCTTCCAGACCTGAGGGAACTCAAACCGCAAGCGGTATAACAAGACCGCGAGTTATGCATGCCGCTGTTGGCGCGAGGAAAATGATTATTGCTGTAACGCCGTTCGTCCGCTTGTGGCGCACGCGTCATTTCGATGCCGCCCAGCAATTCGGTCGCTCGGCCGCGGAGCGGTGAAGCCTTCACGCAGCGGGTTGCTCGCCGTCTGCCTCGACGGCAACCGTCGGCACCGTTCCCGCAGGCTGGTCTGTCGCGTCGGTCAACGCCGAATAAGTCGCCTTCGTCCCATGACAGGTCAACGGCGCGCCGTCGTTGGCGTCTTTTCGGAAAGGCGTCTCGCGGCACCGCGATGGTCTGCACCTTGAGCATTGGCAGCGACAAGGAAGCGACACGCGCATCTGATGGAGACAGTCGCGAACAGCGAGGGAACAGAGTTTCGGAATGAGACGCAGAATCGATTTCGGAATGACGATACTGGAACAAACGGTACACTAACGTAAATCAAGCTAAATCAAATCTCTAGCTTGGCTGACGCCGCAGTCCAGCGCGAACGGGTCTCCACCACAAATTTCCCTGTTATCAGGGAAATAACAGGGAATTTGCGAGAAACGGCCAGATGTGGTGGCCGGACGCGCCAAATCAGCGTGCGGATCTAAGCACTTGGAGCTAGATTCCCTGTGAATCGGAACAGGGAATTTAGGATCGCATAACAGGGAAAATATTTCTAAGAACAGGGAATTTGGGGATTTTCGTGGGCTGACGACTGCTGGGGCACGGGGCACACGCGCCGCGCAGGAGAACCGAGACAAAAGCAACCGCGGATTTCGCGGCAACGTGCTGCCGTCGGCCGATGAAAAGGGACGGGCCGTCGTCGTTGGCAGCTGGCTGCACACCGACGGCTTGATGGCACGTTTGAAGAACACAGGTATCTTCACCTGCTCGAATTTCTACTTCTGCGCGAAAGCGAAGAAAAGAATGAAACGGAACTAGAACGTTGCACCTGGAAAGCAAGTACCCCGACGTCATGGGGGGCGGTAGACCACCAGTCCGAGGAAGTGGGGGAAATCGGCTTCCGCAGTGAGATGCCTTTGCAGGTCGCACCCGAGGGGAATGGCAGGAACGTACATCTATTACCTGGGAGTCATCGTTCGACGAGGGCAACTGGCCCACGGCGTTGACTTCCCGTGTCTAGACCAAGAAGAGCGCCGACCAAACGGCGAATCGTGGAGTCGGGAAGTGGCCAGCCCAGTCCTATGCTCCGCCTCGGGCATGTGCCTCAGATCGAAGTCGGCTCCTGGACCGCGAGGCGATTTTGCTTGTACCCAATCATTTTATATGCCCGCGCTAGACCGCTAAAACGCATTTGATATGCGACCACTCATCCGTGGGAGGATTTCGCCGAGACATGGGCCCACTACTTGCACATCGTCCGCTGTCGGCTCACGGTAGAATGACGAGCGACTGATCGATGCCAGCTCGCACTGGCGCACGATCGAGAGCCGTGGATGACCGGGATCGATCATCGTCTTCCTCCGATCCAGGCTCAGCGAT
>Ga0182024_10014503_pt1 | contig 15229 bp, 13 predicted proteins | sample P32metaG_FD_120480 | JGI IMG/M metagenome (GOLD analysis project Ga0182024, IMG submission 120480) | Permafrost microbial communities from Stordalen Mire, Sweden - P3-2 metaG (Illumina Assembly) | ecosystem: Environmental > Terrestrial > Soil > Wetlands > Permafrost | place: Sweden: Stordalen... | reverse complement strand
TCGCTCGCCCTCTACCGACAGTGCGTTGAATACCAACCGAACCGTCGCCGAGGCATTGAGCGCCGACAGATGGTGGCGCGTTACTTCCAATCCAGGCTGGTCGTGCGCGTCGACGACAATGTTGATGACCGTATTGTCTGGTCCACGCGCCGCGATGAAGAGTTCATCGACGACTCCCCATCCACTCACCCACGGTGAGTCTCCATCTAGTCGCCACCCGTCCTGGGTTGGCGTCGCGTGCAATCTGGCGGGGCCGGGTTGAAGGCCACCGAGTGCCACCCCTCCTCTCACTTCGCCGCTGATGACCTTTAAATATTGATTACGCACAAAAGGTGGTCCCGTGGGATCGAGCACGGCGGCGAGCAGACGAAAGTGTTGGATCCATACGAATGTGGTGGCGAGACAGGCGGCGGCCAACTCTTCAACGACAGCGCTCAACTCAGGAAGGTCAAGTTCGAGCCCGCCGTCAGAAGACGGGGCGAACGCACCGTACAATCCGAGCTCCGCCAACTGATCAAGGTGGTTGACGGGAATTGAGTCCGCGCGGTCAACGTCGAATGCGTCGGCCGAGAAATCCGCAACAACTTTCTTCAATCCAGAGGCGAAATCACTCACGTGTCGTGCGGCTCCCATTTCCGAGACCCAGCATGAGTCTCGATTTCGAAATCAGTACCCCAAATCTATGTGCAGTTGCGGACAATCTCGCTAGGAGAGCGTTGACAAATCAGGAAGTAACGAGTTCGGGTACGGACGAAGAACTCGAATTCGGCGCACTGGAACTTTCGCTTTCACCAAGTCCGATCCGCTCGTGGAGGCGACGCAGTGGTCCCGGCGCCCACCAATTGGCGCGGCCCATCAGCTTCATGGTCGCGGGAACCAAGACCACCCGAATAATCGATGCGTCAACCACGAGCGCGACGATCATACCCACGCCCATCAGTTTGGTGAATGACACGCTTGAGAGCGAGAACGGCCCCACCACGATGACGAGCAACGCCGCCGCGCTGGTGATGATGCCACCAGTTCGTTGCAAGCCCACGGCGATGGACGTCGCGTTGTCACCCGACGCCAAGTAATGCTCCCGGATGCGCGAGAGAAGGAACACTTCGTAGTCCATTGAAAGCCCGAACATCACCGCGAACATCAGTATCGGCGTCGAGGGATTAATAGTTCCATTGGCGGTGAAATGAAGGAACCCGGAGAGGTGTCCTTCTTGGAAGATCCATACCAGCACCCCGAACATCACCGACAGTGAGAGCACATTCATGACAATGGCCTTGAGTGGCAGCACCACCGAACCGAAAGCGAGGAACAGCATGACAAACGTGGCGAGCGCCATGACGAGCAGCATCCACGGGAGCACGCTGCCCATGCTCGACAACGTGTCGACCAACTCCGCCGTTTGTCCGCCCACGAATATCTTGGCGCCAGCCGGGTTTGCAATCGCCCGTGCATTCTTCACGATGCTTTCGGACGTTGGCGAGTTGGGATTGGAGGCGTAGCCCGCGTCAACTCGCGCAATGTCGCCATGCACTCCACTCAGTTTCGTTCCCGTCACACCCGCGACACCGTCCAACTCCTTCACGTAAGTCGAGAGTTCGGCTTGACGAGTCGGCGAGCCCTTGATTGGTCCATTGAACTTCACGATTGCTTCAATTGGTTCGCTGGGGTTGTTGGGAAAATCGTGATTGAGCGTCTGGGTCACGATGCGCGGCGCGGAACCGAGCGGCAGTGCCGTGGCGTCAGCCCCACCCCAGACCGCGTGCAGGAACGGTGATCCGAGCGCCAACAGGATGACAACTATGACGACCATGTAGGCAACGGGCCGGCGCATCACGTGAGTGGCCATCTGATACCAACGCCCACTCTCTACCGCGGCCGGCGGTCTCTTGATGGCCTTGCGAATGCGCAGCGAGTTCACTTTGGGACCGAGCAGGTAAAGCAGCGCGGGCATCACGGTGAGCGCGGCCACCATGTCGACGAGCACCGTCAGTACGCCGCCGTAGCCCATTGAACGCAGGAACAGCTCCGGGAACAACATCAGACTGGCGACGGAGATCGCGACGGTGATGCCCGAGAACATCACCGTCCGACCGGCCGTTGCGACCGTGCGCACTACCGCCTCTTCGACCGTGGGTTGTCGATGCAGTTCCTCTCGGAACCGGCTCACCATAAAGAGGCCGTAGTCAATCGCGAGCCCCAAGCCCATGACGGTCGTCACGTTGGCCGAGAAGATCGAGATCGTCGTGAAGAGCGCGAGCACGCGCAGCGCGGTGAACGAGCCCAGGATGCCCACGGCCCCAATTGCGAGCGGCAATCCGGCGGCCGTCAAACTACCGAAAATCAACAACAGCAAGATAAGCAGGATCGGGAACGAGAGGGTCTCCGCCCGGCCAATGTCCTTGGTGGTTTGATTGCTGAGCGACTCATCGGTCGGCACGAGGCCGCCCACACTCGTCGTAAGTCCGGGTGCGTTGAGGTCGGCCTTGATCGCGTCGTAACTGTTCCGTCGATCATCGTCGTTCGAGCCCTTCATCTCGAGCACGGCAAATGTCTCGTGACCGTTGGAACTGACGAACTGCAAGGAGCGGGTTGACCAGTAGGTCGTAGACGACAGCACGTCGGCCCGAGGCAGCTTGGCCAATGTGCTCGTCACCGAACCCTGAAAGGCCGACGAGTGCACTGACTTGGTCGCGCTCGAATACAAGACCACCACGTCTCCGGCGTCCCGCCCAAAGGCACTTGTTGCCAACGCACTCTCTGTTTCGCTCGCACTGTTTGGGGCGTTGAATCCTCCGGCGCTCTGGAGTTGACCTATTACCCCGGTTCCCCACACCACTCCAAAAAGTACTCCGATGACGGCAATCACGAGGATGCTGCGGCGCCGACGAATTACTACCCGTCCCCAACTCTCGAACAGATTGAGATGATTCACGACTTCATCTCAACTACCCGCATCGCCTAGGTTTTTTGCCCTGAAGTAAGCCTCCTGGACAATACGACCCGCTCTCTCGGTACCCGTCACGCCAATAAAGAATACAAATGGACGACCATTCACGCGACCCCACTGGCACCATTCTCCCGAGACGTGGTAGCCCCACGATGGAGTCATCCGGGTTGACTACAACGCATACTGTGGGGCGAGGAAGAATGTACGTTCACACTCGAAAGGACCTCCCATGGATGACAACACCGTCCTTAATCGCATCAACAAACTTGCCGACGAGGAACTCGAACTCGAAGAGTCTCACGATGGGAGGCCCGCGACCACGGAGGAATTGCAACGCCTCAAGGACATCGAGGTCGAACTCGACCAATGCTGGGACCTACTCCGTCAACGCCGGGCGAGACGAGACGCCGGTCTTGACCCCAACGACGCGGCATTGCGCCGCGAAGAAGTCGTAGAGAAATACCTTCAGTGAAACTCGGGGGTCATTAGCCCGACGAGGTGGGCCGCGGTGTCGATTGCGTTGACCAGTTCGTCCAGGTGAAGTCCGATTGACGGCGCGACGTCCATTTGTGCGATCGCCAGTTCGACGGCCCGGAATAGCGCACGCAGATCTGGCATCGGTGTCGTGGGTCGACCGGAAAAGTCATTGGCGAGATTATCGAGACCGCTGAGCAGTCCCGCCGATAAATCATCAAGCGCTGCGAACGGCGCGATAGTCGCGCCACGCTCGGCGTCAATCCAGAGACCTTGAGTGGCGCGCACAATTCGCTGGGCGGCCGCCAGTAGTCCCCGTCCTTGGGAGGGGTCAATACGAGTGGTGGCCGGTTCCTGTATTGAGCGATCAACGGCCGCTTCAGAGTTGGCCCAGGCCAAGCGCGTCGACTTGGCGCGCGCCGTCACTTGATCATCAGGGACTGGCTTTCGTTCGACCACGTCAATGACGATGGCCAAGTAATCGCGCAGCGACGCAAACAATCCAAACTGCGACTCTTCGACACCTGCCTTGGGCGACGTGGGCCAGACGAGATAGGCCACGACCGCAATGACGGCGCCCAGCGTGACGTCAATAAATCGGTCGAGCGCCGTACCTATTGTGTCGTGCAATGACGTGCTGAGCAGCGTCAACACTAGCGCGGTCACGAAACCCATCGCGACCGAGAAACTAGCCGCCCACGTGGAGTAGACGGCCCACGCCATCGCCGCCACCAATACTGACGTCCAGAACAAGTTGGGCTGGAGTTCACTGATGACGACGGCGGCCAACGTGGCTCCAACCAACGTCCCCACCACACGTCCCAGTCCGCGATCGAACAACGTGCTGTAGTCCGGCTTCAGGATGACGGCGACGGAGAACGCAAGCCAGTAGCCACGGGGCAGCGACAGCCACGTCGCGATCGCCAACGAGGCGGGTACGGCAATCGCCAAGCGCACGGCGTGGCGAAAGGCCGGTGAGTCACGACGAAGGTTCGCCCGGACGATGGCGAGATCGCTCCGAAAGTCTCGCGGATCGGCGCCCGGTCGTCGCGCCAAATGCGGTCGCCACACGTGTCGGCTACCCAGGACGCGCGATTTTTCCATCAGATTGGCCGCGGCTCGCAGTTGACCGCCGAGGGCCGCTAAATAGGACAGGCACTGGCGAGCCACAGTGCTCGATTCCAAGGGTGCACTTGCCAGTTCTGACTCAAGCTCCGCCACCTCGTCGCGAAATTTACTCACGTCATCCTGCCAGTCAACTGAGTGGAGCGGCTGACGAAGTCCCGCGGCAATTTCGTTCTGTGCCGCGGCGGCCGCCAGAAGGCACGTAGTAATGGATGTGCCGACCGACCCGACATCCTCATCCAAAATCCGTACCCTCAGTCCATTGAGAGTTGTTAGCTCGAAGCGCATCCGTCGCGCTTGGTCGAGCACCGCCCGAAGGTCGCGCACGTCGGTGCGCCCAAAGAGCGACGGCACCGAGAGCGCGCTCTCGACATCGTCCAAGGTCGTAGCCACGTCGTGGGTAGGAATATTGGGATCACGACGCGACAGTTCGGCGAGCGCTTCAAATCCATCGGCCAGACGCCTGCGCTGATAACGCAGACTCGGAGGAAGTCGCAAGATGAAAAGCGCCGCCACCTCGACGAGCGAGCCGACAAGTACGAGTAGACCAAGATCGAGGGCGTTAATTGGTGTACCCGAAAAGCGGCCCAGCACAACAAAGGCAATCATTGCTTGCGTGCCAATCGTCGCTTGGGTTTTGCCAAAGGCGACCAGCATTCCCGCGGCGAAGCACCACGGGATCATGACCACCGAGTGCAACCAGGGATAGAGACCTGTCACTGAACCGAGAAACACGGACGCGGCCATCGCGAACGCGTCCGAGACCGCGAGTCCAATCGAAAGACGTGGTGCCCCGACGAGCGACACAATCGCGATCAGATTGGCGCCGATGGCCATGGATATCGCGGCCCGAGTACTACCAATCGAGAGACCAAACACGAACACGCAGACGACCGGAAGCGCGGTGATGGCGCCGGCGACCGGAGTGAGGAGTCGCAAGTTTACCCTCAGCGAATCGGGTACGGCCCGTCGATCGCTCACCGAATTCAACCTAACACTCGCGGTGAATAACTCGCCCCTTACGAGATGACGTGTGAGAACGTCAGAGTGTCATTCCACCACGTCGAAGTTGACAATCTCAGAGAGGGCACCATTCACTTGCAGTCCTAGTGAGTGTGCTCCGACGTAATGCTTGCGAGTGCTGATTGGCTTAAAGGAATGACGCTTCTGCACCGTCAATCGTTCGCCCGGTTGCAAAGTCTTGGCACTCAGTTTGAAGACCTTGGGTGCCAGCGTGCCGTTGGCCTTTTGGTAGTGGACGACGTAGTCAATCACCAAGCGGGCGGCGTGTGATCCCTCATTAACAATGACTCCTTCGAACGACAACTCGCCGCCCATTGACACCACGTGACTAGCGAGGGTTGGCGCACCGATAGAGATCTCATCGGCCGAGGAAAAGCCAAGTAACGAAAGGGCACCGGGATTCGCTTGTTTGACCAATGTGCGCATCGCGTGACGGACCATCCGCGACGTGTTCGGGTCGGACTTTTTGAGCCAGCGGGACGCAGTTCTCACCGCGAGGTCGGGATCGGCCCGACTGATGTCGTTGAGGTGATTGGCGACGGAACGACGAACGGTTTCGGACTCGTCGCGATACAACAGGTCAAGAATTGGCAGTGCCGCAGCGGGCTGAGAACGAAAGGCAGGAACCTGTTTGGCCCACGGCAGTCGAGGACGCGTGCCTTCGCTGGCCAGTCGACGCACGGCTTCATCGCCGCTCGATGTCCAAAGCACCGCGCTATCAAGCGTGCGATGAAGATCAGCATTCAAAAACGTGCGGATGGCGAATTCACTCGAAAAGCGACCAGTTAGCTGAGCGAGCAACTTCAGTCCATCCTCGAAATCAGTGTCCTTTGGCGACGCCAACGCCTTCAGCGCTGCGGCTTCGCCCACGGGCCACAGCATCCAACTGGTGAACAAATCGTTCTTTAGCGCGGCGCGGAAAATCTCGGCTGACGCGACGTACGAACTGGGAAGATCGATGAGCAGTGCGTCTCGGACAACCACGGACCGTTCACCTAATCCCAACACGGGGAACGTTTTTGTACTGACTGACAGCGACGACCATTTCCGATCCGGCGCGGCCTGACGAAGGCACCTGATGAGTTGACGCACCGAGTGCGCGTTCAGTAGTTCGTCAGCAGTAGGCACTCGTCTTCCCTTCTCCTATCGTCGGATCATCGATCAATGGTGCGCCACACCCTACCGTCGACGCCGCCATTTACGTTTTTGAAGTTCTCTATTTGTGGCAAAGTTATAGATATGACCAACGCCGATGTACGCGACGACGCCATCGTGTTGTCACGCCTTTCGAAGGCATTTGGCAAGGTCCAAGCCGTACGCAGTATCGACCTCACAATTTCTAAGGGCGAGATCGTTGCGCTCTTGGGGCCAAACGGCGCAGGTAAGACCACCACGATCGACATGATTCTTGGTCTCTCTCGCCCGGACACGGGCACCGTCACGCTGTTCGGCACGTCACCGCGGGACGCCGTCCAGGCCGGCGAAGTCGGTGGCATGTTGCAGACTGGCTCTCCTCCGCAGTACCTCAACGTTCGTGAACTGATCACCCTGGTCGCCTCGCTCTACCCCCATCCGCTCGACGTCGACGAGGTGCTGAAACTGACGGGCACAATGGAAATCGCCAAGCGATCAACCGTCAAGCTCTCTGGCGGTCAGACCCAACGCGTGCGATTTGCGGTGGCGCTCGTGGCCGATCCCGATTTATTGGTACTCGACGAACCAACCGCGGCGATTGACGTAGAAGGCCGTCGCGATTTCTGGAACATCATGCGCGAAGTCGCTGCCGAGGGCAAGACGGTCATTTTCGCGACGCACTACCTCGAAGAGGCCGATTCGTACGCCGACCGCATCGTCCTCATGGCCCGCGGTCGTATTGTCGCCGATGGGCCGCCCACGGAGGTCAAGGCAAAGGTCGGCGGTCGTGTCATCCGCGCCACTCTGGAGAACGTTGACGTGGCCGAACTGTCCCAAATTACCGGCGTGACTGCGGCTGATCGACGGGGCGAAGGCATCACCTTGAAGTGCGCTGACGGCGACGCGTGCGACAACGTGCTTCGAGAGTTGCTCTCGCGATACCCGGGTGCCCGAGACTTTGAAGTCCGTGGTGTTGGCCTGGAGGAGGCCTTCCTAGAGTTAACGGCCGACGACGAAGACGGTGACGATCACGCTCAGGAACTGCAGTGAAGCACCTCACGTACCTGAAGTTTGAAGTCTTGCGCACGCTGCGCAATCGACGGTTCTTGATCTTCTCGTTGATTTTTCCGTTGGTCCTGTTCTTTTCCATCGCGGGCGCCAATAAGAACGCCGTCGTCCTCGGAATCAAATTCCCGCTGTACTACATGGCGGCCATGGCGTCCTGGGGTGCAATGACGGCCATGTTGTCGATCGGCGCGCGAATCGCGGCCGAGCGACAGATCGGCTGGACCCGTCAGATGAAGATCACGCCGCTCTCAACGAAGGTCTACTTCAGCGCAAAAGTGCTCTGCGGATACATGATGGCGATCTTCACGATCATCTGCCTCGGCATTGCGGGCAGCACCTTGGGGGTCAGTCTCTCGGCAACCCAGTGGCTGAAGATGGTCCTGCTCTTGCTGGTTGGTCTCATTCCCTTCGCGGTCATCGGCATCCTGCTCGGACACCTCATGAAAGTCGACTCGCTCGGACCTGCCTTGGGTGGTGTCACGTCGCTGTTCGCGCTCTTGGGTGGATCATTCGGTCCGATCTTCACCTCGGGCATCATGCTCAAGATAGTCAAGGACATCCCTTCGTACTGGCTCGTCCAGTCGTCGCGGTACGTACTCACGCCCAGTGGCTGGCCACCCGCGCAAATGTGGATCGTGATCGCCATCTGGACGCTCGCGATGACGCGCGTCGCAATGCGCGTGTACCAGCGCGACACGAGTCGCGTTAGTTAGTCGTTCTTCCTAGATTTCGAGGTCGCCTGGCGACGAGTGCCTTGACGTCGCGTCAGGATTTCTTCGCGAGCCGACGGTCAGGGATGATCCACATCAGCGACACGGCCGCGTAACAGCCGTAGGCCAAATAGGGAGTCACGAAAGCGAGCGCGATGCCAAGCACGTAGATGACCGGCGAAATCATCCCCTTCGTGTTCTTGCCAATTGCCGCCTTGATGGCGACATCATCGACATTGGCTCGCAGAATCGACTTAATGAGTGCGAAGAACGCCAGTGCAGAACCGAGCGCGACAACGCCGTACGTCGTGGCTGGTAACACGCGCGTGTAGTTGCTACCCACCCACTTCGTCGCAAAAGGTGTCAATGAAAGCCAGAACAAGAGCACCAAGTTCGACCACATCACGGCGGCGCTGATGCGTTTCGTCGCTCGAAGCAGATGGTGATGGTTATTCCAATAGATGCCAATCGCGGTGAAGCTCAGGATATAGACGAGCAGCGACGGCACCCGTCCCGAAAGCCCGTGCCAGTTGGCCGTGACCGGGGTCTTTAACTGAAACGCCATAATGGTGATGATCACGGCCATCACGCCGTCGCTGAAAGCCTCCATGCGCCGCGGGTCGAGCGCGATGCCCGAGCTCGGTGAATCGTCACCGTCAGCGTCTTCGTCAGCCATTCACGGCCGCCGATCGGTAGGTTGACGCAGGGGACTCATTGAAGAATATTTCGCGAAACATAAAGTCGCGCTAGCCCTGATCGGCGTCGCCGCGAAACTGACGAAATAGTTCGGTCAGATCGTCGAGAGTTTGCGGGTCCAGATCCTCGGGATGAATCGCACCACTGGCGGCGATGGTCGCACGCATCTGATCTAGGTACATCGAGCAGTGTGGGCAGTCGACGAGGTGCTTTTCCAGCCGCTTGCGATCGCGACGCGAGAGCGAGCCTTCGAGATAATCACTCATGAGTTCCACGGCCTCACGACAGACGAGGGGGGGTGCGCTCAGTCTCACGATCCACCTCCTGTCATTTCCATCTCGACATTGTTTCGTACTCGGGCCCGGCCGCGATGAAGGATGACCCTCACGTTGGCCTCGGAAAGTTCCAGCAGTGCGGCAACTTCCATAGTAGATAGTCCCTCCACGTCGCGAAGCGTTACGACAGCCTGCTGGGGCTCAGGCAATCGGGCGATTGATTCGTGCACCAAGCGCACAATCTTCTCATTACTGACCGCGCTATCGATGGCGTCGGTGAATGGTTCGGGCGGTACGCGCCACGTACCGCCGTCGTCGAATCGGTTGGCCGCGACACTGCTCTCGTTTGAGGTCGGATCGATTGGAATTGATCGATGTTCCCGCGTGCCCGTCGAGCGAGCGCGGTTCACGAGGATGTGAAAGAGCCAGGTCTTAAATGACGATCGGCCCTCAAAGCGGTCGATACCACGCAGCACCGCAATCCACGTGTCCTGGGCCACGTCTTCCGCGCTGGCTTGGTTGTTCACGTAATAGAGCGCGACGCGAATGAGTGTTGGGTTGTAGCGCACTACCAATTCGGTAAAGGCTTTTTCGTCGCCTCCGAGCAGCCGGCGAAGCAGTTCGGCGTCATCCACCGACCCATGGTAGTCAGCGTTAGTTGACGCCTCTCAAAAGTTTTTTGTAACGCAACTGAACCTCGAAGGACTGTTCTTCGGCAACCCTGCCGCAGTCAAGGAGAATCCCATGAAACTAAAGTCATCCATTCGAGCCGCCGCGGCGGGCTCGCTCATCGTTGGAATCGGTGTCACAGCGGGCGCCCTCAGCGCCGGTGCGGCAACGCACAACCGTGATTTTCAGCCCCAACAGGTCGGCCACGCACTGTTTGTCGAGACCGAGTCGGCGAGCGGCAACAACGTACTCAGTTACTCGCGCTCGAGCGACGGCACCATCTCCTTCGCTGGTAGCTACCCGACCGGTGGATTCGGCGCGACGGCAGTCGGCGCCACCGCGGACCCGATTGCCAGCCAGGGCGGTCTCACACTGATCAACAACAACTCCGAGCTCGTCGCGACGAACGCCGGCAGCGACACCGTCACGGTCTTTGCCGTCGAGGGTACGCATCTGATTTGGCTCCAGCAGGTCGCCTCCCAGGGACAGTTCCCCGTGTCGGTGGCCTCTCACGGCAACTTGGTCTCCGTGCTCAACTCTGGCGGGTCCGGTTCAGTGGCGCAGTTCAGACTGTTCGGTGACTTTCTCGTATCCCAGGGCGCGCAAGTTCGCAACTTAGGACTATCCAACACGACTCCGCCAGATTTTCACCACGGACTCGGTGAAGTCGCCTACACGCCCAATGGTCAGCACTTGATTATTGCGACGAAGCTGTCGACCAACTCATTCGACGTGTTTTCGGTCGGGTTCAATGGCACGCTGGGCGCGACCCCGGTCGTGACGCCATCGGACAATCCACTGCCGTTCGCATTCACCTTTGACAGCGCGGGCAATGTGGTCTCCGCCGAGGCGTCCAACAGTTCGGTGAGCACGTACGCGGTCAACGCGAACGGGACGCTCACCTCGCTCGGCACGGTGAGCGACGGTCAGACGGCCCTGTGCTGGATCTCGGGAGCCAACGGCTACTTCTTCGGCAGCAACTCCGGCAGCGGTAACGTCAGCTCCTTTGACGAGACCGCGGGCGGGGCGCCGCAGTTGGTGAACGTGACCGCAGCAGTCGCACACGCGGGCGACATCGACTCGACGGTTTCTCCCGACGGTCACACGCTCTACGTCGAGAGCGGCGGTCAAGGAACGGTTGACGCCTACAGCATTGGCGCGAGCGGCACGCTCAACCAGATTGAAACCATCTTCAACATCCCCGTCGCCTCAGAAGGCATCGCCGCCAGCTGACCTACCCGTTCACCGCGAGTGTCCCGGCGCGCGGCCGGGACACTCGCGGTACGGCATTGCGTAACCATCAAATAGATTGAAGCCATGAGCACATCAACCCCCTCGGAAAATTCTCCCCTCATTGTCTACGGGGCCAGCTGGTGCCCGGACTGCCGTCAAGCGAAGCAGTTTCTCATCTCGCACCGTGTCCCCTTCACGTGGATTGACCTCGAAACCCAACCCGACAAGGTCGCCGAAGTCGAGTCGCGCAACGGCGGCAAACGGATCATTCCCACCATCGTCTTTCCCGACGGATCCTTTCTCACCGAACCCTCCAACGACGAACTCGCGGATCGCATTGGCCTGTCGCGCACCGCGGCGATGCCCACCTACGACCTAATAATCATTGGCGGTGGGCCGACTGGTCTCACGACCGCAATCTACGGCGCGCGCGAAAGCGCCAAGGTGTTGATCGTAGAAAAGTCCGCGCCCGGCGGCCAGGCGGGCATCACCGAGCGCTTCGACAACTACCCCGGCTTCCCCGACGGGGTGGGCGGGGCGGAACTGGCCGAACGAATGACTCGCCAGGCGCAGAAATACGGCGTCGAGATCCTCGAAGCCGTGGGAGCGACGAAGATCACTCGCGAGGACCCGATGATTCGCGTTGATCTGTCGACCGGCGACTTCGTCCAGGCGCCCGCCGTCTTGATTGCCTCGGGCTCCACCTATCGTCGCACCGACGCCGAGGGCGAAGCCGAGCTCATCGGTGCGGGCATCCATTTCTGCGCGACCTGTGACGGACCCTTCTACAAGGGAGCCTCGGACCTCACCATCGTGGGCGGCGGTAACAGCGGCCTCGAGGAGGGCCTGTTCCTCACGCAATTCGCCGACTGCGTCACGGTGCTCCAAGCGCTGCCCAACCTCACCGGCAACAAACTGCTGCAAGAAAAGGTGCTCAACCACCCCAAAATGACCGTGCTAGTCAACGCCGGGCTCAAATCCTTCAACGCCAACGACGATGGGAAATTGGAGTCCATCTCCATTGACCACGACGGAAAAGAGGTCGAGCACAAAACGAACGGCGCCTTCATTTTTATTGGTCTCGATCCCAATACGGACTTTCTCGACGGGCTGGTCAACGTGGACCCGCGCGGATTCATCCTTACCGACCCCATGTTCCAGACCAATGTCGAGGGAGTCTTTGCGGCCGGTGACGTGCGCTCGGGCTCAACCAAGCAGATCGCGTCGGCCGTGGGCGAAGGGGCGGCGGCGGCCATTCAGATTCGCTATTTCTTAGAGAAATTCCAGGAAAACGTCGAGATGCACTCGTAGAGTCAAGAGACCATCGCTGGGCCGCCGCCTCGCCAGTCCTTTTCCGGTGGACCCAGTTCCCCGGTGCGCGAGGACCGCGCGGGACCCACATTGAGCAGACTCGACTGGCCCTTTTTTGGCCAAAATTCGCCAGGTACAAACCCCAACCTTCCATGAGAACGTATAGATATAGTTACTGGCATGCAAGGGGGCACGGACATGACCAGCGACAACATCGGCGACGCCCTCCTCGCCAGACGAAAGCAGCGCCGCCTCGATCAGGGCCGGGCCGCAGCAGAGATTGGTGTCAGTCCGTCCACCTACCGTTCCTACGAGAAAAACACGCAGCGTCCTTCGGTGAACGTCTTTCCGGCGCTCTCTAAATTCTTGGGTCTTGAGATCGAGGACTTCTTGCCGCTCTACGCGGCAACCGTGATTTTCGCGCTGCGCCCGGCGCTCGAGCGCGAACTAGCGAGCCAAGGCAATGGGTCGAGCGGTGATGCCACGTACGTCAGGGACGTCGAATATCCCCCGCCGCCGCCGGCGCCGCAAGATCACGTGGACGACGAACCAACGTACGTCAATGAGGTGGACGACGATGAGTTCTTTGGTGATGGGGCGTCACCGTCGGACCTAGGTTCGGTCGACGAACAGGTGTTCATTGCCGTCGAGGAGCCCTCGACCAACGGGGACGCCGTGGTGGAAGTTGTTGACGTCGAGGTAGTTGACGACGACGAGGATGACGAGGATGACGAGGATGACGAGGACGAAGAGGAAGACGACGAGGACGATGATGAGGACGACGACGAAGACGAAGACGACGTCGAAAGTGAATTGGTCTCAGTGATGGCCCGCGAAAACGTAATGGCCGCACCCTCGGTGTCGCAGTTCACCTCGATGCCGGCCGACTTCCAGAAGTCCACGAAACAAAAGAAGAAGAAAAAGAAGAACAAGAAGCGCTAACGATTGCCTGCGGTACGCCGGCGATTCAATCATCGTAAGTTCTACTGCGTGAGCTACTCGACGCGCCGCCAGGAGTTCTCCAATGTTCGTATGCATGCCGCTGCTCCTCGAAGGTCAATGTTGATTTGGCTACTCCGTGCGTCGCGGGTCACCGCGATTACGGCTCTTTTTTTGAGCGTCCTCGCACTGAACGCGCCCATCAATGCGGCGACTCCGCTCAGCATCAGCGTGGTTGGCAATCACTTGATCAATGGCTCCGGCCAGGTAGTCCAGCTGCTCGGTGTTGATCGCTCCGGTGCCGAGTACGAATGCGTGAGCAACCACAAAGTCTTTGACGGACCATCGGATGCGGCGTCCGTTGCCGTTATGGCGTCATGGCACATCAACGCCGTGCGAGTACCACTCAATGAAGACTGCTGGCTCGGAATAAACGGAGTGATCACCGGCGGCAAGAAATATCGCAACGCCATTGTTAAATACGTCGCGACGTTGCAGTCCTTCGGCCTCTACGTGATTCTTGATCTGCATCTGGCGGCGCCGGCGCAGAACATCGCCATCACCCAGTGGCCCATGGCCGACGCCGATCACTCACCCAAGTTCTGGAAGTCGGTGGCGACGACATTCATGGCCAACCACGGCGTTCTCTTTGATCTTTACAATGAGCCGTACGTCAATTCCTGGCCGTGCTGGCGCAATGGCTGTTCAACCACCTACGACAGCAACGGGCAGAACGTAACGTACCAAACGGCGGGCATGCAGCAGCTGGTCAACGCGGTGCGCGAGACCGGCGCTACGACGCCCCTGATGCTCGGCGGACTGCAGTGGTCCAACAATGAGGTCAACTGGAAACGTTTCGAGCCAGTCGACCACGACCACCAATTGGTGGTCAGTTTCCACACCTACAACTGGAACGGCTGTAACAACGTGACGTGCTGGGATTCGACGATTGCGCCACTGGCCGAAGTGGTGCCGGTTGTGACCGGGGAATTCGGAGAGAGCGGCTGCACCGACTCGTACGACCTCGCATACATGTCGTGGGCCGACGCACACGGTGTGTCCTACCTCGGCTGGACGTGGGATGCCACGGACGAGAATTGGAATTGCAGCGGCGGCCCCGCGCTCATCAAGAGTTACAACGGCGCCCCCACGGCCTATGGGATTGGATTAAAAGAACATCTGGCCGCGCTGGCGCTCGCCGCGACGACTGGCTGAGGCCCGACCTCCTACAAGCCTCCACGTTCCATTAAGTGTTGATTCGTTACGTCCTTCCCGTTACGCGCATTGTTATGTTGATTCGCCCGCTCTCCAGTCCACACGCCGGGTCCGCCGAATGCGGAAACATCTTGGTCACGCCGTGGAAGGCAAATCTCGACGCGCCGCCAAACACGAAAGCGTCACCCGACTGGAGATCGATGTCCGTGTGCGGCTTGTTGCGACTGGTGGCGTTACCAAATCGAAACCGACAGGTATCGCCCACACTGAGCGAGACGACAGGATCGTTGACCAGTTCATCCTTGTCTTGATGCATGCCCATCTTGGCTACGTCGTCGTAGAAGTTGATCATCGCTGCATCGGGTTGGTATCGCTCTGGCGTATCGCGACCATACGCTTCAGCTACG
>Ga0182024_10014501_pt1 | contig 15231 bp, 12 predicted proteins | sample P32metaG_FD_120480 | JGI IMG/M metagenome (GOLD analysis project Ga0182024, IMG submission 120480) | Permafrost microbial communities from Stordalen Mire, Sweden - P3-2 metaG (Illumina Assembly) | ecosystem: Environmental > Terrestrial > Soil > Wetlands > Permafrost | place: Sweden: Stordalen... | reverse complement strand
GATCCTTGCTGCTGAAAGTGCACTTCGTCCAGAGCCCCCAGGTCCACCGTATCGTCCGCCATCAGTTTGCGAAGTTTTTTTATACTTCTTTTGCCGGACCGGATCGGCTCGGGCCAGGACCGGACGAGGGCTGGCGTAGACGGAACTCCAACTGCCGGAATAACCGCTGGCATTGGCGCACGCCCAGTGGGACTCCATAAGTTTGGTCGATCCACGCAGACAGCGTCTTGCCATCCCAGAGATTCACCCGCCTTCCCGCGTCGCTCGGCCCGCAAAGCTCGATGGATTTCCTTCACGGGCTGGTCCTCCAACCGGCGGGGACGACCGTATCGTTCTCCTTCGGTCAAGCCGGCCAGCCCTTGCTGATCGAAGCCGTGAACCCAGTACTCGACCGCACGCGGCGCGTCTCCCAGCAGGCGAGCCACCTCCGGGCACGTCATGCCCTGCGCGACCAAGAGGACATCGTGCAACCGGTGGTCGTAACGGGACTCCTCAGAACTCCTGTTGCAAGCCCAATACAGAGGTCGCATCGGATATCATCAGTGGTCTCTTGATTCCAGGAGACCACGTTCCGACATGATGCGCAATTACTTATGACGCTATGTTTAGCTGCCGATCTTCGACGCGCAGACAAATGGAAACTGCCGGATGCGCTTCAGGCAGCAGTTGCACAACAACACGGCTTGCGGGTAGCGACGCGCAATAAGAGGGTTTTCCCGTCCGGTAGGTATTCGTTTGTGGTTGCGCCCTACTCCGTCAAATGAACGCCATCGTTTTTACTCCGGAAATGTCGAAGCGTTTCCGGCAGCGCATGTTTTTGCACATCGCTTTGTCGTCCATCAACACCATATAACTGAGGAACTTGGCGAAGCGGGCGCGGTCTCGTTCGTCGGCGCCTCGGGGGACTTGGTCGAGTTTTTTTCGGACCATCCAGCGGAGATCGTAGGTATCCTGGGTGCGGCAGTAGGGACAGTTCAGCGTTGCCGGTTTGGTGGTCGGAGATTCGCGGTAAAAGGATTTTTCTTCCATCAGGCGGTTGCCATTTGTTTTTGCGTTACTTGTTTCAAACTGGCGTCGAGGCGAAGTGCGAAATCATCGACGTCGCTCTTCGAAATATTTAGCGGCGGCGAGAGGCGGATCACATTGCCGAAGGTTCCGCCTTTGCCGATTAACAAGCGATTTTCGCGGGCCATTTCCATCAGAGCCAGGGTCGCATCGACGGCTGGTTTTTTCGATTCGCGATCTTCCACTAATTCAAGAGCTTGCATCAGGCCCATGCCGCGCACGTCGCCGATGATGGAATATTTTCCCTTCATCTCTTCGAGTTTACTTCTAAGATAAGCGCCGGTTTCAGCGGCGTTGATCATTAGTTTGTGATCGTCGATGTAATCGATCACCGCTTTGGCCGCAGTGGCAGTCACAGGATTGCCGCCGAACGTGGAGATGGTTGCGCCTTTCAAAGAGTCGGCAATTTCGGGACGCGCCACCGTTAAGCCGACGGGCGAGCCATTGCCCAGGCCCTTGGCGCTGGTGATGATATCCGGAGTAACGCCCCATTGTTCGATGCCGAACCATTTTCCGCCCGTGCGTCCCCAGCCGGTTTGTACTTCGTCGCTGATAAAGAGCCCTCCGAATTTTTTAACGATGCCGTGGACGATTTCGAAGTATTCTTTCGGAGGCACGATGAATCCGCCGACGCCTTGGATCGGCTCGGCAATGAAGGCGGCGATGCGGCCGGAGGTGGAGGTGCGGATCATGTCGTCCATATCGCGGGCGCATTGCACGTTGCACGACGGATATTTCAGATTCAAGGGGCAGCGGTAGCAGTTCCCGTTGATCGCGTGGACGAAGCCGGACGGGGCGGCTCCGCCTAAACGCCACGTTGCATTTCCGGTCAGCGCCATCGCAACGGCGGAGCGGCCGTGATAGCTGTGGCGCAGCGCGACTACTTCATGCGAGCCGGTGTAGCAGCGAGCGGCGAGGATCGCTGTTTCATTCGCTTCGGTCCCGCTATTGGTGAAAAAGCTCTTGGTGAGCTTGCCGCCCGGAGTGATTCCGGCGATGCGTTTGGCGAGCGCGGCTTGCGGCTCATTCGCGAATACGGTGGAGACGTGTTGCAGCTTATCGAGCTGCTCATGCACCTTCTTATTCACCGTTTCATTGCAGTGGCCAACGCTCACGGTGACAATGCCTCCGAAGAAATCGAGGTACTGATTGCCATCGGCGTCCGAAACGAACTGATCCTTGGCGTGTGTGATCACCAGCGGATCCCTATAGTAGTGAAAGACGCTGGGAAACAGATATTGCTGATTCGCGAGAATGATTTCTTCTTTCGTCATCGTTTCTCTTATAGCACGAAGAAGAAGTAGCCAGGAGCCAGTAGCCAGAATGATTCGGTGTTGCATCGCTGATCGGGGGTTGAGGTCGATCGGGAATGTCGATTGGGTGCAGATTCGGGAAAAGGATTTGCCTGTGCGGGAACTGAGTCAGTTGGTTCGGAGGGTGATGGAGATGCCGAATCCACACTCGGCTAAGATTCTGGTGAACTCGCGCGTGGATGTTGCGATTGCGGCCGGGGCTGCGGGCGTGCATCTTCCCTCGGGTTCGATTGCGGCGTCGGAGTGGCGGGCGATTACTCCGGTTGGATTTTTGATTGGGGTTTCGTGTCATTCGCTCGAGAACGTTTTGCGCGCGGAGAGGGAGGGGGCGGATTATGTCGTGTTTGGGCCGGTGTTTGCTCCACTCTCTAAGGCGTTGGACCTGGCGCCTCGGGGATTGGACGAATTGCGGAGGGTTTCGCGCGCGGTGAAGATTCCGGTGTTGGCGCTCGGCGGGATCACTAATGAGAATGCCGAGGCTTGCGTGGAGGCGGGGGCGGCGGGGGTGGCGGGGATTACGATGTTTCGGAATTACCTTGGCATGTCCCCTCCCTGATGGTCGAGGTTCTGTGTCGGCTTATCAATAACGTCGGCGGGACGCTGAGAGACACTGCGGGAGGGCAGGTCGGGAACCTGCAGCACTTGGTTTCTCTGCCCGCCCCACGAGACGCCGGCTGAAGCCGCCGCTCGAAGCTGAAGCTCGCGCTACCGTCAACGAGCGAGCGGCACGCCTGCCTTCTTGAATACCGACACGCTCGAATCGAGACACAGCTTCGCGCTTTCCTGCGGCGGCATTTCCTTAAGGCCTCGTCCGAAAACCTCTACGCTCAGCGAATCTTCGTAGCCGATCTTCTGAAGGGCGTTTAGAAACCCGGTCAGATCGATAACTCCCTCACCGGGCAGGAGACGCTGATTGTCGCGGATCTTGTCCGGGGGCAGGTCGGGGGCGTCGTCGAAATGCACCACGACGATGCGGTCCTTACCGGCAGCCAGGATATCGGCGACGGTGGCTCCGGCGTGATGCCAGTGCCAGGCGTCGAGCGTCAGTCCGACATTGGAGCCGCACTCCTTCGCGAAATCGAGCATCTCATTCATCTTCCAGATAAACTCGTGCGGAAACTGGGTGCGGAAATTAGCCGGGCCGAGAAATTCGAGCCCAAGGCGGCAATGAGAGCGGGCCAGGATGTTGGCGCACTCGGAGAAACGCGCCTTGTATAAGCGCCGCAATTCGTCTTTGGGAATTGCACTCGATGGCGCGATGTACGTCATCATGCGCGGGCAGCCTATGGCAGCACAGAATGGCGCAGCGTCCTCTAATTTAGGAAGCCCCGCGCGAAATGCTGCGTCGTCTTTTCGGAACTCCACCGGAAGGTTGGCGAACGAAGGCCGGAGACGAAGCTCCTTGAGCAGGTTCCGGGTTTTATCGACGCCATCGGCCAGGGCGGGGCCGAGCATGAGATCGACGCCTCCAAATCCGGTGGATGACGCGAGCCGGGCGAAGTCCGGCCAGGACAGATTGCCGCCGATTGGGACGCCGTTGAGAGCCAGATACATACTCGACGATGGAATTCTATCATGGGGATTCTGGAAACTTGACTTCGACGCACACATTCTCCATACTGAGGGCAATTTTGACCATGTTTGTCACAGGCCAAACTCGTCCTCCATCGATCAAGGATATTGCGCGGCTGGCCCATGTATCGCACTCCACCGTATCGCGCGCCTTGCAGAACAGCCCTCTGGTGAATGCCCGGACGGCTGAAAAGATCCGGCAGATCGCGCACGAATCGGGCTATCACGCGAGCGCGGTTGCGCGGGGCCTGGTGACCAAGCGGACACGGACGATCGGCCTCGTGGTGACCACCATCGCCGATCCTTTTGCGAGCGAAGTGGTGGGAGGCATTGAACAGGCCGCCAACGACCACGGCTATTCCGTGTTTCTGGCCGATTCCAATGCCGATCCTATTCGCGAGCAGCAGGTCGTCCAATCGTTTGCCGAGAGGCGTGTGGATGGCATCGTAGTGACCTCCTCACGAGTGGGCGCGCTGTATCTTCCCTTGCTTTCTGAAATGAGAGTTCCCATTGTTCTGGTGAACAACCAGCATCCGGGCGAGTTCGTGCATTCGGTGATGATCGATAACGTCGCGGGCAGCCTGGAGGCGGCCCATCACTTGATCGGACTGGGACACCGCCGCATCGCCTACCTGGGCGATCAATTTGGCTATCAGTCGGATACGGAGCGGTTTGCCGGATACCGGGAGGCTCTCGATGAGAGCGGGATTCCGTTCCGTTCCGAACTGGTGGTTCATGGCGACGGGAAACCAGAAGAAGCGATGCGGGCCATGGAAGAACTCCTGGCGCTGTCCGATCCGCCGACCGCAGTGTTGTGCTACAACGACATGTCGGCTCTAGGGGCGATGCGGTCGATTCGCTTGCAGGGCAAGCGCATCCCGGAGGATATTTCCGTGGTGGGTTTCGACGATCTGTTTCTCGCGTCCTACACCCAGCCTCCGCTGACCACCGTCCGCCAGCCCATGCGGCGAATGGGATTGCTGGCGATGGAGAACCTGTTCCGGCTGATGTCCGGGGAGGATTCAGCGATCAGGATCACGGTAGAGGCAGAGTTGATCGTGAGGGAGTCGACGGCGAGGCCTAATACAAAAGACATGTCGCATTCTGAATGACGTCCGCCCCCGGCGTCCCGGGCCCCAAAGCCTTCAGAAAACTGAAGAACGCTGTAATTAAGCTGTAAACAAACGTGTGCAAAATATACCTGCTGCCTCTGGCTTTTGATTTAATTTTGGTATAGAGTTACTTTAACGCAGCTAAAACTGTGGGTCAGTAACTCAAGGTGTGAGAAAGGGGTATTTCCATGTTGAACATGAGGTGTGTTTTTCGTTGTACCGCTCAACTTAGCTTTCTAGCTCTGTTGTTATTATCTATTTCCACCGTGTTCGGGCAGTCCGATAACGGTTCAATCGCCGGGTTTTCAAAAGATCCCTCCGGTGCAGTTGTACCCAACGCCAAAGTGACGCTAAAAAATGAAGCGACCGGCATCCAACAGAAGGAGATGACCAACGCTTCGGGATATTACGTTTTCGCTAACGTCTCCCCGGGGCTTTATACAGTCGATGTCGAAGCCGCGGGTTTCAAGAAGTTCAACAGCGTCCACAATAAACTGGATCCGAGTTCGACTCTGGCGCTCGATGCCGCGCTGACGGTCGGCGCGGCGACGGAGACCGTCGAGGTGGTCGCTTCGGCGCAGGTATTGCAGACGGAATCGGGGGCGGTCGGCAAGGATGTAACCCGTTCGCAGATCGACGGCCTCGAGTTGAACGGCCGCGATCCATTATTCATGGCTTCTCTGATCCCAGGAATGCGCAGCGGTTCGACGCTTGGCGATTTCAGTTTCAGCTTGACCAACGGCGGTTATTCGGTCAACGGCGCCCGCAGCCAGGACACGACCATCACGATTGACGGCGCTCCGGCGGTTCGCACTCGCGCCAACGGCACAGGCATCGCGGTTGCAGACGTGGATTCGACCGAAGAAATGCAGGTGCTGACCTCCAACTACGCGGCCGAGTATGGGCGCGCGGACGGCGGCCAGATTCGCATCGTGACCAAGGGCGGCGGCAGCAGCTTCCATGGCGGCGCTTATGAATATTTCCGCAACTCCGACATGAACGCGAACACCTGGAGCAGGAACCAGAGCACGTTTACGAATTTCGCGTCGCCTTTCCGCTACAACCAATTTGGATTCAACGTGGGCGGTCCGATTTTCTATCCTGGAAAATTCGACCGCGATCGCAACAAGTGGTTCTTCTTCGTGGGCGAAGAGTGGGTTAAATACCGCAACGTGCAGACCCAGACGCAGGAAGTTCCCACCGCGCTAATGCATCAGGGTAATTTCAGCGAATTGCTGAGTCCAAACATTTTCTACAGTACGCCGAAGACGGTGTATGATCCTTCTACCTGCCCGGACATCACCAAGCCGGCGAATTGCACTCCGTTCCCGGGCAACGTCGTTCCGACCAGCCGGCTGAGCAAGAACGGTTTGGGAATCCTGGCTTTGTATCCAATGCCGAACGGACTTGTCAACAGCAATCAGAACTGGATCGCCCAGGCTTCGCAGCCGGAAAATCAGCGGAAGGAAACGATCAATTCGGACATCCTCCCGTCGAGCAAGGACCGCATTCAGTTCCGCCGGACCAATCTGGCTTACAACGAACTGGATCCCTTCGATCAGGGGACCAATGAGACTCCGAAGCAGTTCTTCCGTCCGAACCAGGTAAACTCGATCGCCTGGACTCGTACGCTGAGCCCGACGCTGATTAATGAAGCACGCTTCACGCTCAGCATCGACGACGTATACATTCCGGTGATCACGACCGCTCCGGGGTTCAACCGGCAGTTGTTCGGGATCAACTATCCGTATCTCCTCCCGGTAGGAAAGGATCTGCCGAACAAAGCTCCGTCTATCACGCTTCCGAACTTTTACTCCTTCGCAGCGGGACCGTATCCGTCGCATTCGAGCGGTCCGATCTATACCGTGGCCGACACCGTGACGAAAGTTTGGGGAAAGCACGAATTCAAGTTCGGCGGCCAATTTGAGCGATCCGGCGAGAATGACGGCGATCAGATCAATGTCAGCACCGTACCCGGTGGAGCAGCCGACCAGAACGGGACGTTCGTGTTCTCCGATGCGAGGACCGGCCTCGGAGCCACCGCTGGAGTGGGTATCGCCAACCTTGCCTTAGGACTGGCCGACAGCTACACGGAGATCGGACAGCGCGCCGAGACCGACTATCGCGGCTACCTGTACGAATGGTTTGCGCAGGATTCCTGGAAGGTCACCGGCAAGCTGCACATCGACTACGGCGTGCGGCAGACGATTACGGTTCCCTACAAGGCTTTGTGGGGCAATCAGATCTTCTTCGATCCCACGTTGTACAGCGCTTCGCAGGCCGTGGCCGTGGACCCGAAGACGGGCAACGTAACCCTGGGTTCGGGCAACCAATACAACGGCATGGTGATTCCGGGAAGCGGTTGGCCGGGCAATGCTTTGGGCCACGGTATCGTGCAAGCGGGAACAACCACCTACAACGGCCTTTTCCACAACTACCCGAGCTACTACGGAAACGTCTACGCGCAGTTCCAGCCACGCGTGGGTGTCGCCTACTCGTTCAACGATAAGACGGTGGTTCGTGCCGGAGCCGGGCGCTTCGTAAACCGTTTTGGTCTGTGGGATAACATTTTCCCGGGCGCCAATTCGCCATTCCAACCGTTTGTGACGGTGAACAATGTTTCCGTCGATAATCCCGGCGCGGCTTTGACCACCGGCACAGCTCCCGCGATTACGGTTACCACGCTCGCACGGAACCTGAAGCCTTCCGAAGCGTACAACTGGAACGTCTCGGTCCAGCGCCAGTTGCCGCTGAAGTCGACGTTGGAGATAGCCTACATCGGACGCCGCGGGTTGCATTTACCCGAAGTGTTCGACATCAATCAGCCCACCGTGGGCGCGCTGCTGGCGAATCCCGGCGTGAACGTGAACGCCCTGCGCCCCTACAAGGGCTATGCTTCGATTCAGATGGAAGAGTCGACGGCGAATTCGATGTATAACGCTCTCCAGGTATCCTGGAACCGGCGTTTCACCAACGGGTTCAGCTACAGCTTCTCCTACACCCTCTCGAAGAGCGACGATAGCGCTTCGAACTATCGCGACATCGTGCCCGACTCCTACAACACCAGCAATTTGTGGGGACCTTCGGAATTCGATTCGCGGCACATCGTGGTTATCAGTTACCTCTACACCCTGCCGGTCTTCAAGAACAGCACGGGTATGGCGCACAAGGTTTTGGGCAACTGGCAGCTCAGCGGCGTGAATCAGTTCCAGACGGGCACTCCTTGCGGCATCGGCTTTAACAGCGACTACGCGGGGGTTGGGGAAGTCGGCAGCATCGGTTGCAGCGGCTCCATCCAATACTGGAATATGGCGCAATCGCCAGCGATTCTGGGGCAGTTCTCCAACAGCACGGCGGATTCCAATCAGTACTTCGCGAAGACGACTTCCGCTGGTGCTATCTTCACAGCGCCCTCGACAGGCACGTTCGTCCTTCAGAAGGGCGTGCGCGGTTCCATCTACAGTCCTGGTTTCCAGGACTGGAATCTCGGATTGTTCAAGGCCTTCGCAGTCACCGAGAAGACCGGCTTCTAGTTCCGCGCCGAGGCCTTCGATGTCAACAATCATCCGAACTGGAGCGGTCCGGGCGAAAATCCGACCTCCTCGAGCTTCGGTAAAGTGACCGGCAAAACAGGGTTGTCCCGCACCTTGCAGCTCTCCTTGCGGTATTACTTCTAAACTGCCCGCGAGTAAGAAAAAAATGCGGCTCTCCGGTTTCGGCCAAAGAGCCGCATTATTATTTTTCCGGTGGGCAATAACACCTCAGGCCAAAATGTCGTAAACGACATTGCCGGCAACATCAGTCAGGCGGAAGTCCCGGCCGCTGTAGCGGTAGGTCAACTTGGTGTGATCCATGCCCATCGCGTGAAGAGCAGTGGCATGCAGATCGTGAATGTGCACGGGATTCTCCACCGCCTTGAAGCCGAATTCGTCAGTGTTGCCGTAGGTCGTTCCACCTTTGACGCCACCGCCTGCAAGCAGCGTCGAAAAGCCGTGACTGTTGTGATCGCGGCCATTTTGTACTTTCACCAGACCACTGACCTCAAGCACTGGGGTACGGCCGAACTCGCCGCTGATGATAACCAGGGTTTCCTTCAGCAGGCCACTCGCCTTGAGGTCGGCCAGCAGGGCGGCGATGGGACCGTCGACGTCGTGGGCCAGCTTCCGGTGAATGAGAATGTCGTCGTGGTTATCCCAGGGCTGGCCGTTTCCGTAATAGACCTGCACCATGCGCACGCCTCGCTGCACCAGGCGGCGCGCCATCAGACAGCCGCGGCCGAAATCATGATCTCCGTAACGGGCGCGGATGGCTTCGGGCTCCTTGGTGATATCGAAGACCTCCGGTGCTTCGCTTTGCATCCGGTAGGCGATTTCAGCCGCCTGGATGCTGCTTTCAAGCTGGCTATCTTCGCCTTCGCGCCTTTCTTGGACGAGATTCAACCGTCGCAGCAGATCGAGCGCGCGTCGCTGTTCGGGCAGCGGCGTTGATGGATTGCGAATATAGCCGATGAGCTTGTCGGAAGTCTTCTCGCTGTTCGGAATGTAAGTGCCCTGGTAGATCGCCGGGAGGAACGTGGAACTCCACAGTTGCGCGCCCACGATGGGGTACCCGGGGCATAAGACGACAAAGCCGGGCAGGTTCTGGTTTTCCGAGCCCAGGCCGTAGGTCAGCCACGAACCCATCGAAGGGCGGCCGGGAACGCGATGCCCACAGTTCATCAGGAACAGCGATGGCTCATGGTTTGGGATCTCCGTATACATCGAGCGAATCACGCAGACATCGTCAATCGAGTCACCCAACTTGGGAAAGATCTCGCTGATCTCGATGCCGCTCTTGCCGCAGCGGCGGAAGGCGAACGGAGAGCCGAACAGATTGCCTGTCTTGCGCTCCGTCTTCAGGTTGCCGCTGGGAATTGGTTGTCCGCTGTATTTCTGCAGCATCGGCTTGGGATCGAACGTGTCCACCTGGGAGGGACCGCCGTTGAGAAAAAGGAAAATGACGTGTTTGGCCGAAGGCGTGAAGTGCGGGGCTTTCGGGGCCATAGGCGCCGCCGTCTGCGATGCATTGAGAATACCGGCCAATCCGGCCATGCCGAAGCCGGTCCCCATAGTGCGGAGTATCTGCCGTCGGGATGGCTTAAATATCATCTTGGTTCTTTCCTCAGTTTAGATAAGTGAACTCGTTGGAACTCAGCAGAACCTGCATGTACTGGGGCCAGGCGCCGGCGTTTCCGCCGATGAATTCGCGGGCAAGCTTCCGCTCTTCAGGCGTAGGCTCGCGCTGGAGCACGAAGCGGTACGCGGCCGTAATGCGCTGATCGTCACTCGATGCATTGGCGGCAACGCGAGCGGCCAGGGCATTGGCCTGAGCGATCACGAACGGACTGTTCATGAAGAAAAGCTTTTGCAGCGGAACCGTGGTTTGCAGGCGCTCCTCGCTGGTGCTGTTGGGATTCGGAAAATCGAATAGCGCCAGCATCGGATCGAGTTGACGGCGGGAAATATACGCGTAGACCGTGCGGCGGTTATTTTCCTTGTCGAGCCGGACGGCGGGGCCGCCTCCCTCGAAATCGAGCTTGCCGGAGACGCACAGGAGGGCATCGCGGAGCGACTCTGCGTCGAGGCGGCGGCGATTGTATCGCCAAAGCAGACGATTGTCGGGGTCTTCGGCATAGTTGCGCGCAGAGGCCTCATCGCTTAACCCATAGGCCGCGGTCAGCATGATTTCGCGATGCAGTTTCTTGAGCGACCAGCCTTCGCGGACAAATCGTCCGGCAAGATAATCGAGCAGTTCGGGATGGGACGGACGGTCGCCCTGCGAGCCGAAGTTGCTCGATGTGCGGACCAGGCCGTACCCGAAGTGCTGCTGCCAGACTCGATTGACAATCACGCGGGCAGTCAGCGGATTGTCGGGGCTGGCGATGGCTTCGGCGAGTTCGAGGCGCTCTTTGCCACGGTCGAAGCGCTTCGGTTCCGCCGGAGACAGGATTGCCAGAAAGTGAGGCGGAGCAAGATCTCCGGGATTGTTCTGATCGCCACGAATCCAGACATGTTGTTCCTCGGGCTTCTCCTTGTCGGCGATGATTTGCAGCACGGGATAGGCGGGCGGGAGATCCTTTTTCAACGCCACCAGTTGCGCACGAAGCTGGGTAAGGTGATCGAGCCAAACGCCTGAAAGGAAACGGTCGATCCTATCGGAACCCTCTTTTTTTGAGTCTCCATAGTGAAGGACCCCGCGATCGCCCAGCATGTCTTCCCACAGGCCGAACTTCGCGCGGTCGAGTGAAACGAGATTCGCTTTGGAGAGATCGTCGCGACTCGGATCGAGACCCAGCCGGATGTGGTTTTCATCATCGACGCGAGCTTTCTCGGCGATGACGGCGAGGACCTGCGCCTGGAATTCCGCGGCTGCTTTCGCGCGCTGATCCTGCGTTGTGGCGGCGTACCAGGCTTTCAAAAAAGGGTGCTGCTTTTCGGGCTCACCCAAATATTTTGTCCAGCGGGCGATCGTTTCCTGATCGAGCGAAGGGCCGGCGGCTGTGTTCTTAAGGGCGCCGGAAGCCAGCAGATAACGCGCAGTCTCAGAACCGAGCACGAGCCCTAGCTGTGCGGATTGAGCGTCGACGTACTCCTTGAGTTCCTTCTCTTTTTTCTGAATGAGAGCGTCCTGCCTCTTAAACGCATCAACGATGTCCTTGGAAGCGAGAGGAACCTCATGGAGACTGGTGTTGCGGAAGATACCCATCAGAGAGTAGAAATCACGTGTGGGAATCGGGTCGTACTTATGATCGTGGCACTGCGCGCAGGCCACCGTGAGGCCGAGGAAGCCGCGGGCGGTAGCATCCACGCGATCGTCCTGCATCTCGGGGCTGAGGGCATAGAAGCCAAGCCCTGCTTCATATTTTTCGTGATCGGGAAGCTGATCGCCGGCGATTTGAGCTTTCACGAAAACGTCGTAGGGCATGTCGTCCTGAATGGCCTGAATAACCCAATCGCGATAGCGGAAGGAAGCCGGATAGGGATTGTCGCGCTCCGAGTCGAGCCGGTCATCGGAGTAACGGGCGACATCGAGCCAGAGACGTCCCCAGCGCTCGCCATAGCGAGGCGAGGCGAGCAAACGATCAACGCATTTGGCGAACGCATCGGGCGAGCGATCGTGTTCAAACGCATCAACCTCTTCTGCCGTGGGTGGGAGGCCGTTAAGATCGTAGGCGGCGCGTCGAATGAGCGTGCGGCGATCGGCGCGGCGAACCGGATGCAGCCCACGCGCCTCGAGCTTTGACGCAAGGAAGCGGTCAACCTCCGTGCGCGCCCAAATGACATCCTTCACGTTCGGCGGAGGCACCGGCTTAACGGGTTCGAAGGACCAGAACGCGCGTTGCTCCGCGGTGATCTTGTAAGGCGGCGATCGCAGGGCGGCTATTTCGTTCCGGGGCCAAACGGCGCCGGCTTTGACCCAGGCTTCGACAGAGGCGATCTGATCGGCTGCCAGTTTGCCGGTGGGTGGCATCTTGAGGTTTGCGTCGTAGCGTAGAGCTTTCACGAGAAGGCTCGCGTCGGGATCTCCAGGCACGGCAATGGGCCCCGAATTCCCGCCTTTGACGAAGTGTTCAGAGGAGTCGAGTTGCAGCCCACCCATGCGCGCTTCGGTATGGCAGGCATAGCACTTCTCTGCGAGCAGGGGGCGAATCTTCGTCTCAAAAAAATCGGCGTCGATGGAACCCGATGCCGACTGAGCAAGTAAAGCCGGTGCTGTGGCGGCCAGGAAAACGAGGCTGCCCCGCACTAATCGCATACGCCATTTTTACCACATAGTGTGGAACAAGTCTCCGACCCAACACGCACTTCGTCTGGGAACAGAGGCAAGCCGCAGCAAGCGCGATGGACTCGATTTTGATCCCGGTGGCTGTCAACGGCAAAGCCGCCAAGCTAAATTGAAGGCTACGATAGAAAATTCTGGTGGGCCCTGTTGGATTTGAACCAACGACCAACGGATTATGAGTCCGCTGCACTAACCGCTGTGCTAAGGGCCCTTATTCGCGCGCTGCCCTTGAGTGTACCGCGACACGATGCGGTCCTCCTACGGTCATTTTCTATCATTTAGTAAAATTAAACGATCGCGTTCCACGAGCCCCTATGGACCTTCGGCAACTCGAGCTTTTCCTCGCCGTCATGGACACCGCCAGTGTCACTCTGGCCGCGCAGAGGATGTACATCACCCCCGGCGCCGTCAGCCTCCAGCTTCAGGCGAGCTGCGCACGGAACTGTTCATCCGCGCCGGAAAGCGCCTCCAGCCGACTCCAAATGCCCACCACCCGCCACCCACGCCAGCAGCATCATGAACCAGTTGATCAGAAAGAACAACCTGTGTGCGTTTAATATTCATTGGGCGATATGGTGGTTAGTAAATAGAAGTCACACTGTAGATTAACAGTCTGTGTATGACTTATGTCAAGGCGGGATTATCCACAGTTTTTGGCCAACATTTGCGGAATCGTCAACTTTTCCCTACTTGCCGAATCTCACCGTTTCGGTAGGCTACCCAGACCATCATTAACTGCACTAACCTATGATCGTCTCAGATGCCTTCGGGCATTTTCTCAGTTGCTGCCGCGCCGAGCGGCACGTCTCCGACTCCAGCCTTCACAAGTATCGCGACTGCTTCTCCGCTTGGATCGCCCCCTGGTTCGGCCAGCAAGAGGTCGGAACCATTACTCGGCTGAAAATTTTGGACCTGCGTCAGGCCATGATGAACCGCCAACTGTCAGTGGCCCGACAGTACGGCGTCACGATGTGCCTGAAGAGTCTTCTGACGTTTTGCCGGACCGCCCGACCCTACCCTGTATCGATCCAGCGAACTCACCCTACCCAAGCGCAAGGCACCACAAGTGTGAACGGGACGAATCCGCAAGGCGCAGTTCACCCGCAGACGGCTGAGCACAGTTCCGGGACGAATTCCGGCGAGACCGCGCAAGCGAAGATCGCCCGAGCGATGTCGGCCGGACCGGCCGAAGTCGCGAAGTAAGCTCGAATCGTTGATACCAACGGGCACGGCGCCATCGTGCTGCGTGAAGGAAAAAACGGCTTCACATGTATGCCGGGAAATCCCCGGGTAATTGGCGACCCGCCGATGTGTGCAGACGCGGCCGCGATGCAATGGTCGGCGGACTTTAAAGCGCAAAAAGCGAAACCGACCAACACGGAGCCGGGCATAATCTATATGCTCGCGGGCGCCACGCAGCGTAGCGATACGGATCCTTACGATACGACAAGGCCGCCCATTCCGATCGGTCCGCACTGGATGATCATATGGCCGTTCGATCCGAAGACTACCGGGCTACCGACCACACACAAGCCGAACGGGGCCTACATCATGTGGGCTGGGTCGCCCTATGCCCACCTCCATGTCATGGGACGTCCCTGAGGGAGGGCGATGAATGATTCAACGCATTGCGATCGCATGCTCGCAGTGGCTTTTCTCGGAATAGGCGGCCTCTTGCTATTGTCACGACGGCCCGTGATTGGTTCCATGGAGCGCCCGGCCCCAGAGAGGTTCTCTGCCGAGGCCATTGCCCGAGGAGAAGCTCTGGCCGCGGCCGGACATTGTGCGTCGTGTCACACGCGTCCCGGCGGACAACCATTCGCTGGCGGGTATGGAGTAAACACACCGTTCGGGATCATCTATGGAACGAATATTACCCCGGACTCGAAAGCCGGCATCGGGATATGGTCGCTCGAGGCTTTTGTCCGCGCCATGCGCGAGGGCGTCGCCCGCGATGGGTCCCATCTTTTCCCTGTGTTTCCTTACTACGCTTTCACCAACCTATCGGACGATGACGTCAAGGCGTTGTACGCCTACTTGATGACCCGTCCCGCTGCCACCGCTACGGTGCCGGCGAACACGCTTCCGTTTCCCTTCAAGATCCGGGCTCTGCAGGAAGGCTGGAAGATTCTGTTCGTTAAGGGCGGACGCTTCCAGTCCAATCCCTCTAAGAGCGACGAAGGAATCGCGGATCTTATCTAGCTAGTGTAGTGTCCAACAAATAGCTAGTACATCGTACAGATAGTCCTTTATAATAAGAGGAGTTTCCTGTACACTGGGGCATGTCCCGCTTGGCGCTTGCCGTTCCACTGAACACGGAGACTCGCAGCAGTCTCGACAAACTGGTC
>Ga0182024_10014500_pt1 | contig 15232 bp, 14 predicted proteins | sample P32metaG_FD_120480 | JGI IMG/M metagenome (GOLD analysis project Ga0182024, IMG submission 120480) | Permafrost microbial communities from Stordalen Mire, Sweden - P3-2 metaG (Illumina Assembly) | ecosystem: Environmental > Terrestrial > Soil > Wetlands > Permafrost | place: Sweden: Stordalen... | reverse complement strand
TTCGAACCAATCCTCGATGACTACGATTTCATCTGCATCGACACACCCCCGAGCCTCGGACTGCTGACGATCAACGCGCTGACAGCCGCTGACAAGGTGATCGTCCCCGTGCAGTGCGAGTATCTGTCGATGCGCGGACTCATCCAGCTGCAGAACACGCTCGCGATGATCCGCGAGAACCTCAATCCGGGCGTCGACATCGAGGGTATCCTGCCGACGTTGGTCGATTCGCGCACGATCCACGCCAAGGAGGCGATCGAGATCCTCGAGGAGAACTTTGGTGACCGCGTATTTGCCTCGCGTATCCGCAAGACGGTGCGCTTTGCCGAGGCGCCGGTAAAGGGCATGTCTGTGCTGAAGTACGAGCCGGATGGGGTTGCCGCTCAGTCCTACCGTCAGCTGGCGCAGGAGGTTTTGACTCATGGCCAATCCTAAGCGTGCAAGCATGCGTGAAGGCCCGCTCGCCGCGCTGTTCCGCAAGACCGAAGGCGAGGAGGAGGAGACGGACGGGCGCGAGCCGGTGGCTGGCGCCCGTGACGCGACTGGGACGGGATCGAGCCCGGCAGTCGCCGCCACAAAGGCCGGCAAGGGCGAGCGCAAGACCGCCGCCGCCAAGGGTGACGGGCGCGCATCCGATGGACCCGCGCCTACGCCCCATCCGCGCGAGAGTGGCCTGCCGCATCCTGCGCTGCAAGCTTCGATCGAGGATCAGCCGGTGCGCGATGACCGCGTGCCTACGCCGCGGGAGCGCCTGCGCCATGCATTCTCTTCGGAGATTCCCGAGAACGTGATGGAGCGCTCGGCACGTCCGGTGATGGACGATTACTCACGCGATCACCCGGCGAGCACTCCCGTGGGCTCCGTTGGACCAGTTGGCCAACCCGTGATCCGCGTCGTGGGCGTCGGTGGCGCCGGCGTGAACGCGGTCAACCGGATGGTCGAGGCGGAGGTCGAGGGCGTCGAGTTCCTCGCCGTGAACACTGACCTGCAGTCGCTGCAGCAGTCGACCGCCGACGTGACGCTGCACATCGGCGCGGAGCTGACGCGTGGCTTGGGCTCGGGCTCGGACGCCGAAGTCGGCCGCGCCGCGGCGATGGAGGACTACGACCGCGTGAAGGCTCTGCTGAAGGGGTCGGACATGATCTTCATCACGGCGGGAGCCGGTGGCGGCACGGGAACCGGCGCCGCGCCGGTCGTGGCCCGCATCTCGCGCGAACTCGGTGCGCTGACGGTCGCGATCGTGACCAAGCCGTTCGGCTTCGAGGGCTCGCGCCGCTCCGAGCAGGCGGAGCGAGGCGTGAGCGCGCTGGCCGAGGAGGTCGACACGCTGATCGTCGTGCCAAACAACCGGCTACTGAGCGTGCTCGACAAGCAGACCGCGATGGTCGAGGCGTTCCGTGTGGCCGATGACGTGCTGCGCCAGGGCGTGCAGGGAATCTCCGACCTGGTCACGCTGCCGGGCCTGATCAACCTCGACTTCGCCGACGTGCGCACGATTATGTCCTCCGCGGGCAACGCATTGCTGGGCATCGGTATGGGCGCCGGCGGCGAGCACCGCGCGACCGAGGCCGCGATGCAGGCGGTCGCCTCACCGCTGCTTGAAACCTCGATGGAGGGCGCGCGCTCGATCTTGCTGTCGATCACGGGCGGACGCGACCTTTCGCTGTGGGAGGTCAACGAGGCCGCGAAGGCCGTTTCCGAGGCCGCGCACCCGGACGCGAACATCATCTTTGGCGCGATGGTCGACGAGAAGCTCGACGACCAGGTGTGGGTGACCGTCGTGGCCACGGGTTACGGCGAGCAGGGACGCCGCAATAGCGTCAATCGCCTGAACGAGCCCGCCGGCGAGCCACGCGTGCGGCGCACGAACGGCGGTGCTTCCCGTCCTGCAGCCCCGCGTCGCGGTGGCTTGGCCGTGGACGAACTGGAAGTCCCCGAGTTCATCCCTAATTGATCAGCCTCGCCCTCTAGAAAGCCTCGCCCTCTAGGCTTCGCTCCAATGGGCGCAGCTGAAAAGGGAGTGGTGGCCGCTGGGCATCCGCTGACTGCGCAGGCCGGCGCTCGGGTGCTGCGAGAAGGCGGCAACGCGGTCGATGCGGCCGTGGGGGCGATGCTGACGTCGTTCGTGGCCGAGCAGCTGCTGACCGGGCTCGGCGCTGGTGGATACATGCTCGTCGCCGGTGCTGGCGAGCGGCCGACACTGCTGGATTTCTTCGTGGAGGCGCCAACCAATCGGAGGCTCGCCGGCTCGATGCACGAGGGCGGCGAGCATCCGCCGCCGGCCGAGCTGCGGGCGGTCGACGTGTCCTTCGGAGACGCCGCGCAGGTGTTCCACATCGGCCCGGCCTCCTGCGGGGTGTATGGGACGCCGGCGGGTGTATGCGAGGCGATGAGGCGCTGGGGGAGCATGGGGCTCCAGGAGCTGGCGATGCCGGCGGCGAAGCTCGCGCGCCAGGGCGTGGAGGTGAACAGGGGACAGGCCTACATCGCAAAGATCCTGGCCGATCTGCTGACCTCCACGCCCGAGTGTGCGGCGCTGTGGGCGCCGGCGGGACATGTGCTGGAAGAGGGTGAGCTGCTGCGCAATCCCGAGTTGGGTGATGCGCTGGAGCGCCTCGGCGAGGAGGGAGCGGCGCCCTTCTACCGCGGAGACATAGCGGCGGCGGTGTGCGACTGGCTGCGGGGCCACGGTGGGTCGCTGTGCGGCGAGAATCTGGCGGGCTACGAAGCAGTGGAGCGCGAGCCGGTGAGCGTGCGCTATCGCGACCGCGAGGTGCTCACGAATCCACCGCCCTCGGCCGGGGGGACGCTGCTGGCCTACGCGCTGGCGCTGCTGGATCGCGGTCCCGCGCCGCCGCGATTGAGCGGTGTGGTGCGGGCAATGGCGGCCGCGCAGGTGCAGCGCACGCCGGAGTTCGTGGAGCGGCTGAGCGAGGAGGGCTTTCTCGAGCGCTTTCTCGCGAAGAACCTGGGCTCGACGACGCATATCGCGGTGCTCGACGCGCAAGGGCGGGCGTGCAGCGTGACCGCCAGCAATGGCGAGGGCTCCGGGGTCGTGGTGCCGGGCACGGGGATCCACCTGAACAACGTGATGGGCGAGCAGGACCTGAACCCGCTCGGCTTCCACCGCCATCCGGCCGGACGGAGGATGCCGAGCATGATGGCCCCCTCGGTGGTGATGCGTGACGGGGAGGTCGAGCTGGTGCTGGGGAGCGCCGGCTCCAACCGCATCCGCTCCGCGCTGCTGCAGACGATCGTCGGCGTCGTCGACCACGGCTTGGGCGCGCGCGAGGCGGTACAGGCCCCGCGCGTGCACTTCGAGGACGGCACGCTGTACGCCGAGCCGGGGATCGACCTCGGGGAGCTCCTCGGGCCGGACTCTCCGGCGGATGTCCCCAGTGGAGAGCTGGTGGAATTCCATGAGCTGAACCTGTTCTTTGGCGGCGTTCAGGCGGTGCTGCGCCGGGGAGATGCGATCGACGGCGCGGGCGACCCCCGCCGCGGGGGCGTCGCGGTGAGGGCATGAGGAACTCGATCCGCGTCGTCGTCGCCGACAAGGTCGCCGCTGCCGCTGTCAGGGCTCGCGCCGGCGCCGCGACACTCGGCGTGCTCGCGGCGATCGGGCTGGCGACGGGTTGTGGAGGCGGCATCGCGGCTCCCGACCTGTTCATCGTCCAGCGCGCCGGTAGCGCGCCCGGAGCGCGGCTGACGCTGCTGGTGAACGAAGAAGGGGGCGTGCATTGCTATCAGGAAGCCACCCATCGCGGCCCGACGCTGAAACTGAGCGATCCCCTACTCGTGCGGGCGCGAGCGATCCAAGAAGAACTGCACGAACAGGCCTCTGAGCACCTCTCGCTGCCGCCCGGCAAGGGCTCGGTGCTCAGTTACTACCTGCGCGACGAAAACGGGACGGTCCGCTTCAGCGACAACTCACCCGGGCAGCCAAAAGTGCTTCGCGAATTGGCGCTGTTCGTATTGCAGGCCGCTCAGCAGGTCTGCCATCTGCCCCAGCAGGGCGCTTAGGCCACAGGCTTGCGCGCGGCGATCATCAGGTTGTAGAAGATCGCCGGCGGCAGCCGCGACTCCAACAGCCGGCGGTCGAGCTCTTGGAAGAACAGGTAGCCGCGGTAGGCATACTGACGCCAGGCCCAGGGGACGTCGAACGGCTCGGCGGTTGCCTCGAGCGTGCGGTTGGTCCAGCCGAACCAGTTCGCCAAGAGCTCCTCGCCGGTGACGCGCACCTCGGTAAAACCGGCTCCGTGCGCAAACTGCGAGAGTTCGGTGGGGGCGAAGGCGTGCACGTCGACGACGCCCTCGAGCGCCGCATCGGGCGCGCCACCCTCGCCCGGCGGGGCGGGGCGCGCGCGAATCGCTCGGCGCCACAGCGGTGCAACCTTGCCGGCGGCGCGCTTGGGCACGCTCGCCAGGCGGTCGCCGTAGCGAGAGGGCTCGCCGGCAAATAGCAGCGTGCCACCTGGGGCGAGCACGCGCTCAAACTCGGCGAACGCGCGCGGCAGGTCGGGGATGTGATGGAGGATCGCGTGACCGAGCACGAGATCGAAGCTGTGATCCGCGAACGGCAGCCGCTCGGCGTCGGCGGGTACGGTCCGCACCTCCAGGCCCAACCGCTCGGCGTTGGCGGCCAGACTCGCGAGCATTCCGGGCGAGATATCGCTGCAGGTAGCGTCTTCGATCAGGCCGGCCCGCATCATGTTGAGCGTGAAGTAGCCGGTCCCGGAGCCGATCTCGAGCGACCGCGGGTAGTGGCCGGGCTTGCCGTGAAGGGCCTTGCGCACCTTGGCGAGGACCTGATCGTGGCCGAGCTCGCCGAAGTCGATCCCCCACTTGTGGTCGTAGTGATCGGCGGCTACGTCGTGGTAGCGCGTGTTGACGTCGCGGATCTCCTCAGGGCTGAGAGGGTGGCGCGGCCGGCCGGAGGCCGGCAAGCCGGGCCCCTCTTTTTCAGTCAGCTGTACGTATGGCACGGTGCGGCACCATATACTCGCGCGCCGTGTCGCGCACCCTCTACGAGCAGCTCGATCAGCCGGAGGGCGTGCCACCGCTGGCGCTGACGGGGGAGCGCACGCTGCCGGATGTGCCGGAGGAGAACTACTGGTTTCGCCGTCACCAGGCGGTGTATGAGTGGATCGCCGCGCGAGTTGCCTCCGAGCGCGTGATCGACATGGCCTGCGGCGAGGGCTACGGCTCAGACGTGCTGGCCGCGAGTGCCGCGAGCGTGGTCGGCGTGGACGCCAACCCCGAGGCGCACGAGCACGCGCGGCTGAGATATCAGATCTCCACCCGCCCGAACCTGCGCTTCGAGCGCGACCTCGTAGAGAGCTTCGCCGAGCCCGCCGATGCCGTCGTGTTCCTGCAGACGATCGAGCACCTGCAGGACCCCGACGCGGTGCTCGCGCATTTCCGCTCACTCGTCGGGGAGCGAGGGAGCGTATATGTGTCGACGCCGAACGTGCTGACGCTCGCGCCGAAGGGGGCGGAGCGCTCGGATAATCCCTGGCACGTGCACGAGTACCGCGCCGAGGAGTTCGAGCAGCTGTGCCGCCGGCACTTTGGCTCGGTGGCGCTCTTTGGCCTGTTCCACACCCGCAAGCTGCGCGCCCACGAGCTGGCGCTGCGTGCGGGCTGGGACTCCGTCCATCCCCGCCTGGGCATCACCAAACGCTTCTACGACTGGTTCACGCCTGCGATCGCCGCCTCGGACTTCGTCCTGCGTCCGCGCGGGCAGGCAGACCTCGACAGAGCGCTGGATTTCGTGGCGGTGTGCCGGTAGTGAGATTGCAAGCCCGTCCGCCAGCGCGTCACGTGCCGCCCGCGAGTGGACCGCGAGGCGGCGGCGCATTCCCGTGAGCGCGGTCGGCAAGGGGCGCGGCGGCGCGCTGGCGATCGTGCTGCACACGCACATGCCCTATGTGGAGGGCTTCGGCACGTGGCCGTTCGGCGAGGAGTGGCTGTGGGAGGCGATGGCCGGCTGCTATCTGCCGCTGCTGGACCTGCTGGACACCGGTGCGGGGCTGACGCTGTCGTTGACGCCGGTGCTGTGCGACCAACTGCAAGCGCCGGGGGTGGGGGAGCGCTTCGAAAAGTTCGTCGGAGAGGTGCGCCGCCATACTCATGAGGAGGACATCAAGGGATTACGCGCCGGGGGACATGAGACGTTGGCGCGTGAGCTCGAGCGTTCGTGGGGCGACTATGAGGCGGCTCTGGAGCGCTTGCGTCGCCACGGCGGCGATCTGCTCGCCGCGCTCGCCCCCTACGCTCAGTGGACATCCTCAGCCACCCATGCCGTCCTCCCACTGCTGGCCACCGACGCGGGCGTGTGCGCGCAAGTGCAGAGTGGCGTTGACGCCCATCGCGCGCGCTTCGGTGAGGACTGGCGGGGAGGCTTTTGGCTGCCGGAGTGCGCGTATGCGCCGTGGCTGATCCCGGCGCTGGCCGACGCGGGCGTGCGGGCCACCTGTGTTGAGCTGACCGGCCGCTTTGGCAAGGGCGCCCGTGAGCATCTCTCACCGATCGCAGACGGGTCCGGAGTGACGCTCGTGCCGATCGACCGCGCGAGCATGGATCTCGTGTGGAGCGATGGCGGCTATCCCGCGAACGGCTTCTATCGCGATTATCACAATCACACAATTCACCACCACAATCCATGGGGAAATAATGGCGATGCGTATGACCACGAGCACGCGCTGGCACTAACAAAGAAACACGCAGCCGATTTTGTGACCCGTACTCGCGAGCGCTTGCGTAATGACGGTGAGGGTCTGCCGGGGGGCGGTTTGGTTGTGTGTGCATTGGATACAGAGTTACTTGGCCACTGGTGGTACGAGGGAATCGCGTGGTTGAGAGAGGTAATCGAGGAGTGCTCCAGACAGGAACTCGAGTTGGTGCGCTTGGACGATGCATTGGATCGAGTGGAACCCATTTTTATTGAGAGTGAAAAGGAAAATGAAAATAAAAGGAGAGGTGAAAGGAGAGGGGAGAGTGGGGAGAGTGAAAAGCAATTGAAAGTAAACACCTGGGGTGCCGGGGGCGACCTATCGACGTGGTCGGGACCGGCGGTCGCCGAGCTGGCGTTTGCCACGCGCGCGGCCGAGCTACAGACCCTCGCCGCCGCCACGGCCGGGCGTGCAGGGCCGGCGGCGGTGCGCGAGCTGCTGGCGCTGCAAGCGAGCGACTGGGCCTTCATGATCTCCCGCGGCCTGGCCGTCCCTTACGCCCACGAGCGCTTCGAGGGTCACCGCCAGGCGCTCGAGCAAGCGCTCGCCGAGGGGCCGCGGGCGAGTGATGAGGGCTTGCGAAACCTCGCGATCCACGCCGATCCCGCCGCGCTGCTCGCGCCCTGACCTTCCGAGCACGGGCGGGCGCGCGCCGGACGCTCACTCCCAGCGCATCGAGCGAGGCGCTTCACGCATGCGGATGACCTGCGCGGGAACCCCGCCGACGACCGCATTCTCGGGCACTTCCTTCGTGACGACGGCACTCGTCCCGACGATCGCGTTGTCGCCGACGACGACACCGCGAAGGACACACGCCCCATACCCCAGCCAGACGTTGTGGCCGACGCGGACGTCGCGCTTGTAGATGCCCTGCAGGCGGATCGGGCGCTCGACCTCGACGACGCCGTGGTCGAAGTCGATCAGCATCACGCGGTCGGCGACGATGCACTCGCGGCCGATCGAGACGTGCTGGAAGGCGGAGATCGTGCACTCCTGGCCCATCACCGTCTTCGCCCCGATCGACACCTCGCCCTCGTGGACGCGGATCTTGGTGCCGTGGCCGAGCCAGGCCCAGCGGCCGATGCGCAGGATCGCATGGCGGCCGATCTCGAGCTGCACACCGGGACAGATGAAGCAGATGCCATCGGTCTGCAACCGCTTGCCGTGGCGGAGCTTGAGGAACACGAAGCGCGCCAGTAGATGCAGGTAGGCGCGGCTGAGCATGTGGTTGGCGCGCATGAACCGCAGCAATGCCAGCGGACCGCCATGCGGCGACTCGGGCGCCTTGCGCACGGCCTCGGCGATCTCCTCGCTGTGCATCCCCTCGCTCACCTCGCTGGTCTGGGCGTGCGTCATCGTGGCGATGTCGGACGGTGGCGGCTCCATGGTCACCGAATCGTATTGCCCTGCGATGATTGCGCCGCGATGAGCGACTCGACCCTGGCACAGAGACTGCTCGACGGCGACCGCCGTGCGTTGGCGCGCGCGATCACGCTGGTCGAGGACGACCGCCCGGAGGGCTGGGAGTTGGTGAAGGAGGTCTATCCGCATACCGGCAAAGCGGCTGTTGTCGGCTTCACCGGACCGCCGGGCGTGGGCAAGTCGACCTTGATCGGCGCGCTGACGAAGGCCCAGCGCGAGGCCGGGAGGACTGTCGGCGTGCTCTCGATCGACCCCTCGTCGCCGTTTACTCAAGGGGCGTTGCTCGGCGACAGGATCCGGCTGAGTGAGCACTTTCTCGACCAGGGTGTGTTCATCCGCTCGATGGCCAACCGCGGGGCGTTGGGTGGGCTCTCGGAGGCCGCGCTGCAGGCCGCGCTGCTGCTCGACGCGGCGGGCCGAGAAGACGTGTTCGTGGAGACGGTGGGCGTGGGTCAGGCGGAGATCGACATCATCGATCACGCCGACACGATCGTGCTGGTGCTGATGCCTGGCTCGGGTGACTCGATCCAGGCATTGAAGGCGGGTGTGATGGAGATCCCGGACGTGATCGTGATCAACAAGGCCGATCACCCATTGACGGACACAATGGTGCGCGAGATCAGAGGTGTGCTGTCGCTGGCCAACCTCGACCGCTCGCCAGAGGAGGCGGCGAAGCGCTGGCGGGTGCCGATTGTGAAGACCGAGGCGACCCACGGCGCGGGTATCGAGGAGCTGGTGGAGCTGCTGAGAGAGCACCGCAAGTACATCCTCGCCGCTGGCCAGTTGGAGGAAAGACGCAGGCGCAACCTGCACAACGAGGTGTTAGCGATCGCCACCGCCAGGATGCGCAAGCGCTTGGAAGAGGAGCTGAGCGAGGACGCCGAGTTCAAGAAGCTGCTGGAGGAGGTGGTCCAGCGCCGCTTGGATCCGGCGAGCGCGGCTACGACTTTGCTGGAACGCGGGGTGTAGGGTCGGTAGGGCGATGGGTTATCTGAACTGGGTGGAGAACAACTGGGGCCTGCTGGGTCGCATGACGCAGGGTCACACAGTGCTCTACCGCGCCACCGGCGGACTGATCGGTCATCGCGTTCCCGGCGCGCCGCCGATGCTGCTGCTCGATCATGTCGGGGCGAAGAGCGGCGCGAAGCGGACGAGCCCGCTCGTGTACGTGCGCGACGGCGAGGACGTGGTCCTGGTCGCCTCGAAGGGCGGCTATCCAAAGAACCCAGGCTGGTTTTACAACCTGAAGGCCAATCCCGACACCGAGGTGCAGGTCGGCTCGCGGCACCGGCCGGTGCATGCGCGGATCGCCAAACCCGAGGAGCGCAAGCGGCTCTGGCCGATGGCGCTGTAGACTTATCGCGGCTACGCCGACTACCAGAAGCGCACCAAGCGGGAGATCCCGCTCGTAATCCTCGCGCCCCGCTGAGGCGTGCCGGGCCCGGTGCCGGCGCTACGCCCTGACACCACGCTGGCGCTAAGCCCCGAGCGCCCGAGCGATCACCATCTGCTGGACCTCGTCGGTGCCCTCGCCGATCGTGAGGATCTTCGCGTCGCGGTAGAAGCGGCAGACCGGGTACTCCTCGATGAAGCCGTAGCCGCCGTGGATCTGCACGGCCTCCTCGGCGCAGCGCACGGCCAGGCGACCGGTCTTGAGCTTCGCCTGAGCGGCGGTCAGCGTGAAGTTGCGTTTCGCATCCTTCTCGCGGGCGGCCTTTTAGACGAGCAGCCGGCCGGCCTCGATCTCGGTCGACATGTCGGCGAGCTTTGCCTGGATTGCTTGGAACTTCGAGATCGACTTGCCGAACGCCTTGCGCTGCTTGGCGTACTTCAGCGCCTCGTCGAGCGCCCCCTGCGCGAGTCCGACGCCCATCGCGGCGACGCCGATGCGGCCGATGTCGAGGATGTGCAGGAACTGCTTGAAGCCGGCGCCGCGCGGGCCGAGCAGGTTCTCCTCGGGCACGCGGCAATCGCTGAAGCTCAACGGGCGCGTGTCCGAGGCGTTCCAACCCATCTTCCTGTAAGGCTCGCCCTGCTCGTAGCCGGCGGTGCCGTTGGCGACGATGATGTTGGAGATCTGCTTGGAGCTATCGCCTTCCTCGCCGGTCACCGCGGTGATGCAGACCATTCCGGAGATGTCGGTGCCGGCGTTGGTGATGAATTGCTTGGCGCCGTTGATCGTCCACTCGCCATCGGCCAAGGCGGCGCGTGTCTTCACATTTCCGGCGTCTGAGCCGGCCTCGGGCTCGGTCAGGCCGAACGCGCCGAGCCGCTCACCGGAGCACAGCTTGGGCAGCCACTCGCGCTTCTGCTCCTCTGACCCGAACAGGTAGACCGGTTGCGTCCCCAGGGAGGTGTGCGCGCAGAGGGTGATGGCCACCGAGGAGTCCACGCGCGTGAGCTCCTCGACGGCTAGCGCGTAGGCGAGTGTGTCCCCGCCGCCACCGCCGTACTCCTCGGGGAAGGGGATCCCCATCAGATTCAGCGCGCCCAGCTGGCGGACGATCTCGTAGGGAAAGGACTTCGTGCGGTCGAGCTCCTCGGCGACCGGCGCGACCTCCCCCTCGGCGAACTCACGGACCGTGCGGCGGATCAACTCGTGATCGGGGGAGAGATCGAAGTCCACGGCGGTCATTCTCCCAGACCTCGACGCGTAAGCTCCGAACATGATCGACCCGGCGGACCTGGAGGTATGTCTAAAGGTCCTCTCCGAAGTCGACACGTTCCCGGTTGAGCACCCGGATGCCGTCACAGTCCAACGAGCGACCGCGGGCCTGTACAAGACCGTCAAGCGGCTGCGGCGCGTCGAACGGCGCGAGGCGGTGCTCGCTAACGATCAGGCGGTGACCGCGGCGACGGCAACCGGAGCGCCGGGGCGGATCGACGACGAGACGCGAGGTCTGCCGCTCCTCTCGAGCGCCCGCGGAGCTACGGCGGGCACCCTTCTGCAGGCCCGCGCCTGTTACGTCTGTAAGACGCGCTTTGTAGAGGTCGACGCGTTCTACCACCAGCTCTGTCCGCCCTGTGCGGCGCGCCATCACCAGCGACGCGAGGTGCGCACGGACCTGACCGGCCGCCGGGCGCTGCTTACCGGCGGCCGCGCCAAGATCGGCATGTACATCGCCCTGCGGTTGCTGCGCGACGGAGCCGAGACGACGATCACGACGCGGTTTCCCCACGATGCGATCCGCCGCTTCACGGCGATGCCTGATAGCGACGAGTGGCTCGAGCGCCTGCACGTCGTCGGCATCGATCTGCGCGATCCCGCGCAAGTCGTGGCGCTTGCCGACTCTGTGAGCGCTCAGGGGCCGTTGGACATCCTGATCAACAACGCCGCGCAGACGGTTCGCCGCTCGGCCGAGGCTTACGCGCCGCTGATCGAGGCCGAGCGCGCGGCGCTGCCCGACGGGCCGCTGCCTCGGCTGAGCCGATTCGGCCGCGAGGTCGAGGGCGAGGGCGAAACCGGCCGACGGGATCTCGCGCAGGCCGGCCGCGCGCACTGGACGCCGACGCCCCAGGCTCTAACCGCGCTCGCGCTGTCCGTCGGGTCGGCCTCTCCCGAGCGGATCGCCCAGGGCAGCGCGATCGACGCGGGTGGCCTGGTGCCGGACCTGCACCCCGTCAACAGCTGGATCCAGCATGTCAATGAGGTCGACCCGCTGGAGCTCCTCGAGGTGCAGCTATGCAATACGACCGCTCCCTTCATCTTGGTGAGTCGGCTGCGCCCGGCGCTGGCCGCCTCGACGGCCCGGCGCACCTACATCGTCAACGTCTCCGCGATGGAGGGCCAGTTCAGCCGCGGCTACAAGGGCCCTGGGCACCCACATACGAACATGGCCAAGGCCGCGCTGAACATGCTCACGCGAACCAGCGCCCAGGAGTTGCTCGAAAGCGACGGCATCCTGATGACGAGCGTCGACACTGGGTGGATCACGGACGAGCGACCCCACCCGATGAAGATGCGTCTAGCCGAGGACGGCTTCCACGCTCCGCTCGATCTCCTCGACGGCGCCGCGCGGGTGTATGACCCGATCGTCCGTGGTGAGTCGGGTGAGGACATCCACGGGTGCTTCCTGAAGGACTACGAGCCTTCGCCCTGGTAAGCGGCGGCTCTTGCCGTTGCGGGAGCATGCGCGGCTGGTCCCAAACGCTGCACGACCGCAGCCCAGCTCGCGCCGCGGGGGTCGAGGTGCGCGCGATGGCCCGCCTCGCTCTGGATCTCCACGAGCTCGGCTTCGCCGCCGGCCGCGCGCGCGGCCTCGGCGTAGCCGCGGCTGATCTCGATCGAGACCGTCTCGTCGCGCACGCCGTGGACGATCAGCACGGGCATCTCGAGCGGCAGCAGGCGAATCGGGTCGCCTGCGCCGTAGCGCTCGGGAACCTGATCGGGAGCGCCACCCATCAGATCCCGTACGACTCCGCCGTGCCAGCGGCGGTAGGCGTCCGCGAGATCGGCAACACCTGCCTGTGAGATGACACGTCGCGGACGCACACGCGGCGGTCCGTCGAGGGCGCCCGGGGCGCCGTGCGGCAGGTTGGGCCGGCCGGCCGCCCACAGCGCGAGGTGACCGCCGGCGGAATGGCCGAGGATGCTCACCCGGTCGAGGTCCAGCCGCTCCTCTTCGAGCGCAGCGAGATGGTCGATCGCCGCGGCCACGTCTGCGAACGTATTCGGCCAGCCCCCGCCGGCGCCGACCCGGCGGTACTCGATGTTCCACACGGCCCAGCCGCGCCTGAGCAGGTCGCCGGCCAGCCCGCGCATGAAGACCTTCCCGTAGCGCTTGTGCCAGGAGCCACCGTGGATCAGGACCATCACCTGATGCGGTCCGGGGCCGGCAGGCAGATACAGGTCAGCGCGCTGAGATGCGTGAGGTCCGTAGCGATGAGATTGTCCGCGCGAGAGGAAGTCGAGGATCAGGCGCGTACGAGCCACGTGGGCTCATCCTAGAAGGACGCGGGGTTCTCTACCAGCCAGGGCCCGGTCTATCGGCCGGAACGGTTTACGCGCTGTATGAGCGCGCGAGCTCGACCAGCAGGCGTACACCGTAGCCCGAGGCACCCTTGCCGACGTAGGCGCGGCCGAGATCCCAGGCGGAGCCAGCAATGTCGAGGTGGGCCCAGGGGGTCTTGCCGACGAAGTTCTGGAGGAATGAGGCCCCCATGATCGTGCCCGCCTTGCGCGCTTCCGGCGCGTTGTCCAAGTCGCCGTACTTGCCCGCGACGAGCTCGTCGTACTCCGGGTGTAGCGGCAGCCGCCAGACAATCTCGCCCGTGTGCTCGCCTGCTGCGGTGATGTGCTCGGTGAGCTCATCGTCGTTGCTCATCAGTCCCGCGTAGGTCGAGCCGAGCGCGATGATCACCGCGCCGGTCAGCGTGGCCAGGTAGACGATCCGCTCCGCGCCGAGCGAGACGGCGTGGCACAAGCAATCGGCCAGCACCAGGCGACCCTCGGCGTCGGTGTTGTTGACCTCGATCGTCTTCCCGTTCGCCGCCGTCACGATGTCCCCGGGCTTGATCGCGCGTCCGCTCGGCAGGTTCTCGGTTGCGCCCACGACCGCGACGAGCCTGACTGGTAGCTGCAGGCGCGCGATCGCGGCGACCGCCTCGACGACCGCGGCGCCGCCGGACATGTCGAACTTCATCTCCGCCATTTTCGGCCCTGGCTTCAGCGAGATGCCGCCGCTGTCGAAGGTGACGGCCTTGCCGACGAAGCCGAGCTTCGGACCCTGTGCCTCCCGGGCGGGTGGGCCTTCATATTTGAGGACGATCAGCGCGGGCTCCTGCTCGGAACCCTGGGCTACGGCGGCGAAGGCCCCCATGCCGAGCCCCTCGATACCGGAGCGTCCCTCGACCTCTACCTGCAGCCCCTCGATCTCATCTCCGAGCGCCCGCGCGTAGTCGGCGAGCGCCGTCGGGGTGAGATCGTTGCCGGGCCGGTTCTGCAAATCGCGCGCCCGGTTGACGGCCTCGGCGACGATACCGGCGCGCGCGACGGCCGCCTCGGCTTGCTCGCCGCTCAGCGGGCCGTCGTCTGTGAGCGTGATCATCAATTGCTCCAGATGTTTGGGCGCCTTGTCCTCGCCGGCCGGTTTGGACTTGTGCAGATCAAAGCGATAGTCGGCGAGGATCGTCCCCTCGACGAGCGCCTCGATGATCTCTGCAGCTCGCTTCGAATCACCGTTGGACTCGATCGGCGCCAGCCAGCACAGGCGGCTGCCGGCCAGCTCGCGGGCGCGCTCGCGCGCCACGGCGGCCGCGACGCGGGCGTGCTCGGGCGTGAAGTCCTTGCGCGCGCCGAGCCCGACCGTCAACCAGCGCTTGGCCTCGGCATGGGTCAGCGCGAGCGCCTTGAATGAGCCCTTTGCCTCGCCGGACTCGACCAACTTGGCCACCTCCGCCGGTGCATCGCCCGGGGCTTGCTCGCCGTCGAACAGTCCGAGCACGACGGTGTCGGCGTCCGAATCGCTCGCTCGCTGAGTGGTGGCAGATATCTGCACGGCCCGGCACGATATCCGCCCGGCGGCAAATCCGCCCCCAGACGCGGCAAATCCGCCCCCGGACGCGACGCGTCTCACTTGGAGCTGAGGATCGGTCTACTAGCATTGCCGGTCTGTAGTCCTCGTCACTCGACTCAAGGAGCGTCCGCAGACAATGCCCAAGACCGTGATCCTCGGCGCCGCCCGCACCCCCATTGGCAAGATGGGCGGCGGCCTGTCCACGCTCGACGCCACCGAGCTCGGGGGTGTGGCGATCGAGGCGGCGCTGGAGCGCGCCGGAGTGGAGCCCGAGCAGGTCGAGCACGTCGTGATGGGCCAGGTGCTGCAGGCCGGTCAGGGCCAGATCCCCTCGCGCCAGGCGCAGATCAAGGCAGGTATTCCCAAGGAGGTCTCCTCCGAGACGATCAACAAGGTCTGCGCCTCCGGGCTGCGTGCCTCGGTGATCATCGACCAGGCGATCCGCGCTGGCGACATGCAGGTCGGCGTCGGCGGCGGCATGGAGTCGATGTCGCAGGCGCCTTACCTGCTGCCGGGCGCGCGCTTCGGCTTTCGCATGGGCGACGTGAAGGCGCTCGACGC
>Ga0182024_10014499_pt1 | contig 15232 bp, 13 predicted proteins | sample P32metaG_FD_120480 | JGI IMG/M metagenome (GOLD analysis project Ga0182024, IMG submission 120480) | Permafrost microbial communities from Stordalen Mire, Sweden - P3-2 metaG (Illumina Assembly) | ecosystem: Environmental > Terrestrial > Soil > Wetlands > Permafrost | place: Sweden: Stordalen... | reverse complement strand
CGCGCGGGCGAGCCCGTGATCACGGTGGGGAAGAATCGCGCGACGCCGGTTGAAAAGATGGCGCGAATCGCGCGCCCGATGCCGGCTGGCGAACTTTGCGGGTCGTTGAAATCGACGCCGGCGAACCCATTCACCTGCAAGTCGATGAATCCGCGCGTCGTCGAAATGTCGCCGTTACATTTCATCGCGGAATGATTTTTTCACAGCTTACTCACACCGAAGCGGGCTATGTGCGCGAAAGCGCGTGGGAAAAAAGCTGTTGAAATCGTCGAAATGAGGTGGTTCGCGGCGGCTCCGTCCTGGTACAAATGCATAAAGATTTTCGCGAGGAATCGGTTCTGTGTGTCAGTCTCGGGGGAGGTGGCCATAGGTCCGGTTCCCGCGGAAACTCTTTTCCTCCGATCCAAATGTCGCGCAACGCTTCGGGGCGCTCTCCACTAGCGCCCCGCGTTGCTTTTGCGCCGCGTTCTCATCGGCCCAGAGTGGCGTCGAGATGAGTCTCGACGCGGGACGCAGGAGTGCGTGCGCCACTCACTTAGCGACGGTCGCGGGTTGCGCCACCGGCGACAGCCATCCGAAGCGGTCCGGCGCGCGGCCTTCCACGATCGCAAAAAACTCGCGCTGCAATTTCTCGGTCACGGGACCGCGTTTTCCCGCGCCGATCTGAATCCGGTCGACCGAACGAATCGGCGTGACTTCGGCAGCCGTCCCCGAGAAGAAGACCTCGTCGGCGATATACAGCATCTCGCGCGGTATCAGGCTCTCGACCACTTCAATTCCCAGCGACCCGGCGATCTGGATCACGGTATCGCGCGTGATCCCGGGCAGGACGCTGGCGCCCAGCGGAGGCGTGATCACCTTGCCGTCGCGGACCACGAACAGGTTCTCGCCCGAGCCTTCGCTCACGTAGCCCGACGCGTCGAGAGCGATGCCTTCGGCGTATCCGTTGACGGCGGCTTCCATCCGGATCAGTTGCGAGTTCATGTAATTGGCGCCGGCCTTGGCGAGCGCGGGCAGGGTATTCGGCGCGATGCGGTTCCAGCTTGAAACGCACACGTCGATGCCCTGTTCGATGCCTTCATCGCCCAGATACTTGCCCCATTCCCAGCACGCGATGTAGGTTTCGATGGGGTTGTCCTTGGTCGGCATCACGCTCACGTTGCCGTAGCCGCGAATCACCAGCGGACGCAGGTAGCAGGATTCCATCTGGTTTACACGGACCAGCTCAGCCATAGCCGCGCAGATCTCATCGATGGAATGCGGAATGGCGATGCGATAGATTTTGGCCGAATCGTGCAGGCGGCGGACATGCTCGCGAGCGCGGAAAATCGCGGGACCGGAGGTGGTCGCGTAACAGCGTATGCCCTCGAACACGGAGCTTCCATAGCTGGTGACGTGGGAGAGCACGTGGATCTTGGCGTCGTTCCAGTCGATGAACCGCCCATCGTGCCAGATCTTGCTGGTGGGTTTAATCATGAGAAAATTATAGCGTGCAGCCCCATTACGACGCGATTCTTTTTGATTTCGACGGTGTGCTGGCCGACACCGAGCCGCTGCATTTCGCGTGTTGGAGCGAGATTCTGGCGCCGTTCGGGATCGAGCTCGAATGGGGGATGTATCAGAAGCAGTGCGTGGGGATTTCCGATCGTACGATGGTCGAGCGCCTGGCGGCGGAGCAGTGTCCGCACATTCCCATGGAGCGAATCTGGCCGGAATACGATCGCAAAAAGGCGATGTTTCGCGAGCGCCTGGAAGCCGATCCGCCGTTTCTTATCGAGACCGTTGAAATGATCAGAGGACTGTCTAATTTCTATAAATTAGCGGTGGTTTCTTCAAGTGGACGATCGGAAGTCGAGCCGCCGGTGGAGCGGGCGGGATTTCGATCTTGTTTTCAAGCATTTATCTGTGGACATGACGTGCCACGATTAAAGCCCGCGCCCGACCCGTATCTGTATGCCGCGAAGCTGCTTGGGGCGGCGCATCCGCTGGTAATCGAGGACTCAGACGCGGGGGTCGCGAGCGGGGAAGCCGCGGGTTTTGCGGTGCTGCGCGTGTCGAGCGCCGCAAACGTCGCCGCCGAGGTCAGGGCGCACCTTTCACGCTAGGCGAGTCACGCCGCAATTCGCGGCGCCAAGTCCTACCGATCCCTCAGATGGCGCATCGGGCGACGGACGGGTCCGCCGAGTCGCCGTTAGATTCAGAGCGGGGAATTACCCGCGAAATGACACTTCATCCTGACGTTCAAGAGCCCTGGCAAACCTGGTCTCAACACGCGACTTTGCATGTCGCCTGCGCCTACAGCAATCCTTTGCGATGGCGCACCCGAAGGGTTCTGATGAACGATTTCCGCCGGCACATGCAGTCGAGCCCGAACGTCGAGCTGCATGTCGGCGAGCTCGCGTACGGCGAGCGGCCGTTCGAAGTGACTGGGCCGATGCGGGGCGGCGACGCTTCGCTTGACGGGGGGATGGACGGCGCGCGCGACGTTCAGCTTCGAACGTCCCACGAATTGTGGCACAAGGAAAACATTCTCAACACCGTGATCCAGCGGTTCCCGCCCGACTGGAAGTATCGGGCGATCATCGACGCCGATTTTCACATGACGCGGCACGATTGGGCGCTTGAAGCGATCCATCAACTTCAGCACTTCGACTTCGTGCAATTGTTCAGTACTTACGCGGATCTATCTGCTGAATATCGGCCTTATCGCGTGATGACCAGCTTCGCTTCGAACTACCTGAACCAGGGGCGGGATCGCCAGGCGGCGGCGTTGCGCGCGTGTGGACCTTACGGAGGGTATGGCGTGCGTGGCCCCGGGGCGACCGGCGGCGCGTGGGCATTTCGACGAAGCGCATTCGACACCGTGGGCGGGTTGCTTGACGTGTGCGTGCTTGGCTCGGCGGATTGGCACATGGCGTTCGGCTTGGTTGGCGAGGCGACCACCGCGCCCGAGCTTACCCGGTGCACGGCTCCCTACATCGCGGCGGTGCGTCGCTGGCAGGATCGGGCGGCGGCGCTCAAGCACAACATCGGCTATGTGGAAAATCATGCGATACATCATTTCCACGGATCTAAAGTGTTCAGAGCATATGGAGATCGCTGGAAGATCCTGCGCGATCACGATTTCAATCCGGAGACCGATCTGGCGCGGGATTGGCACGGGATCTGGCAGCTTCGGGACAACAAGCCGGGGCTGCGGGACGCGATCCGGCGGTACTTCCGGGAGCGGAATGAGGATGATCCGGGGTTGCGGGGATCGGAAAGGGAGCTGGCCTAAGTGCAAACAACACGAGCGTTGGTGAAGGCAATTCTCAAGCGAGCCGAGAACTATTCCTGGGAAGTTCCGGCAAACGGGCGGCTTACGCTGGTGCTCGAGCCGAACGTGGCGGTAATCAACGTGTTCCACAGCAAGTACAGGGTGCCGAACTCGACGGCCATTCATAGCCACACGGTGGATTTCCGGTCGGATATTGTCGGGGGAGTGATGCGGCAGTACCGGTATGTGCGAGCGGCCGCCGACGGAGGGCACGGCCCTGCGCCACAGAAGTATTGGGAGCAGGAGTTGACGCTCGGAGGGAAGCTGGCGGGCGAGCCGGTGGAGTGTTGGTTGCGGGAGAGCGAGATCGAGGAGTACTCGGCCGGCGAATCCTACGAGATCACGGCGGACGAGATTCACCGGTCGGTGCCGGAGGATGGGACTGTGACGTTGATCAGCCGGCAGTACAAGACGTCGCCGGTGAGCGTTTCGACGTTTTGGCCGTGGGCTCCGATGGCGGCCGGGGCGAAGCCGAGCGACAAGATCATTCCAGCGCCGGCTGCGGCTGAGGTGATCCTGGACGTCGTATCGGTCGCGCTGGAGAGGTGGTTTTGAGTGTGGATTGGGCGCATCGACAACTGCCGATAATGTATATTATGTAAACTCTCAAGGTGGTGGGTTAGTTCGAATTTTCCGCCGGTTCTCCGCCCTTGACCTTGGTGGCTGGCTTGCGTGGAGACTGCTTCAGTAACGCGGCCAATCCGTCCATTAGCAGCGCAGCCACGACTAGGGCTAACCCTGCGTTCATTGCGGCGCGCCCGTCAGCTTCCTTCTTCGCCGCCTCGTCCGATATTTCGGCGAACTGGGAGACGTTGTAATGGGACTCAGCCAATGCCAAACCGCGCCAAGCGAAATCTTCATAGGAAGTGTACAGCAGGCTCCCGCCCCATAAGACTGCGGCAATCGAAGCAAGGCGCAAGATCCACACCCGGACCGCGTTCATATAAGCCGCCCTTCGTACTCTGTCATGTCCAGCACGCAATCGTATCACGTACTCCAGCCAGCTGGGAGAGCAACGCCGTGTCTCCCACATCTCCGCGTGCCGGTTCCTGCACGTCCGCAGCCGGTCAGGCAACGGTATCCTTGGGGAGCACCCAAGGAAGATCCGTTAATGACCATCGCTATCGGAATGCTGTGTCGCGAAGGCGCGGTAATTTGCGCTGACTCGTTGGTTACAACGGGAACGATTGGGTCGTATGAGAGCAAGATGTTGGCGTATAGGATCGACGGCGCGGACGTGGTCTTTGCTCTGGCCGGAAACGTTGACTTGGCGGAATCCGCATGGCAGCAATGTGAACCGGCCCTTATGCGGCACGCCGGTAAGAAAACGACCACGCGGCAGATTGCCGCTTCACTGAGATCGATTCTCGCCAAGGAGTACAGGGGGCAAGTAATTGATTGCGGCTACGTCAACACCCAATACGACTACGCTTTTATTATCTCGATCCGAGTAGGTCGAACCGTTGAGTTGTACCACACGTATTCTAAGACGCTGAAGAAATCCAGACGCGGTCGGGAATTTATCGGCGCTGGCGGGGATCTGGCGAAGATGTTGTTTCAGTGGCTTGACTATATGCCTCTTTCTGCGGAAAGGGCGGGCGAGATCTGTGCTTCCTTTGTTGGAACACTAAAGCGCCTGATGCTTGGCGTAGTTGGTGGGAACAATCTCATCATGCTTCTTGGGGAAGACGGAGAGATTGTCTTTTACAGGGATGCCGATCTCAGATTGATCGAGCAATATTCTCCGATCTATGAGGCCGAATCCAGTGTGCTTCTTTCGAGTTTTATTGACGGATCAGTCAAGACTGAAGAGTTTGAGAAGGCGGTAGAGCGATTTGTAGGTCAGGTGCGCTTCTGGAGAAAAGAATTGAAAACCAAGAGAGACCAAATCGTGTTCTCCACGCCTCCAGTTGAAGCTGAACACGCGATCATCGACCTCCGAAAGAAACCGCCCGCTGCTTGGAGCAGGGCTACCAAATCCTCAACCGCCCACAGCCGATCCGTAACCCTTCAAACTGACCCACCACCAAGGAGTGGGGCAGTTTGAATTTTATAGCGCTGGGTTTGGCCGGAGACGTGCCTCATCGGAACGCTCCCGTAGCGGCCAAAAACCCGAGCATAAAACCGAGGATCGACAGAACCAGAAACCAGATCGCGATGCGCTTGATTGTCGTCACTGATCGATCAATCGACCTGAGACAATCGCCTTCGGATTTGAGATGGATCGGCATTGGCTTCCAATCGCTTCGACCACAACCGGGATTAGCGCAGCGTTCCGCATTCGGTTCATTCTCGGTCCCGCAACGTTGACACTTCAAAGGCTGCCAAAGAGAACAGGCTACAGAATGGCCCGTTTCGAAACCACACTCCGGGCATACGCGAGTTTCAGTTCCAGCCATGACTAGCACGCAATCCTATCACGCGCAGCGTCCGCACGTTTTCCAGCCATCGCCTCTGTATCGCGCTCGGCAAGTCATGCGCAAGACATTCGTGATAAACTTTCCGCGAATGGCTTTGTGTGATCTCTGCGGCGAGAGCGCTGGCTTGTTCAGAAACAGCCATCCGCTTTGCGTGATGCGCGTCGAGAACGCTCAGAAGGACTTGAGGGAACTGGCGTTCAACGGAATCATGGCGGGCCGAGGTTACGCTGACCTCGATGCCGAGGCTAAGCAATTAGCAGATACAGGGCGTGTTCGTTTTGATAATGTTCGTGAGGCGCTCCTCCAGGGAGCTAACGACGCAGCAAGCAAGATTGCATTAGATTCGCCAGTTTCACAAGAGGAATACAGGCGCGTGTTCGAAATCCTTCAGGGATGGCACATTCAAGACTATCTTTCGACAGCAGCGGACTACCTCAAGCGTCAGTGGTTCGGTCTCCCACGTTTGGACATGAGCTTGATACTTTGGCAGGTTCTTCATGGCCTCATTCCCGTGTACGACGGCACTGGTCGGATGCAGTTCAATCTTCAATCTGGCGAGCAACCGATATTCAGTGCGGGGAAGGTTACATTCGCCGAGGAGCGCACGGTATCCACCCACACCAGAACCTACGGCGGTCTAAGCATTCCAATCGGAGCGGGAATCTATTACCACGTCGGCGCTTCTCAGGGGCAGCAAGTATCGGGCCTGCTACCGCTCGATATTGGGGAAGTGCTGGTTACTACACACGCTCTTTACTTCGGCGGCCAAAAGATGACTCTTCGGATTCCGTTGAATCGCGTTCTTCGCTACCAGTCCTACGTTGATGGCGTCGGTCTATGCGAAGCTCACGGAGCCCCAAAAGTTTTTGTACCAGATTATAGCGGCATGGATACAGGCTGGTTTTTCTTTAATTTACTTTCGGCACTGACCGCGCGCTCTGGGAAGTAAGGATACAGAACGTGAAGACGCGCCGCTCGTCTTTGCGTGCTGCCTTTTTCTTTGTCCGCTTCCACTGCTTGAATGGACTCGGCCGTAGGGCGCTCTTTGGAGCCTTGAGGATCGCCCTCATCGTATAGCGAAAGTAACCCGTCATCAAAGATCGAAATTGATATCCGAACGTCTCCATCCCAAACCGCCAGCCGTTTTTTAGACTGACCCATTTACCATTATCTAAAATCCGTATGTGTCGTTCGCGCGGCGGCAATCTAAGGGCGTGGGCGTGGTGTTCTTTGTGGTTAGGCGAGCGCGCCAAGAGCAATAACCTCGGACATCGAAAAAAAAATGGCCCGGTGAGTCGAAACCCACCGGGCCGCACGAGGGAAGAAGAAAATCACTCTGCTTCGACGAAACTTGAACTACTTGTGGCCGTGACCTCCGCCGCTATGCGAGGGCGCGCTACGGGAGGCTCCTGCGCTGTTGCCGGGCGGCCGCGAGGCGCCACTTGAGGCACCGCTTGAGCCATTGCCTGATCCGGCGCTCGATCCGCTCGAGCTGCCGCGGTTCTGAACGATGGGCGGGTTGATTCGCACAGGCTGCTGCGAATAACTTCTCGGCTGCGATTGCGGCTGGGGCGTGTAGCTTCGCGGCTGGGCGGTTGCGCCGCGATTTCCGGGATCGTAGCTGCGCCATCCGCCGTTGCTTGTCGCGCCGGTATTCGTTCCGCCGTTGGGCTGCGCGCCCGGTCGAGCGCCGTTTGTACCAGCGCCGCCGGCTGTTCCGTTCGCGCCGCGATTCGATGGATCGAAACTGCGCCATCCGCCATTGGATGCGCCACTCGAGGCCGCGCCGGATCGCGCACCATTGTTGAAACCTGCACTATTCGAACCCGTGCCGGAGGATCTCCCGGCGCTGGTCATGGTGGTCCGCTGCTGCTCAAATGGAACCCGATTCGTCTGCGACGCCGGCATATGCGAGGCGAAGCTCGTGTTTCCGGTGCGCGGAAGGCCCTGCGCGCTTGCGGCGCGGCTGGAGAACTGCGTGCTCTCCCGCGATGGCGCCACGGGCAATTGTCCGCGCACCATTCCGGCGCGCGCCAGATCGCCGGCCGAAGCGCGAACCATATTGGCGCTGCCGACCGCGCCGCGGCCGAAATCGCCCGTGCGAACGCTGCTCACCGCGTTGGCGAATCCGGCATTGCGGAAGGTGGCGCCGACGTTGATATTGCCCACCACGCCGCCGGCGCGGAATCCTGCGCCGTAAAATCCGCGTCCATACCAGGGATGGAACACTTCAAATGGCGCGAGCGGCACCCAGCCGATGTTGCCGAACCCGAATCCGAAACCTGCGCCGAGACCTACACCAAAACCAGGCGCGCCCCATCCGAAGAATCCGACCAGCGCCGGATGCCAGTAATATCGTCCGACCAAGGGACCCGGCGACCATGCCCAACCAAATCCGGCGTGGTACCAGCGGCCGTAATGATACGGCGCCCAGCCCCAGGACTCGCATCCGACCCAGGTCCAGCCGTAATAATCGATCCACGTCCAGCGGCCGCAGCTATACGGCGCCCAGCCCGGGTCGACCGTGGGCGCCCACACGTTGCCGTTGGCGCCGTCGTTAACCCAGCGGCCGTTGGCATCCAGATCCTCGGCGCCGGTGATGTCAGGATTTACGTAGCGCGCGCTGGGGCGCTGAGATGGGGGTTGGCCTGGGCCTTGCGACTGGCCTTGCGACTGGGCGAGTAAAGCATCCCGCGAGATGCACCAGTGCTCGAAATCGTCCTGCGCGACCGGGTCGACCAGTTGAAATTCGGGATCCGATGCCGCGCCGCGCGCCATCATCGTTTTTCCCGCGTGCAGCGGCTCGGAACCGCGCGGGCTGAACACTTCGGCATCGCCCAGGCGGACGCTGATGTCGCTGGCGCCGTCCGGCGTGACGCTCACGCGGTAAACGCCCGGTTGCAACGGGTGAACGGCTACGCTCGGGGTGCTGATTTCGACCTGCGAATCGGACTGGCGAACCACGCGGAAAATGGTGGTTCCGGTCGCGATCTGGATCTGATAATGATGATATTCGAGCTCGCTCAGCCGGATTTCCGTGGAGGGGCCGACGCGGATCAGGTTCGCGGAATCGAACTCCACTTCGGCGCGGCCGTCGGGGCCGGTAACCACGCGATCGCCGGCGGTAAGCGGCGCGTTCACGATGGCGGCGACCAGATCGCCCGAATCGCCGCGGCGCACCGAAACGTTGCCGACCATGAAGCTGACGCGCGCCACGCCGCGATCGGGTGCGTTGCCTTGATCGTCATCCGGCTGCTGGTTAGGACCCTGTCCATTGGCGGGACCCTGATACTGCCCCGGCCGCTGCGGGCCCGGCAGTTGCTCCGACCAGGGACCCGGCTGCTGCTGGGCGAACGCGCCCACTGCGGTTATCGCGATGAGTCCCGCGATTTCCGCCAGCCGTCCCGTCGATGCGAATCGTCTCAATCGGATCACCTGCGCTTGATGAAGCAATTGCCAACCCAAACCGTAAAGTTTGTGTTTACAGTAGCCTACGGGGAGTGTGCCGAATCCGCCTGATGGCTGAAAACCACCACCGTGATTGTAAAGGACCACTTAGGCCAAGAGCGCCGTCCGCAGGGCATGGCCCTGCGCCACTTGGCTCCCAAGCTATCGTTGGCACTCAAGTGCCGAGTGCAAGTTCGCGAGGCGATCCTGCGAAGAAATATGTCAGTATAGAGATAGGAACTAAGCGGACCCGGCGGGTGTCCATCATCTTATGAAGTACTGGGGTTACCTGGTCGCGAAACTGGGAGTAACGGCGGCAGTACTGTATCCGGCGTGGATTGCGATTCAGCGGGCGTTCCCACTCCCCGCCAAGCGCTTCGGCGAAGGCGGACCGAATCCTTTAATCCGCGACTTCCCATTCGTCGTCACAATGCTGGTTTTCTGGCTGATTGCCTCAGGCGCAATCTGGCTGACCGTCTGGGACCAGCGCTATCGCTGCCGCACGTGCCTGCGCCGTCTGCGCATGCCGATCCTGCGCGGATCCTGGACGCACGTGCTGCTGGGCGCGCCCCGCACCGAGTATATCTGTCCCTACGGGCACGGAACGCTGAGCGTCGACGAACTCCAGATCACCGGCCACACGGAGCCGGATTGGGAAGCCCACCAGGATATGTGGAAGGAATTGTTCTCGCTCGAAGAGACCAAAAAGTAATGCTGGTGATGCGTGGCGGTTAGGCTACAGATTCCGCGCAAAGCACTCCTGGTCCGCTTCCTTGTGAGCTTTTGGGGGAAGGCGTTTCTGCTGACGTTTACCCTGACGGTGACCGCCGGGCTTTCGATCTTCACCTATTACTACATCCAGTGGGCGCACGTCACCGAGGACAAGCTGCGGGCAGGACCGTTCGCCAACACTTCCCTGCTCTACGGCGCGCCGCGGCCGGTTTCGGTCGGCGAAGAGACGACGACGGGCGAGATCGCCGATTATCTGCGGCGCTGCGGATACACGGAATCGATCAACAACCGCATGGGCTGGTTTCACCAGCGCGCGGACGCGATCGAGATCAATCCGGGTCCGGACGCTTACGATCCGGAAGGCGCGGTGATCAAGATCCAGGGCAAGAAGGTCGACCAGATCATTTCGTTGCGCGATCAGACCGGGCGCAACGAATATCTGCTCGAGCCGGAGTTGATCACCAATCTTTTCGATCGCAAGCGCGAGAAACGCAAGATCGTACACTACAACGATATTCCGCAGGTGATGATCAACGCGGTGCTGGCGGCCGAGGACAAGAATTTCTTCCACCATGCCGGATTCGATCCGGTGGGGATTTTCCGCGCGGCGTATCGCGACGTGGTGGACCATCGCATGGAGGGCGCCTCGACGCTTTCGCAGCAGCTCGCGCGGACGCTGTGGCTCGGGACCGAACGCGGTTGGCGCCGCAAAACCCAGGAATTCATGATCACGCTGAACCTGGAGCAGAAGCTTTCAAAGCAGCAAATCTTCGAGTACTACGCCAATTCGATCGACGTGGGGCATCAGGGCAGCTTCAGCATTCAGGGATTCGGACAGGCGGCCGAGGTTTACCTGGGCAAGGATCTGAGCCAGGTTACGGTGCCGGACGCGGCGCTGCTGGCGGGGATGGTGCAGGCGCCGTCATCGAGAAATCCTTTCCGCCATCCCGAAAGCGCGCTCAGGCGCCGGAACATCGTGCTCAATCTGATGCACGAGGACGGCTTCATCAGCGGGAGACAGTTTGAGGACGCGGTTGCGTCGCCGCTCAAAGTCACGCATGAGGAGGCCGAATCGAGCGACGCGCCGTTCTTCGTCGACCTGGTGAACGATGCGATGCAGAGTCGCATTCCGGAGCGCGATTTTCAGACGCGGTCGTATCGCGTATACACGACCATCGACATGAATCTCCAGCGCGACGCCGTGGCCGCGGTTCGCGAAGGGATCAAGGAAACCGATGCGCAGTGGCATCGCCGCTCGAAGAAATACGGCACCGATGAGATGCCGCTCGCGCAGGTCGCGCTGATCTGTCTCGACGCGGAAACCGGCGAAGTGAAGGCGCTGGTGGGCGGACGCAATTACGGGGTCAGCCAGTTCGATCACGCGCTGTCCAAGCGCCAGGCGGGATCGTCGTTCAAACCGTTCGTGTACGCGGCCGCGTTCAACACCGCGCTTAAGGGCGGCGATCCGGTGATCACGCCGGCGACGCTGATCGCGGATGAACCGACCACGTTCTGGTTCAACGACAAACCCTACGAGCCCGACGATCACAACAAGAAATATCAGGGCACGGACGTGCCGGCGTGGTTTGCGTTGACGCAATCGCTGAACATCCCCACCGTCAAGGTGGCCGAGATGGTCGGCTACGATAAGGTCGCGGCGATGGCGCACGCGGCCGGACTGAATGCCGATATCCAGGCGACGCCGTCGATCGCGTTGGGCTCCTACGTCGTCACGCCGCTTGAAATCGCGGACGCCTACACCGTTTTCGTTAATCGCGGGGACCTGGTGAAATCGACTTTCATTAAGAATATTCGCGATTCGCACGGCGATTCGGTGTATCAATTTCAGCCGGAGCGCAAGAACGCGATGGACCCGCGCGTGGCGTATCTGGTGGAAAATACCTTGGAAGAGGTGGTGCGGTCAGGCACGGGCGCAGGCATTCATGCGCACGGATTCAATCTCCCGGCGGCGGGGAAAACCGGAACGTCGGTATTTGACGGATGGTTCGCCGGATTTACTTCGAAATTGATCTGCGTGGTATGGGTGGGATTCGACGACAATCGCGACTTTAAGCTCGAAGGCGCGCACAGCGCCTTGCCGATCTGGGCCGAATTCATGAAGCGCGCGCACCAGCATCGCGAGTATCACAACGTACACGGATTCCTACCGCCGGAGGGAATTGTGGACGTGGCGATCGATGCGGAAACGGGTGAGCTGGCGACGTCGAGTTGTCCCAAGATTCGCAATCAGATGTTCATCGCGGGAACGCAGCCGGTGGAAGTGTGCAAGCTGCACGGCGGCGGTCGAACGCAGGTTTCCGGGTGGGAGCCGACGGAGACGCCGTTGACACCTGAGGCTCGGCCGGATCGTCGCGTGGCGGTGAATGATGGTGCGCCGAACCCGGCGGCTCGCGGTCCGCGGAGTATTCCGGTGACGCCCGCGCCAGGTTCGAAGCCGGCGACCGAGAAGAAGGGATTCTTCGGTCGGCTGAAGGATATTTTTAAATAGGTCGCTTCCCCGCCCCGCGCGCTCCAAATATCCGCTTGCGGCGCCCGACGCAATCGGCCGGGTTGTCCCGGCTTCCGGTTCAGTCAAAGAAAGGCGATATGGAGTTCGCGTTCGAGTTCGGCGATACACAGCAGTCGGAAGCTTTCTTCACCCGCCATCCGCAGTTTTACCAAGCGTTTGAACGGCTAGCGCGTTTGAGCAACGTGTCTTTCGGACCTCGCCATGTCTCGTCGCGCCTTGCGGACGTCTGCCATCGATTCGGAAATACTTGCCGAAATGATTTCTTAGAAATATTATTTCTGGCCGTCAATGGGCACGGCATTGGAGCCACAAAACTTCTCAGGGGAATGTATGAGCGCGTTGTTACGCTCGCCTACATCCTAAAGCACCCTGAGAAGGTCGACCGTTTCATACACTACGCCGCCGTCGGTGAACATAGGATGATACAAGAAGCACGCAGGCTATTCAGCGACGAGGAAATCAACGCGTCGTTCCGTGACAATTCGATCGAGGCCATTCAGGAAAACTACGAGAAATACAAGGCGAAATTCCTGCGTAAAGACGGCAAGAGGGTTGCGCCTTCGTGGGATGTCGATTTCGCGTCCCAGGTTCGCGATCTAGGGTCCCCGTTTCTCGATTACTATCTGTCGGCCTATCTCTTGCCAAACAGCCATGTCCACGCCACCCTCACCTCGATTATGCTTCCTGCGGAACGCCAGCCCCCGGAGCTGCATGCGGACCTCACTTTGATGATGGCGCACGTTCTGTTCATCAAGGTCATTGAACTTCACGCTCCGCTTTTTGGGTTATCTATTGACGCGGAACTTGACCAGTGCAATGGCGACTTTCAGGACGCGTGGCTGGCACAGCGGAGTCCGTAACGTTCCGCAGATTCGTGGGCGCCGCCCTAAGAAAACTCCCTGCGATGCGGAGCCAGCCGTTCAGCGCCACGCTGCGTGGCCCTGCTAACCTTTAACTTCACAATGGCAGACGCGCGATTGCAAATTATTCCGCTCGGCGGGCTCGGCGAGTTCGGCATGAACTCCATGGCCGTCCGCTATGGCGACGACATCATCGTCCTCGACGCAGGCATGATGTTCCCCGACGCGGAGCTGATGGGCGTGGACATTGTCACGCCCGATTTCACCTACCTCGAGCAGAACGCCTCGAAGGTCCGCGGCCTGATCCTGACGCACGGCCACGAGGACCACATCGGCGGAGTGCCGTTTCTGCTCGCGCAATTGAACATTCCCGTGTATGGGACCGCGTTCACGCTCGCGCTGGTCGAACGGCGTCTTGAAGAGCACGAGATGCTCGACGAGGCGAAGCTCCACAAGGTCAAGCCGGGCGAGATCCTGAAGCTGGGGCCGTTCTCGATCGAATTCATCCACGTGACGCACTCGATTGTACAGTGCGTGGCGCTCGCGATCACGACGCCGCTCGGGGTCATCATTCACACGGGCGATTACAAGGTCGATCCGACGCCGACCGATAATGAGCTGTTCGATCTGCACACGCTCGCCGCATATGGCAAGCGGGGCGTGCTGCTGCTGATGTCGGACTCGACCAACGTCGACCGGCCGGGCTACACGGAGAGCGAACGGGCGGTGGGGCCGCGCCTTGAAGACCTGTTCGTGCGATCGCCGCGGCGCCTGGTGATCACCTGCTTCAGCTCCTCCATTCACAGGCTCCAGCAGATTCTCGACCTGGCCGACGAATACGGCCGCAAAGTGGCGTTTCTCGGGCGGAGCATGTTGACCACCACCGAGATCGCGCACGACCTGGGGCTGCTGAGCATCCCGAACGGCATCCTGCTGCGCCCGCAGGATCTGATGCAGCTATCGCCGAGCAAGGTCGCCGTGATCGTTTCGGGAACGCAGGGCGAACCGATGTCGGCGATGTCGCGCGTGGCGGTGGATAATCACAAATCGCTTTCGATCGAGCCGGGCGATACGGTGGCGCTGAGCGCTCGCATCATTCCGGGCAATGAGAAGGCGATTTACCGGATGATCAACCATCTGGCGCGGCGCGGCGCGGATGTGGTGTACGGGTCCATGAACCCGCCGATTCACGTTTCCGGGCACGGGAGCGCGGAGGAATTAAGACTGGTGCTGAATTTAGTCAGGCCGAAATTTTTCGTGCCGATCCACGGGGAATACCGGCAGTTGGCGAGGCATGCGCAGCTCGCGCAGCATCTGAGTCATTGGGGATTGGAAGGAACTTTCATTCTCGAATCGGGCGACACGCTCGAGATCGATGAGGTGGGCGCGCGCAAGGGCGAGCCGGTCACGGTGGGGCGGGTGTGCATCGATTCGGGAACGCTGGATGAGGTGGTCGAGGACATGGTGATCCGTGACCGGCGGCACTTGTCCGAAGACGGGTTCGTCCTGCCGATCGTCGCGATCAACAAGCACAGCGGCCGGTGTGAAGGGCTGCCGGAGATCGTAAGCCGCGGGTTCATATCGATGGAAGACAGCTCCGACTTGATGAATGAGGCTCGGCAGGTGGTGATGAAGACGCTCGACGCGTCGACGGCGGAGGAGCGCGGCGACTGGGGCGTGATGCAAGAGAAGATCCGCGCCGACCTGAAGCGTTATCTGACGAAGAAGACGTCGCGGCGTCCGCTGATCATGCCGGTGATCCTGGAAGTGTAGGGGTTCCCGAGGCGCGTGCGGTAGAATGAAGCAATCGGGCCGTGGCGCAGCCTGGCTAGCGCGCTTGCTTGGGGTGCAAGAGGTCGCGGGTTCGAATCCCGCCGGCCCGACCAATCGTCTCTCTTCGTTTCACGAGCTTTACCCGCACTCGCGG
>Ga0182024_10014498_pt1 | contig 15232 bp, 13 predicted proteins | sample P32metaG_FD_120480 | JGI IMG/M metagenome (GOLD analysis project Ga0182024, IMG submission 120480) | Permafrost microbial communities from Stordalen Mire, Sweden - P3-2 metaG (Illumina Assembly) | ecosystem: Environmental > Terrestrial > Soil > Wetlands > Permafrost | place: Sweden: Stordalen... | reverse complement strand
CCACATCCAGTGCTCGTAGCCGTTAGTATAGAAGATCACGGGCCGCTGACCGTAGTGCGCTTCGAGACAGTCGGCGTAGAGCTTGGCCTGCTGCTGCCCGGCCGCCGGGTCTTTGCGCGTGCGCTTGGCCTCAACGATCCCGAGCGGCTTGCCGTCGGCGCCCCACAGGACGTAGTCGACGAAGCCCGTGCCGGTCGCGTTCGGCATCCCGGTCACGGGGAATTCGCGGTCTTGCTTTTGGTCGAGCGGCCAGCCTGCCTCGTGCAGCAGTAGGTCGATGAAGGCGTCGCGGGTCGTTTCTTCGTCGTAGTCGTGGAGGTCGGGGATCGCCGCATTTGCGGCCTTGATGGCGGCGATCTCCGCCCTCGCGGCGGCGAGTTCCGCTTCGAGCGCCGCGCGCTTGTCCTCGCTTGCGAGCGCTGCCTTCTTGGCGTCGTCCAGCGCCGCCGTCGCCGCTACGAAGTTCTTTGCGACATCCTGGAGCTGGGCGAGCGTCGACGCGGCGACTTGCTTCGTCTGCGGGAGCGCGTCGGGGCTGAACGCGAGGTTTGAGTCCGGCTGCGTCTTCCCGTAGGTTCGCGCGAGCCAGAACGTGAAGTTGAACAACTCACGGACCGATGTGATCGCTTTGTCTGGCGGCACGGGCTTCGTTTCGTGAACGGCGGTATTACCGAAGTTGCGAATGATGTTGGCGCTGCTAAAACGCCCCTGGCCGACAGCAGTGCGGAACGTCGGCTCGTGGATGCGGGCCGCTAGCGTGGTTTCGTACGGTGCGTTCAGTGACCGGTCGTTTGCGAACATCCAATTCACCGCAACTTCGAGGGCGAGGCGTGCAGAGAAGCACGCTGCGCGCGGGTCCGATCGGGCCGCGCGTTCCGCCGTCACCGCATGCGCGATGATGTCCGGGAAGTCAGCGGCCAGGAAGGTGAATTGGGAAGTCATTGCTACACCGCTAACACTGTATCCGGATGAGACGGAAGAAGTTGACCGCTGAATGCGCGTTGCTGCAGCGAGGCGAACAGCGCATCCACCATCTTAGACGCACGAACCATCATAGCGAGCTCGTCCTGGACTGCTGCAATCCTCAGTTCGAACACATTCTGTTGCTTCAGTGACGGGAGCGGGATTCTTAGTTTTTCTATTCTGAAAAGTGCAAGTTTGCCAATAGTCACTTGTCCAGTAGATGCAGCGATTTGCGACTGGCAAAATGGAGATCGAAGCAACCATGTCAGAAACGTCGAACTGATTTGCTGCCGATTATGGGGTTCCAATTTGGCTGCATTTTCAGTAAGATTTGCGCCGCTTAGAGACTCCGGTACCTCTGCTACCAGCCCAATCGATCCTGCGATCGATATAACGACATCTCCGGCGCGGACGGTGTAGCGCGCGATATTCCGTTGGACCTCGGGTGTCAAATATAGCAGGTTATCCTGGTCAATCGAACCATTTGCGAAGTCGAGGACGCGGATGTAGCGAAATGCCGTTGGCGCATCTGCGTATGCCGCACCCTTAGGGAGCCGCTTCCCGCCTTTTACAGCGCAGATTTCGCCAAGTGTTGTCTCCTTGGTTTCACTTGAATCTGGCCCGGGGTCGCCGAACATTTCTTGGAAGATGGCTCGCGGGAGGGTGTTGAGTTTTTCGAGGGCGAGGCGGCGTTTGCGGCGGAGGCCGTCGGCCTGGTCGAGGATTCCGGCGATTTGTCGTTGTTCGTCGAGCGATGGCAGCGGGAGATTAAGGGAAAGGCAGCGCTCGATGCTTAGGTTTGATATATTTGTCGTCTTATTTGCGCAGCTGCGAAGAGTTGCTTGAGTATGCGGAAGCCGCAACCAATGGAAGAGATAGCGTGCGGTTACCCGATCCTCATTTGCTCGTACAGCAGCAATGAATCCGCCAGGTACGGAATCGTACGGCAGGCGCGGAACCCAGGCACACTTGCCGACTAGATTCCAGCTATTGGCAGTCGATATAAGTATATCGCCCTCATGTAGCAGGAGCTCGGGGCGACGTGCAAAGGATCGTGGCAGATACCAAACGTCGCTGAGGTCGATTTCGTCCTGAACATTTGAGGTCCGAAAACATGCGACAGTCGTATTTTCGGCGGGCGGGACTAAGTCATCGGGTCTGAACGTTACTCCACGAATCATGTCGGCGACCGTGCCCAGCGGTTCACTTGGTGCCAAGGTCACGCCATCATCCGTTCTAGCTCAACGAGACCGTCCTGGATGTCGAGCTCAATTTGCCTTAGTTCACGAATAAGATCATGGGGTGCCGCAAACACGGTATCGTCCAGTTCCGCTTCTTGGTAGCGGTTGATCGATAGGTCGTAGGTGTTCGCGGCGATCGTGGCCTTGTCAACGGTGAAGCTTTGGGCGGTTCTCGGGCGCTCGCGTTCCGTTGTCGCGCGTGCAGCCCACCGAGCGGCAATGTCGGGCAGATTGTTTTTCGCGTGCTCGGCGTCGGAGAGCTCGGCGGCGGGGCGGGTGCCGAGTTTGTCGTCGGAAAGCAGCGGCTGGCGTTTGTCATCGAGGGACCAGCCGTCTGCATCGACATCGTAGAACCACACGCAATCGGTGCCACCGACACCGGTCTTCGTGAAGACCAGGATCGCGGTCGACACGCCGGCATACGGGCGGAAGACGCCGCTCGGAAGCGAGATCACCGCGTCGAGTTTGTGGTCCTCGATGAGCATCCGTCGCATTTCTTTGTGTGCCTTAGATGAGCCGAAGAGCACGCCTTCAGGCACGATCACCGCGGCCCGGCCGCCGACCTTGAGCAGTCGCACGAACAGTGCGAGAAACAGCAGTTCGGTCTTCTTCGTTTTGACGATCTGCTGAAGGTCTTTGGCTGTCGACTCGTAGTCGAGCGATCCCGCGAACGGCGGATTCGCGAGGATGACGCTGTAGTGGCCGGCGTCCGCCGTGTGACCTTCGGCGAGCGAATCACGATAGGTGACGTCGGCGCCCTCGACGCCGTGCAGCACCATGTTCATCGACCCGATCCGCAGCATCGTCGCGTCGAAATCGAACCCGTTGAACGCTTCGTTATGGAAGTGCTTGCGCAGGTCGGGGTCCTGCATCACTTCCGGGTGCTCGCGCCGTAGATATTCCGATGCCGCGACCAGGAAGCCGCATGTACCGGCGGCGGGATCGCAGATGACATCGGTCGGTGTCGGGGCGACGAGCTCGACCATGAGCGCGATGATGTGGCGCGGTGTGCGAAATTGCCCGTTCTGCCCGGCACTCGCGATCTTGCCGAGCATGTATTCGTAGACATCACCCTTGGTATCGCGGTCCTCCATTGGGACGGCATCGATCTTCTCGACGGCCTTCGAGAGGAGCGCCGGCGTCGGAATCGCGAGCCGCGCGTCTTTCATGTGCACGGCAAACGACGATCCTTCGGTGCCCAGCCGTTGAAGGAACGGAAAGACGTGACGGTCGACGACCGTGAACATCTCGCGCGGCTCGAACGACTTGAATAGAGACCAACGGAGATCACGATACGGCCGGCCGTCGGGATCGTTCCCATCAGGGAACGTCGGCTTTTCGAGGGGTCGTTTGAGGACTAACGCCTTCTTCTCTTCGAGCGTTTGCAGCTCGTCCAGGCGTTTAATGAACAGCAGGTACGTGATTTGCTCGATGACGGAGAGCGGATTCGAGACACCTCCCGACCAGAAGTCATCCCAAATGCTATCGATCTGTCTACGAAGCTCGCCCGTCAGCATGCGGCCCGGCTTCTCGCGCCGCGAAGCCAAATCCCATCGGCATCCAACGAGCTTGAGGCCGTGAGGGGCTAGGCCGGCGCTTTAGGGCTGCCAATGGGGAAAAGCCTCCGCGTCGGGTCTAACCGGAGACTTGCTGCCCGATATCCGAATCTCGGATTCCGGCGACCAATATCGTCATGGAGACCGCGCGGCCCGAGCACGCATGGGTCGCCGAGGCTACTGCGAAGATCGGCGATTGGCGCGGCATTGTTCGGAGCGTCTATCTTCGCTGGGCGATCACCATCAATGCGTGCGTCTTGGCCGAGCAGCGCTACGAGGCGATGCCGCCCGAGAAAGCTCTGCAGACATCATCTTTGTGATTTCACGGCGATCACTACGAGCACACTGTCATCGCGGTTTGGCCTTCACCGGAAGCTGCTGCGCAATATGCCAAGACGACGCCATTGCTTTGCAGTCATGCAATAGTCGACTTATACGGTGCGCTCGAAGACATCATCGTCGACTTTTATGAAATCGTGCTGCGCCACAATCCTCTGACCATTCTCCCAGGTAAGGACTTTAAAGCGGCCCGGCGCTTGTGGCAGTCTCGCTCCGGGAGCGATTCCGCGCAGGCAGCATGGTCGGCAGCGTGGTCCAAGCGTTTCGAGCAGTGGCGCAGAAAACGGCTCTATGACGGGCTTGACGCGGTTTTTCTCGCCCTTTTTCGCAACGCCGGACTTCGCCGCCCATCCGGCTATACGTTGACCGACGAAAGCGATTGGGCGAGAAACGTCAGGATGATTGCCGAGCTCCGTCATCACATCGTTCACGGCGCAGCGGTAGTATCCGATCGCTTAGGACGGTTAAGAAGCGGAGTATTCAATGGCTTCGCCGCCGGCGAGCCACTTGAGGTGCATCTGTATCACCTTCAAACCGTCGAATGCTTCTGCGATCAACTTCTGACGGCGCTCAATATCTCACTCGTTGAAACGATGATACCCTTGCCGGCCGCGGTCAGCCGCAATGATATTGCACCCCGCGACATGGCCGAATAGCGAGTCGCGCTGTGCTTTGCCACGCAGGCGTCCCGATGACGGCACGACAAGGCGACATTATTGTGATGCTTCTACGAACCCGGGATTAAGTCGACTGAAGTCACGAGTCTGCCGAATTACCGTCAAATATTCAAGGTTCCGGAGGTCAAGATCGATGAGGCTGCTCGTCTGTCCGCCATGCAGGAGCCGCAGGACCTCGGCGATGACGAGAGCCGCCGCCACGGCGCCGACAAACGGGGCTCCGACCGGCTTGCCGGCGAGCAGGGCCGCGCCGCAGCGATCAAGCGCGCCGGACGCTACCATGGCCGCGTAGGCTTCAGGTTCCGGTAGAGCCGAAGGTCCTTCAATGTCGCGCCAGATCTCGGCGGCCTCGCGCTCACCGGGCAACGTATGCAGCCGGACAGTGCAAAAGTCCTGATAACCGCTGCCAAGTCCCGCTGAGACGACAAAGTCGAAACCGACTTTGTCGAGAGCGCGCCGCGCCAGCGCGTTGTCTACGCCGCACAGCGCAACGGACGGCTCGTGGTCATGACGCTTGAAATGGGCATCGAAATGTCGCTCGTGAATCGTCGTAACAAATCCGCGTTGTTCGGCCCACATCGCCATAAGCCGCGCCTTCCGGATGCCGATCACGGAGAGCTTCGTCGCTGCGGGTTCCGTCAACAGGGACGTGCTCCACGTCGAACCTGTGACGACGTCGAAGTCCTGCAAGAGCAACCGGAGTGGAGAGCCATCGCCATATGGTAGCAGTCCGAGCGCCCACAGATTGGCTTGTCCGAGATGCCCGAGTCCGATGAGCCACAGGTGGCTCGGAAGAAACGCGAGCTGTGGGGCACCGTCGTCACGCAGCCAGCTATTTCCAGCGGCGGACGGCGTCCACAGCGACATGCCGACCGATCGACGTCCGGAGATCGGCGCCTCTCCGTTCACCGAAAGGAACGCTTCATTCACTGCGAGCGCCGCCGATAGCATCGCGGCGAGCGGCATCGCGGTAGGCCCTTTTGCCCATGACTCGCTCTCGGCCGGCAGAATGCCGCCGCGCCAACCGGCGCAAGCGGTGCGCACGGCAAACCCGTTCGTTCGCGGCCGTGGCCCGCCGCCGATATAGACGAGCGGCCCCGTAGCCGGCGCCGGGCTCGCCGAGGCCCCAAGTTGCAGTATGGCTTCTCCGACGGTGGCACCCAGAGGCAGCGGTACGGCCAGCGTGGCGTCGAGATCACCGCTGACAAACACACCACCGAGAAAGACGCGCCGGGCCAGAGCGACGCAGGTCAGAAGCGTTGCTTGATGCTCGCGGCTGAGCACTTCCGCTCGGTCGATATGAAACTTAATGCGCAAGGAACGGAGCTGCGCCTCCGCTTCGGCGATGCTGAGCGCGCGACCGTTGTCAAGTGCCGCCTTAGCAAGCCGATGGATCTCATCAGGTAGGGCGATATGCTCGCTCATCGTTACAACCCCACGTGAAAGAACGCGCGAACGTCAGCTTTTGGAACGGAATGCCAGTGGTTTCGACCTTCGAACCGATAGACGCCAATGTCGGCGATCCGCAACGGCGGGCGTGCGTACTGCGGCAAGATCAGCGCCACATGGCCCAATTGCGCGATCATCGGATGCGACCGGTCAGTTTCGCTTTGTAGTGGCGCACCGGGATGGACGTGTATGTCCGCAACCACCGACAATTGCGTTCTTTCGATATATTCCCAGAGCGCTCCGTAGCAGTGGCCGGCAAAACGCACGATGCCCGTGTCAAGACATGTCGGGTCGAGGTCGTCATAGAGCAGGAACGCCGTTAACCGCGCCCGCCCATCTTCACGTTTGCCGAGTAGAAAGGCGCCGCTTTCCCGTGTGTACTCCCTCCCTCGGGCGCGCAACGCCTTGGCGAGTTTCCTCCAGAGGAACCATGAGCAGGAAAGCTTATGCCGCGGGAAAAGCAGGCGACGCGTAGTCGCTACAATTGAGTAATTCATGCACGATCTCCAGGTATTGCGAGATGCCGTCCGCCGGGCGCCAAATGAGCGCCGGTGTCGTGGTAAGCCACGCGTCGTGGCCGAAGATCGCTTGGCGATCGCACGGCAAATAGAGCGCGGTCCCGTCCTTCCAATTCGGATTGAATACAGCGCCGACACGGCCGCCGCGGCTTTGCGGCCACTGGGGAAACGGAAGCTGCAAGTTGCGGTCGGGCTCCCAGACGCATGCGGTCGGTGGTGCGGACGGATAGTTCGTGCACTCGAACCGCAGCACAAACCAGCGACCGTCCTTCGCGCACACTGCGATTAGCAGGTACGGCCACTCGATGACCGCGAGGCGCCACTTCTTGGACACCTCGCCGAGCCGAAACGGGGCCTTAGCGAGGTCCGCGATCAGCGCCCGCTCGTCAGGTGCGTTCGCCGCGCCCACTTCACGAAGCACCTTGCACGCGTACTTTCGGCACAAGGTCGAAAGCGATGGTACAGACCGGATGGCGGACGAGCGCGCCGACGTGGGTGCCGGGCGCCGGTTGAACGGTGTTGCCCTTGACCTGTAGAACGTGCTCGGCCGCGTCTTCGTCCGACAGATGAAAGTCATCGATCGCCGTGCGACGCGCAATACGTGCAATCGTCGTACCCGGAGCGTACCGATGTGTGACGGTCACGCCATTGTAGCTGACCGATACGTCGATAGCGCGACAGCGATGTGCGTGAATCTTCGTACCGGATGCACTTTCGATCTCGCATACCAGCCGTGCGCCGTCAACCGGCCCGTCCGTATCCTCGACGAAAAGCAGCACCTCCGGCGACAGTGCATGCTTTGCGATGAGTATGTCGCGCACCGACGCAAGAGTCGTTTCCCGCTCGACTTCGAGCAAGTCCGCCGCCGCGAGGTCCTCGCCCTGATAGAAAATGGTTACGATTTCCACAATGTCACCCTTCCTGAGTCGAGGCGGTGACATCGTCCCGTCTCTTCACTCACATGGGTAAGTGCCGCAGAGGGCCCGACCCGGAAGAGGGGATCGTCAGTCGATGGTCAGGGAGCCGGCCGGCACGACATCGCAGACGAAAAAGTGCGGACAGCGTGGGCACCGCACGGCGTCCGGCTTCGTGGTGAAATCACCGGCGCGCATGGCCGCGAGGTCTGACTCGATTGTTGCCCGCCGATTTGCCAGCACTTTCGCGGTCATGGCAACGGGCTCTGACGTTCCGGTAGCGAGGAACACGGCTTCCACCGTCGCGTCGACCTGCTGCGCCGCTAGCACGTACTGCGCGTACTCGAGCCGGTCGAACTCATCTGACCGCTTTTTGCCGGTGTTCAAGCGACGGATTACCTTCCGTCCGTTGGCTCGACGTGCAGCGTCCGGTTCGAGCAGAACCCTTCCATTCGTGAACGACAGGGTGATCGGTTTGTGTTCGAGCGAAGGTCCCTCCAAATCGCTGGTCACGAGGGCTGCGGCAAGGGTCGAAGCGAGCTGGCGGTACTCCGTCGCGTATGCATGCTCCGTCGGCCCCTTCTTCAACCAGATCTCTTCGAGTGCGACTTCCGTTTCGACAATGCTTGGCGTCATCGTATGGCGCTGTTCCCGATACCACGTGATGAGCTCGTGCACGCAGTCGTGTGTGCGCGAGAACGCCGTTGGATAGCGCGCGTTTCCGAGTCGCAGCACACGCGTGTAGAAGAAACGGCGCGGACATCGGTCATATTGCGCGACGTCAGCTGGAGTGACGGGGTTCTGGCTGGACGATCGCACTTCGATACGGCCGCTCCGGGCGTTGCCACCGGCAGGATTTGGCGCGGTGTAACTCAACTCGCAAACGCCAACGGAACTTAGCCACGCAAGGAAGGGCGAGGGGTTACGATTGATGCCACCGCTCGTCTTCGCATGCCGATACAGCCTGAGATGCGTTTTCGCGCGTGATATAGCCACAAAGAAGAGGCACTCCTCCTCGCTCTGGTGGTCGTGCTTTGCCTGATCGGCGACGGAAGTATGCGTTGCGCCATCGAGCATGCCCCGGGGTGGTGGACACCGCTGCCCTTGGTACGAGGCGGGAAAGCCGCTTACAGTAAGACCTGGGAGGTGAACGGCTTCAAATTCAAGGCCTTTACTTGCGTGGACGGTCATCAGTCGGACTGCGTTCAAATGCAGTGCTCCGTTCGGCACCTGCCGCAAGCTGCGTTCCTCCGCTAGCAGTACGAGCTCGCGCACGCGATCGAGCAAACGACGCACGGGCGAGCCACTACCGCCAAGCGTGGGCACACGTACAAAGTTCAGGAACTGCCAGAGTGCGACACCCTTCATGCGGCCACCAATCGAGTCGTGCAGGTCGGATTCACGTAGCGACCCGGTCCGATCCAACAGGTATGTGCACAGAAAGTCCCAAGGAGAAAGCGACTGCGAGAGTCCGGAGAGGTCGGACGCTAGAAGCGCGAGTCCAGCAGCACCATCTTTTGAAAGCCCAGGGGCGTTGCGAGCACACGGCTCAAGCCCTTCGAGCGGTCGACAGTCGGCGTCGCGCAGCCACTTCGTCGCGATGTAGACGTCCTGTAAGGTGAAGCCGTACCGGGGCAAGGCGCCAACGCGGACGAGCCCTTCGCCGTAGTTATCTGTTGCCAGCGAAAGAAGTGCAAGCAAGTTTCGGACTTCATCGCGCTCAAAGAGGCTTCCAAGATGAAGGACAGCGATGCCCCGCGTTTCGAGCGCGGACGCCAGGAGGCCGATCTTGGCATTGGAGCGGCAGAGCACTGCCTGTTCGCGCAGCGGTACGCCTTGGCTCTCGAGTTCCTGAATGCTTTGGGCGACACCGGCAGCTTCCGCATCCGGGTCATCGAATGTCCGGATCTCTGGAGATGCCGGCCCTCCACCGCGCATCGCGCGCAGGTGAAGCGGCAACTGGCCATCCGAGGCGTTCAGGTGGGACGATACGGCGGCAAAGGTTTGGACAATTTGCTCCGTCGAGCGATAGTTGACCGCAAGCTGTCCGACGTCGCCCTGAAAGTCTTCGCGAAACCTCCGCAGATTCGCCGCTGACGCGCCACGAAAGCGATAAATCGATTGGCGCGCATCGCCCACAACCCATAGCCTCTCGCCATTTCCGCTGATCGCCTTGAGCAGCAGTGCGCTTGCACGGTTCACGTCCTGGAACTCATCAACGAGGACGTGGCGATGACGCGTCCTCACCTGCGACCGCAACGCCTCGTCGGACTCAAGCAGCAATACCGGCCGCATAATAAGGTCGCCGAAATCCACGGCGTCACGACTCCGAAGCTCTCGCTCGTAGATGTCGTAGACCTGCGCGACTTCGAGACACTTTTCCGCTGCGACAGTCGTTGCATCGTCGTGCGCGTCGTTCAGCATCCGCGCCGCGAGCTCACGGTAGTGCTCACTGTTGACCAGCTCATCCTTGGCCCGCGATATCGCGGCGAGGATGTCTCGCAGCGTCAGCGCTGGATCCCAAATGTTGCGGTAATGGCGCAAAGGGAGCGTTGGGAGTGCATCTTGCAGCGTCGCGATTGCGTCGCTGCGGTCGAACAGGCGCGGGTCGGCAGAGATTCCGAGCCGATCATGGTAGCGCCGGACAAGGTCGAGTCCGAAGGCATGGAAGGTGCCCGTCCAGATTTGTGTGACTTCGTCCGGAACGGCATCTGTGAAGCGCTCAGCGAGTTCTCCCGCTGCGCGGTTCGAGAACGTCAGCACGAGGATCGTCGCCGGGTCCACGCCTTGCCCGAGGAGCCATTTCACGCGTTCGACGAGGGTTCGCGTCTTACCGGTCCCAGGACCCGCTTGCAGGTTGAACGCGGAACCTTCGTGATGGGCTGCTGCGTCCTGCGATGTGTCTGACTTGCGGACGACGGGCTCCGGCTCTTCCGGTATGTCCTCCGACGCCGGAAGAAGCAACGCATCTAACACCTGCTGGCGGATAAGGGCCGGCGGTAGAGCCGTGCGCGCGGCGATCTCACTTGCCGCAAGATACTCCTCGGCGTAGAGTCGGCGAGCGAGTGACGACGGTAGAACGAGTTCTCGAGAGAAAACGTTGGCATGCAGCTCTCGCCGTTCGCGCGCGCCATAGTCCTCAACCCGCTCAAGGCCGACCGGTGCCGGTTCTATCGATAACGAAGCGTCGATGTCGCTTGTTTCGCAGCGCGATCGCGATGCGTGCAGCACGACGTGGGCGAGTTCATGTCCGATGAGCAACGCTTGTTCGGCGGCGTCGCCGTCATCACTACAACACACGAGCCGACTCTGCGCATCATAAAGCGCCCGCGCCCCCTGGAGGCTAGCGCTGCTCTGTGGAACTATTGCGATTTCGACATCCAGGTACTGCGCAGCGTAACGCACGACTTCGTCGGGCTGGCAGGGGTCGGCACCAAGTGCAATGGCACGGGCGTGCAATTCCGCGGCCTGTCGACGCACGCGTTCAAAGGCGCCCAACGGTCTTATGATCCTACGTCGCTCAACAAGCGCTGTTGCTGTTCGAGCGGAAGTCCCGAACTTCGCACCGCAGCCTCAAAGCTCTCCTGAGGCTGCAATTCGGGTTTCTTAGCCGCCTTGAAGTATTTGGCTCGGAATTGCCCCGTCTGCCTCACCGCCAGATGTGCCCTAAGTACCTCAACCGGAACGCCGAGGTGGTCCGCCACTTTTTGCGAGAACGCCGGAGGTATCGTTTCCGCCACGATCTGTCGATCCCGAAGTTTATTGACGAAAACCGTATTTGCATCGAGTTCTTTGGCGAGCCTTCTCACAACCCCAACGTCAAGGGCAAGGAATGGATTGCTGGGATGGGCAGACTCAGGGGGGAATGTGGAAGACGCCTGCGGCGAGGCGTCTCCCTTTATCGCTTTGTGGCGAGCGTTTTGGAAGCGGCTGATGGAGCGCATGACGGCCGCGCTTGGCGCCGCGCGGACGTCCTCTTCGCTCACGTCGATGACGTCTGGACGCCGAGCGTCGAGGGACAATTCTAGTGCAAACCGGGCGATTTCAACCGCATAGTCTGGGAATCGCCGTTGATAGTCGTCAATCAGCGCCGCACTTGGCTCATCCTGCTCAAGCGAGAACGAGTAGAGAACGTCGCTCAACGAAGGAGGGGAGTTTCTCATGCGTTCAGGTCCTCGATAAAATGTGAGAGTTTCTGTTTGGCTTGCTCTAGGCGCTGGCGGATTGTTCGGCCGCTCACGCCACAGATCGTCGCCGCCGTTGTCTGCAACGGGTCGCTTGACTCCACGGCGTAGCCTTCGTATTTGACCAGCAGGACCGCGGTGCGCTCTTTTGGGGGAAGGGCGTCGATGGCTGCCATGAGGTCGGAGGCGAGAACTTCCTGTTCCGGGGTCTCGATAATGCTGCTGCTCAATTTGGGAAGCTCTTCGCCTTCACTTGGGGCCATCGGGAAATGGTTGCGGCGCTGTTTATCGCTTCTCAGTGCCGAAAGATAAATGTTCTTGAATGCGCGATTGAAGTGGACTTCGTAAAAGTCCAAATCCGCAGTCCCGGCTGCAAGCACGTCAGACAATCTGTCCAGGGCGACCTGACGCACGGCTTCGGCGTCCGGGATGTCACCATCACGGATCTTGCGCCGGAGCGTCCGCTCACAGCGCTTGACCAACGCAGCAAATAATGCGGCGAGGCGCTGCTCGTCCGCCTTTGCCATTGCGTCGCGGAAGAGGTGGACGATACACTCCGACGTGATGTAGCCGGGCGACGTCGGTTGAGCGATTTTGAGCCGTTGCTCGAGGGTCGTTAAGCTATTTCCGATGGCGCCATCGATGTTGGCTTCGACGTCGCTGGGCCGGGTATAGGTCTTGCCGTCCTTCGCGCTTCTCTTCGTCAGCGGTTGCGCCATGTGTCCCCTTTGTGACCGATCGTCATCTCCGATCGCCGGCGACGTCAAAAGCCGGAAGAGCCTCGGCTCGCTAATTCTCGCGAACGTCACGGGTCACCCAATCTGACTACCGCTTGCTTGGCTCGTAGACTGTGCAGCAGTTTCGTCCCGAGGGTCTTCATACCGTCAGCATTGCCCCATGGTTGTGCCACCCGGGTGGCCTTTTCGGACGACCCCTTTGAGGCGCGCCGGGCCGCGCCGTGCGTTTACGGCGAAAAGAGTCGGTAAGGGGCCCGTTTCGGACACCATGGTTAACTTGTACGTCTTGCGCGCCAGCCCGCTTCGTCGGGCCTTGCTGCAAGAGGGTCACCTCCCTCTCGTGGCCAGGACTCGTTTCGGCGAGAGGAGAAGCCCCTTAGTCCGCTCAGCAAGAGAAGGTTCCCGCGGGGCCCGTTAACAACGCGCGATGCTCGCGGGCTCCGTGCTATACCTGGGGTGGGATGGCGATCGGGTTTTCGTTCTTTAATCTGCTATTGGCGGTACGGACGCCGCAGCCGTATGCCACTCCAATCGACCACGCAGCACCAAGTATGGGTGATAGCGAGCTCCTTGCACTTGCGGCGTCTATGGGTGCGTTTACAGCTACAGCGCTATTGCTCGGCTTGATAGCCGGCACGTTCGTCTACATATCCGAAGAGCTCGTCTTTCGACGGTTCTTTAACCTGCTGCTGTTTTCGAGCTGGCTTGACAGCAGATACGAAGACGTTCCCTTGTCGGCCACAGACGTGGATCGATCTTCTGCACGAAGCTTACTTATGTCGCGGATGGCGACACAATGGTTCTCGTTGCCCTACAAGCAACTCACTGGCGCAATAGCGACGGCATTTCAGGTGACTGATGAACCGGCGCCGACGCCATCGACCTCATCGGCTTCATCGCCTTACCCTCCGCACTCGTCCAGAGTAGCGTGGGACCTACGGTCGCAGTTCGAGCTTATCGGTCGCAGTATCCTCACCAGGCCCGAGTCATCGAACCTGCCGTCTCGGTCGCAGTCGCCTGAATCCACACATGTCACAGCGGCGGCCTCCATCTACTATGCCGAACGTGCGCTCGACGATCTCCAGGCTCGACTTTCCGTCAGCTGGTCGTTCATCCGTTTCATCGTTGGATTTGCGGCCATTGTAGTAGTATTCGCAGCTGTCGCGATCTTCCAATATTCGTCAAGGCCACTTGGTCTCTTAGGCGCCCTCGTGACGTATCCGCTCATCTGGATTGTAGCTGCGTTCTTCGCTCCAGTCTTTCGAAGCATCGTCGAAACCCGGTCGAATCGGTCGTGAGCGAGCGCGACTTCAACATCTCACTCCGCCGAGACAGTCATGGTGGTGGGCTACTCTCCGAGCTCGAGGGAACAGCTGCAGCTTTCTCAGCACGGACTCGCATGGTTCTACTGTTTCACGGGTACAATTTGTCACGCAGTAAAGCTGATGCGGTCTACGCTCCGTTCAAGGCGGCACTTCTAAACAACGCGCTGGCCCTTATTGGGCAGATTGGGTTCGCCCATTGGCCGGGGGATGCTTCCTTTCCAGTAATCTCCGAGGCATCATATCTTTGGCGCGTGCGGACGGCTATACAATGCTCCCCGGACCTTGCGCGGTACATCGAAGAACGCGTTGACGTCAACGGGTACCCTACGCAAGTCGTGATTATCGCGCACTCGTTGGGATGCAGGCTCGCTATCGAAGCGCTGCTTAGGCTTGCACCAGAGCGGCGAAAGTCGGTGCGGCTCATCATGATGGCGGCGGCATATCCAGTTGCTCTCGCGGAGGCAAACTCCGCGACGCTAGTTTTGATGCGGCCAATGGTGTTCTACTCGCGAAAGGACTGGGTGCTAAGCCTTGTCTTCCCTCTCGGCGAGATGATCCGGGGACAGGTCGGCCCTGGCTTGCCCGAGGCAGTCGGACACGCAGGATTGCCTGCTGACGGGACCTGGTCTATGAGCAAGGAAATGGTCGGATATCAACACGGCACTTATTGGAACGACCAGGGCACCACGGCGTCCCTTATCTGCGCCGCACTTGGGCTTCCGGCAACGGTCGCAATTGTAAGTAGAGAGATACCTGATCAGCCGGTTCGACGTCGTAGTTTACCGGAGCGTGACCTTCCAGACCGATAAATGGCGTGCGCGACGGCTGAGGACGACGTTTTAGGATTTCCGAAATACGAACACGGCCGCGCTCAGCTGACTCTCGACTTCGTAATTTCCTCGAATAAAATGTTAAATTCGCCGGCGGAATCGCGCGCCGCGCCCGTCCGGTAAACCACAACGAAAAGAAGAAAAGCCCCTTAGGCACGGGGCTTTCCCGTCATCAACGCGCGACAGGCACGGGCATTTCACAATGAATCGCGAATTTCACAGTGAATCAAGATCTTCACCGATTCATTGTGAGATAGCCTAGAACGGAATCTCTTCCTCTTCGAGGGGCGCGTTGTCGTCGAACGTCGTGCTGCCGCCGTTGGTCGTACCGGGGCGCGGGGCGCGTTCGTAGGTGCCGCCGTCGGCGCCGCGGTTAGCGCGGTCGAGCATCTGCATCGTGTTCACGACGACTTCCGTTGCTTTGCGCTTGTTGCCGTCTTTGTCGTCGTAGCTGCGGATCGACAGCCGCCCGTCGACCAGACACGACATCCCCTTTTTG
>Ga0182024_10014497_pt1 | contig 15232 bp, 14 predicted proteins | sample P32metaG_FD_120480 | JGI IMG/M metagenome (GOLD analysis project Ga0182024, IMG submission 120480) | Permafrost microbial communities from Stordalen Mire, Sweden - P3-2 metaG (Illumina Assembly) | ecosystem: Environmental > Terrestrial > Soil > Wetlands > Permafrost | place: Sweden: Stordalen... | reverse complement strand
CCACGCGATAATGATGGTGATGCACCTTGATCTTCTCGGTGTACACCGGAGTTGTCGTTACTACCGGCGCTGCAGCATATTGGATTAACCACATAACTGGAGCCCGGGTAGATCATTGTTTGAGCTGGTGCACAGCCCGGCATGATAATTTCATCCGCCAGAACTGGTGATAGAGAGACTCAATGTTTGCTGCTATTTTCGTGCCAGGCGAAAACAAGCAAAAGCGGCCATATATAAGCCGCCTGCCACCAGGACTAGGGCATTGATGCCGATGATATTGGAAATGTACTCCAGCATGCCGCCGACTACAGCTCCAAATATGTTGAAGGCCAAAGCACGGGCGGAAAGTTTCGCGTTCGCGAAAGCGATGGCAAACACCAAGCCTGCACCTAGGATCGGCAACATAGTAATGATTCCGATCACGAGTTGGCCTAGCCAGAGTTGTGAGCCGAACGCATGCAGAACACTATCGAAAGGCAAGCAGTAGCTGCACAGAATAAAGGCGAACAGGAGATACCAGATTAGCTGTTCTTTTGCTTCGAGCTGAGTGCGAAAACGCATGACGATGACGTTGGCCACCAAGATCATGAGGAGAACCCCGTTTATGACGATAGAGGTGGTTAGCCAGGTCGAGCCATAAGCCAAGGCGAGCCGGGAAATCGATTGCAGTTCCAGCAGCATGAAGGCTGCGCCTTGAAAGAAAAGCTGCCATGAGCGCGGCTCGGCCGGTCCGAAAAGAAGTTTGCGTCCTGCATAAATACTAAGAAGCAGAACCTCGAGCATTACGGCAATGTACGGTAAGTCCAAACCTTCCGGCCTGAGATAAAGATAGGGCCAATCGTCAGTCAGAATGCGACCACATTGGACATTGTGCATCTCATCAATGTACATCGTTTCTGGCAGTGAAGGCATCTTGAACGAGCCATCTTTTACGGCATCGCCGAAAACATAGGTGAAGGTGCGTTTCGCTTGGAGCTCGGTTGTTCTGCGGCGCACCACAACTGGTGCGTAGCCTACCGCCTCTTTGATTGTGCAAAACAGTCTCTCGCTTAGATAGTCATATGGTGCACCAAAGGTGACAATGGCTAGTCCGCCAGGCTTGAGTAAGGACAGCACTTTGGCGAAGCTTTGTTTGGTATAGACGAAGTTGTCGACACGAATTGAAGACCCCACTCCGACAACGGTTTGGGAGTCGAGAAAAGCAAATGCCACCAGGTCATATTTTTTCGTGGTGGTATCGAAATAATGCCGAGCGTCGTCACAGATGGGCGTCACCCTGGATGATGCATAAGGATGACCAGGATTCATCGTTTTACCGACTTGTAGAATAACTGGGTCAATATCAACCGCATCGATATGGTCGGCATCGAAATCCAGAGCCTGGCATACGTCGGTTCCAGAACCGGCGCCCACAATCAAAATGTCCTTTGGCTTGTGAATGATGTAAGGCAGCGAATATCGATCTTTTTCCTCACTGAAGATATTTACTATCTTGTCGCCAACGCCAAGTTTTCTTAAACCTCCAATGTCCAGGCCCATTTGATATGTTAGCCAATTTGAGCGCACTTCCACGGCATAAGGAATCGTTTTTTGATCGACGATAGTCGACCAAGTCTTGACGTCAATTTTTTGATATGGCGACCAGAACGTGACTGAATCCGCATTGTCCGGAGTTTTTGGGATCCAAAACGCACCGCCGATGGCGACAATCAGTACAGCAATCAATGACGCTTTTACGAGGCTGGACGCGTCCCTCAGCCTAGTCAAATAGAAAGCCAGAATGACTGAAGGCACGATCCACAGTTCCCAGGGTTCAAGGCGAAGAAATGACCCCACACCGAAAAAGATGCTGCCGACTATGGATCCCATTACATTGACGGAGTAGGCAGGCAGTGGCCTTGAGGCACTGAAGAGTTGGCCTAAACGATTGCCAAGGCATACGCAAATCGAGAATGGGCCGGCCAAAATCAATAGCAGTAACAGCATAAACGTGCCGACGAACAGCCAGTTAACAGCGTTCAGCGTCTCAAAATCAGCCCACTGGTAAATCATTGTCGAGGGGAAAATGTATTTAGCGATAGCCTGACCACGAAACATCAGGATCTCGGCTAACCTTACCGTGAAAACTGTTTGGGCGATCGCTAGCGGTGTAAAGCGAAACCACTTATCTTTCGGGATGGCCATTCCGACGCCCAATCCAACAAAGCAGGTGACAAGCGGGAAAGTTTTAAATATGGTGAAAGCTCGAATCTCTGCAGACATCCAGCGGATAATCAGCAGTTCAATAAAAAGCGCAGCTAAGCTGAGAAGAAAAAGTTCGACGTAAGTCTGTTTCAGGTCGGTTTGTTGAACTTCAGATTCGTGCTGATCGTTCATATCTTCCTCAGTTGAGCGGCCTCAGATTGTGGTGCGAGAAACTTTTGGAGCGCGCTCAACGAGCATCAAATCGACAGCCGACGCCGTGAATGTTTATTATATAAGATTGCTCGCCGTCTTTATCTAGTTTCTTCCTGAGCATTTTGATATGCGTGCGAATCGCTGCCGGCGAGACGTCGGACGAAGACTTCCACACGCGGTCGAGCAGCGCTTCGGGACTGAAGACTTGATTGGCGTTGCGCATGAGAAATTCGAGCAAAGCAAACTCTTGCTGCGAAAGTTGAATATCCTCGCCGTCGCGCGAGACTCTGAACGTGCTGGTCTCGAGAATCAGATCGCCGGAACGCTGGACATCGCCCGTGAAGGTATTAGACCGGCGCAGCAATGCCCGCACTCGAGCTGACAACTCTTTCAGCTTCAGTGCCTGTGTTGGTAGCACCACTGGCAGTAGTGGTTGGTTTGTCGCCGACAAGAGTTTTGTAGGCTTGGGTCCCAGGCTGCACCGCTTTGATGTTGTTTAAGTCCAGCTTTTCCATTGCTCCCGATTCATTTTGTCTGTACACCACTTGATTGCCGGGCTCATAGAAGTATGTATTGTCGCCAATTTTGAATTGCTTCAGCTCAGATTGATTCAAGTCGGCTCTAATTTCGCCCTTAACCTCAGGGGCGACAGATTTGTTCCCTTCATCAACAACATGCTCTTGTTGTGATCGTTGACGTAAACGAGTTTGCTGCCGTCGCCGTTGGTGAGTACGCCGCGGTTCGGCAATTCAGTCTGTGGAGTCGTCTGCGTTTGCTCGACAGACTTCGCTGCCGGTCTTTGCGCTGCGTCGTCTGGGTTCGCGGCACCAGCAGCGGTGTCATTTGTTGTTGGCCCGGGCTTGATTACCGGCTTGGGCTGAGGAGCGTCACCAGGCTGTGTGGAAGGATTGTTCTGTGCCGCGCCCGGTCGTTCGCCTTGTTGTCCTGCCGGCGGTGGATTATTGGGGCGCAGAGACGTGTCACCAGCGGCGGTGGCAACCGCAGCTTTAGCCGGTTCATAACCGTAGAGCTTCGGAGCGTCACTGGTTTGGATTACGGATTTGGCGCCGGTCTTAACGTCGACCACCAGGCATTCTCCCGCTTTTAGCTCTTTCGTCTTTCCGTCGTTGTCCAGGTAGTGTTGCGTTGCGTGCTCATCGGTGCGAGGAAATAGGCGCACAACCTGGTTGTTTGGAACTGGATAGACGCGTTGCAGTGAATCCATGTAGGATTTCTGTTCATTGGACAGTGTGCCGTCGTGATGCAGAACAAGCAGCGAGTTCGGTTTGGCTTCTTTCCGTCCGAGTGGTCCTGCCATATTGCATATCCTCCCGCCATGAGCTAGAAACGATCGCCCAGCCAACTGGTACGTTTCAGGGCAGTCTAGGGAGGAACTGTTGTAACTTTGTTGAAACGCAAAAAATCAAGCGATTGCACAAATTGTTTGGCGCGGAAAAGTCGGGGTCATTGCTGCGCTTGGCGTTTCACTTCCTGATTTAGTTTGGCGTACTCCGGAGTGGCAGCCAGTGCCGGCGGTTGCATGTTATATAACTCATCGCCCCGGTCGCTGGCGATCCTCATCAATACAACTTTTTTGCCGTGGTCGTCGGCGAGAATCATTTCGTCTGGCGACACGATCGAATACTTCAAGATGTACGCGCTTGAGCCTGGCACATCACCTCCTATTACGAAGGAACTGCCGGATCGCATAATCCAACCCGCGATCTCGTTTGGCTCACCGAATGATTTGAATGCCACTGCACCGCCATCAGCAAAACTCCAGATGCCACCTTTTCCGTCGGCACTCTCGCATATCCATGAGCCTCTCATTCTCGGATCCAGGTTGCACAAAAGCGCTCTCACTTTGGGTTTGTCATCGAGAATGGCGAAGCGAGAATCGGCGTATTCAGGAAACGATTCGGCTGATTCAGCTAAATGAATCACTTTCCAGCGCTCTTCCGGCAGTCGCAACAGCAGTCCCAGGGCGCCGTTCGATGCGATGGCAATTTCATCGTCAGCTTTTATGGCAAACGAAACATCATCACGATCGTCCTTGCTGTCTTGTTTCTTGATCAAGGCACCATCGCTTTGTAAAACCAGAGAATTCTCTTGCCCGCCAATAAACTGAATCGTAGACTTGCCGTCGGCGCCGATGTGCCACAGACTCCAGTCCGGCCCAGGTGCTTTTTTGCACAACCAAAAGCCAACCAGCTTGGAATCAATCTGTGCTTGCGCCGCGGAGACGTTGAGCACGCAGAAACTGACGAACCAGGTAATACAGAGTCGAAAAAATGCACGCTTCATCAAGAATGAGTCCTTATGCCAAACACTCGCGTCTATTGTATTGAGTATTGGGTTTCGCCGGTACCTTAATCTGCTTTTTGTGAATTGCCGCTCGCTACGCTCCCCTTAGAATCCCTTTAGCTGGCGAAACTAATTTTGATTATTTTCAAGGCACAATCGCTGCACTGTATTACTCTTATGGGAGGTGGGAATCCGAGGTTTGAGTGCATTGCAATTGAGCGATAAACGCCCAAGCCACAAAAAATACCGCATATTCATTACAGGTGCCGCCGGACTGGTCGGGCAGCACATTGTCCGGCTGCTTGGCAATCTCGGACACAGTGTCGTCGCCATGGTTCGCCCGACCAGCGATAGGCGCGGCATTCTTGAATTCGTTCGCCACAATCAAGTCGATGTTGAGATTGTCACCGCAGAACTGCACGAACAAGCACAACTTGAGCGGCTGATGCGTGGATGCGACGTGATAGTGCATGCCGCTGCGGTCATCGATCCCCACGGAGACCCGGCGCAGCTCAGAAGAACAAATGTTGAAGGAACGAAGTCCGTCATTAATGCGGCGATCAATGCGCAGATAAAACAATTTATACACATTAGCAGTTTGTCAGTGATTATGGGCGATCACGACTGTTTCGGCGTCACAGAAGAAGAACCGCTGCGCTATTCACGTGAGGCTTACGCAAACTCCAAGATCGATGCAGAGAAGGTGGTGATGAGCGCCAAAACGATGAGCCAGATCAATGTGACTGCGTTGCGTCCCGGTTTCATTTATGGACCCAATGAGAAAACCTGGGTGCGCAAGCTGATCTTCAACATGAAGGCGGGCACAGCGATGTTGGTCGGCAACGGCTCGAAGGAGACGAATCTGATCTACGTCGAGAATCTATGCCGTGCAATCGAGCTGGCGATCATGAATCCAGTCGCCTATGGGCAAACGTATAATTTGACTGATGGAGAGCTGGTGACGAAGCGCCAGTTGTTCGATGTGATCTGCGACGGGCTCGATCTTCCTAGAGTACGCATCGCTATTCCCTTAGTATTTGCTCGTTTTTGTGTCGAACTGTCGTCGGTTGTTGCCACCATGGCGCCACCGCGTCTGAAGAATCGCCTGGCGATCTTCTCCTGGCCGGCACTACGTCTTGTTGGACTGAATCAGGGATTCGACATTTCCAAAGCGGAGCGCGAGCTTGGCTATACAGATCGAATACCGTTTGCCGATGGCATGGCCAGAACGCTTGTCAGTTTCGCAGCGGAGAAAAAGACTGCTTCGCAAAGTATTCTCGACATGGCAACGGTTGACTGGAATAAGGGTGCAGCCAGCGGACAGCTGTAGAGTCTGTAGTGTGTGGTGTGCCAAATCCACTGCCTGTTTCTCCCAGGCAATGTACAGTTTCGCCGATGGTTTTGCAACCTCAGCTCGCACGAACAGCGGATCGGTCACGAAATCTGCTCGTGCAATCGCTCGGTCTTGGGAATTTTGACGGCTTGGTAAGTGCCGGATCTCGTCCAGCGTCCTTTGCTTGGAACAGCGTAAGACTTGAGTCTCTCAGCCTCAGCGCGGCGTCCTGTGGCGGTGAGGAGATGAGTGTAGTTCATAATCAAATTGAGCACGGCAGGATGCTCGCCGCCCAGCGCTTTGCTGCGAATCGGTAGCGCTTGTTTGTAATACTTTTCAGAATTGGCGTAATCCTGGCGTGCGTGATAAATCATCGCCACGTTGTTGGCGACGATGCCGACATCAGGATGATTTTGCCCGAGCATCTTTTCGTAGATCGCCAATACACGCAGACAATAAGGCAGAGCTTCATCGTAGCGGGCTTGCTTGAACAGCACTTCGGCAAGACATTCAAGAGTGACACACAAGCGTGGATCCGACTCTCCAAATGATGTCGCCTTTTTCAAGGCCGCCAACCACATCGTCTCTGCTCCCGAATAATCTCCTTCTTTGAAGGCGCGGTCCGCAGATGCCCTGTATTGATCCCAACTTTTTTCAATCGGGCTGTCGACTTCGATGGGGATCGGCGGAGTCAGCTCTTCTTCGACTTCGACGACTTCGAATTGTCCAGATCGAGTCAAGCGCGCAATACCGGAATTGACTGAACCAGCCACGAGCTCATCTGCTTCAGCCGCCCGTCCTGCCCGACGCAATAATTCCGAATAGTTGACGCGCAAGTTCATGACGTCCGGATGATCGGTGCCCAGCGACTTGGTGAGAATAACCAGGGCTGACTGGTAGAGCGGATCTGCCTCGGCGTAATTGCCTTGCGATTTGTACAACATCGCTAGATTGTTGGCAGTCACCCCGACGTCCGGGTGTTCGGCACCGCGCGTAATTTTGAAGATCTCAAGAATTTGTCTGCACAACGGCGCAGCTTCGTCTAGCTTGCCTTGATGCCAGAGAGCCTCGGCCAAACCTTCCAGAGTGGCTGCCCACCGGGGATCGAGCTTGTTGAACGATTTGGCTTGCTCGTATGCCGCCCGCCACATGATTTCCGCGGCAGCAAAATCTGCCTCGTGCAATGCTTCCTCACCGGCAGCCTGATATTGTTCCCAATCGGCATTCACGACGTGGTTTGTGGCTCTCCTGATGAACACTGCGACTACATTCTTTATACCCTTCAAATTTAGCAGCAGACCGCTGGAATTTCACACTGTTCATCATTTTCTTTGTGGAACAGTTGGTAAAAGACGCATGTCAGCAGGCATTATTCCGATTGTCGCCTGCTAACGACAATTTTTCCAATGCGATCCGATTGTCAAGCCCGGAATCGAAAGTCAGCCAAGCGGCGCGGCGACGAAACCTGCCTGAGCGGCGGAGCCAGTCGATTGGGCCGCGCGCAGCAAAGCATACGGTATGCGCGCAGCTGCAGCCGCAGCCGGAGCGCTTAGAACCACTCAGGAAGCGGCGATTTCCTTGCCTTCTTTGTCCAGGAAGCGAGAATGGCGTTCGAGAATCTCTCCATCATCGTCGTAGGTCAGTACATCCAGGCAGGTCTGTTTGCCGGCAAGGTCAAATGCCGCTACTTCGCGCTTGAATAGCGTCTGGCTTTGGCTGTCAAAAATTTGTGTTTCTTCAATGAATGGCCCGGCAACAGCGTGATACAGCACCTTTGTGTACTTCTGCAATCCTCCGGCTCGATCGAAGTAGAAGTTCTCGCTGAGCAACCGCTGTCCCTCGCGCAACCACTGAATCTGCTCGCGACGCACCAGGCGGCCGGTCGATTCATCCATGAAATGATTGACGGTCGTTGCCGGCGTACCATCGCCGCGGTACTCAGTTTGTCCCTGATAAACAGTGCGCAGTCCGTAGTGTCGACGTTCAACACGGCGCACCAGCTCGCCGCTTGGAGCAAGGACAACGACCGCTTCGTCGGCGCGATTCCCTTCGTGGTATTCGATTTCCTTGGTCAGCGAATTGCCGTCGGGCAAAGATGCTGACTCGAATATCCGCAGAACTGCACCAGAGTTCGGATCGAAGGAAGTTTCCGAGCGGCTCATGGGAGCCCGCCTCTGCAATTGGATCAGCTTGTGCTCTTGGTCATAAATTTTCTCTAGAAACACGCCGGCTTTCTTGTCACTGGAAACAACGTGATAAGTGGTTTTGCCGCTTTGGTCGACTCGTGTTCCTATGCTCAGTTCTTGGCCGGACCTGCGAGGGTCTAGCTCAGCAAGGCAATAATCGGGTTCTTGGCTCATCAGAGGATACCGGTTTGAAGAAGCGAGCTCTGGCTGAAACTGCAGCAGAAGATGATCCCGATGCTGTCGGGGTTTCTCCAGAGATCGAGGGGTACGAAGGTAGGGGGTTTGGACCTTATAATCCCAGAGTGATTAGAGAGTACTAATGAATTAAAAGCTTGTCAAGTGAAATTTGGAAGAATTTTTGGCGGCAAAAACTGAACCCAGGGGTCCACCTGGAAGAACCTAAGGGGTCGAGTCATTGTCAGCGCCCAACGATCTTGCTGAACGACCACCTTGCGAAGCGCTCAAACAACGAGGCTGCTCGACAATCGATAAACAGATAATCTGAGCGATTGCATGCGAAAGATAACAGGCGAGTTTGGAGCAACTCTAACGACAGGACACAGAATAAGAGAAGCGCGATGCTTGTGCCTGTTCTGAGCTTCGCCGATGCATTAACCCAGTGCTAGACCGCCAGTGGCTGTTTCTTTGTACTTCTGATTCATGTCCAGTCCGGTCTGCTTCATCACTTCCAGTGCGCGATCGAGGCTGATCAGATGTGAGCCGTCCGACGCCAGAGATAAAGATGCCGCATTCAAAGCTTTGACAGCTCCCATGGCGTTGCGCTCGATGCAGGGAACTTGAACCAGTCCCATAATTGGATCGCAAGTCATGCCGAGATGATGCTCGATTCCGATCTCCGCTGCTTGCTCCATCTGCGCGGCCGTGCCGCCCAGCATCGCCACTGCGCCTGCTGCTGCCATGGCGCAAGAAGTGCCGACTTCACCCTGGCAGCCGACCTCCGCACCACTTATGGAGGCATGAGTTTTGACCAACGCACCGATCACGGATGCAACCAGTAAGCCATTCTCTAGGGTTTCTTCGGAAAGATTATTCGTTTCTTTCAAAGCACGCCACACCGCCGGAATCAATCCGGATGAGCCGTTCGTCGGCGCGGTCACAACTCGTCCACCAGCGGCATTCTCTTCGTTGACAGCCATGGCGTAGATCGATGGTCTGATGTCGCTGCCTCCCCAGGTTGCAGTTTTGCCTGCGAGAACCTGTTCGTAGAGTGCCTTGGCCCGCCGCTTGACGTTAAGACCGCCAGGGAGAATTCCTTCGTTACTCAAGCCATTTTGAATGCAGCGGTCGAAGGTGTGCAAAATATCGCGCAACTTCGTGCGCAACGTTGATTCATTCATGCCCTTCGCTGCCTCATTGGCAATCACAACTTCCCAGGCGGGTTTGTTGTTGTTGACACACTGATCGACAAATTCAGCCGCAGAGTTGTAGGGATACGGCAGAGGCTTGGCATACTTCTGCACTTCGGGCGCACGCCGTTGCCGCGTCACCGGATCGGCGGCTTCGACAAAACCGCCGCCTACCGACAAAGCGATCTGCTCGCCTGCAATTTTGTCGCCGTCATAGAGGCGGAAACGTATGGTATTTGGGTGAGGGAGTGGCTCTCCATCAATAGTCCATTGCTCCCAAATGATGTCAGTGCCCGGATCAAATTTGATCTGACGCCCCGCGATTTCGATTTCTGGCTTCTGGCGCAGCGCGGGCATAGCCGCCCAAACCTCTTCCGGTGAAGAGGTTCGCGGATGCATGCCGCTCAGACCCGCGCACACCGCACCATCGGTTGAGTGCCCTCGCCCGGTAAACGAAAGGCTGCCGAAGAGTTCAACCTGCATTCTTAGCGCCGGCGAATTTTTCGGCAGACGTTCGATTGCATTTGCCACAACGGATTTGCGAAACTCAAGCGCGGCAATCATCGGTCCGACCGTGTGCGAACTTGACGGACCAATGCCGATCTTGAACATATCCAGCGGTCCAATTTGATCTGCTCGCAGCGGATTCATACAGCACACGTTGCCATTTGCGGGTATCTATGCGGATTCTACTATACTTGAATGAGATGCGCCCTGCTCCGGTAAGCCAAGTTTTGCCATTGGCAACTGTGATGCGCGCCTGATGCCGATCGAGTGCCGGGCGCAATACGGGAATTTTAGCACCGAATCTGGTATCACTTATTCTTCTGATTGCCGGGTTCAATTGAGCGATCGCTGAGCGGAACATCACCTTTCGCTCTATAATGTGATTTGGTTATTGTTGTTCGACGGAGAAATGAGATAATGCGCGCCAAGATAGCCCTGACTTGTCTCGTGGGATCAGCGGTGCTCTGCGCTTGTTCCGCCAATCAGCCGTGGAGTCAAACCGGATCAGGCAACCAAAACGGCTCCGGCGCAAACTCCTCAGGCAAACCGGCTGGCGGCGGATTTAGCATTGATGCCGGCCCGGCAGTGCAAGGGTCAGGCAAAATCGTGACTGACAAACGTACTCTCTCGACAACATTCACACGTCTGAAACTGGCGATTCCTGCCGACGTCGATGTACATTTTGCCGATGGAGACAGCGCCGCGTCGATCACCTTTGACGAAAACTTGATTCCACTGATCAAGACAGAGGTGCAAGGCGAAACTCTTAGAATTGGCGAGCAAAAAACATACAGCAGTGCCGCCACACCAAAGATTTCCATCACGACCGCTCATCTGCAGGCAGTTGACATTTCTGGTGTCGGTACAGTCACTGTGCCGAATACGAAAGAGGATGCTTTCAACGTTTCTGTCAGCGGTAAAGGCAACGTGCTGGGCAACGGTACCTGTTCCGATTTGACTGTGCGCCTAAGTGGTACCGGCAATATCGATTTGGCGAATTTGCAATCGCAGGCAGTTAGCATTCACATATCTGGAAAAGGCAACGTCGACGTCGGCCCGTCAGACTCGATGGAAGTCTTCATCAGCGGCGTTGGCAATGTTCGATACAAGGGAGACGCCAAGATCGAAGAGCACATTACCGGAGTGGGCACCGTCACCAAGATCTAGCGAGGTGGCGATTTTCAGGTCGCCACCAGTCAGTGATCTGGCAATCGGGAAGGGACAAGTGTAGGCGCTTTTGCGCACGCAGATTTCTTGATCGGACCGGCAACAGGTTCGTTGAAAGCAACGATTGTTTTAATGGTTAGAGTGCAAACGGTGTGACCCGCTCTGTTTGTCCCGGAGAAATTCCGCCTAAGTGCGCAAAAATTTGCGCATAGTTATCGTCGCCAGGGGCGCAATAGACCACCGCTCGCTCGCTTGTGCCTTTTGAGCGAAGACGCAGAAAAATCGTGCCGTCAAATTTCATGCCTGCGTAACCAATGGTTTTGAATCCGTTGAAACCTTCAGCGGGCATATCGTACATTCTCTAATCCTCCACTATGGGGGTCAGGGTGGCGGTGATCTGGGTTCGCACGTGCTTGCGATCTGGGGTGGACGTTCATTCCTCTCATCTTACGACCGACATAACGATTCCGCCCGCGTAACGATGCGGGTAGGATGCCGCGCTTATACTGCGTCCCCGCCTCCGCGAGTCGCTGGCGTTTATGTATGTAATGGTCGACACGACGAATGATGCCTTAATCAATTTATAAACTGAGTTGTAAGAATGTACAAGTTAAAACTGTGATTTCGGAGTCAGTATTGGAAGAAGTTCATGACAACCTCCATTTTCACAACTCGATAACATTGCCACAATATTGACACAATCGGCATGGTAGCAGGATTTCTAGCCGTTTTGCCGGCATCACCACATACGGTGACGGGCCACTTTCTTGCGATCCAGCCCGACCGGTTTTACCCATGCATTGCTTTGAACACGCCCGCGCAGGCACACCATTGCGTCCGCCTGCGCTGCCACCAGCGTTTGGTCTGTCTGCGCTGTCATTTCGAGCGGAAGGAGCGCAGCGAGTGAAGTCGAAATCTCTCATACCTTTGTTGTGTCACGGCAAAGGTATGAGAGATCTCCGCTACGCGCTGCGCGCTCCGGTCGAGATGACAGGGAAAACGATATTTCTCGTTGCACGATCTGATATAAAACAGACCTTACAGGAGGTTCTAGCATGTTGACATTGTCGAAGCCGGGCATTGAAGAGTACGCCCAGTCCAAGTCGGATCCGCATAATAAGCTTCTTGACGATCTCTGGAAAGAAACCCACGAGAAGTCCAATTTTGCGATGATGCTGACCGGTCCGTTAGAGGGCGGTTTGTTGCGGCTGCTGCTACGCGTCAGTGGCGCCAAGAATGTGTTAGAGGTTGGTACTTTCACCGGCTATTCAGCGCTGACGATGGCGGAAGCATTGCCGGCAGACGGTCATTTGGTGACGCTTGAAATAGACCCGGCCCATATTGCAATTGCGCGCAAGTACTTCGAGCGCAGCGAGCATGGAAAGAAGATCGAACTGAAAGAAGGTCCAGCTCTGGAAAGCTTGAGAAGCCTGCCGGGTCCATTTGATCTTGTGTTCATTGATGCTGACAAAACAAATTATAAAAACTATTACGATGCAGTCATGCCAAAACTGCGCAGTGGTGGCCTGATCGTGGTCGACAACGCTTTGTGGAGTGGGCGGGTGCTCAATCCCGAGACTGCTGATGATAAGGCGATCTGCGAGTTGAACGATCACGTTTCCAAAGATCCTGGCGTGGAAAAGGTGTTGTTGACTGTGCGAGACGGAATGTTTTTGATTCGTAAGAAATAGGTGCGGGGGCCTGGGAGCAAAGTATGAGTACGCAAGTCGAACAGTTGCAGAGGATGCCGGTCTGCGAGGTTTTGAAACCAGAAAACATCGGCAAAAAAGTGCGCGTTTGCGGGTGGGTGCGAACGCGCCGTGACTCAAAAGGTGGATTCTCGTTTTTAGAAATCAACGACGGATCGACGATCAAAAATGTGCAAGCTCTGGCCGAAGCAGCCCTGCCGAACTATGAGTCAGAGATCCTTAAGATCGGCATAGGCAGCAGCGTGGAAGTTGTCGGCACAATTGTAGAATCGCCGGGAAAAGGTCAGGCAACTGAACTAAAATCCGAGAGCGTTAAAATTTACGGATACGCAGATCCGGCAACATATCCGTTGCAGAAGAAGGGAACTTCAATGGAGTTTCTGCGTTCCATCGCTCACCTTCGACCGCGTACAAACACATTTGGGGCGGTTGCGCGCGTGCGCAATGAGATATGCCGTTCCATTCATAACTTCTTTCAGTCGCGTGGTTTCGTCTATATTCATTCGCCGATCATTACGGCGAGCGATTGCGAAGGCGCCGGACAAATGTTTCGCGTCACCACCCTGGATCTCCTCAATGTGCCGAAGAACGAGGATGCCAGCGTCAATTTTGAAGAGGATTTCTTCGGGCGGCCGACGCACCTGACCGTTAGCGGGCAGTTGGAAGGGGAAATCTATGCCACTGCGCTCACCAACGTTTATACATTCGGTCCGACATTCCGCGCCGAGAATTCGAACACGTCGCGCCACCTGGCAGAGTTCTGGATGATCGAGCCGGAGATGGCGTTTTGTGATCTCGATGGCAACATGCAAACTGCAGAAGATTTCCTCAAAACGATCTTCAGAGATGTTTTAGCGAACTGCTCTGACGACATGCAATTTTTCAACGACCGCATCGACAATACGGTGATCGAAACGCTCAAAGGCATTGTCGACAGTGATTTCGTCCGATTGTCTTATACCGAAGCGGTCGAAACTTTGCAGAAGTCGGGTCAATCGTTTGAGTTTCCCGTCGAATGGGGAATCGATCTGCAGTCGGAGCACGAGCGTTATCTGACCGAGAAAACGTTCAAGAAACCGGTCATTGTTTACGACTATCCCAAAGATATAAAAGCCTTCTACATGAAAATGAATGAAGACGGGCGGACCGTGCGGGCGATGGATGTTCTGGTGCCGAAAGTGGGAGAGATCATTGGCGGCAGCCAACGTGAAGAGCGGCTTGAGGTGCTGGAGCAGCGCATGAAGGATTCTGGGCTGAATCCGGAGGAATACTGGTGGTATCTCGATCTAAGGCGCTACGGCACGGTTCCCCACGCCGGCTTTGGGCTCGGTCTGGAAAGAACTGTGCAGTTCGTCACGGGCATGGCTAATATTCGAGATGTGATCCCGTTTCCGCGCGCGCCCAAGAGCGCCGATTTTTAACTTGGCTGAGACAGTTTCCCCGAAATTGTCATAGGCATCTCACGTTTCTGCCAGACATTTCATATAAGCTGCTGCTGAATCCATGCATTGGGGACCACGGGATTTCCCGCTCCGATTCACGGCAGGAAATTTACTATGACTAGCTCGCCTCCGCCAATTGTCGCTAAAAGCGACGAAGCAGCGGTTCTATCGTTGCAGACGGCGCCTTCAGAGGTGCATGAAGAGCATTCTGACCGGACGGGACCGGCGGAAAACTTTTTGCTGGCAGACAGCCAGGGACGCCTTGGCGATCGTCTGAAGCCAGCACCCGAACCGCAGTTTCTGGAAGTGACACCACTATTAGTAGCAGGGCTGCCGGTGCAGAAAGCGCCGGCTCAGGAGTTGGACGGCGCCATCGCTTTGAGATTGAGCCTGGGATTGGCACCTACGGCCAGCGAGCATGAGCTCAGTGAGCGGATTGTCGCTGATAATGCGCGAATTCTGAGAAAGAGCCTGGGCCTGCCTAACGATGCCACCGAACAACAAGTGAGCGATCGAATAGCCCAGGACAACGCCGAAGCCGCGATCAGAAAACTTGTCTGAACTGCTTCATCTCCGTCTTGTCTTCTGCTTCTGTTCCCAGTCGCGCAGCGCCTTGACGCCGGATTCAAAACCGGCGGGATCACTGTAAAAGTTGTGCGCTCCGTCGTTGCGTGAAGGATTTCGCACGTAATATAGATAGGTCGTGTTTGCCGGCTGGATCGCCGCTTGCAATGATGCCAGCCCAGGAGAGCCCACCGGTGCTGGGGGCAAGCCATGGTATTTGCGAGTATTGTACGGTGAGTCGCGATCGATGTCACTT
>Ga0182024_10014496_pt1 | contig 15233 bp, 11 predicted proteins | sample P32metaG_FD_120480 | JGI IMG/M metagenome (GOLD analysis project Ga0182024, IMG submission 120480) | Permafrost microbial communities from Stordalen Mire, Sweden - P3-2 metaG (Illumina Assembly) | ecosystem: Environmental > Terrestrial > Soil > Wetlands > Permafrost | place: Sweden: Stordalen... | reverse complement strand
TCGATGGGGGTTTATCTGTTCAATGCGGACGTGCTCATCCCGGTGCTGCTCAAGGACGCCGAGAATCCGCAGTCGAGCCACGATTTTGGCAAAGATATTCTGCCCAAGATGGTCGACGACTACCGCGTCTTCGCCTACGACTTCGTCGATGAGAACAAGAAGGAAGCCCGCTACTGGCGCGATGTGGGCACGCTCGAGGCCTACTACGAAGCCAACATGGATATTGTTTCGGTGTCGCCCATCTTCAACTTGTACGACGAAGAGTGGCCGATCCGCACGCACCAGCGGCAATATCCGCCGGCGAAATTTGTTTTTGCTGAGGCGGGACGAACCGGCACCGCGCTTGATTCCATCGTTTCTAATGGATGCATCGTCTCTGGTGGGCAGGTGAAGAACTCCGTGCTTTCGCCGGACGTGCGCGTTAACTCCTATTCCGAAGTCGATGACTGCATTCTGTTTTCGCATGTGAGCGTCGGCCGGCGTTGCCGCATTCGCAAGGCGATCCTCGACCGCGACGTGCATATCCCCGAAGGCACGACGATCGGCTACGACGCTGAGGCTGACCGGCAGCGGTATTTCGTGACGGAGAGCGGCATCACGGTGGTGACGCGCGACTATTCGCTGTTTGAGAATCCGGTCACGGTCGATTACTTCACTAGCGAGTAGCGGGATATCCCGAGTCCGCTGTGACTTAACCACAGAGGACACGGAGGACACAGAGCCCGGTTTCGACTTGCAAGATTTTTCGGATGCTTCGTTCCGACTCCACGCACTGCTAACGTCCGAGTGCCCCGAGGGATCCCATAATTCGACTCTTCTCCGACTGGATCGAAAACACAGGGCGCGATCTTCGATTCGTGCTGCGCTCGCTTGCCAAGACTCCGGGCTTCACCACCACAGCCGTCGTTGTGCTGGCTGTTGGAATTGGTGCGAATACGGCGATCTTTTCAGTCGTGAACACGATCCTGCTCAAGCCACTCAGCTATCCCGAACCAGAATCACTCGTGCAGTTGATGAACGTGGATCCCCAAGGAACGGATGCCGCTGCCAGCGTGCCCAAACTCAACATTTGGCTGCAGCAGACCAGCATCTTTCAGCACGTCGCGGGATACGACCAGGGTGGCGCAGGACTCAATCTAACCGGTGGCCACGATCCCGAGCAGGTGCAGGGTGTCCACGTTACTGCCGACTTCTTTGCGCTATTAGGGGCGCCCGTGCTCTCCGGACGCACGTTCACCGCAGCCGAGGACAGCCCTAACGGAGGCCATGTCGTCGTCCTCAGCTATGGGCTATGGAAGCGCCGTTTTGGGGGCAATCCGAATATTGTGGGCACAAGTATCCAACTGGACGGCCAGCCCTACCTCGTGGTCAGAGTCGTTGGACGCACCTTCGCCACGGAGTCGGGAGGCGATCTCTGGCTGCCCTACCAGTTTGATCCAACGTCTCAGGACATGGCCAACTACTTCTTCGTCGCGGCGCGCCTCAAACCGGGAATCACGCTGCAAATGGCTAACGCGCGGTTGAAGATTGCGGCCGAGCAGTATCGCAACACTTATCCCAATGCGCTCGGCCCGCAGGGGAGCTTTGGAGCTATTTCTTTGCAGCAATCGATTATCGGCGACACGCGCTCGTCGATTCTGGTTCTGCTCGGGGCGGTCGGCTTCGTTTTGCTGATTGCCTGCGCTAACGTCGGCAACCTTCTGCTGATCCGCGCCTCCGGAAGAAAACGCGAACTGGCCACGCGGGCCGCGCTCGGGGCGGGCCGTGTCCAAATCATCCGGCAACTGCTTACGGAGAGCCTGGTGCTGTCGCTTACCGGCGGCATTCTAGGCCTGATTCTTGGGATTGTCGGAGTTCGAATGCTCCTGGCCATCAGTCCGGGGGATATCCCGCGTATCGGAGAGAACGGATCTGCGGTCACGCTCGATCTGAATGTCCTGTTCTTCACCTTCGCGATCTCTGTGATCACTGGAGTCCTGTTCGGCCTTGTGCCTGCCATCAGCGCGTCGCGGCCGAACCTTGCGGCGACGTTGAACGAAAGCAGTAACCGTTCGGGCGTGGGCTTCCGCAGCGGCAGGCTGCGGTCCGTGCTCGTCGTGAGCGAGATGGCGCTGGCGCTGATCCTTGTGGTGGGAGCGGCGCTGCTCATCCGCACGTTCCGGAATCTGCAGAGTGTCGATCCCGGCTTCAACCCGAATAACGTTCTGACCATGGCAATGTCGGTCAATGGAGAGCGCTTCCAGAAGACCGCCGGCGTCGCCCAGATTATTCGCGACGGGACCGATCGTCTTAACGCTGTTCCCGGAGTGATCAGCGCCGCAGCGGCCTGTTGCCTTCCGCTGCAGGGCGGTTTTGGTATGTCTTTCGACATTGTTGGCCGGCCGAAAGGGACCGATCCGTCGACTGGCGGAGGCGGGTACTTCCCGGTTTCATGGAGCTACTTCAACACCTTTCAAGTTCCCATCCTGCGCGGGCGCAATTTCACCGAGCGTGACGATGGGGCTGCGCCCGGTGTGGTCATTATCAATGCGGCAATGGCGAAAGAATTCTGGCCCAAGGGCGATCCGCTTGTTGACCAACTGCTGATCGGCGCCGACGTGGGTCCGGTCTTCAAGGAGCCCCCGCGACAGATCATCGGCATCGTGGGCGATACGCGGGATGGTGGCCTCGATCAGGATCCGGCTCCGACCATGTATATTCCGATCGCGCAAATGCCCGACAAAGAAACCGCACTCAACTCGCGGATCACGCCGCTCTGGTGGATCGTCCGCAGCCGCGTGGAGCCCAGTACGCTCATCAAGCCCACGGCTGTTGCTTTGCGCGAAGCCACTGGAGGGCTTCCGGTGGGCCACGTCCGGACGATGAATGAAATTGCCATTGCAACCATCTCGCGGCAGCGCTTCAGTATGCTGCTGCTGACCATCTTTGGCTCATCGGCTCTACTCATGGCGGCGATCGGCATTTACGGCTTCATGGCCTACTCGGTGCAGCAGCGGACGCAGGAACTCGGCATCCGCATGGCGCTGGGCGCGCAGGCTCCGCATATCCGCAACATGGTCGTGCGCCAGGGAATGGTTCTGGCAGGCCTTGGAGTGGTGATTGGAATCGGCGGCGCTTTGGGGCTTACACGGTTGCTTGCCGGTTTTCTCTTCGGAGTGAAAGCGTGGGATCCTGCGGCCTTTGTGGCGACACCTCTGTTGCTGAGCGCGGTTGCGCTTCTCGCCGTATGGATTCCGGCCTACCGCGCCACCCGGGTCGATCCCGTGACCGCGTTGCGGTTCGAATGAAGCCGGACGCGACGCGAACCGGCTTGCGAATTCGGGCCAGATCGGGTTAGCATTTCTCGTCCGCTGGAGAGTGGCTTATGTCCATCCGGGCCCCGCGTTTAGCGCTGTTCATCCTGTTTGTCGTTGTTTCCACCTTCTCGCAGTCCGCGCCCAAGGTTGCGCCTCTGCCGTACGATCCGTTGGAGCTTGCAACGGGCCCTACTGTGGTTCCGGACACTCCGGAGAAGCGCGCGGTGCTTCTGAACCTGCTGGAGCGCGCGCGTCAGAACAGCGCGATGCACACGCCCGGCATGGCGCCCTTCTCGATTAAGGTCTCGTTCAACTCGACGGGAGGAGATTCGCACAGTCAGGGCTACGGCGAGCTTGAGGAGACCTGGCTGAATGGCCAGACGTGGCTCTGGTCGGCGCGGCTAGGGGATTATTCGCAGCTCAGGATTTTCTACGAGGGCGTTGCGTATGACGACAAGCCCCGCGGGCACATGCCGCTGCGTTTGCAGATGGTGCGCAACTCCGTCTTCTGGCCGGTCGTGGGCAACTTCGCTCCGGCGCTGATTCGCATGGCGACTGCGAAATGGGAGGGCACGGAAGTTGCGTGCATCCTGATGTCACGAGGCAGCAACGATGCGACGGATATGCCGGGACGCCGCTGGGAAGAAAACGAATTCTGCATCGATCCCAAGACCGGCCTGCTGCGGATTCATTCCGAAGCGCCGGGCATCTATTCCGTCTACGACTACAACGGGGGCATTCAGTTCCACGGGCGCGTCCTGCCGCGGCAAACTACAATTGTGGAAGGCGGTACTAGCGTGCTGCAGATTCACCTTGACGACATACAGGATGCGAACCCCGATCCCAACCAGTTCGTGCCGACGAAGAAAATGATCTCCCATGGCCCGGGAGCGATCATGGTCGGGCCGTTTCGTTTTCCTGAGTCGGTTCGCGTGCCTGCGGGCTATAACGGTGTGGTCCAACCCGTCATCGTGCATGCGATTCTCGACCAGAAAGGCAAGGTCCTGGATGCCGAGGTGGTGCAGACTTCGGATCCCGCGCTGGCGGCTGCGGCGCTCGACGTGGTTTGGCACTCTTCGTATTTGCCGGCCGAGCGTAAAGATCGTCCATTGCAGCGTGAGGCCTTCATCAACGTGAGGTTTACTCCCGCTTCCTGACCGCATTCCCGGGGAGTTTGCAAGATCGATCTGCTAAGCTTACGGGTCACTCCGCGCAGTTTGGGAGAGATCGCGTCCTCATGAAGAATCGATCTGGGAATCGTCCTGCGGGATGGATTCTCGTCATTGCTCTGGCCGCCAGCGTGCAAACGTGGGCAGCTTCTACTCCAGCCGACAAAAACAAGACTGATGTGCTGCTCTCGGCCATGCAAGATGAGATGCAGCGCGCCCAAACCAGCCTGGGCAAACTGGATCCTGCTCCCTACTTCCTGAGCTATTCCGTATATGACCAAACTAGTTCTCTGGCGGTCGGAAGCCAGGGTAGCCTGGTGAGTTCGATGCATGGCCGCCATCGCGCTGCGGATGTTTCCATGCGGATCGGCACTCCAGCACTCGACAATGCTCACGCCCAGAACCGTGCGTCGGCGAAGAGTTCTGGGTCTCTACCGCTGGAAGATGATCGCAATGCCATTGCTCGCGAACTCTGGCGGCTTACCTACCAGGAATATCGCAAGGCGTCGAAAGCGTATCTGAACGTAAAGACCGACACGCAGGTGCACGCCCAGGAAGAGGATACGTCTCCGGACTTTTCTCAGGAAAAGCCGCCGACCTATGTCGACTACAAGGACGTCGCTCCGACTCCTGACCAGCGAGTGCTGGAGAAGTTGGTCCGGGACTATTCTGCGCACTTCCGCAAGTACCCTTACATCTATTCCTCTACCGTAGTGATTGCTTCGCAAAAGACGCTGTTTCATTTCCTCTCGACCGAAGGAAATCACGTGGTCGCTCCCAGTGCGTTTATCCGAGTTGCCATTCAAGCGGAAACCCGGGCCGACGATGGCATGGAACTGATGCGCGTGGAAACCTTTCAGGCCGAAAGTCTCGAGCATTTGCCGGCTGAGTCCGAAATCGCGACCCGTGTGGAAAAAATGGCGTTCGATTTGAAAGCCCTGCGCGAAGCTCCCCTGGCGGAGCCTTTCGACGGACCGGCGCTGCTTTCCGGGCGCGCCGCCGGAGTTTTTTTTCACGAGGTGCTGGGCCACCGCGTCGAAGGTCACCGCCAGCGCGGGGAGCAGGAAGGGCAGACTTTCACCAAGAAGGTCGACCAGTCGGTGCTTCCGGACTTCTTGACCGTGGTCGACGATCCGACGATACGCAAAATTAACGGGATGGATCTGGGCGGCTGGTATGAATATGACGACGAGGGCATGCCCGCGACCCGCGTCGAGGTCATCAAGAACGGCATCCTGAAAAGTTTTCTGATGTCGCGCATGCCGATCAAGAATTTTGCCAACTCCAACGGGCACGGCCGTTCGCAGCCTGGTCTTATGGCGACTGGGAGGCAGGGCAACCTGATCGTAACCTCATCCCACACGGTCAAGGACTCTGAGCTGAGGCAGCATCTGATCGACGAAGTCAAGCAACAGGGCAAACCATATGGGCTGTATTTCGAAGACATCCAGGGCGGCTTCACGCTCACGCAGCGGTCCATGCCGCAGGCTTTCCAGGTTTTGCCGGTTCTGGTATGGCGGGTCTATGCCGACGGACGCCCTGACGAACTTGTACGCGGCATCGACATTGTTGGTACTCCGCTGGCCGCGCTGAACCGCATTCTGCTCACGGGCGAAAAAACGGAAATCTTTAATGGGATTTGCGGCGCGGAATCTGGGCAGGTTCCAGTCGCGGCGGCAGCGCCTGCAATGTTGTTCTCCGAGATCGAAGTACAAAAGCGCGCGCATTCCCTCAATCGCCCGCCGATCCTGCCGTCTCCCTCGGTCGAAGATGGGACCTCCGGGAAAGATGCAGAGGATAAACCGGCGGCAAAACAATGACGGCGACGGCAAAGGCCCCGATCATGACGAACAGAGTGGCAAGACGCATCCTGCTGCCGCTACTCGCGCTGAGCATACTGATTGCGCCTGGGTTCGCTCAGCAAAAAGCTGCACAGGCCAGCGACGATGTTGTTCTCGGCGCAATGCGTGCCGAACTGGACCGGTCCAAGGCGCGGCTGAAAATGGATCAGGTGGCTGCACCCTATTACATCGAATACAGGATCTTCGATCTCGATCAATACTCTGCAGAAGCCGCGTTTGGCGCGCTGCGCTTCGATGTGCGCTCGCGCTTTCGTTTCGTTCGCGTGGTCGTGCGCATCGGGGATTACAAACAGGACAGCTACTTCGGGCAGGGTCAGGGCACCCTCGACGTCATGCCGCTCGACAACGACATGCTGGCGCTTCGTCACCAGCTGTGGCTCGCCACGGACCGTGCCTACAAGTCGGCGGCGGAATCATTGACCGCCAAGCAGGCGCAGTTGAAGCAACTTACTGTCGACCAGCCGGCGGACGATTTCGCGCACGCCGATCCGGTGCAGTCGATCGGGCCGCTGGCCACTCTCGAGTTCGATCCGGAACCGTGGAAGCGGATGCTGCAGGATGCTTCGTCGCTTTACAAAGAGGATCCGGCGATCGAGTCGGTTGAATCGCGCCTGAGTTTTCAGGTAGTGAACCGGTATCTGATCAATTCGGAAGGCACGGTCGTGCGTAGCGGACAGAGCCTTTACGAGATGGCCATCGCGGCCAGTACGCAGGCCGCTGACGGCATGAGCCTGGCCCGCGATAACGCATTCGTTGTGGCCAGCGTAAAAGAGCTACCGTCGGCGGCCGATTTCGTTGCGCGGGCCAAAAAACTGGCGAGCAGCTTGAAGGATCTGCGCGAAGCGCCTGTCACCGAAGAGGAGTACCGCGGCCCGGTGCTGTTCTCGGCAGATGCGGCGACGTCCGTTTTTGCCGACTTGGTGGGCGAAAATGTTCTGGGCCACAAACCGGAACTGGGAAAGAACTCGCGCACCACGGGGGCTTTTGCGGCCAGCTATAAGACCCGCGTCCTCCCCGATTTCATCTCGGTGGTCGATGATCCGACGATCTCATCTTATGGTGGACAAGCCCTGCTGGGGCATTATGCGATTGACGATGAGGGCGTTCCTGCACAACGGGTCTCACTCATTGAAAAAGGCACGCTCGTGAACTACGTCATCGGCCGCGAACCAATTCGCGATTTCCCGACTTCCAACGGTCACGGACGCGCGCGAGTTCCCACGAATCCGGCCGGACCAAGTCTCGGCAATGTGATCGTGACTTCCGCCCAGCCGCTCTCCAAAGAGGACCTGAAGAAGAAACTCATCGACCTGTGCCAGCAGCGGGATCTGCCCTATGGTTACTATGTCGATACCTTTGGACCGGCACTCAGTCCACGACTTCTCTACAAAGTGTGGGTCAAGGACGGGCACGAAGAACTGGTTCGGGGCGGGGCCTTCGGAGACTTGGACATTCGCGCCCTCCGCAGCGACCTGATCGCTGCCGGAGACGCACCCTACGTGGACAACCACCTGCTGAACATTCCGCACAGCATCGTGGCTCCGTCCATCCTGTTCGACGAACTCGAAGTGAAGCGCGCCAACCAGAACAAAGAGAAGCTCCCCGAATATCCAGCGCCAACGGTGGGCAAATAGAGCCAGCGGCCTTTCAAGCGATGGGTTTTGAGGGCATTTGCGGTTACTTCCGTAGTTACCCTATGCACCAAAATTGATGCACATTTCATCACCCCGTAACATTCCACTGTTAGAACAGGGGTATGGATCTGCACGTGTACAACACGCTGATCCTTTCCGACCTGCACCTGGGTGCAGAGACGAGTCATGCGCGTGAAGCTACGCGGGTGCTCAAGGAAAACCGCTTCCAGCGGTTGATTCTGCTGGGCGACATTTTTGCCGACCTTAATTTTGCCCGCCTGACCAAGGAACATTGGAAGTTTCTCGGGTACATCCGCAAGCTCTCGAATCCCAAGCGCAACATCGATGTGGTGTGGGTGGAGGGCAATCACGATCACGGGCTGACGAACATCATGTCGCATCTGGTCGGGGTGCGCGTGTACCAGGACTACGCGTGGGAATATCGCGGGCTGCGGCACCTGGCGATTCACGGTCACCAGTTCGATGGGTTTCAGGTGAACCGGGTGCGGCTCAGCCAGTGGGGCACGTCGCTCTATCTGCAACTGCAGAAATTGGACTTTAAGAGCAAGCCGATTGTGCGGCTGATTGACCGGCTGAACACGCGCTGGCTGCGCATGTCGCCGAAAGTGGCGTCGGGTGCGCTGAACTACGCACGGCAGCACGGGGCGGACCGAATTTTCTGCGGGCACACGCACGAAGCGATTCACGTGGAGCAGGACGGCGTCCACTACTACAACTCGGGCGGGTGGGTCGATTCGCGGCTGACGTATTTGACTATTGATGAACAGGGGGTAGAAATCCATGAATACGACAAGCATGACTACAGCGAACGAGCTGACGATCGTGATTCCGGCGAAGAACGAAGCGAAACTGATTCCGCGCTTGCTGACTTCGCTGACGAATCAGGACTACTCGAAGATGTCGAGTACGAGAGTGTTGGTCGCTGACGCGAACTCGACGGATGGAACGCCGGAGATCGTGACGAGCTTCCGCGACCGGCTGAACGTGAGCGTGATTCGCGGCGGGATGCCCTCCGTCGGACGCAACCTGGGTGCGGCCCAGGCGGACACTCCCTACGTGCTGTTTCTGGATGCGGACATTGAACTGGCCGACCGGTCGCTAGTGCGGCGCTGCGTGGAGAAGGCGCAGGCCAAGCAACTGCAGTGCGTAACGACGAACATCTTGTGCAACGAAGGCAGTTGGCTCGACAAGGCCGTCTACGCGGGCAACGACTTTTTTCAATATCTGTCGTACCTGCACCGTCCTTTTGCGACGGGCATGTTCATGTTCTTCGACCGGAAGAAATTCTGGGAATTGGGTGGATTTCACGAGCAGATCCTGTTTGCGGAAGACTACAGGCTGAGCCAGCAGGTGGAGCGCAAGCGTTTCACGATCGTGCGCGGTGGCGTGTATACCACGAACCGGCGGTTCAAGAAGATGGGACACCTGCGGGTGGGCTGGCTGTTCTTGTGGACCATGATGAACTTCTGGAACGAGAAGTTCTTCCTGCGCGATCACAAATATTGGGCGACAGAACCGGATAGCGTGCCCCGCGCCTAGTTCTCCCGGCGCTTTTTTCAACGAGTTTTGTCGTGGCCACAAAAAACAGGATTCAGCCAACCAGCTGAATCCTGCTTTCGTTTGCGAGGGATTCGACTTGCCGCTCAGAAGCGGACGACAACACCCACGCCCAGGCGAAAGTTGTTCTGAGTGGTGCTGAAGAATTGCGTTCGCAGATAGTCGCCTTCGACGCGCAACGCGATCGGACGAATAATCCGGTAATCGAGGCCGCCGCCGAACGCGTATGCGAACGATGTATTCGAAGGGGTAGGCAAAGTGCCACCGGTATGGATATGCGCTACGCCGACAAAGGCCTCGGCAAAGGGTGTGAATTTGCCCACAGGCACCGAGAGCCTCGGTCCGAAGAGATACTCCTGCTCATGGCCGGTGACGTTCACGGTGATCAGGCCGTTCGGTGTTGCCTCGGTCAAGTTCTGCGAACCGTAATGCCCAGCGACATCGCCCACGATCCCGACGAAAGGCAGGATCTTACCCTCGAACGAGGCTTCCCACCCGTTCAAGTTGGGCCGGGTCACGGTCGAGGCCACCAGACTTGGGCCGAACGCTGACGTGTTCGTGCTCTCGTAAGAGTAGCCGAAAAATATGTTTCCGCCTGGAACCTGGGCGTTCGCGAACCCCGCGAAAAGGAACAGCACGGCGGTAATGCACGCAGCTTTGAGCACGAGGAGATTCTCCCTTCCTGGCATCCATCCAAACCCAAATGTCACGATAAAGTTTTGGGTGTATGCAGAAGAGATTCAGTTCAAGCTCAATCGGTTGACAGAAAAATACCCGTTAGGACAGGTCAGAAGCGCCAGACGATTCCGGTGGAGGTGCGGTAGTCGTTCTGAGTTGCACTCAAGTAATGGGTGTGCATGTAATCGCCCTGAAAGCGCCAGGAGAAGTTCTTGAAGGGAAGTTTGTAGTCGACGCCGCCGCCCACGTCGATCTCAAGGGGATTGTAGACGAAGCCGCTAGAGGTCAGATGGCGGATGCCGACCATGCCATGGATGAAAGGCCGCCATCTTCCGTAGTTCATCGACAAACGCGGCCCGCCCACGAAGTTGTATTGTGTGACGCCCTGGCGATAAAACCCGCTGGCATCGGCCACCAGGCCGAGACGCGGGAAACGCGTAAAGGGAAGATCTTCGAAAGAGCCATTCCACCCGTGATAGCTCTGTTGGTTGGTGGCGTTGGTGAGCTGGGCGTAGGAAACGCCGCCGTAGACGTTGCCATTGGGAAGAAGTCCGTTAAATTGTGCCGACATCGGAATCGAAAACAGCAGGAAACCAAAAAATGCCAGCGCCGCGGCAGCAGACTTGGACACGAATTATTCCTCCCCGGCGGTTGCGCCGGCAAAAAGTGCAATTTAATCAACGAAATCTGTTAGATGCAGTGTACTGGATGCCCAAGATGTCCCAGTTTACACAAATTTGTCCAGGCCGGGGCCGGGATGCGGGCTCGCAGGATGGATGAAAATTTACCAGATATTCATGGTGCCAAAACCAACGCACCTGCGTCTATCTACTAGCATGCAACCAATGGACATGAATTGGCAAATAGGCGAGCAGCCGGGAATTATGGCTGCCTTTGACGTACCCAAGGAGTTGAAGTTGAAACTCAGTCTGGAAACACGCAATCGCGGTGATGTCGTCATCGTGCACTGCCAGGGCCGTCTGGTATATCGCGATGAGGCTGCTGCCCTGTCTGGGGTGGTGGGCGCAGTCCTGCAACAGGCGCGGAAGTTGGTCATCGACCTCAGTGGAGTGAGTGCGATGGACAGCGCGGGCATCGGAGAACTGGTCCTGCTGCAGAACTGGGCGCAGGGCAAAAGCGTAAGCCTGAAGTGTGCCGGGCCGAATTCGCTGGTCAGCACGCTGCTGGAGTTGACGAATCTGGATTCGGTGCTGGAGGTTCATTCCTCGGTGGATGAGGCGGTGGCGTCGTTCCGGGAAGAGCGGGTGTGGGTGGACTGCTGAGTCTGTTCGTTCAGATATGAGGAGCAGAGTTGATCTCTGCTCCTTATTGTTTTTTGTGGTTCTGTGGATACGGGGTGGGGCGGGTTTGTGCCGTCCCTAGCGGGACTAGGTTCCAGTCTCGGGGCCGCTACCCAGGACTTAACGTCCTGGGCTAATATATGCCGCCGCTCCGCGGCTGGAGCATCGCTGGTTCCGAGTTCATCTTCGCCGAGAGTGCGTCTAAACCCGATCAGCTCTCGCGCTGGAAACGATACCGGCCTTTGCGGTCGAGGGCTACGGCTTCGGCTACTTTTAGAAAAGCCCGGGCGGCGTGCGACAGGTTCGCGTCTTTGCGGTAGATGAGGCGCAGCTTGCGTTTCAACTGCAGTTCGCGCACCGGAATTCCCACCAACTCCCCCCGGGCAAGTTCGGTCTCTACGCTGATCTCGGGGACCAGCGCCACTCCATGGCCCATCGCGACAAATTGCTTGATGGCCTGTAGTGTGGGCAGTTCGAGGTCCATGTGCAGGGGTGTCTTGTGGGTTTTGAACAGCTGGATGACTTTCTCGCGGTAGGGCGACGAGACGATATGCGCCACGAAGGATTCCGCACCCAACTGCCGGATGCTGACCTGCGGCGCGGACGCGAGCGGATGCTTCGGGGGAACAATTAAGACGAGTTCGTCGAGGTATACGACCACGGCGTGCAGGCTTGCTTCCTGGGGTTCGTAGGAGAGCACGCCGAACTCGGCGTTATAGCGCAGGACGTCGTCAGGGATGTGGCTGCCCAGAGCGCGTTCGACCGTGACCTTGATCATCGGGTGCAGGCGGCGGAACTCGGCCAAGAGCGGCAGGAGGTAGAGAACAGTGAATTCGTTGGCCGCGATGACGAGCTTGCCTTTTTGCAGTTCGCGCAGTTCAGTCAGAGACTCGGACGCCTCAGTGCGCAGGTTGATGAGCTTTTCGGCATATTCGAAAAGAACCTTCCCGGCGTCGGTGAGGACGCCCTCGCGCGAAGAGCGATCGAATAGCGCTTCGCCAAGTTCGTCCTCAAGCTTGCGGATGGTCTGGCTCACCGCGGACTGGGTGCGGTAGAGTTTCTCGGCGGCGCGAGAGAAGCGATGCTCGCGGGCTACAGCCAGAAACACTTCGAGTTGGGAAAGCTCCATGCGGGCCTCTTAATCAAATCTCAGAAATACATTAGTAAAACTTATTATACAACTGCAGCTAATGATTGCTGAAGAATTATAAGTTTTGCTTCTAGGCAAATCGCCCGTACCATAAGGGATCAGTTTTGTTTTGAGGGAGATCCATGACCGCAGAGCGAGCCCCCATCACGGTTTTCGATACCACTCTTCGAGACGGCGAGCAGTCGCCGGGCTGCAGCATGAACCAGCAGGAAAAGCTGCGCCTGGCTCATCAGCTCGACCGCCTGGGAGTGGACGTGATCGAGGCCGGGTTCCCCATTGCCTCGGATGGCGATTTCGAGTCGGTGAGGGCGATTGCTTCGGTAGTACGGCGGCCCATTATTGCTGGATTGGCTCGTGCGTGCCGTCCTGACATCGAGCGGGCCTGGGAGGCTTTGCAGCATGCGGAGCGGCCGCGGATCCACGTATTTCTGGCGACTTCCGATATTCACCTGCAGTACAAGCTGCGAATCACGCGCGATCAGTGTGTGGAGCAGGCCCGCGAAGCGATTCGCTTTGCAAAGTCACTTTGTGATGATGTGGAGTTCTCGCCCGAAGATGCGACTCGCACCGAGCCTGAATTTCTGTGCCGCGTGCTTGATGCGGTCGTCGAAGCCGGGGCAACCACGTTGAACATTCCGGACACGGTTGGTTACACCGTACCATCCGAGTTTGGAGCGCTGATCACGACCATCCGGGAGCGCGTGAAGGGAATCGAGAACGTAGTCATTTCCGCGCACTGCCACAACGATCTGGGCATGGCGGTCGCCAATGCGTTGGCGGCGGTGTCCGCGGGGGCGCGGCAGGTGGAGTGCACGATCAATGGGATCGGGGAGCGGGCCGGGAATGCGTCGCTGGAAGAGATTGTGATGGCGATGCGGGTTCGGCCCGACCGCTATCCGTACGAGACGGGCGTAGTCGGCGATCAGATTTTTGCGTCCAGCCAGATGCTGAGCGAGATCACCGGCGTGCCCGTGCAGCCGAACAAGGCGATTACCGGGCGCAATGCGTTTGCGCACGAGGCGGGGATTCATCAGGATGGCGTGTTGAAGAATCCGCTGACCTACGAAATTATGACGCCGCAGTCAGTGGGCGTGCCGGATTCGAAACTGGTGCTGGGCAAGCACTCGGGACGGCATGCGCTCAGCATTCGGTGCGAACAACTTGGGTACCAGTTCGACCGCCGGGCGCTGGACGACATCTACCGGCGCTTTGTCCGGCTGGCCGACAAGATCAAGCATGTGGAAGATCATCACTTGCTGGAACTGATCCGCGACACGCACAAGCCGTCGGGATCGGCGACGCCGCTGATTGAGAAGATTGTTCCGCCGCAGGCGGCTGTGGTTAACGCGCCCGTTGCCGAACCCACGCCCGAGCCGTCGAAGCCGTTTCCAGTTGGTCCGCAGACCAACGCGTTCGGAGTGCCGCTGCCGGTTCACGGCGATGCCCACCACGAGCAGACGCAGCAGGAAGATTATCTCTGGGGCGTGTAGGGGAATTGAGCCATTGGGCGGATTTTGTGATTGAGTGATTTTCACGAGCCACTCCTACCTGGATTCGCCCGCCTACGCGATAGAATTACAGGGTTTTCAATTACCAGTTGCTAAATCTCCCAATTACTCAATCATCCCAATGCTTCTAAAACTTACTGTTCTCCCTGGTGACGGCATTGGTCCGGAAGTGACCGAACAGGCCGTTCTCGTTCTGCAAGCGGTGGCTGACGGATTTGGCCATCAACTTCAGTTACAAACCAAACTCATCGGCGGAGCGGCGCTGGCTGCGGCGAACGATCCGCTGCCGGCGGATACCATCAAGGCTTGTCTGGAATCGTCTGCCGTGCTGCTGGGGGCGGTGGGGAGTCCGGCGTTCGATCACAATCCGGGGCACCTTCGGCCTGAGGCGGGATTGCTGCGCATACGGCGTGAGTTGGGGGCATATGCCAATCTGCGTCCGGCGGTGTTTTTTCCGGCGCTCGAGGATTGCTCTCCGCTGCGCGCGGAACTGGTGCGCGGAACCGACATCATGATCGTGCGCGAGTTGCTGGGAGGAGCCTACTTTGGATCGCCAAGGTCGATCGAGGGTGCGCCGGGATCGCGCGTCGCGGTTAACACGATGCGCTACGGTGAATCGGAGATTGAGCGCATTGCTCGTGTGGCATTTGAGTTGGCGATGAAGCGGCGCCGCAAGGTTTTGTCGGTGGACAAGGCCAACGTGCTGGAATGCTCGCGGCTGTGGCGGGACGTTGTTACACGCGTGGCGAAGGATTATCCCGAGGTGAAGCTGGGACATCAGTATGTCGATTCGGCAGCGATGTTATTAGTGCAACGGCCTACGGATTTCGACGTCCTGCTCACCGAAAACATGTTTGGGGATATTTTGTCGGACCAGGCCGGTGGTGTAGTGGGATCTTTGGGACTGTTGGCTTCGGCGAGCGTCGGCGGGCCGGTTGGGCTGTATGAACCGGTGCACGGTTCGGCGCCGGATATCGCGGGGAAGGGAATTGCCAATCCGCTGGGAGCGATTTTGTCGGTGGCGATGATGCTGCGGCATTCGTTTCAGTTGGAAGCG
>Ga0182024_10014495_pt1 | contig 15233 bp, 13 predicted proteins | sample P32metaG_FD_120480 | JGI IMG/M metagenome (GOLD analysis project Ga0182024, IMG submission 120480) | Permafrost microbial communities from Stordalen Mire, Sweden - P3-2 metaG (Illumina Assembly) | ecosystem: Environmental > Terrestrial > Soil > Wetlands > Permafrost | place: Sweden: Stordalen... | reverse complement strand
TCAATTCGAGGACGATTGTTCGAGTTCGCCAACGAATGAAATATTGAAAGTTGACTTTGTCGACGAGTCGAACGTGTTCGCACGTAGCTACGGGCTAATGGAAGATTTGGTTTGGTTGATCCTATTAATGCATGTAAGGCGTCAAGGGTAGTTCCGGGCGAATCAGTTAGCTGTCAACCATCGGTGTTAGTCAGTTTTAATCGCGTATCCCGCGCTACGCAGAATGCGACGAAGGTCGACCACTACTTGGATGTCTACGTCCTTGTGTTTGGGCCGCTCCAAAGTCATCTTCTCGGGTCCCAGAGTCACGACGAATTTGCCATCGTGGCTCTCATCGACAGTACCCACGACCTCAAGCAGTGAGAGTATGTCGAGCCACTCGATGTTATGACTTGCTGGATGCTGATAAATCTTCTTGAGGGTGTCGCGGTGATGGTTGTTGAGATGAACATGTTCGGGTTCTGCTGGCATCGTTTTCTAGTTTCTCCTGGTTTTCTTCATGGTAACTCGCTTCGCCGTACGAGCTTCTCAAGCTACATTGCCTTAATTACCCCTCGAGTACTGACTAACCGTTGCGTGAGTAGGCGACCTACGATCGCGGTGTGATGAGTGACGAGTAACGGGCCGAAAGCCGCAACTAGTTTTTTCTATGCTTCGTCGACAGTGAGCTCTGCCGCCGGGTCCGCTTCTAGTCTGTCGTCGGGTATGGGCTGACCGCTTCGAAGCGAGCGACCATAGGTCCCGTCAATCAAACGTTGCTCCGCCCTTTCTATTGATCGCAATCTCTCGCGAAGTCCTGCTGAAACGGCGTCCTCTTCCTGTTCCGCAATCAGCGGTCCCGCGGGATCAGTCATGTCGCCCTGTTCGCCGGCGCTCGCCCTATCGTCCAAACCGTCGGTAGTGGTTTGATCGAGCAGCTTCTCTATTCGCAGCCGTTCATCACGAAGTCGCTCTCGCGCCGTATCCTCGTTCACTTCATCCCTCGATTCGATGTCGCTCAATGATGAGGATATATGGTGGTGCACTGGAGAGTTTCTGGCACTCCGTGGGCACGTTCGAGTGGGCCGTGATCGATTTCGATATGACGCCCCGATTGTCAACGAAGTGGCGTGCGATGGGCCACTCCACGGAGTCGGTACGCCGCTGCTTCTATGTCGATGGAATCGATGTTGTTCACTGTCGTACGGACCTGTTGTCTTCCAAATGAGTGTAAGAATTTGACTGTGGCCGCCCCGGTTTCGATTTCGACTCCGGGGATTGAAAGAGGGATGCGCTCGGTTGGATTCGTCCGGTAGTGTCGGCATGATCCGCGAATTAGAGAAATCCCTTGGGAAGGTGTCGTTTGGTCTGTGGGACGAAACGTCGGATTCTTCAATTCCGTGCAGACGTTCAGCACACGGGTTCACGTCGGACCTACGACATCAATCGTGTCGCGGTCATGTCCGGCCAGTGAAAGTGCGGGAATCGACGTTGCGATTGGAAGTTGTGTTCGGAGTGGAGTGGTTCCCGCGTGAAGTGATTATGTGCTTATAATGAGTTTCGAAGTCGCCTGTAGAGCGGCGATGCGGGGGGGGGCTGGCAGCTATGACAGGTCGAATGTTACGTGCAGGGTTCACTCGTAGACAGTTTCTTGAGTTTGGTGCCACGACTGCCGCGGCTCTGGGAGTGGCCATTGTCGGTGGAGAAGAACTCACACCCAGTGCTGGCGCGGCCAACGCACCGACGCGGCTTCGCGTTGGTTGGAATTCGCCACCGGACTTGATGAACCCATTTACATTTGAATCAACAGCGTCCGGTGAGATTCTCGCGCTCATCTACGACGCCCTTATGGAATACGACATCAATCTTAAGGCGGTACCGAGCCTGGCGTCGTCGGAGACCTCCAGTAATGGAGGGCGCACGTTCACTTACAAACTTCGTGCCGGCGCTACTTGGCACGATGGCAAGCCCGTTACTGCTGCCGACGTCAAGTACACGTACGAGACGCTCGCGAAAGATAACGTGGGCCAGTTTGGCTGGACCCTGGCGGAATTCGAGAGCTGCGAGGTCCCTAATCCTTTGACCGTGGTGATCAACTACAAGGTGGCTCAAGCGTGGAATCCTGCGCCTCTGATCAATATCGTGCCCCAGCACATCTGGGGATCGTTCACGGCCAAAGAACTGGCGAGTTACACCAATCCCCATCCCGTGGGAAGTGGTCCCTTTACTTTTTCGAGTTGGGTCGTGGGCCAGACCGTACAGGTGGACCGATTCCCGCATTGGTGGGGCACACTGCCGGCGGTGCCCAGCGTGATCTGGGAGCAATTCGACAACAGTGACGTGATGGTAAAGAGCTTGGAGTCGGGCGACATCGACATCATCACTGAAGTGCCGACGCTGCTGTGGAAGACGATGAAGGGAAAACCCAATGTCGACGCAATAGCAATGGATTCATTCTCATTTCACCACATTGGTTTCAACGTGAGTCAGAGCAAGAAATCGGGTGCGAATCCTCTTATACGAGATCTTGAAGTACGTAAGGCGCTGTGTTACGCGTTTGATCGCCAACAATTAGTCGATCTTTGTTTGGCCGGATACGGTAAGCCGGGAAGCGTCCTCCTGCCTCCATCATTCGGGAACTACCAGGAGCATCTTCCATCCAACGAACAGTTCAATAACAACCCCGACAAGGCTAAGTCAATCCTTGACGCGGCAGGTTACGCCATGGGCTCAGATGGCATACGAAGTGACCACCAGGGTAATCCGTTAAGTTTCCGATTGATCGCCGTCGAGACGACCGACGAAGACGTGTTGGCCGGACAGATTTGTGTCGAGCGCGCCCAGCAAGTAGGTATCAAGCTCACCCTTGATGCGCTGGACGCGACCACGCTCGGCAACATTGTCTATGACGCGGCGGCCCCCAACTGGGACATCTTCATTTGGGGATGGGACTCAGGGGCTCCCGATCCCGACTATTTGATGAGCATCGAATTGACGAGTCAAATTGGCGGCAACGCCGACGTCTTCTACTCCAACGAACAGTACGACACGTGGTACACCGAGCAGGCTGCAACGTTGGACACCAATGAACGGGCGGTGATCCTGCACAAGATGCAGAAGTTGTTCTACGACGACGCGGCATACTGCATCATGTGGTATCAGAGCAAACTGCAGGCTTATCGCACCGATACGTGGAAGGGTTGGCAGCAGACGCGCGGCGGCGTGATCTACAACTTCACGCGCTCCAACTACCTCACCGTCAAGCCGGTATAGCCCCGGGCACGGGAAGATTATTTGTCGCATGAATCGCCGCTACCTGCTGCGAAAGCTCGCGACTTTGCTCGTGACCCTGTTTGCCACGGTGACATTCAACTTCCTGCTCTTTCACGTACTGCCCGGCTCGCCGGTGCAGCTCATGGCTCGTTCGGGCCACATGGACGCGGCCGCGCGACGGCAGCTGGTCAGGCTCTTTGGACTGAATCACTCACTACCAGTGCAGTACCTGATCTACTTGCGCAACATGATTCACGGTCAACTAGGTTTCTCGTACGTCTACCGCACGCCCGTCACTTCGGTGCTGGCCCCCGCCATTGGCAATACGGTTATTCTGCTCGGCGCTGCGACTTGTTTGACAGTGGTCGTGGGCGTGGCCTTAGGCGTCTACTCAGCGTCGCGTGTGCGTACCCTGACCGACGCCACCATCACGGTGGTGGCCCTGGGGGCGTGGAGTATGCCCGACTTCTTCACTGGCATGCTGATGATCTTTGGCGCCGCTGCGTGGCTTCACTTTCTTCCGATATCGGGCATCTCGACGCCGGGTTTGGCGACGGGCCTGTTAGGACATTGGTGGGACGTGGCGCGGCACTTGCTGCTGCCCGCACTCACTCTGGCCCTGGTGAACGTGGCGCAGTTCTCACTCATCACCCGCAACGCCCTCGTGGAGGCAATGGTGGAAGACTTCGTGCTCACCGCCCGGGCCAAGGGCGTGGGCCGGCGCGTAGTGCTCTTGCATCACGCGTTGCGTAACGCGCTGTTACCTATCGTGACGGCCGCGGCCCTGTACGTCGGCATGATTCTTGGTGGGGCTATTCAAGTGGAGACGGTCTTCTCCTGGCCGGGCATGGGTCTGCTGATCTACAACTCAGTTGAACAGCGTGACTATCCGGTGCTCGAAGCCTGTTTCTTGCTCTTCGCAATTGCGGTGATCGCTACTAACTTTTTCGCTGACCTGCTGTACCACGCGCTCGACCCGCGAGTGAGACGCACCTGATGTCGCAGTTACCCGACGTCACGCCTCCCGGCGAGCCCGTGGTCGGCGTGCGCCAGCGCGAGCTGTGGCGCTCGTTGTGGCACGACAAAATGGGCCGCGCCGGCGTGATTACTCTGGCGGTGGTCCTGCTCATCATCGGCTTGGGCCCGGTGATTTTTGCCTTCAACCCAAGTGCTTTCGGTACGTCGTCGGGCTCGCTCCTGCAAGGACCGTCACGAGCCGACTGGTTCGGCACCACTGAGTTGGGTCAAAACGTGTTCCGCGAGTTCTTGGTGGGTGGGCGAATCTCGCTCTACGTGGGCGTGTTGGCCACGCTTATCGCAATCGTGCTGGGCGCGGGTCTGGGCCTCGTGTCGGGCTACTACGCCGGCTGGCGCGACACCGTGCTGATGCGCTTCACCGACTTCTTCTTGGTGCTGCCCACGCTGCCGCTGATTATTGTGCTCGCTGCACTTTTCGGCCAGAACCTGCTCATCACTTCGCTGGTGATCGGCCTCACCAGCTGGCCGCAAACGGCACGCATAATCCGCTCTCAGGTTCTCTCTTTACGAGAGCGACCGTTGGTACAGCGAGTTCGCTCGCTGGGCGCAAAAGACTCGCGCATCATGTTCGCGCATATCTTGCCAAACGTGGCCCCGTTGATTTTTGCCAACCTGGCGTTGGTACTCTCAGGATCAATCCTGGCCCAGGCCGCACTCGCCTTTCTGGGACTCGGCGACCCGGTGCAGGTCTCGTGGGGCACCATGCTGCACAATGCTTTTAACGCCGGTGCCATGAGCACCGGCGCGTGGTGGTACTTCATCCCGCCAGGCTTGGGCATCGTCGCGATGACGCTCGGTTTTGCCCTCATCGGCAACTCGCTGGAACGGGCACTCAACCCTCGACTTAAGGCCCAGCGATGAGCCTTCTTGAAATTACGGACCTCTCAATCGACTACCTCACCGAGCGCGGAACGCTGCGCGCGGTTGACTGCGTCTCGCTGAGCGTCGAGCGCGGAGAGTCGGTTGGCATTGCGGGCGAGTCGGGTTGCGGCAAGACGACACTGGGCCTGGCCGTGCCATTGTTACTGGCGCCCAACGCCACCGTGGCGACGGGATCGATAACCCTCGACGGGACGTCGTTGGTTGGCCTGAGCGAGAAGGCGATGGACCCAATGCGCTGGACAAAAGTTGCGTTCGTTTTCCAGGGTGCCATGAACGCCCTCAACCCCGTGCATCGAATTGACCATCAGATCCTCGAGGCAATCACGACGCACGAGCCCGGCATTGACGTAGGCGCGGCGCGAGCGCGAGTACTCCATCTGCTCGACGCGGTGGGCATCGCTCCCGCACGGGCCTCAAGCTACCCCCACGAATTTTCCGGCGGTATGCGCCAACGCGCCATGATTGCCATGTCCCTGGCGTGCCGGCCCCGGCTGTTGATTGCCGACGAGCCAACCACCGCGCTCGACGTGATCTCTCAAGCTCAGATCCTGTCGCTGCTCAACAACCTTCGCCACGCCGAGGGCCTGAGCCTGATCTTGATCAGTCACGACCTCGCGGCCATTAAGCGGGTGTGCGACCGCGTGGTCGTAATGTACGCCGGCATTATCGTCGAATCGGGTTCAACCGCGTCAATTTTCGGGACGAGTGGCGCAGCCCCGAGCGCGGCGCATCCGTATACCCAGGCCCTCATCTCGGCCCACCCCAACTTGCACGGCACGCGCGTGCTCGCCGAGGGCCTGAGCGGTCATCCGCCGGACCTGTCCCAAACAATGATCGGGTGTCGCTTCGCCGATCGCTGTCCGATGGTGATGGAGGTCTGCCATAAGGTCGCACCGACGCTGGTCACGATCGCACCTGGCCACGTCGCGGCGTGCCATCTTGTGAGCGGAGAGGCCTCGTGACTGGCTCGCCCAACGTCCTAGAAGTGAGGGACCTCGTCGTTCACTTTCCCGGTCGACACGGCGTCGTGGTCAAGGCCGTTGACGGCGTCTCATTTGACATCGCACACGGCGAGATCCTCGCCCTGGTCGGCGAGTCTGGCTGCGGGAAATCAACAATCGCACTTTCTGTCATGCGCCTTTTGGTGCCGAACTCGGGCACCATCATCTCGGGCGGCGAGGACCTGACGAATTTGCGTGGCCGGGCCTTGCGCCGAGCGCGCCGACGCATGCAGATGATCTTCCAGGATCCCTTCGGATCGCTGGACGCCCGACAGACGGTGTACGAATCGGTGGTCGAGCCCCTGAAAATCCACGGGGTTGGCGACTCCGCGAACGAACGTCGGACCATGGTCCTTGAGGCTCTGGACTTCGCGCACCTGCGTCCGCCTCAGCGCCTGGCGGGGGTCTACCCCCATGAACTCTCTGGCGGTCAACGCCAACGCGTGGCGATTGCCTCCGCAATTGTGCTGGGGCCCGAACTGATCGTCGCCGACGAGCCCGTTTCAATGCTTGACGTGTCGGCACGTGCGGGCATCTTGCGCCTCATGGTCGACCTTCGCGATCGCCTCGGCGTGTCGTACCTGTTCATCACCCACGACTTGGCGGTCGCTTGGGTTGTCGCTGACCGCATTGCGGTGGTCTACTTGGGTCGCATCGTCGAGTTTGGAACGAGCGAGGACCTCGTAGCCGCGCCGGCCCATCCCTACACCAAGGCACTGTTGTCGGTGTCGGGCGGAGATGACCAGGTCGGCAACATTGACCCCGTCACCGGACAGGTCATGGACGTCCTGCCTGGCGAAACGCCCTCGGCGGCCAACGTGCCGACAGGCTGTCACTTCCATCCTCGTTGTCCGCGCTACGCCGAACTCGGCCAGCCCGAGATATGCCGAGCGGCCGATCCCGTACTCCTTATAATGAATAAGCGCGGCTCGACAACGCGAATCCATGAAGTTGCCTGCCATTTTCCAGAGGAGCCCCAATGAGTGTTGTCTCGCGCGATGATGTGATATCCCTGATCAGCGATCTCGTACGCATCGAGTCGGTAACCCCGTGGTTGGTTGAAGGCGGGGCCGGTGAGCGCAACGTCGTTGACTACTTCACTGCCTACGTGGCCGATCTTCCCGTCGAAGTCGAAGTGATCGAGATTGCGCCCGCTCGATTTAACTTCATCGCCACCCTGCGTGGCTCTGGTGGTGGGCTCTCGCTGTGCCTGAACGCCCATGCCGACACGGTCGGTTTCGCGGGATGGCCCGATACGGCTCTGGTGCCGCGACTCGATGGTGATCACCTCCACGGACTGGGGGCGGCCGACGATAAGGGTTGCTGCGCGTTGGCGCTGATGGTGCTGCGCCATTTCGCCACCGTCGGTCCAAAACTTCGTGGTGATCTCATTGTTGCCTGCGTCGCCGACGAGGAAGGCATTTCGATCGGCTCCGAGCACCTCGTTACGCACGTGAAGCCCGACCTCGCCATCGTGCTGGAAGCCCACGATCTACGCCGGGTGGTCGTTGAGCATCAGGGCTTCGGTTGGCTCGACGTAAACGTGTTCGGGAAGGCCGCCCACGGTTCAGCCCCTGACGAAGGCGTCGATGCCATCGTCGGACTGGCCCACGTCATCACTCGGCTATCGGCCTTCGATGCCGCCAACTTCGCCGCGCGACCTGACCCCAGGAACGGCCGCACGGTGTTTCACACCGGTACGGTGAAGGGCGGCACTGACTACGCGACCTACCCGAGTGAAGCGTCACTGGGCATCGAGATTGGTACCCAGCCCGGCGAGACACTGCAGAACCGAGTCAAAGAAATCGAGTCAATCATCGCCGAGGTCGCCGAGTTCATGCCGGGTCTGACCGGCGAGGTTGTGATTCGTCTCAACCGCGAACCCTTCGTTGGCGAGGGCCAGGCGGCCCTGATCGATGCGATGCAACGCGCGGCCGGCACCCATCTGGGTCGTGGTCTCGACGAAGTCGGCCTCAACGCCTGGACCGACGCCGCGCTGATGCAGGCGGCGGGCACGCCGACGGTCATGTTTGGACCTCGCGGCGCCAATTTGCACTGCCCCGACGAGTGGGTCGACGTCCCCGAAGTCGTGGCTTCGATTGACATCTTGATCGACACCATTAGTGAGCTGCTGGTCTAAGCCGGTGACGGATTGCCCAGGAGTCCGCGTCACGAAAGTGGCCGCCGCCGTGGCCGCACTCGCGCGCTGGGTGACCCTGGCTAAGGAGGTCACCGCCTACTTCCCGGTGCCTGGCGGGGTGCTCACCATCAGCGACCGCACCGGGATTCTCGCCGAGGCGACCTTCGGGGTTGCCGACGCGCAGCACACCCCGATGAACGAAGAACTGCGTTTCGAACTCGGCTCAATCTCCAAAGCCTTTACTGCGTGGGTCGTGTTGCAACTGGTCGACGAGGGACTTATTCACTTCGACGATCCAGTGGGTTTTTATCTGCCGTGGGCCGAGTTAGGACCCCTTGCCTCCGAGATCACGATCCGACGCTTACTCACGCATTCCTCGGGAACGGCCGTGGGAGCCGACGCCGTTCCCGACGACATCGCCGAGATCGTGAATTCGGCGCGATTCGTACCGGTCGCTTCGCCGGTCACGTTCCACTACTCCAACTTGGGTTATCAGATGCTCGGCGAGGTGGTACGCGCAGTGAGCGGCACGCCGCTGGGCGAGTGCGTCGTGCGAAGGATCCTCGAACCGCTGGCGATGACCGAGACCTTGGCGCGAGTCACCTACGCCGACTGGCCCACGATGGCCACGGGGCACTGGCCCACCCGTCCCGACCAACCTTGGTTGCCCGGGGACCCCCTGAGCGCGGCCGTCTGGTTCGAGCTTGATTCGGGCAGTGGCAACATCGTCTCGACCAGCCGCGACCTGGCACGCTTCTCGGCGGCGTATCTTGGCGCGGCCCTCGGTGAGCCGGTGCTCGACGGTCAAGGACAACCGGTCATGGATCGCCACACCTTTGACCGGATCACGGGGACGTTGGCGGAGGGCGGTGAACCCTGCCACGTCCCTCCGGGCGCCCCGCCGGTGACCTCAAGCCGCTACGGGTTGGGCGTGAACGTCGAGACCGTCGGAGACGCGACGTGCGTGACTCATGGCGGAGGCATGGTGGGGTACTCGACTTTTTGGCTCGTCGACGTCGAGCACGATGTCGCACTGTCGACACTGACGAACGCCAACGGTGACGCGCACGTCTCACAATTGTTGACGCGAGCCGGACACGGTGAAATGTTGCGCCAGTTGCACGGTGAGGATGCCGGCCAGATGGCGAGTCTGAACCCGCTCGTCGTGGGCGGCGAGGAATGGTGTAACGGAACTTTCTACAGCGACCACGACGGCGCCGAACTGGTCGTTCGCCAGGGCGGTGCCGGTGAGGCGGTGCGCGTTGAATATCGCGGCCGCGTTGGGGACCTGTTTCATTTGTCGACTGGTCGCTGGGCCACGAATCACCCCGATTTGCGACGATTTCACCTCGACCCCGTGGTCGGTGACGCACGAGCGTGGACGTGGGGCCCGGTGACCTTCGCGACCACGCCACCGTTGGAGCGCGTGGTCCCGAACACGAACCCATTGGTGGGCCACTATCGCAGCTATTCGCCCTGGTACCCCGAATTTCGAATCATCGAACGCGCCGACCACTTGCTGCTCTGTGCGCCCGGTGGTACCGAATCGCCAATTGACGAACTTGAGCTGCGCGAAGTGGCACCGTGTGAATGGTCATTGGGCGATGACGAGTCGGCACCCGAACGCCTCGTGACTGGACCCATTATTGGCGGTGAAGTCGTTAGCCTCAATCGAGGAGGATGCGCGTACTCGCGTGTTTTCAGCCCTTAGGAAAGTGGTCGGGATATCCGTGACATTGTATGAGAAGACCATTGAGTTCATCCGCCAGTTGATGACCGACGCCAATATGGTGCCGGGCGACCGTCTACCCAGCGAGGTCGAAATTGCTCACATGTCAGGGGTATCACTGATGACCGTGCGCCGGGCTATGTCCGAACTTGTCACTGCGGGCGCCCTGCAACGTATTCAGGGTCGCGGTACCTTCGTGCGCTCGAACCGTATTCATACCGAGTCAACGATCATCGGCGGACTCAAGGAGACCCTTCTTCTTCAAGGTGTTGCCTTGGAGACGACGATTGTCTCCTTCGACGAAATTGCGGCTACCGGTGAGCAGGCCAAGGGTCTGCGCCTGTCCGAGGGCGTGGCGGTGTGGAAGATTGTGCGCGTACGCCGTTTCGACGGCGTACCGGCCGTGCGCGAGACGGCCGTCATCCCCAAAATCCTCGCACCTGACCTTGACGTGCGCTTCACCTCCGGCGAGGACTCCCTCTACCGGGTACTCGCCTCCTCCTACGGGCTCAACGAATCGGTGGAGGAGCAGACCCTCATCGCGCGACGGGCAACCGCGACGGAGATCCTCGCACTCGAACTCAAAAAGGGAGCTTTCGTCATCGAGGTCGCCGGCGTGGCCGCTTCGAGCGGTGGCACGGCGTTCGACAGTTTTGAGATGGTCTTCGTGCCCCACCTCTTCGCCTTCCGCTTGCGCACGACGCCCACCGCTGATCTGGTCTCCAACGGATAACTAGACGTCAGTCAATGCCTCGTTGTCCGCAATTATCGTGAATTCCTGATGGTCGACCTGATAGCTGGCGGGATCAATGAGTCGATGTCACCATCGCGTAATGTTGCGAGTACTGAGGCCCCGGTCGAGCCCGAGACCAACATGAGTACCGAACGAGCCTCGATGAGATCACGCAGGCCCAAGGTGGTGGCCCGAGTAGGACGCATCAAGCGTGGCTTTCCGGCAAAATTGGTCTCGAGTGTGCTGACTGCAAGATCGACGACGTGGGTACGTTCGTTGACGTGTGCGCCGGGCTCATTAAATCCAACATGACCGTTGCGTCCAACGCCGACGCCGGCAAGGTCGAGGCCGCCCGCCACATTGAGATCGATGTCGTAGCGCGCACGACATGGGGTCCTCACCGAGAGGGATGGGGTGAAAGACCGTAAGTCTGTTGAACACGACATCGCCGAGGTGCTCGCATAGGAAGTATTGGAAGCTTCCTTCTGGGTATGCAGTCAGGTCGAAGTGCTCGTCAAGCATAAAGCCGTCAGCGTCGTGGAGTGAGAAACGACCGGCCGCGTTCTCGGCACGCAAACGCAGGTAGAGGCCGATCGGGATTCGAACGGTGGGGGACGCAACGTTGAGATTGGGTTTCAGGGTAACGGTCTTCATAATGATATTGGTGGCCGCCAAAGTAAGTTCGGAGTAGTTGGCGACGGTGATGACATTCAGGTGGCACGTTCTTGGGTGGCGAGGTAGCGTGCTCGCTTGGCGCGGAGAGCGGCAATGTAGTCGAGGTCAAGCTCGAGCGGCGCCGAGGCCCAGCTGTCAAGTCGTGAGGTGAAGTTGGGTTTTTCGTGCAAGACCTCGAGTGCGATCATGGCAGCCCCGAGGAGCGAGGGACTGACTCCAGGCACGGTGATGACGGGGTTGTGGCCGAGAACGCTCACTAAGGCTGGCAACAGGCCGCCGTTGACGCTACTCACAAGCCACACCACGGTTGGCGGCGTCGTGGCCGACGATATGACCTCAAGGCACCGTAGGATTTCGAAGGCGATGCCTTCAAAGAGAGCCTGGGCGATGTCGCCCTGGCTCGAGCCGAGGTGCAGGTTTGAGATGTTGCCCGAGAGGTCCGTGCGCCACAGGGCGCCCTGCTCGCCGCCGGCCAGGTACGGCATGAAGAGGATCGGATTGGCGGCCTTGGTCTCTACCGCCAATGCGAGTGTTTCGAGGTCCGACGGTGATCGGCCGAAGAGTTGGGCCAACCAAGAGATGGAGGAGCCCGTCGCCAGCAGGTCCAACTCGATTCCGAGCCGGGCACCGTCGACCAGTGGCGTCACGAGTGACTTGCGATAACAATTGTTACGCTCTTCCACGGTTCCTAATATGGCTGTCGAAGAACCATCGATGACGGTGATCGCGCTGCCGAACACTCGTTCGACAAAATGGAAGGCGGCTACCGAGTCGGCCGAACCTAGCACAACGGGAGTCTGACCAGCCTCGAGACCGGACAAGACGACCGAGCCAGACGGGGCCAGTACCGACCACGAGCTGCTGGCTTCAACAGTCGGTAAGAGTCGAGCATTGAAGCCCCAAAGGTCATTGAGCTCATCGCTGAAGTGCTGAGTGGAAAGGTCGTAGTTGCCAAAACCTGAGGCCGTTGAAGGGTCGGTCAACTTCTTACCGGTCAACACGTGAAAGAGATAGTCCTTCGCTGAGAGTACGGCCGTCGGCTCGGGTAGTCCATCACGCCGCCGCCGCAGATACATGGGAATAAGGTAACGGCCGTCGATTGGTGTGCCGGCGATCTCATTGATCCGATCCCGTTCCTCGGCGTTTAGGCGTTCGTCAACCAACTCGTCGGCGCGTGAATCCTGCCAGATGACTGCGCGGCCGATGAGCCGTCCCTCGTCGTCGAGTTCGACGAGTGTCGGCATCTGGGCGGTAAGGGCGATGGCATCGATGCGGATATCGGGTCGCGCCTCGCGGACTTTTTCCCAGGCTTGCGTGATGGCGCTGATCCACTCGTCGGGGCACTGTTCGGCCATGTCGATCTGGTCCACGTACGTGGGGTAATGAGCCGAGGCGGCGGTCAGCGTCTCGAGACGGTCGTTGACCACGCCGAGTTTGACGCCTGACGTGCCGAGATCGATCGACAAGACGTGGCGGGTCACTTTGCCGTTTTAGCCCAATGGGCGACTGCGCGCCAGTATGGCGTCGAAGCTCTCACTGGCCCGCTGCAAGGTGTCGTCGATGTCGTGGGCGTCGTGGGCGAAGGACAAGAATAGGTTCTCAAAGTGCCCCGGGTGGAAGAGTACTCCGCGATCAAGCATCTCCTCAAACCAGATACGGAATTGTGCCGCCGAGGCGTGACGGGCCGCGTCGCGGTAATTGCGGATTGGCGCGTCGGCGAACCAAACCTGGAAGACCGGGCCGAGGCCGACCACCGAACCGGCTACACCCTTTTCCTGCATCAAGTTGTTCAGCCCCAAGCGCAATCGGTCCGAGTGCTCGTAGAGTTTCTCGTAGGGAGCTTCATTGGACAAGTACTCCAGTGAAGCAATTGCCGACGCCACGGCGATTGCGTTGCCTGAGTATGTACCGGCAATCGAGACCTTGCCGTTAGTGGCGAGGTCCATGATGTCGCGTCGGCCACCTAGAGCTGCCACCGGGAATCCACCGCCCAAGCCCTTGGCCATCACGGTCAGGTCGGGGATGACACCGAGTTTGGCCTGGGCCCCCCCGGCGGCGACCCGAAAGCCAGTGATGACCTCGTCGAAGATAAGGACAGAGCCGTAACGGTTGCAAATTGCTCGCAGGCCCTCGAGGTAGCCGGGTTCGGGCAGGATGCAGCCTGTGTTGCACATAATCGGCTCGGTGATGATTGCCGCTATGTCATCTCCATGGTTTGCGAAGATCTCTTCGATCATCGCGAGGTCGTTCCACTGGGCGATGATGAGTGATTCGCCCATCCCCGGCGGAACGCCTGGACCCTGGGGTACGACGACCGGGTGTTCGTCCGGGCCTGCTTTGTCGAGATCTGGATGCTTGGACCAGTAGATGCCGTCGGAGAAACCATGATATTGACCCTCGAAGCGGATGACCTTGGATCGACCGGTGAAGACGCGGGCTAGGCGAAGGGAGTAGAGCACGCCTTCGGTGCCTGTGTTCACAATCCTCACTGTCTCGACGCTGGGCACGGCGTTGATGATTTGCTGTGCCAGACCAATTTCGGGTTCGGTGGCCATTGCAAAGACGGTGCCGATCGAGCGGATCTTGTCGACAACGGCTTCGGTGATGTGTTCTGGACGGTGACCAAAAATGACCGGCCCGAGACCGAGCAGGTAATCGATGTAGATGTTGCCGTCAACGTCCGTGAGTTTTGATCCTTTGCCATTTTCGGCAAAGATAGGGTGGGGCGTCCAACCTGAGAAGGACGCGCGAGCCGTGGAGTTCACACCGCCGGGGATGACAAGGAGTGCTCGTTCATATAGTTCGAGAGATTGGGCGTAGCGCTCCGAGTGTAGGTACGTGTCAGTCATGAGAGTCCCGAGTTAGGTATAACAATATAATGACTTTATCATAGTCATTCGGCTTCCAATTTGACCATGATCGCGAACTGTAATGACTTATTGGAAATTAGTGCCTGGGTTAGGGTGGCGCGTTGCCTTCCGACGAGGTGGCACATGCTGTGCCATCGGCTGGTTTGAGCAGGATGACCTGGAGTCGCAATCTGTCTCCACGTCGACCTAATGGGACTTCAGTATCGCGTAGTTTGATTTGTTGGGGTTCAAACGAGTCTGGTCGCTCGGGCGCTGAGGAGGTCTAATGCACGTCAATGCTGGCGACACCGCGTGGATGCTGGTGGCCACCGCACTCGTCTTTTTTATGATGCCCGGTCTCGCCCTCTTCTACGGCGGGCTCGTTGGCAAGAAAAACGTGCTCTCCGCGATGACTCAATCCTTCGTGGCAATTGGCATCGTCTCAATATTGTGGATCGTGGTCGGCTATTCGATTGCCTTCGGCCCGGACCATACGGGAATTATCGGTGGGTTCCAGTACTTCATGCTGCGAGGGATTGGGACCACGCCATCGGCCTTTGCGCCAGACATTCCCCCGCTGCTGTTCATGGCCTTCCAAATGATGTTCGCGGTCATCACGCCTGCCCTGATTGCCGGTGCGTTCGTCGGGCGAATGCACTTTCGTGGATACCTGGTCTTCATCGGGCTCTGGTCGCTCCTCGTGTACTGCCCCTTCGCCCACTGGGTGTGGGGAGGCGGGTTCTTGGGTGCGGGAGGTCTGCACGCCGTTGACTTTGCCGGTGGGTCGGTGGTCCACGAGTTGGCGGGCGCCTCGGCCCTGGCGACCGTGCTCTACTTGGGACGCCGTCGCCAATTCGATCGGCCGCACAATGTGCCGCTCGTGCTGCTCGGCGCGGGAATCCTGTGGTTCGGCTGGTTCGGCTTCAACGCCGGC
>Ga0182024_10014494_pt1 | contig 15234 bp, 13 predicted proteins | sample P32metaG_FD_120480 | JGI IMG/M metagenome (GOLD analysis project Ga0182024, IMG submission 120480) | Permafrost microbial communities from Stordalen Mire, Sweden - P3-2 metaG (Illumina Assembly) | ecosystem: Environmental > Terrestrial > Soil > Wetlands > Permafrost | place: Sweden: Stordalen... | reverse complement strand
CTGTTCCCGCTGCCACAATATGCGCCCCACCAACGAGTTCAGCGGGCAGCAGTGGGCCGCCGTCGTCCAGCACATGCGCTTTCGCGCCAACCTGACTGGCGAGGAAGCCAGGAAGATCACCGATTTCCTGAAGGCCGGCAGTTAAGCTAATACTGACCGCTGGGCAATAAAGTTTAAGTTTCTGATCGGCCGCCCGGGGTTCATGCGTTTGGTGGGCGAGAGTCTGGGACGTGACAGTGCGGAAGCTGCCAAGGCACCTGCCGTCCGACGACGGTTCTGTAGGTTTTGTGCAGGCAGAGTCTAATCATTGAGAAATCACCCACTCGCCGGTGTCCAGGCACAGATCATTCGGAAATGTTCTGAAGTTTCCTTGCTTCGCCGGCTTGGAGGCGTACAATGGGAACTTCGGGAGCTTCAAAAATCAGCTTTCTGCAGAATGTTGCAGTCCTCGGATGACTAAATAAAGGGTAGCTCGGCCGATGGCCGAGAAACCCGTTAGTGAGTAAGCCGATGCAATCGAACACCGCCGGTGTTTGGTTGCGTCGGCTTTTTTTTTTCAAAGCGCTGCGAATCAAGGTCCATTTACCCGCCGTGAAACCGGGCGGAAGAGGTAGTTATGCCATTTCGCGCTTGTGCGATACATGTGGCCGTTGGACTTCTTATGGTGGCCTTGGCGGGTTGCGATACGATGCTCGACCGCGCCTACGAGTCATACACGCCGACGAGTTCCGCGGGTGTCCTCTGGCCCAGGCCCGACGACACCGTCGCAGCACCGCCTGCCTTCCCTGATGCTCAACCGGCATCGGATCGGATTGTGCCGTCGACGAGTCACAGTTCGGCGGCAGACGGCAGTTTGAATTAGGCAATCCACTATGAAAACGCGATGGCGCAAATCGCAAGCAACATTCCTGAAGCAGCTCTGCCGCCGCTGGTAGTGAAACCGAGTGGGCGGGAAGCGCGAAAAATCGTCTTCTCGCCCCTGCTGGCGGCATCAGCCCGGAAGGACGCCGGGTCGGTACTGGCCGAACTGCGTTCATCACTCCAGGGCCTCAGTCAGGCCGAGGCGGCGCAGCGCCTGGAAACCTATGGACCGAATGAGGTGGCCCAGGAGAAGCAACATGGGTGGCCGCGGCGTTTGCTTAAGACGAGCTGCAACCCGCTGGTGATCCTGCTGACGGCCCTGGCGGTGCTGTCCGCGGCGACCGGCGATATGCGGGCGGCCGCGGTCATGACCCTGATGGTCGTGCTGGGGATCCTTCTTCGATTCGTGCAGGAGACCCGTGCAAATACGGCCGCGGCGAAGCTCAAGGCGATGATCACCGTCACCGCCACCGTCGTTCGCGGCGGCAAGCCCACTGACCTGCCGCTTCGAGAACTGGTGCCGGGCGACGTCGTTAACCTGGCGGCGGGCGACATGGTCCCCGCCGACCTACGGTTGGTGACTGCCAAAGACCTGTTCCTCGTCCAATCCAGCCTGACCGGTGAATCGCTGCCCGCGGAAAAGAGCGATCTTCCGCAGCCCGCGGACGGCCGCTCGCCGCTGGAACTTCCGAATCTCTGCTTCCTGGGGACCAGTGTCGAAAGCGGGACGGCAACTGCGGTTGTTATCGCCACCGGACCGCAAACCTACTTCGGCAGCATGGCTGGGAGCATCGTTGGCCAGCAGCCCCGGACAAGCTTCGACAAGGGCGTGAGCCGGTTCACCTGGCTGATGATCAAATTCATGGCGGTCATGGTCCCGCTTGTGTTCCTGATCAACGGCTTGACCAAGCACGACTGGAAGACAGCGTTCTTCTTCGCCCTGGCCGTCGCCGTGGGCCTGACGCCGGAGATGCTTCCGATGATCGTGTCGGTGAGCCTGGCCAAGGGCGCTCTTGCCATGAGTCGCAAGAAGGTCATCGTCAAGCGCCTCAACTCCATTCAGAATTTCGGGGCGATGGACGTTCTGTGCACCGACAAGACCGGCACGCTGACGATGGACAAAGTGATCCTCGAAAAACACTGTGACGTCGCGGGGGACGAAAACCACGATGTCTGGCAATCCGCTTTCCTGATCAGCCAATTCCAGACAGGCCTGAAGAACGTGCTCGACCGTGCGATCCTGGGGTACCGCGAGCACCTCGACCAGGTTTCGACAGAGGGATTCGAGAAGCTGGATGAGATCCCGTTCGACTTCCAGCGGCGACTGATGTCGGTGGTCGTGCGGGATTCGGGCAACAACACCCAGAAGATCATAAGCAAGGGCGCGCCCGAAGAAGTCTTCCGCCGTTGCAATCGCTTCGAGCTCAATGGCGACGTGAACCCGATAGAGCAACTCGTGATCAGCGATCTCAAAGACGAATACCAGCGCCTCAGCTCCGACGGCTTCAGGGTCCTGGCGGTGGCGTACAAGGACGTTGAACGCCGCCCCGCTTACACCAAGGACGACGAGTCGGACTTGATCCTGCAAGGGTACGTCGCCTTCCTCGATCCTCCCAAAGAGACCGCCTCGCTGGCCATCACGGCACTGAACAAACACGGCGTGACCGTAAAGGTGCTCACCGGCGACAACGATCTGGTAACAAAAAAGGTCTGTCAGGAAGTGGGCCTGGACACTGGCCGGGTGCTGCTCGGGAAGGACGTGGAGGCGATGTCCGACCCGGAGCTGGCCCAGGCCGCCGAGACCACGAACGTCTTTGCACGTCTCTCACCGGCCGACAAGCAACGGATCGTCAAGGCACTTCAAAGCAAGAACCACGTTGTGGGGTTCATGGGCGATGGGATCAACGATGCCCCGGCCCTTCGTGCCGCCGACGTGGGGATTTCGGTAGACACGGCGGTGGACATCGCCAAGGAGTCGGCCGACTTGATCCTTCTGGAAAAGAACCTGATGGTGCTGGAAGAAGGCGTCCTGGAAGGGAGGAAGGTCTTCGCCAATATCGTGAAGTACATCAGAATGGGCGCCAGCTCCAATTTTGGGAACATGTTCAGCGTCCTGGGTGCCAGCGCATTCCTGCCGTTCCTGCCCATGGCCCCGATCCAGGTGCTGACCAACAACCTGCTCTACGACTTCTCGCAGGTCCCGATCCCGACGGACAATGTGGACGAGGAGCAAATCGCCAAGCCCCGCCCCTGGAACATCGACGAGATCAAAAAGTTCATTCTGTTCATCGGCCCGATCAGTTCCATCTTCGATTACACCACCTATTTCGTGATGCTTTACGTTTTCCACTGCTGGGGTAACGCGACGTTGTTCCAGACCGGCTGGTTCGTGGAATCGTTGATGACGCAGACCCTGATCATCCACGTCATCCGAACGAACAAGATCCCGTTCATACAAAGCAAGGCCAGTTGGCCGCTGATCGTGACCTCAGTGCTGATCATGGCATTTGGGGCATGGCTGCCGTTCTCGCCGCTAGCGTCTTCGCTGGGGTTCACGACGCTTTCGGCCCGCTACTGGCCTCTACTCGGCCTGACTCTGCTCTGCTATGTAGTGCTGACGCAGGTCGTGAAGACATGGCTGCTGCGAAGGCGATGGATTTGAGGGTTTTGCGCATCGCCGGAACGTTCGATCCCATCACATCGAATGGAATCTTAATATAGGAGATGTGCACCTGCAAGATGGGCCTTCAGCAGACGTTAGCGTCTGAGAATTGAAGATATTTTCTGATGTTTCGGACGATTCTTGAGCAGTCCGGGAAAAACCCCTTGCATTTCTGAAAAAACTGATAGACTTCGAGACACCAACCCGCGTCGCGGTGCCGCTGGCACCGGACTCTACAGCATCGGCAGGAAGTGACGCCATGCGTATCGCGATGTTAGCCTGGGAGTCGTTGCACTCGGTTGCCGTCGGCGGCGTTGCCGCACATGTGAGCGAGCTTGCAGTCGCGCTGCAGCGGCGCGGGCACAGCGTCCATGTGTTCACGCGGCGGCAGGCGGGACAGTCCTTTTATAGCCGTATCGACGACGTTCACTATTACAGGTGTTCGTATCCGTCGCATCCGGACTTCATTGAAGAAGTGAACAACATGTGCCGGTCGTTTGTCGATCACGTCTTCGAAGTGGAAGACCGGTTCGGCCCGTTTGATGTGGTTCACGCCCACGACTGGCTGGCGGCGAACGCCATGATCTGGATCAAGCAGGGCCGCGGCCGCACGGGCATCTTCACCGTCCATTCCACCGAATACGGCCGGTGCGGCAACCAGTTTCACGGCGGCCAGAGCGAGCGCATCCGTATGCAGGAACGGGACGCCATCTCCTGGGCCGACCGCGTCATCACCGTCTCAGGCGCACTCAGCCGGGAGATCCAATGGATGTATGCGGCGCCGGAAGAGACGTTGACGGTCATCGCCAATGGCGTCAATTCCCGCCGCTTCGACATTGAGCTCAAGCCCGAGGCGCACGAGCGCCGATGGCCCACCGTCTTGTTCTGCGGCCGTCTTACCATGCAGAAGGGGCCGGACCTCCTGATCGACGCGATCCCAATGGTCTTGAGTGTGCATCCCCGCGCCAGCTTTGTTCTCGCCGGCGACGGCGACATGCGTGGATCGCTCGAAGAGCGCGTGCGCTGCCTGGGTGTCGGCGACTCCACCCGCTTCCTCGGCCATCGCAAGGGAGAAGGGCTCGTCCGCCTCTACCACGACGCCGACGTCGTCTGCGTTCCGAGCCGAAATGAACCGTTCGGCATCGTCGTTCTGGAAGCCTGGAGCGCCGGCAAGCCGGTCGTGGTCACCGACACCGGCGGCCCCGGCGAATACGTCCGCCATGAAAACAACGGACTGAAGATTTATCCGACCAGCGACTCGGTGGCTTGGGGCTTGCGCGCCGTTCTCGATGAGCCCGAACGCGCCCGCTGGATGGGCGAAAACGGCCGCAGGCTCGTCGAGACGGAATATGGCTGGGACGACATCGCCCGTCGGACAGAAATGGTGTACGACCCCGACGCCGCGGGACGGTACTTCGCCGAAGGCGGCGAGTATCTGGCCGAGGCCGAAGCGGATGATCATTTCGATGCTCCGGCCGCGCACGGCCCGGTCGGCACCGCGGGGCGGGCTCGCGGCCTGCAATCTTGCGTGTTCAGGACCCGCAGGAAAACAAACGGTGCAGCCGTGCATTCGAAAAGAGTGTGATTCCTTTGATTCGTCATTCATCGGCAGTTCGTGTTGGCTTTTGCCGCTGCGGGACGTACAATACAACCTCGATTGGTCGGAAGATTAACTGAAGGGCTACCCGGTCGTACCGGGAGGCCTGTCAGCGAATAAGCCGACGTGGCCGAATTCCCTTGCGGATGCGGCCACGTCGGCTTTTTTCGTTTGTTCGATTTGCATTGCCTATACCGGGCCGTGTCATCCTCACCAGCATTGGTGCCGTGGTGTCAACGACCGATCAGGACGGATCGTCACTTGACCAAAAACGTAACAAAACAGAAGTCGGCCCCGCCGAGTTTGCCAAAATGTACGACTGGCATCCAAGGGCTGGACGAGATCACGGGCGGCGGGTTGCCTAAAGGAAGGCCTTCCCTCGTCTGCGGTGGGGCTGGCTGCGGTAAGACACTCCTTGGGATCGAGTTCCTTGTCCGGGGGATCATGCTGCACAATGAGCCGGGAGTGTTCCTCGCCTTTGAGGAAACCGCAGAGGATCTGGCCCAAAACGTCCGTTCGCTCGGATTCGATCTTGATGACCTCATCGAGAAAAAAAAGCTTGCGGTAGACTACATTCAGATCGAGCGGAGCGAGATCCAGGAGACGGGGGAGTACGACCTCGAAGCACTGTTCATCCGCCTGGGCCATGCAATCGATTCCATCGGTGCAAAGCGGGTCGTCCTCGACACGCTGGAGACGCTGTTCAGCGGCCTGACCAACGTCGCCATCCTGCGAGCCGAACTACGCCGCCTCTTCCGCTGGCTCAAGCAGAAGGGTGTCACCGCCATTATCACCGCCGAGCGCGGCAACGGCACCCTCACCCGGCACGGCCTGGAAGAGTATGTTTCCGACTGCGTGCTGTTGCTGGATCACCGGGTCGAAGGGCAAATCTCGACCCGGCGTTTACGGATCGTCAAATATCGAGGCTCGTGCCACGGCACCAACGAGTTTCCGTTCCTGATTGACGAGGGCGGCATCTCCGTCCTTCCGATCACGTCGCAACATTTCCAGCACAAGGCACCGTCCGAGCGCATCTCCAGCGGGGTCCCCGCCTTGGACGCCATGTTGGGTGGTCATGGGTTCTACCGCGGAAGTAGTGTCCTGGTGTCCGGTACAGCGGGTATCGGCAAAACCAGCCTCGCCTGCCACGCGGCCGACGCTTGCTGTAAATGTGGCGAACGCTGTCTATTTTTCTTGTTCGAAGAGTCGGAAGCGCAATTGCTCCGCAACATGCGGTCCATCGGCCTCGATTTGGAACCGTGGGTGAAGAAGGGGTTGCTGCGCTTCCATATCGCACGTCCCACCATGAACGGCCTGGAGATGCATCTGGCGAGCATCCATAAGCAGGTTGAAGCGTTCAAACCGCATCTGGTGGTAGTCGATCCGATCAGTAACTTCGTATCGGCAGGGACGGCCCCCGAGGCACGTTCCATGTTGACTCGATTGGTCGATTACTTGAAGTCGCGCCAGGTCACGGCCCTCTTCACGAATTTGAGCCATGCCGGCGGTGCCCTCGAGCAGACGGAATTAGAGATTACCTCGCTGATCGACGCCTGGTTGCTCCTTCGGGACATCGAACTCAACGGCGAGCGCAACCGGGGGCTGTACATTCTCAAATCCCGGGGCATGGCCCACAGCAACCAGATACGGGAGTTCCTCCTGACCAACCGGGGCGTGCAACTCACCGAGGCTTACCTGGGGCCCGAAGGCGTTCTCACGGGTTCGGCAAGGCTGGCACAGGAAGCTAAGGAGAAGGGGTCGGCGGTGCTGCACAGTCTGGAAATCGAAAGAAAGCGCGGAGAACTGGTACGAAAGCGGCAAGCATTGGAATTTCAAATCGCCGTTTTACAGTTGCAGCTCCAAGGGGACAAAGAAGAAATGGAACGGGACGTTATCTGCGAGCAGGCCTATTTGCAGAAACTGGAACAGGGTCGTCACGAAATGGCCCGGAGCCGCAAGGCTGATTCAAACGGGACCCACGCATCCCCGAAGAAAGGTCGCCAATGACAACGCACCCCAAATCGAATGGCCAGGCAGTTATGACGGAAAAGCCAAAGCAATGGCAACTGCGCCTGTATGTCGCCGGGAAAACGCCCAAATCGCTTACGGCTTTTGCCAATCTCAAGCGAATCTGCGAGGACCATCTGGCCGGCGAGTTCGAGATCGAGGTCATCGACCTCATCGAAAACCCTCGGCTGGCGAGGGACGACCAGATCGTTGCCATTCCCACTCTGGTGCGGAAATTGCCCGAGCCGATCCGCAAGATCATCGGTGACCTGTCGGACACCGAACGAACGCTGATCGGCCTGCAACTCCGCCCAACCATGAAATGAGCAGGTGGGTCGATGAATGATAACAAGCTACGCATAAAGACTCAGACCGCGAACGAATCGTTCGAGGAACGACGGGTTGACCTCGGAAACGAGCGCTACGTCTTGCGACTGTATATTGCCGGGCTATCGCCCCGATCCACGCTGGCGGTCGAGCGGATCCGGGCCATCTGCGACCGTTACCTGGCGGGCCGCTGTGAACTTACGGTCATCGATCTGTATTTGTGCCCCGATGAGGCCCGCAGAGCGCAGATCGTCGTTGCCCCCACGCTGGTCAGGCAAGTCCCTACACCTGTGCGGTTATTCATCGGGGACATGACGGACGAGAAGGGGATTCTTCTGGGCTTGAACATCGCTTGTTGAACCGCTTCTCGCCACTAAAGGCCCTCTACATGACCACGCCAAACACCAACGCCGAACTGGATATGGAAAATGGGCGGCTGCGTTACCGTCTCGCAGAAGCCGAGGCCACCGTTGACGCAATCCGTAACGGATTGGTCGATGCGGTCGTAGTCTCCACCCCTTGTGAGAGCGTCTACACCCTCGAAGGGGCGGACCGTCCGTACCGGCTGCTTGTCGAAGCGATGGACCAGGGAGTCGCATTGCTGAATCCGGAAGGCGTGCTTCTCTACTGCAATCCGGGGTTGGCGGACCTGTTCGGCGTGTCTGTAAGCAAGGTGACAGGCTGCACGCTGGACGGTTTTGTGGCAGAAAACGACCGCGCAACTTGGACCGGGATGCTGCAAGATGTTGAGAACTCTGCGGCGCAAAGGGAGGTCCGGCTACGCCGCAAGGATGGGACCACGTTCGCGGCATCGCTCGCTCTCAGCGTTCTGCCCTTGCGGAGATTCTGCCTGCTGGTCACGGACCTCAGCGAACAAAAGCAGCACGAGGAACTGGTCGTGTCCAAGGCGGCGTTGCTGGATTCGGAAATTCGTTATCGGCGGCTTTTTGAGACAGCCAAAGATGGAATTCTGATCCTTGATACTCATACCGGTAAAATCACCGATGCCAACCCGTTCATGAGCGAGTTGCTGGGGTACTCCCACGATCAGTTCTTGAACAAGGAGCTTTGGGAGATCGGCCTGTTCAGCGACAAATCAGCCAATGAGGCCGCGGTGCGGAAACTGCAACAGGATGGCTACATTCGTTATGAACACCTGCCCCTGGAAACCAGTGGCCGACTGCGGGTTGAAGTCGAAGTTGTCGCCAACGCCTACCAGGAGAACCAACACAGTGTCATTCAATGCAACATTCGCGACATCACTGACCGCAGTCGCTTGGAAAAGCTGCTTCAGGAGCAGGCCGTGGCGTTGGTGGATTTAGACCGGCGCAAGGACGAGTTCCTGGCCATGCTGGGTCACGAACTCCGCAATCCGCTTGCGCCGATCACCAATGCTTTGCAGCTTCTGCGTCTTCAGAAAAACGAAGACAAACTCCAGCTCCAGGCCCGTGCCATCATTGAACGACAGGTTGGGCAACTGACTCGACTCATTGATGATTTACTGGAAGTGTCGCGGATCACCACGGGCAGAATCCACCTCCAGCGGGAACGAATCACCCTGAATGGAATTGCGGAAAAGGCCGTTGAGACAGTCCGCCCGCTGATGAGCCAACGGCGGCATGAGCTTACGGTGTCCCCATTGCTGCAGCCGATCTGGCTCGATGGCGACGCCTCCCGACTGGAACAGGTGGTCGTCAACCTGCTTACCAATGCCGCCAAATACACGGCTGACGGGGGACACATCCTGCTGGCCGTTGAACAAGAAGGCGATGAGGCGGTGATGCGGGTGAAGGACACGGGCGTCGGCATTGCCCCCGAGCTTCTCCCGCGCATCTTCGACCTCTTCACGCAGGCGGAACGATCATTGGACCGCTCGCAAGGCGGGTTGGGTATTGGCCTCTGTCTGGTGAAACGGTTGGTGGAAATGCACGGGGGCAAAGTCGAAGTGGTTAGTGCCTTGGGACATGGCAGCGAGTTTGTTGTGCGTCTGCCGGCTTTGTTGGCGCCCGAACCCGTTCCGCGCTCGATGGTCGACGAAACGACCGAAGCGGCTGGGCCCTCTTTGCGGGTGCTGGTCGTAGATGACAACCTGGATTCCGCCAGAAGTCTGGGGATGCTGCTAAAGGCGTCAGGGCATGACGCTCGAATGGCTTACGATGGCCCGACCGCGGTAAAGGCCGCCCTTGATTACCGGCCAAATGTGGTGCTCCTGGACATCGGCCTGCCGGGATTCGACGGCTTCGAGGTAGCGAAGCAACTGCGGCAACAACCGGCTCTCAGCAGCCTGTTGCTCGTCGCCATGACCGGCTACGGTCAGGAGTCAGACCTTCAGCGGTCGCAGGATTCCGGGTTCGATCACCATATGGTCAAGCCCGTCAGCTTCGAAAAGGTGCAACAAATCCTGGCGACCGTCTTGGAGAAGGCGACCTGATGTCCACTGGAATAATGGCCTGTAATTCCGGATTGAACATTGCCGTGGACTGGCGGACGGAAATGAGCCCATGCTGACGACCGAGAACAAACTTCGCGTACTCCTCGTTGATGACAACCGAGACGGTGCTGACGCCCTGGGCCTGGTCGTGGAAGCATTGGGCAACCAAGTGCATGTGACCTACGGCGGGACGCAGGCGCTGGACGTGGCGATCACATTCCGGCCCGATCTGATGCTGTTCGATCTAGCCATGCCGGAGATGGATGGTTGCGTTCTCCTGAGGCGATTTCGCCAGCTCCCGGCTTTCGCTCACACGAAAATCGTGGCGATCACCGGCCATGCCGACGAAGGACATAAAACCCTGGCAATGAAGGCCGGCTTTGATGCAATCCTGTTCAAGCCCGTAGCTTTGACAGAAATCGAAGCGGTGTTGTCTGGTATCGTCGTTGCACATACTGAACGCTCGCACAAACCTCCGATTGAGCGGGAGACTCTCGGAACACAGCGGCGTTTGACAATTGGGGAGGCACGACGAATCAGGAACGAACGCAAATCGAAAACCCTGACCCAAACGGAAAGCGAAGCAGCAATCTGTGAAGGGATCAGTCGGTTTCAGGATGAGTACCTGGGATGGCAATCGGAGCGGATTCTGGCCCATTTCATTAAGGACCTCCTCGTGGTGCGCATTCTTGGGGCTTTGGCTGTCGGCGAGCGACAACTCAGCAAAGCGTCATCGGCAGAGAAAGGCCGTGATCTCATCAAGCAAGTTCGGAATCAACTGCTGGAATTAGCGCGGCCCATGCTCGATTCATTGGTCCACGAGGTCGCCGGTGTGAAGGTGTTGAGCATGCACCATGACATAAGTACCGTAACTGGCGAAGAAGTAGTCCTCTTTTCCCTGATCAAATCGCCTGTCTTTGGATAACGCGAAGGACCGCCCCATGAGCCAGCAAACCAAAACCGTCACGTTTTCTTTGGCATGCCCCGACCCGCGGGCGTGGCTTGTTCTGACCAGCGGCAACCGAAAACCGCGCGTCGTTGAAATGCGGCACCGGGACCCGAGTACATGGTCGGCACGCACGCACCTGATTCCGGGCGAATATCGTTGCCGCTATTACTCCGGTGATGATCGAAATGTCTTCTACCACAGCCCGGCCCACATAGAGGGCAGTACCGACTGTGGGATGGACGCGCTTGTGTCGGTGACAATCCCCGCAGATATGGAGGACGCACAATTCGCCCGGTAACGCCCTCCGACTCGCAAAGCAAAGCGATTGCCGGATTTTCTGCACCTATTCGAGTCGGTGTCGGAACAGCCAGGCTGCCGACAGTATGAGCAAGAGGCCGGTTGTTTCGGGCTTTGATTTCGAAGGAACTCTCGGCCCTTGAGGTTCCTGTCAAGGTGGTTCACGCCCGCGGCGCGAACGCGGCGGACCGGCCTGGGCGCTGGTTCGTTTCGTACGATGGCCCCCGCTCCGAGCCGAAGCCCGTCAGCTCGGAAACGACGTCACTCTCCAGGTCAGTCGGGCCCAGGGCGATCAACAATTCCATTCCCGCGCAGACCACGCCGGCCAGCAGGAGCGCCATCCCCAGGAGGAACGTGGCTGCGGCCGCTACCGCCGCGACCGGCAGGAAGACCGTCAGGCCGTTGAGCAGCGCGGACAGGACCACGGCGGCGATGGCGCCCATAAGGCAAAGCAGGGTCAAGCGAATGAGCCGGGCGCGGCGCCGCATCCGAGCCGTCTGCTCCGCCAGACTTTCCATGATGCACGTCTCCCGCAGGGCCGAATAATGCTCGATCTCGGCGGTCGAGATGTCGGCTAGGCGCTGGTGGACGTCCATCCGTTCCCGCTGCACGGCCCGGATGCGCGAGATGATCGCCGCCAGTCGATTGTAAAAAGCCAGGCTCAGCAGCGCGCAGGCCGAGACGACGACGACCGGCGCGACGGACGCGGCAAGAACGCGGGACCATTGTTCGGCAACCATGTCTTCTCCATCTGCTCTGGCTCGGCTGGCGAAGCGGAGCCAACGGCGCTGGCGGGGAGCCCCGCCAGCCTCATGATTCGGACCGTGGTTTCCTCGATGGACCGGTCGGTGACGTCACGACCGGCCACCCATGTTTGGCGAACCGCCGGCGAGCCCAGGCGACCTCACAAGCTACTGATCTCCCTTACGCGATCTTTAAGCGGTTGAAGACCGGGACCTTGGCCAAATCCAGGACAAACGCGAATACGATCGCGCCCGCAAGCACGCTGCCGGTCAGGCAAATCGGCAGGGGCGTCATGAGCCAGCCGAAACTGGCGAGCGTCGTCGCGATGGCCAGGTCGGCGACGGAAGATAAGGCGAGCAAACGGCTCGGATGCGGTGCCGCCCAGATCCGCCGGTGGGCGCGGATGGCATAGGTGGAGCCCTGGTTTGCGAACACCAGGGTGACGAACGCCAGGGTCTGCAAGGTTGCCAAGCCGAGTCCCAGCCGGAAGTGACCGATCAGCAGGACCAGGGCGCAGAACACCAGTTCGGAAACGCCGACGAAGATCCCCGCGAGGGTCATGCTGCCGATGCGCCAACTGTTCGGCCGGGACGAGGGCCGCACGTTGTCGGTGGTCAGCGACATGCCCAGGATGTCGCCGGCCAGCATGACGATGATGATCAGCGTGGGGGTCAGGATCGCGTGCCCGGTCACGACGAGGCCAAAGCAGAGGAACAGCACCTGGACGATCTTCTTGTTTACGGAGTTCAGCGCGTAATTGAGAATGCGCTGGAAGGTGATGCGCCCTTCCTTCACCGCGGCGACAATGCCTTTGAGGCCCGGATCGATCAGCACAATTCCTGCGGCGGATTTGGCGACGTCGGTCGCGGTGGATACGGCGATGCCCATCTGCGCCTGGCGCAGCGCGGGAGCGTCGTTGGCGCCGTCGCCGCACATGCCGACGGTGTGGCCGGCTTGCTGGAACGTTTTCACCAGTTTGTATTTGTCCTCGGGAAGAACGCCGGCAAAGACCGCAAAGCTCTCGGGCCGAACACCGGCTGGTATTTTCCCCGGCGGGCACACGGCGCCGTCAAGGCCGACCGAATGGGCGACGATGGAGGCCGTCGCGGGAGCGTCGCCGGTTACCATGACGGTGCGAATGCCGAGCGATTTCAGTTCCGCGATCAGAGGGGCGGAATCTTCGCGGGCCGGGTCGCTGAGCGCGATCAAACCAAGGAGTTGGATCGCCGCAGGCGGCCCCGCGGCGACGGCAAGCACCCTGAAACCTTTCGACTCCAGTTCGTTCGCTGCCGCGGGCGCGGTTGATGAAGGGGCCGCAAGAGGCCCGATGGCGGCAAACGCGCCCTTGACGACGCGTATCGTTCCCAGGGTCTTGTCCGCCACCGTCGCCTCCGACATCTTCGTCGCGGGATCGAAGGCAACGAAGCGAAGAACTTTAGGCGGAACGGCCCCCGGTTTGTGTGACGCGGCGGAGCGAATGGCCGCGTCCACGGGGTCCTGCCCGCCGTCGGAACTGGCCAGCGCCGCCATGATCAAGACGTGCGGCTCGTCGAAGCCCGGCATGGGGCTCACCGCTATGACCTTCAGCTCGTTACGGGTGAGCGTCCCGGTCTTGTCGGAGCACAACACGTCTATCGTGGCCGCTTCGTCGACGGCCGACAGCCTCGTTGGCAGGACGCCCTTGGCTGCCAAGGCTCGTGCCCCCAAGGCGGCCGCCAGCGTGAATGTGGCCGGCAGGGCAACGGGGATCGACGCAAGAACAGCCGTCAGGACCAGAGGGATGATCTCTCCTACCGGCATCGCCCGGGCCAGTGAATATGCCACCAGAGTGACGATCAGGACGCCGTTGAATATCGCGAGATTGCGGACGACGCGGAATACGGCCTTTTGCTGCGAACTGACGACGTGGGCGGTGCGGACCAACTCCGCCGTGCGTCCGAACTTGGTGCGGGCACCGGTCGCCGTGACCCGTGCCGCCGCCTCGCCGCGGCGCACCAGCGCTCCAGCGTAGGTTTGGAAGCCGGGCCCGGCTTCCGTGCCGGTCGACTCGCCGGTAAGCATCGACTGGTCGAGCAGAACGTTGCCCTCGATCAGGCGCACGTCCGCGGCAACCACGCCGCCGAGCGACAGCTTCACGATGTCGCCCGGTACGAGGTCAGCGGCGGGGTGGTTTTTCCACACGCCGTCGCGACGGACGGCGGCGCTTAGCGCCAGCCGCGACTTCAGGGCCGCGAGCGTTGCCTTGGCGCGCCCCTCCTGGAGGAAGCCAAGCACGGCGTTGAAAAGAAGCAGCATCGCGATGATCGCGGCCCCGACATAATCGCCCAACACTAACTGCAGCACGATCGCCGCTTCCAGCATCCAGGGGATCGGCGCCCATAGCTTCTCGATTGCCCTTCGTGCCGGATGCGATGCCGTATCCGGCATGGAGTTGGGGCCGAACTGCTCCGCGAGGTGGGCGGCCTCTGCGCTGGTGAGACCGTCCGGCGAGTCATCAGCGGGCTTTTGCGCCGAGGCACCAACGGCGACTGGCACTGCAAGGGATGGTGCAACGGGCAAGCTCACGTCCTTTCAGGCCTCGGTAGCGGCACCGCTGATCCCGAATGCCTTGGATAAGTCCGTCGGTTGTGGTGAGGTCCGCGGCTCGCCTTACCGGCCTCAGTCACCCAAGTCAGAGGTGGCCGTCATGGTGTTCTTCGTGGTGATCGTCGTGATGGTCCCTGTCACCGCCCCAGTCGTGACATCCACCCACCGACACGAACATTGCCAAGGCCATCAGAACCATCAGCCAAACGTTGAGCTTTGTTGATTTCATAATTGATCTCCATCAGTCAGATACTGGCGCCTCGGCCGCCGAAAAGAACGAGGAGCAGGCCGAAGAGGCCCGCCGCACCGCCGCCGAGGATGTACCAGGTGGTAGCCTGGGTGAACCGGCCGGTGAATGTGTTGCTCACCTGGTCCGCCAGCGAGTGGGATGCGTTCATCCCAAGGACCAGCAGGACCACTCCGACCACCAAAAGGACGACGCCAAGAATGCGTTGAGGACTCATGCACAACTCCTGCAAGGAATGAAGCCGAGACTGCCATTGGCGGCCGCGGCTCGGTTCAGAACCCGTACGGGAGGATCCGCATGAACAGCAGCACGATCACGATCAGCACCACAAGCCCCAGGCCGCCGGTCGGAGCGTAGCCCCAATTGCGGCTGTGGCCCCACCTGGGCAACGCGCCCACGAGTAACAAGACCACGATGATGAGAAGAATCAGTCCCATATAGGACTCCTTTCGGAAGTCTAAAAGACGCTAAGGCCACTGCCTCGGCTCAGAGCGAGCGAGGGCGAACAGGGCCTCGGCAATTTGCT
>Ga0182024_10014493_pt1 | contig 15235 bp, 10 predicted proteins | sample P32metaG_FD_120480 | JGI IMG/M metagenome (GOLD analysis project Ga0182024, IMG submission 120480) | Permafrost microbial communities from Stordalen Mire, Sweden - P3-2 metaG (Illumina Assembly) | ecosystem: Environmental > Terrestrial > Soil > Wetlands > Permafrost | place: Sweden: Stordalen... | reverse complement strand
GCGGGCAAGGCGTGAAATCAAACTTTGGCGGCGCGCCCCAGCGGCGTACTTCTACGTTGTCCGCGGCACTGGAACCCACCGGCACACTGGAATGCGGGATATTAGGAATGGTAAGCAGCAGCTCGCGTTGCGTATCGTCAAGCTGGCTAATGCGCTCATCGCTCTGCTTGATGAGTTCAGAGACCTGTTTCATCTCCGAAATGATGGCATCAGCCGGCTGCTTTTCTTTTTTGAGGCGCGCGATTTCGTCGCTGGCTTTGTTGCGTTGCGCTTTGCGCTGCTCATTTTTTGTGATCAGCTCGCGACGCTCTTTGTCTAGAGCGCGGAAAGCGTCGAGATCAAGAGCGGCGCCGCGTTTGGCAGCCATGTCCGCAAAAAGGTCGAGGTGCTCACGAAAGTAACTTAGATCATGCATGGGATGGAAGAATAACGTATCGCGGTGGGAAGTGGCGAGCGCCTGAAGCTTTTCAGACCTTGCAGCTAGTGCAGATCCGTCTGGAACGCCACTGTAGAGTCACAGCTCAAAAGATGGGGAGAAATTTAGAGGGTATAGCCTGGCAAACAGGCTTTCTGGGGATTGCCATTCCCGATTGTGTGGGCCAACGGTACCAAGGTACTTGTGAAACGGTACGGAAGCATAAGGCGGAAAGTACCGGGTGAAATGGAACGACGGGGCTATCGACCGCCGAACCGCTGCGAAGCACAATCGCAACTGTGATCGGAAGTTGATCGCGGCTTCCGGGGCGGTTAAGGCTGCTCCTGTGTGCCGTTGTGCTGCTCGCGAGCGCAGCATAATGACGGGAAGTTAGAACAGCTTCAGATTACGTTTCCCTCCATCCCCACGCCCGAGCGGCCGGAACCCCCACCGGCCGCTCACCTTTTTCAGGCGCATCTTCCCTTCAAGTCTTATAGACCGGTCATATCGAACTTTTCGGTTCTGCAAGGCGTGACGTGCTTCGGTTGTGTTGAGGGGGCGAGCTGAGAGATGAGTAGTCGCGTGGTATGTCAGAAATGGAAAAAGGGGGCTGGTGCAAGCCCCCTTTTTGAATTGACGCCCCAAAACCGGATACCGAGTCGAGGTTCGGGTCCGGCCACCCCGGGAAGCCAATCTTTTTAAAGTTGCGAAGAGAAGAGCAACTGTTGTGCCAGCCAGCACCCGGAAGAAATAACAATTCAAAGTAGTTGAAAGTACTACGGTTAGCTCGAACGAATGCACCTCAGACTTCGTAACTGTCCCCGAAGGTCTACAAAATCTCACAGAATTTAGAGCACCTTCTATGTTGTTTGGGAGCGGATCGCACTCACCAGCCCGTGCTTCGCGATGAATTTTCCAGCAGCAGAAACTACAATATCGTTATTTTTTATTTCTGATCGCACTCGCTGATTTTACGAACGCCCCTCAAGAATCGGTGAGCAAAGCTACGCACATTCGCATACTTCTATACGCGCAACGCTTCGCATTTTAACAGCCGGATTGTCTATGCGCCGATAGAGGCCCGAACAGCGTTTGCCAGCGACCGGCTGAAGCGCTGCACATCCGCATCGTGTTCAGCTTCCACCATGACTCGTGCAAGAGGCTCCGTGCCTGAGTATCGAAGAACGATGCGACCACTTTGGCCCAGCGCGGAGTTGGCATCGGACAACGCCCGCGAGACTTCAGGTAGCGTATCGAGCGGAGGTTTTGAACGAACCTTTACATTCACGATGATCTGCGGGTAGTCCTTCAACCCCTTGGTTAAATCCGTGAGCATGCCATTCATGGATACCAATGAAGCAATCTTGAGGGCCGTCAGCAGGCCATCGCCCGCCGGGCTGTCGTCCAGGAAAATGATGTGGCCGGACTGTTCGCCGCCCAGTACGCTCCCGCTGCGCAGCATTTCTTCGAGTACGTAGCGGTCACCGACATCGGTACGCGCCAAAGTGATGCCTTCTGCATCTAACACACGCTCCAACCCTAGATTAGACATGGAGGTTCCGACAACCCTGTCGCCTCTTAACTTATTTTCAGCCTTCAGGAAGCGCGCTACAGCCAGCATCACCCCGTCACCATTCACGATTCGTCCGTCGGCCGAAACAAACAGGGCGCGGTCAGCGTCGCCATCGAAGGCCACGCCAAGAATGGCTCGTTCCGCGAGAACGCGTTTCCTGAGCCCTTCCAGATGCAGCGAACCGCAGCCCGCGTTGATATTCCGGCCATCCGGCGAGTCACCCATGGAAATTACTTCGACGCTGAACGAGCGAAATAGCTCGGGTCCAAGTTTAAACGCTGCGCCATTGGCGCAATCCAGCACCATGCGCAATCCATTCAATTTCGCGCCCGGTATTACCCGCCCTCGCAAATTGGCGAGATATTCCGCGTCCAACGATTGATCGGCGACGAGGACGGGCGCAGAAATGCGCTCTGATTTATTTTTGTCGCGATGCTTGATGATCTCCATCTCCAACACTTCTTCCGTCGCGTCGGGAAATTTCATCCCCGCGTGAGAAAAAAGTTTTACGCCATTGTCATGGAAGGGATTGTGGGACGCCGAAATCACTACGCCCGCCTCAAAATCATTCTGCCGCACCAGGCAGGCAACTCCCGGCGTGGTAATCACTCCCGCGAAGGCCACCGATGCGCGCGCTTGCGAGAGTCCAGCGGCCAAAACCGCCGCAATGTGCGGTCCGGATTCGCGAGTATCCATGCCGATAAGCACACGCGCGGCAGAATGTTCGCGATGCAAATAGGAACCAAGAGCGGATCCGGTGGCAAACAAGGTGGCATCGTCGAGCGGCGGTGTGCCGGGAATGCCGCGAATACCGTCGGTACCAAAGAGCGATTTAGGCATTGGTGAAGTTGTTCGACGGCACGATACCAACCCGTCCAAACTGAGCGAATGCCATTGGCGGGCATCCGGTCAAAAAGCTTAGCACGTCGTTATCGAGCTGCCCGGACAAGAATGCGCGCTTTGTTTCCATGGTGCACTTTGTTTCCGCGTGGGTAACTTCGCCCTAGCGCGGTCCGTAAGCAGGGATTGTGATTTGAGCGACCGGATAGCGCACAAAGTCATGCTGGCATTCACGGATATGTTACCTTTTCGTGCATGGAGCCCGTCCTATCCACCGCCGAAGTTCGCCCCCCCGCAAGCCCCAAGCCTTATACTTTGATTTCAAACGTCAGTCTTAAGCTTCTGGGCGTGGCGCTCATTCTGGTTTTTCTCTATTTTGCCGCAAGCGTTCTTATTACCCTCCTGCTGGCCATTCTAATCGCATATTTTCTGGATCCGATTGTGGAGTTTTTGGAACGAATGCGCATGCCCCGCACCCTGGCATCCATGATTACCGTGTTGTTTTTGATTGGCATTATGGGCGCCGTTGGTTACGGACTGTATTCGCGGAGTTCGGACTTTGCAGCAAATTGGCCGAAGTATAGCGGGACACTCAGGAATGCGGTGAATTCCGTAGAAACAAAAATAAATGGTATCGAAAGGCAGGTCAGTGAGGACGAGTCGTCCTCCCAGCCTTCACAGAAGAAGGGTCCATCCAAGACTGTGGCCGGCGCGGAAAACGCCCTGCGCGCCGCGGTGGTGCACATCATCGGATCGTTGTCCGGGCTGGTGCTGGAAGTTACCTTCGTTCCTTTCCTGGTATTTTTTATGTTGGCGGAAAAACAGGAGGTGTGGCACAGCACCCTGCAATTATTTCCAGTGTCGCGAAGAACTTCAGTAAAGGAAACGCTCGAAGACTTGCGCGATGTGCTGCGCGACTACCTGGTGGGTATGTCGCTGATGACGCTGATCGTGATAGCTGCGAGCAGCGCGTTTTTCGGGGCCATGGGATTGGACTACCCGATTTTGACGGGCATAGTTTCGGGGCTGCTGAATATGGTGCCCTATTTTGGAGCGGTGCTCTCTTGGCTGCCGCCGTTCCTGATTGCGCTTGCGAAACTTCACTCCGCGGCGTCTTACGCGCTGATCGCGGGTGTATTGATGGCCATTCATATGCTGGCGAATAATTTGCTGGCGCCGGCGTTAGTGGGCAAGAAGGTGCGCTTAAATGCATTGTCCATCACCATCGCGCTCCTTTTTTGGGGATGGATCTGGGGCGGAATGGGGTTGTTGCTGGCAATTCCGCTTACGGCGGCGTTACGGGTGATTTGCGATCACACGCAATCGTGGAAACCGATAGGGCGTTGGCTTAGCGCTTGAGTCAAGGTTTATTGGCCTACCTCTTCGACCGCACCACAACCTCTCTACATCCACATATTTGATCCAACAACGCAGCGGTTAAGGGGCAACAAACTGCGCGTTGACTTGCGGGTTAACCGCGGCCTAATATGCGCGCAGCGATTGTCTCTCAAAAGACACGATGCGAAGTCTGCAAGCGTGTCGGCTTCCTCCCGTGGCGGTGCCTGTGCCAAGCGCCTTGGTGTCGCATTACCGGCTTTTAGAGCCCTTGGGCAGTGGCGGAATGGGTGTGGTATACCGGGCTGAGGACACCGCACTGGGGCGCACCGTCGCGCTAAAATTTCTCCCACCTCAAATTGTTCATGATCCCAAACAAGTGCAGCGTTTTCGAGAAGAAGCTCGTACCGCCTCCGCTCTGAATCATCCAAACATCTGCACCATTTACGAAGTGGCTGAAGAACAGGGCGAGATGTTTATCGCCATGGAATTTGTCGAAGGCCGGCCGCTGTCCGAAACCATTCGGGACGGCCGGATGTCCACATCCAGCGTAGTGAGATATGCGCGCCAAATCGCCGGAGCTTTGGAGCATGCCCACGCGCGCGGGGTGATTCACAGGGATCTGAAACCGTTGAATATCGTAATCACGCCGGACGGCGACGCGAAAATTCTCGATTTCGGACTCGCCAAGCGAACGGATCCCAATGACGTAACTCGCAAGTCCTTGCAAGCCGTGACGGCGACAACCGTAGGCTTGGCAGGAACCATGCCGTACATGTCGCCAGAACAACTCGAGGGCGGCGACGCCTCGGCCCGCAGCGACATCTGGGCGCTTGGAATCGTGATGTATGAGATGGCTGCGGGAGTAAAGCCCTTCAGCGGAGACAATCTTTATCGTCTTTGCACCGGCATCATCAATGAGCCAATTCCGGCGCTGCCCGAAACCGTGCCGCCTGGGTTAGCGGCGGTGATTCGCCGGAGTCTTGAGAAAGAGCCCTCGCGCAGATATCAACGAGCCGGCGAAGTTCGCGCTGCGCTGGAAGCGCTGGAACCGTCCTCAGCGGTGGGGATCGTTTCCAGGACTACCAAAAAACCGAAGTTTGCATTGATCTGGTGGGTGGCCGCCGCCGCTGTGCTGACGCTGATTACTGCGAGTGCACTCTGGTGGCTGGCAAAAAGATCTCCCAACATACCGAAGACCTCAGCCGCAGTTGTGGGTGATCGCGTGCAGCTCGCCGTGATTGCCCCGGATACGAATTCGCAGGGGGGTGAGGGAGCCTTCGACAGCGGCCTGGTGGACACGCTTACTTCCGGTTTGACGGAATTGTCCGAACGCCACCACCTGGCAGTGATTCCTCCGAGCGAAATGCGTGCGCATCACGTACAGACTCTGGAAGCAGCTCGGCAAGAATTCGGAGTGAACTACGGATTAATGTTGAATATCCAGCGCGCCGCCGGACAAGTTCGCGTCAATTATTCCCTCGTAGACGCCCGCACGCATGAACAGCTTCGCGGAGGCACGATTACCGCTGGAGCGTCCGATCCCTTTGCGCTGCAGGACCAGGTCTCCGCACGCGTGACGGAGCTTTTAAAACTGGAGTTGGAGCCGCAGGAAAAGAAAACATTGGCGGCTCATGGCACGTCCGAACCGGCTGCTTATGATTTCTATTTGCGAGGCCTGGGCTATTTGCAGAATTACGACAAGGAAGAAAATATCGATAACGCCATCAGCGTATTTCGTCACGCACTCGAAAAAGACAGCGGGTTCGCGGGCGCCTACGCTGGTTTGGGCGAAGCTTACTGGCAAAAATTCGAGCACACCCACGAAAAACGCCTGGTAGCCGACGCGACCAAAGCCTGTCAGGTGGCGCTGGAAAAAGATCCAAACCTGACGCAGGGACACACCTGCCTCGGGCGTGTGTATCAGGGCACCGGAAAATACGAGCTGGCTGTCAAAGAATATCAGCAAGCCTCACAGAGCGAACCCACACTTGATGCCGCGCAAACCGGACTGGCACGCGCCTATGAAAGCCTGAACCGTTTGCAGGAGGCAGAGCAATCCTACAAGGCGGTCATCGCGTTGCGACCCGATTATTGGGCTGGCTACAACCGGCTGGGCACTTTTTATTTGCGCAATGGCAGGCTCGAGGAAGCCGCGCAGATGTACACGCAAGTGACGTCGCTGGCACCGGACAGCTTCTTTGGATTTGCAAATCTGGGCATTACGCGCATTCAGCAAGGCCGCTACAGCGAAGCCATTGAGCCCTTGAACCAGTCCTTGAAGATTCGGAAAACAGGCGACGGAATGTCCAACCTGGCCACCGCTTATTTTCAATTGGGGCGTTACGCCGATGCGGCACGCTCGCTGGAAGAGGCCACCACTCTGGACCCCAGGAATTACGAGATCTGGGGCAACTTGGGCGACGCATATTATTGGGCGCCCGGAATCCGTCAGCGCGCTAGCGGTGCTTATCGCAAGGCCTTAGAGCTGGGAGAAGAGCAGCGCAAAATTAATCCGCGCGATGCCCACATGCTGAGTTACCTGGCACAATACCACGCCATGCTGGGCGAAAAACAAAAAGCCCAGCGCCAAATTGGCGACGCGGAAAAGCTGGCGCCGCGCGACCCGGAAGTCTTGTATTACGCCGCAATGGTTTACGTGCAAGCGGGCGATCAGAAAAAATCGCTGGATAAGTTGGAGCGCGCCGTAGCTGCAGGCTACCCCGCAGCAGGCGTCCGCGATACACCGAATTTTTCGGTGTTAGAGAACGATCCGCGGTTCCGGGCCCTCATTTCGCAAGAAAATAAGAAAGGAAAGACTTCATGAACAGCAAGGTAATTTGGCGAATGGCATTACGTATTGGCCTCCTCGGGGGATTGGCGATGATGAGTTACGGCCGCGATTTGAACAAACCTGCCGAGAAAAATGAACAGGCGGAGTCGGGTCGGAAGAAAACTTCCTACAACCTGAAGTATGTCGGATGCAGCCCGAATCACACGGTGGATGTTCAGATTAAAAATCGCCAGGTAGTGCCGGTAGACCAATACGTTTTTGTCTGCGTCGGCGACAAGGTCCGTTGGTATACGGATGATGATTTGACGTTCACAGCGAAGTTCGACGACACAGCCACCGTGAAGGTCACCACTCTATTCGAATCTGGTGAAGGCAGCTTCACTTCGAAGCCCGATACAAATCCAAGCGCCACTGATAAACGCCATAAGCAAGTTACCGACACTCAAACCGTCAGTAAGAACGTGACTAAATATCAAGATTACTCGTATCAGGTGCTAGCCAGAGACAAAAACGGCAAAGCCGTTTCAACTAACGATCCGCACGTAATTCCGATGTGAACTGGACCGCCAGGGGATGGAGTTGTATTCGTAAGTCTTTATAACGAGAGGAAGAAAGAACGTGCTTATGAGCAAAGTGGGAGTTTTTGAAAGAGGGTTTATGTACCTGGCGGTTATCGCATTTATGGCGATTTGTGCTAGTTGCCAAACCGACCAAAGCAAAAATGCCGGATCCAACAATTACCCTCCGCCGAAGCAGGCCCGTAGCGCGCATCAGTTAGGACTGCTGTGTCCGGCTAACCACACTTCACAAGCTATTAGAATCAGCGTCGATCCTACTGATCAGGTGCTAACCGATCTCAACGACTCGGTCATTCTTGCGTGCGAAAAAGATACGATTGTGTGGTACACAACGACTGCGAATACAAAAATCACCATCACCATTAAAAGCGCCAATGCCAAGGAACTGTTCGTAAGTGGTGACACGACTGTGACATGGGATCCCAATCATCCCGGAAACGAAACCCTACCCGAGATTGTAGCAAGGCCCTTGAAATATTTATCTTTTCACAGGTATTCCGTCGACGTGGATGTGGATCCTCAACATCCTAATCACCCACACTACAACATCGACCCGCACGTGATCCCCATGGGGAACGGCGGGCCTTAGCGGGAATTGGCACGCAATTGAGTGACGAGAGACGCGAGATTCTCCGCGTCTTGAAACAGCCGGATGGCGGCGATGCCTCCCGCTCCCGCAGCAAAACAATCGGAAGCGTTATCGAGCGTGATGCCGCCGATAGCCAGTACCGGAATCGATACGGCACTACAGGCCGCGGCGAGCTGCTGCAGGCCTTGTGGAGCGCCAAAAGGTGCTTTAGACGGCGTGGCGAAAACCGGACCGAAGAAAATGTAATCTACGCCATCGCGCGCCGCGCCCGCAGCGGCCTGAACCGAGTGGCAAGAAACTCCAACCAAGAATTTGTCACCTGCTGCAAGATCGGGCTTTGCAGCGAGCCACTTGCAAACGTCGCGGACAGGCAAAGACTTCTCGCCCAGATGAACACCACCAGCGTGTTCAGATAGCGCCACGTCGAGACGGTCGTTGACGCTAACTCGTGTTAGCGTTCCGTTGCGTTCGTTTATTTGTTTAATTTGCGCGACAGCCGCGCGAGTGAAGGAAGAAAGCTCTTTTCCCGAGAGATCTTTTTCTCGAATCTGGATCCAATCGATCCCGGCCCCGGCAGCAATGGCCACGCGCTTGAGTAGTGCCTCGTGCTGATTGCCACCTTCAGAAGCGAGCCCCTTTCGATCAGTGACATAACAAAGAATCGGTGCCCGCGGCAATTTACCGGGATGGAACACGGGGAGTATCAGGGCGCGGACGGATCAAACCAAAAGCCAAAAAAATATCCAGCACGCCAATCCCGCTTACGAAGCCGCGTGCCGACGGATGCAAAAGAACCGGCAGAAGCGAAGGGAAGTGGCTTAGAAAATAATTCTGCTCCCAGAAATTCGTCCACGGAAGATAGAGCAGCAAAGCCCCCATCTCAAAACATAAAATAATCAACAATGCACGTAACACACGATTCATAACTGAGGGGTCTCCGCCTAATCGAACATCCAGGCGTCAGCGGCTAGGCTTCTGGAGAGCGGCGATGCGTTCGGCCACATCGCGATAGTCGATATTCATCGCGTAGACCTTGGAAAAACTTTTTAGCGCCGCTTCGGGTTCGCCAGCCGATTCCTGGGCAATGCCCAAATCATACCGCAAGGCGAGGATGCTTTCCGGTTCGACGCCCGGAGTCTCCAGAGCGCGCTCATACCAGATGGCCGCGATGCCCGGCTGGCCTTTCTCCATGAACGCCAGGCCAAGCAGCGTGCAGCACTGCATGGCATAGCGGAAAGGCCGGCCGCGCTCGTTGGCTTTGGCTACTTTTTGAAATTCGCTGATGGCTTCTTCCAGCAAACCCATTTCGCGGAACGCCGTGCCGAGGTTGTAGTGCGTTTCCAGATCCTCGTCGTCGGAACCCATCTCCCCAAGTTCGGCGCGGAACTCGTCAAAGACTTCTTTCAAAGGCCCGGAGTCGCTGAGATTTGATCTGTCAATATTCTTGACCGGCGCCTCGGTCGCGGCCTTCGAGTACGACGGCGTCAGGCCACCCATCCCCAGCCCCTCGATCTCATTGGCTAGGTCCGCAAGGAAATGATCGGATGCAAAATCGCTGCCCGCAGGCGGCGCGGCGGAATTTTTGCCCACAAGCTCTTCGTCGTGATTCGCATCGGACTCGGCCGCGTGAACCTGAATCGGAATGTCCGGAGGCTTCTGGCTGTGCGCCGGCACCAATTCTTCTGGTTCGAGAATCAGGTCGTAATCCTGATCCACTTCAAATTCAGATTCCGGCTCGCCGGGTTTTACAGCATGACTCTGTTCCGCGGCAGCCAGTTCTGGAGCTTTTTCCTCCGCTGCAGGAGCGGGCGCTTCAGCCAAAGGTTCGGGGAGGCTGATTTCTTCCGGCGACGCAATCTGTTCTGCGTCAGTTTCCGTCGGAATTTCCTGCGCCGACACCTGGAATTCAGCATACGCAGGCATATCAACAGGAGGAACGAGCGGCGAAGCCGACTGCGCGGGTTCCAATAAGGATGCTTTAGCATCGTGTTCAGCTACCGGCTCGGCATTGATTTCAAATTCTGTTGGCGAAGCGGAATGCTCCTGCGCGGTAGCTTTAGTGTGAGCTTCTGTGGGTTCCACTTCCTGAAGCACCGACAACCATTCGTCGGACAAATCAACTTCGTGAACATCCTTTGCATGCGAGCCGGATGGTTGAGAGGCAGCTTCCACTGGAGCGGGGGGCGAAACCTCCGAAGCCGGCTCAGCGCCATCTTCAGCAGACACGGGCTCGGGCGCGATTTCGAACGTGGGAAACTCATCACTGTCGACATCCGTGGATTCGGCGGCGACAGGGAAGCGCTCTGTTAAGGCGGCGGCGCAGGCGGCAGCCAGTTGTTCATCCGTTAGACCAGCAGAGCGCTGGAAGCGGCGGCGCAAGTCGCCAAATCGTTCGACGCCCTGCTTATCGCCACGTTCGGTATGAAGTTTTTCAAGCCGCGCCGCAAGTTCCGCGGTGCGGCGGTCATCTCCCGCGCCGAGAACAAAATCCAGAAGTTTTTCAAGTGAGGGCGTGTGTCGGGGCGCGCGCCGCAAAATAGCTTCGAGTAATCCGATAGCTTTCTGAGTCAGGCCGTAGCTGGCAAAAAGGTCAACGTCGGTCAGGGACTGCGTTATGAATTTCTGCGTGTCTTCGTCGAGCGTAGTCGGCGCTTCGCCACGTTCTGCAGCCGCGGGCACTACAGGTTCAGGTTCGGGCTTGGAGACCGGCTCTGACAGATCCGGGCGAATTTTGGGCGCCGGCGGTGGCTCCAATTCGGCCTTCAGATTTTCGCCCGAGGGCTCAACCGGCTCGACTGCCGGCATACCCATTTTTTTCAGCAGATCATTTAGCTTGCGCTTGGCAGAATCGCTTTCCGGTTCGCGCTCGACTAACTGTTGGAATACCTCCTTGGCGCGCTCCATCTTCCCATTGGCAACCAAAGCATCGCCAAGCTGCGCGAGAGCGTCAGGCATGCGAAAGGAATCGCTGGTGCGGCCATAGCTGTCGACCAGCCATTCATGCGGTTCCACCCGCCCCGGCATGCGCTCCACCAGGTCATTCAGCAGCTTGCTGACCGCTTCATGCTCACCGGCATCCAGCATCGGGATACGGGTGCGCTCCACGATGGCCATCGCCTGTGCGCTTTGACCGGACTGCAGTAAAGCCTCCGCAACTTTCTGCGTGAGACCAAAGTTTTTTTCGTCGGCTTCAAAAATTCGCAGCGCCAACGCAGTGGCCTTGTCCCAATTCACACTCTTGATATAGAGATCGAGGAGCAGCTCGGCTTGTTCGCCGCCTTTTTCCAGATCGGGGACATGTTCCAGAAGTTCGGCTGCCTGCGCCACATTGCCCCGCGCTGAGTATGAACGCGCTTTGACAATAACCGCGGCCAGATTTTGCGGATCGATCTTCAGCGCCTTGTCCGCTAATTTTTCGCATTCTGCCTGGTCGCCGCGCGCCAACGCGCGTTGCGCCGCGGACACGTAGGAATCCGTCGCTTCCTTGCTTTGCCCCATGGCTTGATACAGATCGGCAAGCCGCACCTGTATCCGCAAGTTATCCGGCTCAGCAATAAGAAGCTTCTTCAGCAGGTTGACCGCTTCCGGCTGGCGATTGTGTTTCAGATGAATTTCCGCCAGTTGCAGAAACAGCGGGCGCGCTTCGCTCATCACCCCTTGCTGCACGTAGAGGTCGGCAAGTTTTTCTAGCGGACGAATTTCTTCCGGCGCGAGTTTAGCGATGCGTTTGTAAACGGCGATCGCCTTGGTGAGAAACCCGTCGCCCACAAAAATCTGCGCGAGCCGCTCGAAATAATCGATGGCCTGGAAAGTTTCGCCTTGGCGAATGTACAGCTCCCCTACAGTCATCAGCGTGACTTGATCACGGGGCTCAAATTTGAGGACTTGCTGGTATTCGGCGATAGCCTGCGCAACTTTGCCCTGATTTAACAGCTTCTGGGCGGCTTCGACGTATTTGCTTTTGTTATAAGCCATGCGTTAACCGGGACATTAAACGTGTTTGACCGCCGGGCTGCCGACTGGCATCCCAGCGGACCTTTGAACTCTGTCCGAGACCTTCTCCTCGTTCGCTGGGGCTCGTTGGTGACCCGCAACGCTATCCTGTTACGCTAACAGGCTGAAGAAAAACAAGTCAATGAAGGCAAAGTCCCCTGTGAGCAGCCAGTTATCAGCGTTTACTCCCGAAACCTCACGGCGAAGCGCCGGCGAAGACCAGTAACCGAGGTTTTTCGTTTGAGATTACGCATTTTGTAATGGAACGGTGGCCGGCTCTGCGGAGCCCTCCGGCGATTCTATGTCCTGCAGAAATGAGATTTGGGTAGCGCCCACGGCCCAGCAGTTGGATTCGCGCACCGGCGCAAAGGAGTGGCGATGCAGGGGACTCGGCCCATGCTGCCGCAAGGCCTCCAGATGGTCGGCGGTGGCGTACCCTTTATGCCGCGCCAGGCCGTACTGGGGATAGACTGCGTCCCATTCCTGCATGCGCGCATCACGATGGGTTTTAGCCAGAATGGAAGCAGCGGCGATAGACACGCTGCGGGCATCTCCGTGAATCAGGGATTTTTGCTCGATCAAAACATCCAGTTTGATGGCGTCCAGCAGCAGATAATCGGGAACAATGGCAAGCTGATTGAGGGCCGCGGTCATGGCCTGGCGGCTGGCTTGATAAATATTCCAGGCATCAATGCGTTGCGCATCGATCTCCGCGACCGACCATGCCAACGCGTGCTCGCGAATTCGCGGCACAAGCTCCCCGCGTCGCTCCGCGACCAGTTTCTTGGAATCGTCCAGACCGACGATGCGCCGCTTGGGATTCAGAATCACCGCGGCGGCGACCACTGGGCCGAACAGCGCGCCGCGACCGGCTTCATCGAGACCGGCGATGCGCAACCACCCGAGCTTGCGGGCTGCGCGTTCGAAACGCGTGCAACAAAGGCGACTCATGCGGATGGGCCGATTCTAGCACGCAGAGGTCGGAGTGCTGAATGAAAGCGAACAGTGGCGGTTTCTGTGACGCTCAAGGATTTCAAATAAAATTTATCTTTTATGACTGCAAATCTTAAAAGCGTGATCGTCGGCACCGCGGGGCATATAGACCACGGCAAATCTTCCTTGGTTGAAGCGCTCACCGGCACGGATCCGGACCGCCTTGCGGAAGAAAAACGCCGGGGCATCACCATTGATCTCGGGTTTGCTTTTCTGGAAGACGCAGGCATCCGATTCGGATTCATCGATGTGCCCGGCCATGAACGATTTGTGAGCAACATGCTGGCTGGCGCCGCAGGGATCGATCTGATGCTGCTGGTGATTGCCGCCGACGAATCCATCAAGCCGCAAACGCGAGAACATTTTGATATTTGCAGATTGCTGGGAGTGCAGCACGGAGTGATCGCCCTCACCAAACGCGATCTCGTCGATGACAACGGTCTGACACTGGCGCAATTGGAGATTGAAGAATATGTGCGGGGATCTTTTCTGGAAGGTTCGGCAATTGTGTCGGTCAGCGCAAAAACCGGCGCCGGTCTCCCGGAATTAAAACGAGCCCTGCACGATGCTGCGACCCAAGTCAGCGGCAAGGACGCCACGCGAGCCTTTCGCCTGCCCATCGATCGGGCCTTCGCGATGAAGGGCTTTGGAACCGTCGTAACTGGCACGTTGATCTCCGGCGCGGTGCAGACTGGCGATGAGGTGGAACTCTTGCCTGGCGGTGAGCGGCTTCGTGTTCGCGGTGTGCAAACCGGCGGACAGGCTGTTGCACAGGCATCCGCCGGTCAACGCACGGCCGTAAACCTTGCAGGGATTGATCACACCTCTGTGCGGCGCGGGATGACCCTGGCGAAGCCTGGGAGCTTTCGCAGCACTCGCAGGATTGATGCGCAATTTACGTTGTTGCCTGGAACGCACAAGCTCAAGCATCGCGAGCGCGTACATCTTCATGCCGCAACCGCCGAAACCATCGCGGAAATTTCGCTCTACGGCGCCGGCGAGCTTGCTCCCGGACAAACTGCCCTGGCTCATCTTCGCCTCCAGGATGAAATGGTGCTGACAGCGGGCGAGCCCTTCATCGTGCGGCAATTTTCTCCGGTCACTACCATTGGAGGCGGCGTAGTTCTTGATCCCTTGGCGCGGCGCCCTCTTTCGCGCGATACCGGTAAGGTCAAATTTCTCGAAACTCTGCGCGACGGCACTCGTAATGACGTGCTTGCGGTCATGGTGGCGCGAGCGCCCATGGGATTACTTTATGACGAAATAGCGGCCCACACCGGATGGCGGGAAACGGACACTCAGGAAACCATAAAGGCCCTATTATCCTCCAAAGTCGTGAAAACTATTGGCGATGAGCGCCCCTTGTTGATAGCCGCGGGCATATTTGAAAGTATGTGCAGCGCCATCAATGACAAGATCGATCGCTTTCAACGCGAAAATCCGCTGATGCCCGGAATAACCCGTGAAGATTTGCGGTCTAGTATAGGACAGCGTGTGAAACCCGAGGTATTTCGGGCCGCGCTGGCCCAGTTGATCGCGCAGAAAAAGTTAGAGGTGCAGGGCGAAATTGTTAAACGCGCAGGCAGCGGCATCACCCTGCAGCCCGACGAGCAAGCCGCCAAGGGAAAAATCGAAGCGGCATTTCGAGCCGGTGGCCTGGCAGTGCCCGCGGTGAAAGATGTTCTTGCCGGGCTATCCGTGGAAGCCCCGCGCGCCGAAAAGTTGCTGCATATGCTGCTGCGCGAAAAAAGTTTGGTACGGGTATCACCTGACCTGATTTTTCATCAAGCGGCGCTTACGCATCTGAAACAGCTGCTTTCGACGTATAAGACCAGCAAGGGAGAACGCATCTCTGTGCCGGCGTTCAAAGACTTGACCGGGATCACCAGAAAGTATGCAATACCCCTGTTGGAGTACCTGGACCGCGAAAGGGTGACGCGTCGGGCGGGCGACGAGCGTGTTATACTTTAGCTTCCAGTTAGCTGTATTTACCGGGCTTTTCGACGATTATTAGCGTGGCAGGAGGCGGTTATGGAATTTCCGATGCACTGGCTGATTATTCTGGTAGTCATTCTGGTTCTGTTTGGCGGGCGCAAAATTCCTGAATTGATGCGCGGCATGGGCG
>Ga0182024_10014492_pt1 | contig 15235 bp, 10 predicted proteins | sample P32metaG_FD_120480 | JGI IMG/M metagenome (GOLD analysis project Ga0182024, IMG submission 120480) | Permafrost microbial communities from Stordalen Mire, Sweden - P3-2 metaG (Illumina Assembly) | ecosystem: Environmental > Terrestrial > Soil > Wetlands > Permafrost | place: Sweden: Stordalen... | reverse complement strand
CGGTCGCGGTGCGGAACCTCGTCGGTTCCCTCGTCGAAGCGAAAGATGTCGAGGGTGTATGCCACGCTAATAGCTCCGAACCGTGGGCTGCCACTTGGTGACGGTGACCTTGCGCGAGTAGTCGGCTTCGGGGTCCGCCGTTGCGCCCTTGTAGCGCATCAACGTGTGCATCATCCACTTCTCGTCGTCACGGTCGGGGAAGTCCGTTCGCGCTTGCGCGCCGCGCGACTCCTGGCGGTTGATCGCGCCGAGCATGATCGGCTGGGCGATGTCGGCCAGACACTCGGTCTCGAGTAAGCCGATCAAGTCGGTGTTGAAGGTCTTCGACTTGTCTTGCACCGTCATCGTCTGCGCCATTTCGCGCGCCGTGCGGAGCTCATCCATCCCCGCCTTGAGGTTGGCCTCAGCGCGGAAGATAAAGGCGTGGTCGCTCATCGCTCCGTTGACGGCTTTACGCACGTGGCTGTGACGTTCGCCGCCCGTGCGCGCGAGAATGCCGTCGATGCGATCGCGCTCGGATCGGAGGGTCCTCTCGCTCGGCTTGACGTTGACGTTCTTGATGTAGTCCGCGGCGTGCTGCGCCGAGCGCGCGCCGAAAACGATCGTTTCGAGCAGCGAGTTGCCGCCCAGGCGGTTCGCGCCGTGAACCGACACGCAAGCGCACTCACCGGCGGCATAGACGCCCGGGATGCGCGTCGCACCGAACTTGTCCGTCTCGATGCCGCCCATCGCATAATGCATGCCGGGCAGGATCGGGATCGGCGTGTCGACCGCGTCCTTGCCGGTGGCGTCGAGCGCGAGCTCGCGGATCTGCGGCAAGCGTTCGAGAATCTTCTCGCGGCCGAGGTGGCGCAGGTCGAGGAAGACGCAGCCGTCGACGCCGCGGCCTTCGGTGATCTCGGTCCACTCGGCGCGGCTCACGACATCGCGTGACGCAAGCTCGCCCTTGTTGGGGGCGTACTTGAACATGAACCGCTCGCCGTCTTTGTTCAGCAGATAGGCGCCTTCGCCGCGCGCCGCCTCGGACAGCAGCACGCCGTTCTCTTTGAGCGAGGTCGGATGGAACTGGACGAACTCCATGTCCATCAGCGGAACGCCGGCGCGATAGGCGATCGCCGTGCCGTCGGCGGTCGACGCATAGCCGTTGGTCGTCTTCCGGTAGACGCGGCCCAGTCCGCCGGTCGCGAAGATCGTCGCCTTGGCGGAAACCAGCTCGAGCTCGCCGTTGCGCATGTTGTAGGCGATCAGGCCGCTTCCGACGCCGTCCTCGACGCACAGTGCGGTCGCGAAGAATTCCTCGTAGACCTTGACCCCGAACCGCTCGAGCTGTTCCCACAGGGTGTGGAGGATGACCAGGCCCGTCACGTCGGCCGAGTAGCACGTGCGAGCCGAGCCCGCGCCGCCGAAGGGGCGCTGCGCGATGCGGCCGTCGGGCATGCGGGAGAAGATGCAGCCGCGGTGCTCGAGCCAGATGATCTGGCGCGGCGCGTCCTCGGCCATCGCCTCGATCGCGTCTTGGTCGCCGAGGTAGTCCGAGCCCTTGACGCAGTCGAAGGCGTGGTTTTCCGGCGAGTCGTCCTCGCGGTTCCCGAGCGCGGCGTTGATGCCGCCTTGCGCCGCGCCGGAATGGCTGCGGACCGGGTGCATCTTGGAGACGATCGCGACGTCCGCGCCGCGTTCGGCCGCCTCGACGGCTGCCCGCATCCCGGCGAGCCCTCCGCCAACGACGACAATGTCGTGCTTGATCACCTTGTCTGTTCGCGCCCCTTAGAAGAAGGGTGTATCACCGTTCAGTTTATATGGAAGCCGTTTCCGCGGCGCACCACCTTCGTCGCACGAAGCTTCGATAACCCCCACTTTCCCCGCCGGCCGGCCGGCCGGGACCGAGCTAGGCGAGCGGACGGCGGAGGTGACCAGGAACTGCGACGCGCGGCGGCGGGTTGTTCTGAGCGCAGGGCGTTGCGCGGACGCCCCGGTAGAACTGTGCTTCCCGCGCCCGTCCCCGTCGTAGGTTGGCTTCCTGTTGAGCTCGTTCGTCCATCTTCACGTTCACAGCGAGTACTCGCTGCTCGACGGCGCCTGCCGCGTCGAATCGCTGTGCCGGAAGACCGCCGACGAGGGAGCGCCGGGGATCGCACTGACCGACCACGGCGTGATGTTCGGGGCAGTCGAGTTCTATGACGCTGCCAAGGACAAGGGCCTCACACCGATCATCGGCTGCGAAGCCTATATCGCGCCGCGCGGCCGGTTCGAGAAGACGGTCCGCGACGAGAACCACGTCACGCTGCTCGCCGCCAGCGACGTCGGCTACAAGAACCTGACCACGCTGATCTCCAAGGGCTTCCTCGAGGGATACTATTACAAGCCGCGGATCGACATGGATCTGCTCGCCCAGTACAACGAAGGGTTGATCGCGCTCTCGGGCTGCATGTCGTCGCTCGTTTCGGCGCCGCTGCTCAAGAACGACTACGAGACCGCCAAGAAGAACGCCAAGATCTTCGGCGAGATCTTCGGCGACCGCTTCTACATCGAGATCATGCGCCACGGGATGCCCGAGGAAGACGCGATCAACGCCGGGCTCATCAAGCTCGCGCGCGAGCTGAACTACCCGCTCGTCGCGACCAACGACTCGCACTACCTCACCCAAGGCGACGCGCAGGCGCACGACGTGCTGCTCTGCATCGGGACCGGGAAGACCGTCCAGGATACGAGCCGGATGAAGTTCTTCTCCGACCAGTTCTACGTCAAGTCGGCCGACGAGATGCGCGAGCTGTTCGCCGACATCCCGGAGGCGTGCGACAACACGCTCGAGATCGTCAAGCGGATCGACATCAAGATCCCCAACAAAGTGTTCTACCTGCCGGACTACCCGGTCCCGAAAACGCCTGCCGAGGACGTCGCGGGCGTGCTGGGTGCGGCGAGCGGCGCGACGGCGACGGCCGAGATCGATCCGAACCGTGAGATCCTCATGTCGGCCGAGGACTACCTACGGCTGGTTTGCGAGCAAGGATTCCTCGCACGCTACGGGGCGGAGCGCGTGGCGAGCGACGTCGCGCTGCGCGAGCGGCTCGAGTACGAGCTCGGCGTCATCAACTCGATGGGCTTCGCATCGTATTTCCTCATCGTGTGGGATTTCATCAAGTACGCGCGCGATCGCGACATTCCGGTCGGCCCCGGCCGCGGCTCGGCGGTCGGATCCGTCGTTTCGTACTGCCTGCGGATCACTGACTTGGACCCGATCAAGTTCGGCCTGATCTTCGAGCGGTTCTTGAACCCCGAGCGCATCTCGATGCCGGATATCGACACCGACTTCTGCGTCGAGCGGCGCGACGAAGTGATCAACTACGTCATCGACAAGTACGGCAAGGACCGCGTTGCGCAGATCGTCACCTTCGGTACGATGGCCGCGCGCGCGGCGATTCGCGACGCCGGCCGCGCCCTCGGGGTCCCGCTGCCCGACGTCGACCGCGTCGCCAAGCTCGTGCCGTCGGGGCCGACGGGGCTGACGATCCCGCAGGCTCTCAAGCAGATCCCCGAGCTCGGTGTCCTCTACAACCACGACCCGCAGATGCGCAAGCTGCTCGACACCGCCGCGTCGATCGAAGGGCTCGCGCGCAATGCTTCCACCCATGCCGCCGGGGTGGTGATCTCGAAGAACCCGCTGACCGACCACGTTCCGCTGGTGAAGATCGGCGACAATACCGTCAACACGCAGTACGACATGAACATGGTCGAGCGCGTCGGCCTGCTCAAGATGGACTTCCTGGGCTTGCGCAACCTCACCGTGATGAAGGCGGCGATGGACGAGATCCGCCGAACCGTGAATCCGGATTTCGACACCGCGACGATCCCCGACGACGACGCGAAGACGTATGAGATGATCAGCCGCGGCGAAACGCTCGGCATGTTCCAGCTCGAATCCGAGGGGATGAAACGCGTCTGCGTCGAGCTCAAGCCCTCACACATCGGCGACATCATCGCGCTGGTTGCGCTCTATCGCCCCGGGCCGATGGAGTGGATCCCCGACTACATCGCCGCGAAGCACGGGCGCAAAGTCCCGTCGTACATCCATCCGAAGCTCGAACCGATCCTTGCGGAAACGTATGGAATTGCGGTTTACCAGGACACCGTGATGAAGATCGCGCGCGACCTGGCCGGGTTCTCGATGGGACAGGCCGACGAGCTGCGCAAGGTCGTCGGCAAGAAGCTCAAAGACCAGATCCCGCTGTACCGCAAGAAGTTCCTCGACGGCTGTGCTGCAAACGACATCACGAACGAGGTCGCGGAGCGTATCTTCGCGTTCATCGAGCCGTTCGCCGGCTACGGCTTCAACAAGGCGCACGCCGCGGCGTACGGATGGATCGCGTATCAGACGGCGTATCTCAAAGCGAACTATCCGCTGCAGTATTTTGCCGCGCTGATGTCGTCGGTGCGCGACAAGACCGACAAGCTCGTCGAGTACATCGACGAGGCCAAGAAGATGGGAATTCCGGTCCTGCCGCCCGACGTGAATGCATCGCTGGTCGACTTTGCGGTGGTCGGTCAGGAGATTCGGTTCGGGCTCGCGGCGGTCAAGGGCGTCGGCGAGAACGCCGTGCAGGCGATCCTGGATGCGCGCGAGGCGGGTGGGCCGTTCGCCGACCTGTACGACATGGTGAACCGCGTCGACGTCAAGGCAGTGAACCGCAAGTTCTACGAGGCGATGATCAAGTGCGGTGCGCTCGATCCGCTGCCGGGCAACCGCGCGCAGCTGCTGGACGCGCTCGACGGTGCGCTCGAGGTTGCCGCGCGCGAGCTGCGCGATCGCGAAATGGGGCAGAGCTCGCTGTTCGGCATGATCGAAGAGCCGCATCCGTCGCTCAAACCGTCACTTCGCCCGTTGCCTGCGCCGTCGACGATGGAGCAGCTCGCCTGGGAGAAGGAGACGCTGGGAATCTTCGTCTCGGGACACCCCCTCGCCGATGTCACCGATGCCCTGGCGCGGACCGGCGCGATGCCGATTCGCGAACTGCGCAGCGCCGAAGACAACAGCCCGGCCAGGATTGCCGGCCTGATCACCGCGGTTCGCCGGACGATGACGAAAGCTCAGACGCAGATGCTGTTCGCCACGGTCGAAGACACGACAGGTGCGATCGAGTGCATCGTGTTCCCCAAGCAGTACGCCGAGCTCCAGGGCCGCTTCGTCGAGGACGCGATCGTCGTGATCACCGGCCGGCTGCGGATGCGAGAGCGCCGCGGAACGACGCCGGGCGAAGACGTGCCGCTCGAGCTCAGTGTCTCGGTCAACGAAGTGCAGCCGTTCGACCGCAATGCCGTGCGCGCTGCGACGGCGCCGACGCCCGACGGTTGGCACGTGACGGTGACGATGCGCGAGCACGTCGATCGGCTCGCCGTGCTGATCTCGGAGTGGTCGGGGACGACGCCGCTCGTGCTGCACATCAACGGTTCGATCGTCCAGCGCGGCGTGGCGTCGGACCGCCGTGTTCGCGAGCGTTTGGTCTCGATCGTCGGCGAACCGAACGTGCGCGACGGCGCACCATGATCGCGCGATGAGGCTGCCGGCCGGGGTTCGCGACTGGCTGCCGCACGAGCTGGCGCGCAAGCGCGAGATCGAGCAGCAGTTGCGCGCGGTGTTCGGCCGATGGGCGTACGACGAAGTGCAGACGCCGATCATCGAACGCTTCGACGTCATGGAGCGCGGGCTCGGCGAAGAGGCGTCGGAACTGCTGTTTCAATTCAACGATCGCCGGTCGACGGCGCTCGCGCTCCGGCCGGAGATGACGACCCCCGTCGCGCGACTCGTCTCGACGCGGATGCGCGACGTGCCGCTTCCGTTGCGCTTGGCCTATGTAGCGCCGGTGTTCCGCTACTACGAGCAGCCGCAGGAAGGGCGGATGCGCGAGCTGACCCAGGCCGGTGCGGAACTGATCGGCGCCGCCGGGATCGATGCCGATGCGGAGACGCTCTTCATGGCGATTGAAGCCCTTGACGAGATCGGGCTGCGCGACGCGAGCTTCGACGTGAACGATGCGCGCGTGGTCGACGGAATTCTGGCCGGTGTCGGGCTCGACGCCGATGCCGCGCGCGCGGCGAAAGAGCACATGAAGACGCGCAACCTCGTCGCGCTCCGCGAGTTCGATCGGCCCGCGCTGGTGGAGTTCGCGCAGCGGCGCGGCGGACACGACGCGATCGCCGTCGCGCGCGGCGTGTGCCGGACGCCGGAGTCGCTTGCCGCCCTCGACGCGCTCGACGAGTTGCTCCGGCGCGCGGCGGCGCTGGGTTATGCCTCGCGGGTCACCGTCGACTTCGCGCTGTTGCGCGATCTCGACTATTACACCGGCTTTTTGTTCGAGGGCTATGTCGGCGAGATCGGCTTCTCGCTATGCGGCGGCGGCCGGTACGACGCGCTGCTGCCGCGGTTTGGGTTCGATGTGCCCGCGGTCGGCTGGACGGCCGGCGTCGAACGCCTGCTGATCGCGCTCGAACGCCGCGGCAAGCACGTTCGCCGCCGTCGTCATCGCATCGACGTGCTCGTCGCCGGTTCCGACGTCGTCGCCGCGCGTGAGCGGGCGGCAGGCAATGTCGTGCGCTACGCGGGGTCGACGCTCGACGACGAGGCATTGGTCGAAGAAGCGCGCGCCCATGAGATTCCGCGCGTGGTCATTGCCGTGAACGGAACCGTGCGCGAGCTGCGCGTCGGGCCGCGCGCAGGCGACCTGCCGGTGCCGCGCACGCCGTCGAATTGGGATGCTCGGTGAGCAAGCCGACAGCGCCACCCGATCAGGGACTCACGATCGCATTGCCCAAGGGTGCGCTCTTTGCGGAATCGGCGCAGCGATTGCGTGCCGCCGGAATCGACGTTCCGGATGACGTAGGCCGGCGCTTGACCGTGCGGACGTCCGACGGCACGACGCTGCTGTTCTTGCGGCCGACCGACGTTCCGGCATACGTCGAGTTCGGCTCGGCCGATTGCGGCATCGTCGGCAAAGACGTGCTGTGGGAGACCGATCGCAACGTCGCCGAACTCGCCGATCTCGGCTTCGGCTACTGCAAGCTGGTCGTAGCCGGGCGCCGCCTCGACCGCTATCACGAAGGCGCACCGTATCCGACGTTTCTGCGCGTGGCGACCAAGTTCACGCGGTCGGCCGAGAGCTGGTTCGCCGAGCGCGATCTGCCGGTCGAGTTGATACCCTTGCACGGGTCGGTCGAGCTGAGCCCGCTGGTCGGTTTGGCCGACCTCATCGTCGACCTCGTTGCGACCGGCACGACCTTGCGCGAGCACGATCTGGTCGTAGTCGAGGAGATCGGTGAGAGCACCGCGCGTTTCGTGGTCAACCCGGTGCGATTCCGGGCGAAGTACGCGGCACTGACCGCCTTGCTCGATCGACTGACGGCCGTTCCAGCCTAGCCGGCTCGGCAGAGCGGACCCGCGCTATGGCTGCTCGCCGAGTGCGACGAGCAGCCGCCGAGCGCTGTAATCCCACGTTTCTCCGACGACGTGCTCGACGCGCTCGAGGTCGTCGCGGCGAAATGCGTCAACGATCTGGTCGTGCGAGCGCGCCGACCGCTCAACGTCGTCGGCATCGGACATGTAAATACGCTCGTACCGCTCGATCCCGGCCTGTACCGTCTCGAGCATCGCGAGGAGTCGTCGGTTCGGGCACCGGTCGACGATCGTGCGATGGAATCGGCGATCGGCAAGTCGCGCGGTTTCCGGCACACGGCGCGCGGCGCGAAACTCGGCATTGATCTTTGCCAGCCGTTTGACGACGGGGACCGGCATCTCGCCGGCCGTGCGCACCGCGAGAAGGTCGAGCGTACGTCCCAACGGGTAGAGTTCGCGAACCTCACGCGCCGACAGAGGCGTGACGAAAAACCCTCTGCGAGGATCGGCATCGAGCAAGCCCAGCCGCTCTACCGTGAAGAGTGCCTCGCGCAGAGGAGTCCGGCTGACACCGTACTCGGCACTCAGGCGGGATTCGTTGATCCGCGTCCCCGGCGGCAAGCTGCCCGAGACGATGCTGTCGCGTATCGTGTCGGAGATCTGGATGCGCAGGTTGTTGCCGCCGCTCATCGCTTCTTGATTGCCTGTATCACGCGTGTCACGATAGCGTCGCGGGTCGGCCCCCACGTCGCGTAATTGTTGTAATTTCCTTGGGTAATCATCACCACGAGATCGAGTTGTGGCAGAACATCGAGAATCTGTCCGCCGTTGCCCTGGGCCTCGTAGGCCCGATAGATTCGCGCACCGACCTGGTAGGTTCGCACGTGCCACGCATAGCCGTAACCGTCACCCGGAGACAGAGACAGGTGTGCTGCCCACGAGCGCTCGATCCAGTCACGGGGCACGATACGGCGGCCACGCCACGTCCCGCCGTCGAGAAAGATCTGACCGATCTTGAGAAAATCGCGTGGCCGTACGTATGCACCGCCGCCCAGATACCAATCGCCGGTGGGCGTGAGGTTGAGGCCGTATCGCTGCATTTGCATCGGTACAGCGACGTGCTGCGCAAAGTAGGCCGGTAGCCACGCATGCGTCGCAGACGCGATCGCGCCGCCGGCGAGATTGATGCTCGCGCTGCAATATACCGCCTTCGTGCCCGGGTCGCGGACCATCCGCGCGTCGAGCACGACCCGATACCAGTCCGATTGAGCGGTCTGGTTCTGCATCTTGTCCTCGTTCGCAACGGACCGGTCGTCGTTGTCGTCGCAGTCGAGCCCGGTCGACATCGAAAGCGCATTGCCGAGCGTGATCCGTGCTTTGCGCGGGTCGGGGTTGGCGAGTGCACCATATCGACGGAAGAGCGGGAGCACAGGAGTGCCCGGACCGAGCGGAACACCGGCTTCGACCGCGGCGCCGGTGAGCGCATCGGCGTAGGTCTTCCCCGCGGAACGGGTGTCGTGCGGCGTCGCTTCGTCGAAGCGCCCGAAATAGTCGTCGACGACGAGCTTTCCGTGGCGCGCAACAACGATCGCGTGCACGTCTCGCGACCTGGCCGAGGTGGGCGCCGCGGCCGCCAAGCGGGCGAGCTCTTCGAGCGGCGCCGTTGCGAAGCCGACGTCGGGTGCCGCTGCAAGCGTCCAGCCGTCACCGGTAGGCAGCGGTCGACGATAGGTCGAGATACCGGGCGACTGGGTTCCGGCGCGTCGCGTGAACGTCAGCGGCGGTACGCCGGCGTCCGGCGCGATTTTCATCGTGAGCGTGTTCGGATCGTCGACCGTACCGGTGATTTCGCCACCCGGGCCGGCGAACCGCAGCGCGTTGCCGGCGGCTGTCACGGTCATCGTGCCAAAACGGCGTCCGAGATTGTAGAGCGGGTCGCGCAGAAATGCGGTCGTGGTACCGCCGGCCGCTTGACGTACATAGAGCGTCATCGCGATCCGGTTGGGAAGCGGATGGACATACCCGCGCCAAACGCCGGGCGAAAGCTGTAGTAACAGGACCGGGGTGGCATATCGCGAGCCCGTGACCGTGGCCGGTTGCAACCAGAAGGTGGTCGGAGTTTTCGACATCGGATCGATCACGCGAAGCTCGCCGCGACCGCCTGGAAAACGATAGAGCCGATTTCCCCCGTCCCTCATGGGTACCGCGCGAGAGCCGGCGAGCTCGGCACGATCAGCCGTCACCGTGATCGGGCCGGCGAGGTCATCCCCGAGGATCCGAGCGGTGTCCCATACTCCGGCGAGTCCCGTTGCGGTCGGAGCCTCAGAAGGCGCAGCACCGGTCAGCAGCACAGCGCTCAAAATTCCGCCCAAAATCCCGACGTCTCGCCTAAACTGCATACAGTCTATGATTAACTGTATGTAGTTAACAATCCTTTGGGACGACCCCAAACCGCATCGAATCGCCCCGTCGAGGCTCGCGGCGCGAGCGTCGTCACTCGGCTTGAAACAAGCGTTGCTCGTTGCAAGAGTCAACGACAACCATCACGGCGTGCGCCGGCAATGCGGACGATGGAAGCGCCGAAAAAGTCTCGCTCGTGCGAGCTGCGCGGCAGCGCACCATCGGACGGCGTCGCAATCGCGGGGACCGTGCTGTATGGGAACGAACGATCGACGTTCACGTATGATGCAGCCGCGCGAGATGCAATGAGAATCGTCGACGCCGCCGATCCGGGCGCATTGCGCGGACTGTATGCCGGCGGCTGGGATCCGCCACGCGAGGTCGTCGATAGCGTGCGCGCGATCGTCGACGACGTCCGCGCGCGCGGCGACGAGGCGCTCGTCGACTATACGCGACGCTGGGATTTCGAGCACGCCTCCGAAGCCGGGTTGCGCGTCGAGATTCCGTCGCGCAAGCACGCACGCACGCTCGTGCCCGAGCAGATCGCAACCGGTTTGGAGCTCGCCCGCGAGCGCATCGCTGCGTTCCACCTGCGACAGCTTCCCAATCCGATCGACTACCACGAACACGACCTGACGCACTATGCGTTCTTGTCGCGACCGCTGGCGGCGATCGGCGCATATGTTCCGGGCGGTAGCGCGCCGCTGCCTTCGACGGTGCTGATGACGGTCGTGCCGGCGAAAGTCTCGCGCGTCGAACGCGTCGTCGTCGTCACCCCGCCGCAACGGGACGGTCGCGTCAATCCCGCCGTCTTATACGCGTGTGCCTTGACGGAGGTCGACGAGCTGTACGCCGTCGGCGGAGCGCAGGCGATCGCGGCGCTGGCTTATGGGACGCGCGCGATCGCCGCGGTCGACAAAATCGTCGGTCCGGGCAACGTCTACGTCACCGAGGCGAAGCGCCAGGTCTTTGGTGCCTGCGGGATCGACGGCTTGGCCGGACCGTCGGAGGTGCTCGTCGTCGCCGGCGCGCACGCCGACGCCGAGCTCGTGGCGGGCGAGCTCGTGGCCCAAGCAGAGCATGATCCGCTCGCGCGTGTCGCTGCCGTCTCGCGTGACCGCGGCCTGCTCGAACGGATCGCCGTGCTCCTCGACGGGGAGTTCGGACGCAACAGTGGACGTGACGCAATCGTCGGCCGCGTCCTCGATACGCGCGCTTGGCTCATTCACGCCGCCGGCGACGACGGGATCCTCGAGGTCATCGAGCGATTCGCGCCCGAGCATCTCTCGCTCATGGTCGAAGATCCCTTTTCGTGGGTCGCCAAGATTCGTCACGCGGGCGCGATCTTCGTCGGGGAGCATACGCCCGTCGCCGCCGGCGACTACCTTGCCGGGACGAACCACACGTTGCCGACTTCGGGCGCGGCTCGCTTCTCGTCGGGACTGCATACCGCCGACTTCTTTCGGACGATGACGGTCGTTGAGAATAGTCGCGCGCGAATGTCCGGCGACGCCGAGCTCCTCGCCGCACTGGCCGATTTCGAGGGCTTGCCGGCACACGCGCGCACCGCACGGATGCGCGCTTCGGACGGCTCAGCCGGCAGTTGACCGTACGAACGGCCATTCGGCGCGCCGCGCCGCCCGCACCAGAAAGATCGCGGAACCTGCGGCCAGCGTGATGATTCCATAGGCGATCGCGTTGCGACCCGCGCTCACATAGACGTAGATCCAACCCAAGAGCGCGATCACCGCGGGCAGTGGAAACAGCCACATGCGATACGGGGCCCGCACACCGCGCGCGCGCATGACGAACAGGGCGACAACCTGGGCGATCGATTGGATCAGGACGATCCCGGTGGTCAATGCGTTGATCACCTGGTCGAGCGGAAACAGGCATGCCGGCAGCGCCAGCAGTCCGATGACGATGAGCGAGACATCGGGAAAACGCTGCGTGCGGTGGAGGTGCGCGAACGGCGACAGAAAGACACCGTCGATCGCCGCGGCATACGGAATGCGCGAGAATGCGAGCAGGTTTCCGTAGACCGAGGCAAACGCCGTGACGAGCACGAGTACCGTCACGCCGACTGCGGCCGCGCCGCCGAACCGCTGCTCGACGATCGCCGAGGCGAGGTGCTGACCGAGCGGCGGCAGCGTCCCGTCCGCAGCGGGGACGAGCTGTTGCCACGGAAGCGCCCCGAGGACGCCGACCTGCATCGCGATGTAGAGCCCGGCGACCAGCAGGATCGCGATGACGATCGAGCGCGGCAGGGTTCGGGCCGGGTCGACGACTTCGTCGCCGACGTTGCTCGCGGCATTATAGCCGATGTAGTCGTACATCGTGATGATCAACGCCTGACCGAAGCCCGCGCCTAAACCGGCCCAGAACGAATCGTGTACGGGCAGCGCAAACGCCTGCACCGGCGAGAAGTGGGCGTAGGACGCGACGATGACGCACAGCAGCGTGACGATCGACGCGACCGCCAGCACGATCCCCGTGCGAGCCACGGCGGTGATCCGCCGGTAGAGCGCGATGAGCGTGACGAGTCCGACACCAACCGCCACCGCGACGAGAAGCCAGTGGGTCGAGGCGACGCGCGGTACGAGATAACCCGTATAGTTGGCGAACCCGATGTAGCCGGACGCTTGCAGCAGCGGCGCGTAGAAGATCGTCTGCCAGACGAACAAGAAGGCGAGAAACCGCCCCCAGCCGCGCGCACCGAAGATCTCGCGCAGATATCCGTACGTACCGCCCGAGCCCGGATACGTCGAACCGAGCTCGGCCCACACGAGCCCGTCGCAAAGCGCCAACACGGCGCCTGCGAGCCAGCCGGCCAGCGAGAGCGGGCCATGCAACGCGCCCAGAACGAGCGGTACCGTTACCAGCGGACCGACTCCGATCATCGTGATCGCATTGATCGCGACCGCGCCGCGAAGTCCGACGCCGCGGATCAGCATCGTGCGCGCTTCGTCGGCGCGCGGCCCCTTGCTTTCCGTCTCGCGGAGTTTGTGCCGGACGCGTCGAACGAGTGAGCCGCGATGCTAGCGACCCGCATCCGCCTCGTTGCGCTCGATCTCGACGGAACGCTGGTGGGCGAGGACCTCACCGTGCGCCCACGGGTGCGCGAAGCGATCGCATCGGCGCAGGAACGCGGCGTGGCGATTACCATCGTCACCGGCCGGATGTTCGCGGCGACCAAACGGTTCGCGCGCGTGCTCGCGATCGACGGACCGATCGTGTGCTATCAAGGTGCGGCGATCTTCGAAGCGGCGACCGGCAAGGTGCTGCGCGAGACGCCGGTGCATGCCGACGTCACCCGCAATGTCCTCGCCTGGGCGCACGATCGCGGCGTGCACGCGCAGTGCTATGCGAACGACACGCTCTACATCGAGCAGATCAACCGCTTCTCGCGGCGCTATACGACGCTGGCGCAGGTCGAGCCGGTCGTCGTCCCGTCGTTGCGCACCGCGTTCGCCGAGCGCCCGTCGATCAAGGTCGTGCTGGTCGACGATCCCGAGCGTTCCGAGTTGCATCTGCTCGCGCTGCAAACGCTCCTCGGAGCTCGGGCATATATCACGCGGAGTCACGTCGACTTCGTCGAGGTGCTCGATCCAGCGGTGAACAAGGGCGAGGCGCTCGCGTTCGTCGCATCGCGTTACGGGGTCGCGCTCGAGCAGACGCTGGCGATCGGCGATGCATGGAATGACGTTCCGCTGTTGGAGGCGGCGGCGGTGGGGGTTGCGATGGGGTCCGGGCCACCGGAGTTGCTCGACCGCGCCGACCATGTCGTCGGCGACGTCGCACACGACGGCGTGGCGGAAGCCATCGAGCGGTACGTGCTGGCATGAAGGCCGAAACGCGTGCCGGCGTTCGCAGTGTGCCGCGGCGGCGCAAGCCGTCGCTGGCCGCGCGCGCGCGACCGTTCTGGATCCTCTGGATCGTCGCGGGCGGCTTGCTCGTCTGGGGTGGCGTGTGGCTGGCGCAGTCTCCGTGGTTCCGTGTCGGGTTCGTGACGATCGACCTCCCCGCGGCTTCGCCGGTCTCGCGCGACGACGTCAGATCGGCCGCTGCGGTCGCGCCGGGGACGAACCTCTGGCTGCTCGACACCGGTGGCATCGCGAGGCGGATCGAGGCGATCCCATACGTCGATCGCGCGACGATCCGCCGCGCGCAGTTTCCCCGCCCGGCGCTCGAGATCGGGATCACCACGCGGCGACCGACGGCGTGCGTCGCTTCCGGCGGCAACGTGGTGACGATCGATGCGAGTGCGCGCGTGCTCCAAGCCGGTTGCGCCGCGTCCGATGTGCCGTGGATCCGGGCCGGCGTCGCCGCCGTCCCGAGGCCGGGCAAGCGCATCGTGGGCGGCACGGTCGCAGGTCTGCTCGCGGATGCAAAGATCCTGAGCGACGCCAACCTCGGCGTGCGTGAGTTGAGCCGCGACCAATGGGGCGGCCTGGTCGCGGTCGACGTCACCGGCGTGATGCTTGAGTTCGGCGAGGACACCGATCTCGCGCGCAAAGCGGCGCTCGTAGGGCCGGTTCGTAACGGGGTCGGCACCAAGCGGTCGATCCGCGCGATCGACCTGCGCTCACCGGGAACGCCGACGGTCGAGTTCCGCTGATTCATCCCCTGGTGTGGATACGATTTGTGGACGCTTGTGGATGATATTGTAGGTAATCGTTGACCCAGCCACAATATACTGTGGTGGAAGTGATGGCAAGGACGGATGGCTAGAGGCGAAACGATCGCCGGGCTGGACATCGGCACGACGAAGACGTGTGCCGTCATTGCCTCATCGGGCGCCGACGGCTTGGAGATTATCGGCATCGGCGAAGCACCGTCGACCGGCATGCGCAAGGGTGTCGTCACCGATCTCGAGGCGACGGTCCAGGCCATTGAAGCCGCGACCGAAAAAGCCGAGCGGATGGCCGGCGTGCACGTCTCGCACGTCTACGTCGGTGTCACCGGCGAACACATGCAATCGACGAACAACCGCGGTGTCGTGGCGGTGACCGGCGAGGATCGTGAGGTCATTGCGAACGACGTAAAACGCGTCGTCGATGCCTCGAAGATCATCAACCTCGCGGCTGACCGTCAGATCATCCACTCGCTGCCGCGCCACTACACGATCGACGGTCAAGACGGCGTGACCGATCCCGTCGGAATGAGCGGCGGACGGCTCGAGGTCGACACGCATCTGGTAACCGGCGGCTCTTCGTTCATCTCGAACGTGCTCAAGTGCGTGCACCGCGCCGGACTCGAACCGGCCGGCATCGTGTTCGAGCCGCTGGCGTCATCGGCCGCAACGCTGTTGCCGGAAGAGAAACAGATCGGCGTCGTGCTGCTCGACATCGGCGGCGGCACGACCGACATTGCGGTGTTCGCTGACGGCGGTGTGCTGCACTCGGCGACGATTCCCGTCGGCGGCAACATTCTGAGCAACGACATCGCGCT
>Ga0182024_10014491_pt1 | contig 15235 bp, 20 predicted proteins | sample P32metaG_FD_120480 | JGI IMG/M metagenome (GOLD analysis project Ga0182024, IMG submission 120480) | Permafrost microbial communities from Stordalen Mire, Sweden - P3-2 metaG (Illumina Assembly) | ecosystem: Environmental > Terrestrial > Soil > Wetlands > Permafrost | place: Sweden: Stordalen... | reverse complement strand
GATCGACAGAAGCCTCAGCAGGCGCACCATGAGACCAGTTTTGCACGGGTACATGCCAAAGCAGGTACACAGCCCACCTACTTGATCCGACAGCAGATCGCTATTTTGGCGAGCCACAGGACACCCGGACAACCAACCGACCGTAATCGTCGCGGATTCGTAGCATCAGACGATGCGTGGCAGAGATTTGACGCTGAGTGGCCCGCTGCACTCTCGCGGTTCGGTGTCACTGAAGCGTTTCACATGACTGAGTTCATGTGGACGCAGCAAAGCGAGTTCAAGCGAGATTCAGTTCTCTGGAAGCTCTGCCAGATTATCAATTAATACCTCGATGAAAAGTTCCTCCAGCCCCGCACGAGACCAAATGGCTGTACTGGCATGTACCCGTAGGGGTGCTATACCATTTCTCGACCCCATGCACCCACAACACAACACCTACAGTTAATGAATCGCTGCCTTATTTACTTTCTTTGGTCCTCTGAGCCGCTCTGCAGGGCCGACGCAACCATCCTTTTACGGTCGAACCACAAATCGAATCAATCCTCGCGCAGCGCCACCATTGGTTCCACCGCCATCGCCCGGCGCGCCGGCAAATAGCATGAGCCAAGTGCCGCAAGGGCGAGGATTGCGCCCACCACCACAAACGTCGACGGATCCCACACGTTGACCACAACAAAGCTGCCAACCGTTCGCGCCGCCCCAAGAGCCACGATCAGGCCTATTCCAAGCCCTCCACCAATAATAAGCATCGATTGTCGATAGATCATTCTGAATACCGAACCGCGGCTTGCGCCCAGCGCCATGCGCAAGCCAATCTCATGGACGCGCCGGCTCACGGCGTACGAGATCACGCCGTAAAGTCCGATCACTGCAAGGGTCAGCCCAAGACCGCCCATCATTGTGGCAAGTGATGCGCCGATCTGAAACAGCAAGAGTCCGTTCAGCGTATAGAGCCCCTGCCGCATGCTCTGCACTTGAAACAAAGGAAGCTGAGGAGCCACAGAATGGATCGCCTTTTCCACCGTCTGCGCCATAGCCATCGGATCTCCAGTCGTCCTCAATTGGACCACTCTCAGGCTGTTGCCCGCGACGTGCTGTGCGTACGGAATATAAAGGAACGGCCGCGTCTTCCCGCCGCCGTAGAGTTGAAATTCCGCATCGCGCGCAATCCCAACCACTTCCAGTTTGCGCTCCTTCTCCGCCGCTTTTCTGAAGGTGTGGCCCATCGGATCCTGATTCGGCCAATACTTCCTGGCCATACTTTCGCTGATCACGGCCACGTCGCGCCCTTGCTCGTTGTCCACATCTGTGAACGCGCGGCCGCGCAGCAATCGGATGCCCATGGTCTGGAAGTATTCCGGCGTCACAACGTTAAAGCCCACCCCGAAATCAGAGGGGTTGGCCGGTGCCGCCGTTCCGTCGATCAGCACCGAATCGCCCCCGTTTCCTAAATAACCCATAGGAGCTGAACTTGCATGACTGACGGATTCCACACCCGCCAGATGGTGCAGACGATCCAGGATGTTGGACATCAATGCTCGCGCCTGCGCATCGCTCATGCCGATCTCTGTCGGATCGAGAGACAGATTCAACACATGGTCCGGGTTGAATCCAAAATCCATGGTTTGCATGGCATTCAAACTGCGTACAAAGAGGGCCGCCACCACCAGTAGCACCAGAGATCCTGCCATCTGCAAAGCGACCAGCGAATCGCGGAACCAATGACTCCCGCCGGTCACGCCGCGGCCGCCTTCCCGCAAGGCGCCGTTGACGTTCGCTTTCGCAACACGCAAAGCCGGCACAACCCCAACCACAACCCCTGCCGCAAGAGTGATCCCAAAAGAATAGAGAAAGATGCGCCAGTCGAATCCGAACGAAAGAATAAGGGGAATATCGGCGTGCAAGTTCAGGTGGCTGAGCGCGGCGCTCGCCCACATCCCCAACAAAACTCCGGCGCCTCCGCCCATCACCGCCAGCATCACGCTTTCGGTAATCATCTGCCGCAAAAGTCGTATGCGGCGTGCCCCAAGCGCTGTGCGGATGGCCATCTCCCGCTCCCGCGCCGTCGCCCGAACCAGAACGAGGTTCGCCACATTGACGCAGGCTAAAAGCAACACCATCGCGGCCAGCGACAGAAAAAGCCCCGCCATCATATACATCGTGTTCGGGTCGCCGGTAGTAATGCGAAGGCTGGCTTCGGGAAGCGCCGTTATTGCGACTTCCTTTTCAGCCTCCGGCTGCTGGCGCGTTAAATTCTGAGCAATTACGCCCAGATCGGCGGAGGCCTGCTTCATGCTGACTCCGGGCCGCAAGCGTCCGTAAAGACTGAATTGCCTATTGTCCCATTTATTCAGAACATCCGCGGGCGTGCCCTCGATCGTCATCTCCGACATTGGCATGAAAGCGGCAACGCCGACAAAGCTCTGCACGCCGTGAAAGCCCTTCGGCCCTACACCCACAATCGTGAAGGGGTGCCCATCCACAGTAACCGGCCGCCCCACCACATTCGGGTCGCCATTGAACTTCTCCATCCAATAGTCGTAGGTAAGCACAATCACCGGATCCTGTCCCAGAACCTCGCCCTCGCTGGGTAGGAAAACCCGCCCTACTGCCGGTTTCAATCCAAGCATGGAGAAGAAATTGCCGCTCACAAAGCAAGTCATGATGCGTTGCGGCTGCTGGCCTTCTGTCGCAATCCCATCCAGGCTCAGCCCGTTTGCAATGACCTCGCTGAACGAGCCCTTGCTCTGAGCGCGAATCTGCCTGAATTCCTGCCCCGACATGAATGGAAGCACCGGTCCGTGACTCTGGCTCTCGGCAAGCTCGGCAATCTGCTCGGGATTCTCCACCGGAAGCGGCTTGAGCACAAGCGAGTTCACCAGACTGAAGATGGCGGTGTTGGCGCCAATGCCGAGAGCGAGTGTAAGCACCGCCGTAATGGCGAAGCTCGGTGTCCGCCCCAGTTGACGCATCGCAAACCGAAGATCTTGAATCAAGCTTCCCACGTAAGCCTCCGTACAGACCTGGATCGAATGATTGGGGATTTGCACGTTCACGGCCAGGTTGCGATCACAACAAATACTTCATTTGCAGATAGATACGGCGATGATCCCGGGAGTATTCACTTTCGATATGTGCGCATTTGCGAATTAACGTCCGAAATCGGACAATGCGAGACACCTGCTCTCTTGTGTTTACAAGCGAAACCAATGTCGGAGTTCTGGTGGAGATCGCAAACAATTTCCCTCTTGACAGAAAATCGTCTGTGCCCGGTCAATGATCGATTTGGGATTTCACTCGCAAGAGATGCGGCTTAGGAAGATTGAGGATCGCGATCGTGCCGAATTTCCCATAATCCGGATGTACGTAGCACAACCCCGGTTCTCAAAACTTCAATAGGCGGCCTGCATCGAACGATGAGATGACCGCGCTCGGGCTCAGTTCACTCGACGGCGATCCGATATCGGGCGCAAGCAACTTCTTTTTTCGATCGCGCACCCGGCTCAACAGTTCCTCGTCTTGATCTTTCCACGCGCTTTCCCGGGTGGCCCCAGCGGAGATGGCGTTTGCAGCGATTCCCAACACCAGATTGTCAACGATAGCAAGATGATGGACAGTTTCCGCAATGGACCACCGTTGGGGACCTGGCTTGAATTCAAGCCGCTCTTGGTTGAAACCTTTGATAACATTGATGACCTGGGTTCTCGTCATCGCAAGGTAAGCTCCTGCGTTGTCTCGTTCAGCTTGTGTGATTTGTTCCATGAAATCCCTCCTCTGGCGCGCAGTTTGCGTGCCATGCTGATACTGAAATTCGTTGACTCATCGTGCGGATGCGCCGCAATGCAGGGGGTCTTCGTTCGCGCACGTGACTAGAGTGAGGAAAGTCGACCAAACATTCACCCTCCGGTTGATCTCGAACCATCAGTGAATGTCTGCAGATGAATGTTCGAAGCTCGGGACGGCCATTCCTTGAGGGACGGCAACGTTATTTCGTGCAAGCCAGGCAGCCCATCCCAAACAGAACGACAATACAAGGCCGAAGATGGTCACCGGTGGAGCGAACGACCTGTAATTGATCACGAGGCCCACCAGTTGGGCCGCACAAAAGATCCAACCAATTAGGCCTAAGGTGCCCGGAGCTTTCCTTGCGACGCCGCCAAGGTACCATGCCAGGTACGAAGAAAAGAACAATTGAATTCCCGCGGAAACGCCAAACCCACTGTAGAATCCGCCGTAACTCAGGCTTGCGCCATGTTCGGTGAAATGCACATCTTGCATTGCCTTAAAAACGGCCCGGCCTTCCTCTGAAGAGGGCAAAAACGTCAAGAATCCATACGTATGCCCTATCCCAAACAGGAAGAAGATAACCGCTGCGATTCGGTACAACAAAGTTGCTTTCATATTTCCTCTCCGCTCGTTTCGGACTATCACCTTTCGCAGGTGAGCATTAGGCCCTGCCGAAATTCCCGGCTGATACTCAAAATGTTGCCAGGCTTCCTCAGGGGCAATTTCACAAATGGAAAATCATGGGAATTCTGGTGACCCCATGATCTCCGGGATCGGTTCAAACTCGCACGAGATTCGGCTATACTTCCCCACCGGCCTTCGCCGCGAAAAGCGAGAGCAATGCGCCCCATCCGTCTTCCGCATCGACCATCGCACGAACGCCTTCATGCCCGTCACCATGGCGGTTGAAGTCTCTGTGCTCCAACTTCACCTCGGTAATGCCGTTGGCAACACTCAAGAATGAAACCTCGACTTCGCTGTTTTTTGAGAGTTCCGGCTCATACTGAAATTCGGGTGAAACCTGCCAAGCAAAAACGAGCCGATGCGGAGGTTCCCACGAGAGAACCTTCGCCCACGGGCTATTGGTTCCATCCTCCTGTTCGGTGTAAATCGACCCTCCCTCTCGGCCTTCGACAACAACCTTCTTCGGGGATGAGCTGCCAATGTGATACATGGCCGGCCACCAGGTATCGATTTCATTGGCAAAGACCTCAAACGCCCGCGCCGCGGTTGCCCGCACACGCACACTCCTGCGCACTGGTTCCGCAGCCTCGTGCTCCTGGACTCCGCTTCCTACAGAGAGCCCGCCGATAACTTCTGTTGCTGCCATACTGTGATCCCTCCATTTCAGCCGCCTCTTCAGCCGCCTCGCCGAACTGAGTAAGCTGCAACTAACCGTAAGGTACTGCTTACCGTTAATACTGTCAAGAAGTTTTGAGAATTTCTGTGTGACGGCAAACCTCTGAACGCAAATTAAGATGGCCCCTCTTTTCAATGCCGCCTTTAACGAAGATCGGAGGACATGTGGATCGGTTAACCTCCAAGCCCAATTTGCGTACCTGCCGGACGGGATATTTTCTTCTTGACATTGATTGCTCGGTGCGCTAATACTTACCGTTAGTGGATGCTTACCTACAAGCCGGACTCGATGCGCTTGGCGATCCAACGCGCATGGCAATATTTCAAAAGCTCGCGAACGGCCCGGTTCCCGTGAATGAGTTGGCTCGGACCCTGCCCGTCTCCCGTCCTGCGGTGTCGCAGCACCTTCGTGTGCTTAAGGATGCAGGATTGGTCACCGACAGCAAGTCCGGGACTCGAAGGCTTTACCAGTTGGATCCCAAGGGCGTGGCGCGACTTCGGGCTCACTTTGACCAGATGTGGACGAAGGCATTGAGTGCCTTTCAGGAGATTGCTGACAAAGGGCAAATTGGAGAGAAAGATGCTAAACCTCGCAGAACCAGCCGTCGTTCGTAAAGAAGTGCGGGTGAACGTGCCAATCGAGCGCGCATTCAGTGTGTTTGTGGAGCAAATGGAGACGTGGTGGCCGGCAACCCACCATATCGGTAAAGTTCCATTCGAGGCGATTTTTGTGGAGCCGCGCGTTGGCGGCCGGTGGTTCGAAAGAGACGCTAAAGGCCACACGACTGATTGGGGCACAGTGCTGGCTTGGGACCCGCCGAATCGGGTCACCTTTTCGTGGCACCTTGGTCCGGGACACGATCAGCCGGATTGGGTGTGTGATCCGGACATGGCCAAGGCAAGTGAGGTGGAGATTCGGTTCACTTCCGAGGGGCCGGGGACAACCCTGGTGCAGCTGGAGCACAGCAAATTGGAGCGTCACGGCGAAGGCTACGAGAAGTTGCGGGAAATCTTCGACGGACCCGGCGCCTGGGTCTCCATCCTGGAGCAATTCGCCAAACGGGCAAATGGAGGTCTCTCATGAACAAACCCTTCGTGTATCTACGTTTCGCTGCTATCCTGACGCTCATCCACGCAATTCTGCATACCGTGGGCGGCGTCTTTGGTCGCATCGAGCCTGGTGCCGCAACCATTGCCGTCTAGGCAATGAAGGCCAATGAGTTCCTTCTCATGGGGCACGTAAGAAGCTATTGGGCGTTCTACCGAGGCCTTGGGTTGGGACTAACCATCTTCCTTACAGCAGAGTCGATAGTTTTCTGGCAATTGTCCTCCCTGGCAAAGGCAGAAGGCGGGCGAGTCCGGCCTATCTTGATCACGTTTGCGGTCGCCTACTCGGTGTTTGCGGTGAATTCCTATACCTACTTTTTTGTCTGGCCCGTGATCGTCGAGATCCTCATTGCAGCCTGCCTTGGCGTCGCAATTGTTACTGCGAAGTCTCCCTCTGAATCCTTTCAACGATCGGCGCTGCGAGCTTGATCGGAAGACGCCGACTGCTTCGGTCGTGTTCAGTGAGTTTGAGCGAATACCTTATCGGGCAAGCGAAGAGTTGCGCGAGCTCGGCATCAGATTCATCTCGCTGGACGCGCAGAGTTTTCCCGCCCGCGAGCGCGGTCCTTATTTTTCTCGGCTTGACATGAGGTGTCAATGGATATCTCGACAAACCCGTTTGCAGTTCTCACGCTAATCTCGGCGCCAGCGGTCCTCACCAATGCCTCCTGCGTTTTGCTGTTCGGAACAGGCAATCGGTATGGCCGTGCTATCGACCGAGTACACCAGTTGTCGGAACTGATCGAACGTCTCGGAGATGCCGACCGTGGCGAACTCGATCTTCGCATTCGCCAACTCGATGCCGCTGAAACAAGAACCTCACTGATTGTGAGAGCGCTCACCTGCTTCTATACCGCGGTCGCCGGGTTCGTCACAAGTACGCTTATCTCGCTCCTTGGTGCAGTGCTCGTGTCCGCAAGACTGGGGCCAGGCGTCAGCCTATGTTTTGCTGTAGCAGCCGCTGCCGGAACCGTTGGCGTCGTCTCCATGGTGGCCAGAGCGCTTATGCTCGTCCGCGAGACTCGATACTCCTTTCGAATCCTCCGCGAGGAGAGCAAGTTCCTGACCCACCGCGCGCGCCAGCGTGTTCTGCCGCATTCCGAATTGTCCACTGCGCCATACCCCGAAATGAAGCCGTTTGAACAACCCGAATAAACCAAATTTCAACGGAGGATTAACTCACATGGATGGCTCGAAATCACGGATTGATCCCCAGGATACGGTCGTGCTATTCGCCGACCTACAAGCCGGCATCGCCGAACTTTCAAAGACGATGCCAATGGACCGATTGAAGAAGGGAGTACTCGCCCTCGGACAACTGGCCAAGCTCTTTGAAATGCCGGCTGTCGTATCTGGAATTGCCGGCGAAGATGGCAGCCCAGCGAAAATCTTGACCGAAATAGGCGACGGCCTAGGCCCCCTCCCGACACATCACCGGACAACCTGCGACTCTTTCCTCAACAGCGATATCCGCTCGGCGATAGAGTCTACAGGTAGGAGGACGCTGCTCATTGCCGGCGTTGCCACCGAGTTGGCAGTTCAGCTCCCGGCCCTGACCGCCGCCGATCTGGGCTACAGAGTCCACATCGTCATTGATGCGTGTGGCGGAATGAGCGAACGCACCGAAGAAGCCGCCCTCCTGAGACTGTTGCACGCAGGGGTGACACCAGTCTCGGTCATCACACTGGCCGGGGAGTTGGCCGGAGAACTCACCTCTCCGAGGGCGCAGCAGGCAGTCGGGATTCTCTTCGCGATGGCGGGCTCATGATAATCGCCCACCGCGCGCACCGGCGATCGGTCACATCGGTGCGATCAATCGCGATTGTCGTGTTCCTGACGATACAGGCGACGTTGGCCGGAGCCCAGGACTTCCAAATCTGGAATGAAGTTGATTTGACTGCCTCATGGAAGAAGATCGATTTCCTCGCACCGCTGGTTGCCCGAACAGATCCAAGTAAACCCAACCCGCAATTCGCTGCTACCGGCATCGTGGCACTTATACCGCTTACGGGACACCTTCAATTGGTCGGAGGATACTTGTTTGCCGACCTACCGCAGAGCTCGCAGGTTGCGCATGTACCGGTAGTCGCGGTCGCTGCGTCCCTGCATGCAAAGCAATTGACGGTGATAGAACAGAATCGCTTGGAGAAACTCTTCGACTATGAGGCGGAACCCGTAAGGTATCGGAATTTATTGCTGGCAGACGTGCCCTTTGAGCACGGTCAATGGCATTCTTTTGTGAGCGACGAGATATTCTTCAATCTCTCGAATTCAAGCTGGAACCAAAATCGTTTTCAGGCTGGAGCCGGCAGACGCCTCTCTCCGCGCTTGAGGCTGGACTTTTATTATCTTCAGCGAAACGCAAGTGGAGGCGCGGCGCCCGCACATGTGCTGGGTACAATTCTAACCGTGAGACTGACACACAGTTCCTTGTTGCGACCGTCTGCAGAGAACTGAGCAGCAGTCTCTCCAACTAGGTCACATAACATTCTGCTTTGGACAATGCGATCGACGCACTCACAAACGAGCACATGAGGGCATGGACGGGAGGAGCTATGACGGAACCTGGCCTAAGTTTGGCCGAGATGAAGCAGTTTGTGCAGAATCATTTTGAAGACTTCGTGAACAAAAAGAAGTCGGAAGTAGCCCTGCTGAATTTCAGCTCCGACTTTCTCGACCATGACGAGCCTGGGGGAGCGGCCATCGGCCCGGAGGCCGCGAAGAACATGATGGACAACGCCTTCAAGCGTTGGCCGGACCTTCATGTGCAAGTCGAGGACATTCTAGCGGAAGGCGACAAAGTGATGGTTCGAAACTCATGGACTGCAACAGAAGCGGCCACAAGACAGCGAATTGAATTCCACGGGTTCGTCTTATGGCGTTTCGCCAACAAGAAGATTGTCGAGCGATGGGCAACGATCACTCCTTCAAAGACTGTCAATGAGTAACCGGTTCTTCGCGGAAATCTAGCGAGTGGTACCGCTACTTCTAATGGAATTGACGCAATCTGAAGACATCGTTGAAGATCCGAAAGTGGGCAAGAGCGTGGATCATCATGCTGCCAGTGCGAACCGTTTCGGCAGACATTGGAGTCCGAGGCCCGGTTCCCCGTCTCAAATGACCCTAGCACGCAGGGCTGTCTTCGTTATTCGTGAGTCCCGAAATTGGTCAACAAAGGGCCGCAAACACGCACATCGAAGTTGGCCGCTTCAAGGAGAGAGAATGGCGAAGCCATTTGGAGCAACTTCTACAACGGACGATGATTTGGAAGTCGTGAATCCGCGGGGCCGGCCCCTCTTGGACGCGTATGCTGCTGTCCGCTTCGGACATTGCGCGCATCTGATCATCCTCGCGGAGACTGAACTCAGCGCCTTAATGTGGGTGATCGAGCATTCCTACGGGAAAGCTGCAGCACATACCGCCGGGGAGTACTGGGTAAAGGAGTTGAAATCTGCGGATCTCTTCAATTCGCGTGAGCAAGATTGGCGGTTGTTCACCATCGCCGCACTCAGTAGACTCGTCAAAGATGGACGATTGCCTCGACCTACTACCTGTTTAGAATAAGCCCGCGGATCGTTTGCAAGCCCGATATCGAAAACGCGGACGGAAGGTCAGCCTTGTGGAAAACTGGCTTCAACGTACTTGGCGCACCAGGCAGTTCGGAAAGCTGGCCGTCAGCTTCATTTAGACTGCGTATTGACCGCTTCCGTGCCGGAGGAGAGAAAACGCCGATGAGCGCCTACCTGGTTTTCATACGCGAGCAAACGCTTAATGCTGACGAGTTGGAGATCTACTGGAGCAAAATCCGGGCGACCTTCGTCGGGCATGAGGTTAAGGTGCTGGCGTCCTATGGACGTCACGAAGACTTAGAGGGATCGCCGACCGAGGGAACGGTGATTGCTGAGTTTCCCAGTATGGAAGCAGCCAAAGCCTGGTACGAAAGCTCCGCTTATCGTGAGGTCCGCGAGCACAGATTTAGGGGAGCAATTTACCGGGGGCTGCTGGTAGCAGGCGTGTAAGCCTGGTGCCGGATGGTGTGCCAAGTATGTTGGTGCCCGCGCGAAAGCCACGCATTTCTCGCATCCGACCGCGCTCGCATGATGACCGGTACAGTCGTCAACTCAACAGCCGGAGCCGCCCCGGACTAGCTAGATCGTTTCGCACCGGCAACAGCATGGTCGCAGCGGCGGTCGACCAGCCGTTGTGACCGTGCCTTCCTACAACGAAGCGCAGAGGAGAAATGACGATGCGCAGAATTATTGAATACACTCTGGTCCTGAGGGAAGACCCATGTCGATAAGTCGCAGCATCGGAATCGCAAGTCTAGCGGTAATGCTCACTGTTGAGGTCAGCTCCCAGATCGATCGGGCTCAGACTTTGCCGGCGCCACAACGCATCTATCTTGCATCCAGGATCTACAGTGCAGTGGAGCAGTATTTTGCAGGATGGACACCTGAATTGAGGAAGCAGTTTGACGAGGCCTATCAACAATATCTGACGAATGTCCTTGGATCGGATCAGAGGCGCGACTTCGACATGGCCAGTATTCGGCTGCTCGCTACTCTTCACAGTGGTCACACCGACTTTCGAGATTCGTGGCTTGATGATTCGGATGGTATGCCCCTTGGCTTCGATGCTCGTGACCTTGACGGAAAATGGACTGTCACTACAAGTGGAGTTCCAGGGATTTCGCAAGGGGACGTGGTTGAGACAATTGACGGAAAGCCGATCAAGCAGTTCTTCGACAACGCCAGACAGTACCTGGTTGACTCCAGCTTGCGGGCACAAGAGACTGATCTGTTCTCCATCGGCTATCTCTTTCCACGGAAATTCGTAGTAGGGTTGAGCGGCGATAGTTCGGTAACCGTTGATCGAGCGCAGCCCTCCTCTGCCGGACCCGGCGAAGCCAGCGTTACAGGCCGCTGGATTCAGGACCGCGCAATCGCATATATCAAGATTCCTGCGTTTGACGGAGTCACCTACCAGGCCAAAGCCATCGACTTGGTGCACGAATTCAAGAGCGCGTCAGTGCTCATCATCGATTTGCGCGGGAATCCAGGTGGACGCGGAGATCCTCCTCGCGAGCTCCAAATGGCCTTGATGAATACGCCTTACCGTTCCTGGATCGAGACAGATCCAACGATGATCGGACGCCTTAGCACAATGGGTTATTTGCAAGCTTCCGTGTCATCGGGGACCTTGTGGGTGCATCCCGAAGGACGCCCTGAGGGAGGGATTTTTCGCGGGCGATTGCTGCTACTCGTCGATCGAGGGTGTGCATCCTATTGCGAGGATTTCCTGATGCCATTCAAAACGTCGGGGAGCGGCACACTCATCGGAGAGACAACAGCCGGAACCTATGCTCAGACCGTCTCACTTGACCTTGAAAATGGCATGAAGGTCTTGATAGCCGCCACCGCGGAGCGTTTCCCGGATGGCTCAGACTTCGAAGGCGTTGGAATTAAGCCGGATTTCCCGGTCTCTTCGACGCCTGTGGAAGTAGGGAACGGAACCGATTCATGCATGCGAAAAGCGCTGCAATTGGCGGGAGCATCGGAGTGATGGACCGGCGCTCCCTGGGCCCCGCTGGTCTCTGCTCGGGATTTAGAAAGCCCTTCTTTTTTTGCGGTACAAGGTCAAGCATGTTTTCAGGTTCAGGATTCCGTCCCTTCGGTATTGATTACCCGGCAGCATTGTCGTTGAATGCACGTCGTCGTCATCTGGCATCGTTGGCTGTTCTTCGCAATGAGCGATAACGCATTCACTGTGCCGTTCAGATTTGTCGCCATCGGCTCTTGCGAAGAGTGTGCACTATTGACCAGCCGCATTATTACGGCCTCTGTGATCATTCTCTCGCATCGCGAGCGTCAATCGTAAGCCATACGACTCAATGGCGAACCCACAATAAACTCCTAAGGCCTTCGTTAGGAACTGAGCGGATCTATGAATGCCGTTAGGCTAGCCAATTCGGTTGATTTTCTTTCGCGAACAGTCGATAGCCCATACTCTCGCCGGTTTTCGCTCGACTACAGGATTGGTCTTGTCACTCGTGGTAGCAAGAAATATACGTATCGCAAGCGAGTGTTGGTGGCCGATCACGATTCAATCGCGCTGGCAGAGCCGGGCGAGGTCCACACGGGCGCGCCAATTCGAGAGCCGTTTGAACTGAGGATGCTGAGCCTGCAACCGGAGGCTTTAGCAGAATTCGTGCCACAGGATTGCGGATACGCGAATGCTCTTCCTTCGTTCGACAAACCTGTTTTCAGCGACCGTGAACTCAACAGCCTACTTACAGGTTTGTTCGATGGGATCGATTGTGGACATGATCCCGACTGCTGGAAACTATATGTCGACGAGTGTCTGCAATCGATCGTCGCACTCTTGATGGCACGGAACACCGGTCTACCCCATCAGGAACCGCCAACTCGCGATCGTCAAGCAATTGAAAAAGCGATGCGCTTAATCCACGATCTCTATGATAGGCCGCTCTCATTGGAAGAGATTGCTCGAGAAAGCGGACTGCTTAAGTACAGATTTCTTCGCGCGTTTCGAGCGGAGGTCGGGTTGGCACCGCATCGATATCAACTCCACTTCCGACTCGAGAAGGCGAAACGCCTAATTGCCCTTGGTACTCCTCTCGCGCAGGTGGCTTTGTCGAGCGGATTTTACGATCAAAGTCATTTCCATAGACATTTCGCTGGACTCATTGGATTGTCTCCGCTTGACTATCGCCGGGCGACTATTTCTGCGCGGGGCAAGAGTGTTCAGGACCGCTCCTGACTGTGGCCAAGCAAGCCCTCGGCTCAAATGGCGCCCGTTTAATGCAGCGTTCGCAAGAAGGTACAAGACAGCGGACAAACCTGCCCCTGAAACTGAGTTAGCCTTGCGTCGACTTTAGACGCTCCCGCGGATGTAGATAGTCCTCCCAACTCGTCATTTCAATGGCATGGCAACGAGGTCCGAACGGCTCTCTCTGGGTCTTGCGCCCGGCCGCTATTCCTCCAAATGCAAACCGAAAGGAAACACAATGGAGATATCTAGAAGGCAATTCGGCCTAAACGCTCTGATAGGCATTACCCTTCCCTCGATTCATGGGATGTTGCCTTCAATCGGCGCTCAGTCTCTAAAGGTGGCTGACATAGGAGGAGGCGTCCGATTGCATTATGAGGAACGTAGCGCGGGGGTTCCCATTGTATTCGTTCACGGTTCGCTTAGTGACTACACCTATTGGCAGGGGCAACTGGAACCATTCTCAGTCAACTATCGTGCCGTCGCCTATAGCCGAAGGTACAACTACCCAAATTCTAACCCCGTAGTGTCCGGCTACTCGGCAATCACGGACGCCGACGATTTGGCGGCCTTCGTCACAACGCTTGGATTGGGCAAGGTAGTTATCATTGGGCATTCTTATGGTGCGTTAACGGCGCTGTTTCTTGCCATACGCCATCCGGAGATTGCATTGGCGATCGTGCTCGCTGAGGCACCTGTGGTTTCCTTGCTGAATCATCTGTCTGAGGCACGTGCGTCCGAGGGAAAGGCGATGTTTCAGGACATTCAAACCCGCATGGTAACGCCCATGAAGGAGGCCTTCGCGAGAGGTGACCGAGGCGCGGGGACTGCTGTGTTCATGAATTACGTCTTCAATGACCCCGCTGCGTGGTCGAAGATGTCTCGGACCTCTCAGGACGAAACCCTGCGCGACGCTCATGAATGGGATGTGGTGATGACGAGCGGTACGCTATTTCCTGACATGGATCCGACATTACTCCAGAACATTGCCAGCCCGGTCCTTATGCTATCTGGAGCTAAGTCTTACTCGTTCCTCAGCATGATCGATGAGAGAGTCTCGCAACTGTTACCCGCCAATCAGCGCATCATTTTCTCTGACTCAGGCCATCAAATGTGGCTACAGCATCCAAACCAGTGTCGTAGCTACGTCCAAGCATTCCTGGAGCAGAATGGTATCCGAGCCTTGGGTCGGCGTTGAAGGCGAGAAGTCTTAAGTGATTGCCGATCAAGCGCAGAGAACCTTGAAGCATACGGAGTCGCATCGAAGGGAGATGCCGCGAAGTTGGCCTGCCGCCGCATCGATACCAACTTCATTTCCGCCTTGAGAAGGCGAAGCGCTTGATCGCTACGGGCACTCCCCTTGCGGAAATTGCACTGTCGAGCGGTTTCTACGATCAGAGCCATTTCCATCGGCACTTTTCGGGTTTGACGGGCATATCTCCACACACCTATCGCTTGGCAACCGTTGCGGCAAAGCCGGCGGTTACTCGGGATCGACCCTCACCAGCCAACACATAACTGGTTCATCAGAATCCCGGCGTAGATTCATCCGAGCCTTCCCCCGCAATTCGCTGGCATACACCGATCGTCGATGTATGCAGCGCGGTGGAGGAGGTTCAACGGGAAGTTTGCCCCGTCACAGACGCTACTTTGCCGTTGCTCGAAACGATGCACAAGAGAGCCCAAAGATTGCTGACATATCCAAGGGCAATACAACCAGTCCTGATTGCTTGCCAGCGCTCAAAAGTATCAAGAGCTCGCTGAAGCACAACCGGATCGTTTCCGACGTGGCTTAGGCTCAGCATCTGCGGAGCAGCCTGGGTAGTTGCCAGTATCACTCCAATTGCAAACGCCGCTCCCAGGTAGACCGGCAACGCCGCGGATCGCGGAGCGTTTCGATTCAAGCGATAAGCGATAGCGAGCGCGACCGCCAGCACCGTGCTGCCGATCCCAAAGAGAGGATACAGCACTTCTCCGTTTCCGAGGTCGGCTTGACGGCTGAAGATGGCCCATGCAATTGGTCCAACGCGCTGCCAGGCAGGCATTTCCACAACGCTCCTGCCCAAGAACGAACCGATGGGGACCACCAGGGCGACGGAGATCGCCAGGAGTTTCAATCCAAAATTGTCGGATCTCATTTGCTTACTCCTTTTCGAGACAGAGTCGTCTCACAGATCGTGCTGTGGCGTTGGGT
>Ga0182024_10014490_pt1 | contig 15236 bp, 14 predicted proteins | sample P32metaG_FD_120480 | JGI IMG/M metagenome (GOLD analysis project Ga0182024, IMG submission 120480) | Permafrost microbial communities from Stordalen Mire, Sweden - P3-2 metaG (Illumina Assembly) | ecosystem: Environmental > Terrestrial > Soil > Wetlands > Permafrost | place: Sweden: Stordalen... | reverse complement strand
TGCGAGCAAAAGGCAAGAGTCCGACTTCGGCCATCGCGCCTCCTGCCTACGTAGCAAACAACAATTTCAATCGATCCGGTATCTCGAATTTTCATTGTCGTAACGAGGATGTCAACAGAGCCACTTACGTTAAGAAAGACAACAACGCGATTTTGTGGTTCATTCTATGGATTGTGATCGCGCCGGTCGCGATGATCATTATTCAGATCGAACTCAACAAGTTTGCTACGACGGGCGGGAGCGCGGTAGTGCAGCAAGCCACGAATTAGAAGAGTTTTCTTACCGACAAGACCGCAGCAGTTCGCTCGGATACACACTTCAGGAAAAAATCTACGCCGGCAGCGGTGGGATCAGCAATTTCCCGGGGCGGTCAGGCCGCGCCGATTCCGGCTATTTCTTTTGCCCCAGTCCCGGCATTGCAATCCACGGCCTTTTGCCCCTTTTTCAACTGGCGCTCCAGCTTCTTGATCTGGATCAGGTGCTTCGGATTGTACGGCAGGGAAGGATAGTAGCTGTTCGATTCATGCGTGCAGAAACATCCGTCGGCGGCCTTCACTCGGCGCGCCTGCATGGCGGGAGAGAACCAGAGCTTGCGGAAATTCCAGTCGTAATCCCGGAGATTGCCGACCGGCGGCAGGTTTTCGCAGGAGGACACTGTGCCCTCGTCATAGATCACTCCGCCGGCCGTTCCCGCGTAGCAGGTTATCTGAGCCCGCTGCGTTTCAACAGTCTTGGCAATCAGGCCGTGCATATAGATATCGAGGGCCGCTTTGAAAATGCCGTTCTTGCCCGCGTATTGATTCCGGATCGCGCCACTGCGCGAATCTTCATCAATCATGGCGCCAAGTTTCGCGTACCGCGCGTGGTCGATTTGCAGTTCTACGGGATCCGCCGCGGGAGGCCGGATGAAATTAAAATTCACCTTGTCGGGTTTCAGTTCATGCTTCAGGAAATCGTACCATTCAAAAATCTTGTCCTGGTTCGAGTGCATGAAACACGTGCAGGATTGCACGTCAAGCCGCGGAGATTCTTTTTTCATCGCCTGAAGCATGTGGGCCGTTTCGATGACGATCTCCCACGATCCGGGTTTCTGGCGAATCTTGTCGTGCTGTTCCTTCAGCCCATCGATACCCAGCGCGACGGTAACATTCAGCTTTGGACATTCCTGCAGCATGCGCGCGACATCGGGCAGAATGCGCTTTTGAATCTGGCCGTTGGAGGTGATGTACACGGACTCGAGATTGTTATTCGCGTAGAAGGCACGCACGATTTCCGGCAAGTCTCTTCGCGTAAATGGCTCGCCGCCGGCAAGAATCAGCACGCCCAGATTTCCGCCCAGAGTTTCCGAGATCTTCTCGATCTCGCGCGTCGTCATCTGGAGTTTTTTGCGCGGGGCGTCATCGAGCTCTTCGGTGAAAAAACAGTGAGTGCACCGCATGTCGCACACCGAAGTTACCAGGATGTTCAGCAGGCCGGGCGTGAACGGCTGTCCCAGGGCCAATTTGACGTAGCGGGTCAGCACGTCTCGCATGAACCCATTATCAACGAAAGGCGGGATAGAAGGAAGCTTGCCGGTTCCACCATCGCCGTTCTGCACCGCGCAAAACGGTGATGCGTGTCATCTGAAAATGAAAGGCGAGTCGCCCCCTTTGCGAGATTCACCTGTGGTATTCTCCTGAAAATTTCGCGGAGGGAAGTGTTCGCACTCGTCATTTCCCAAGCGGGCGAAAATCTTAAGGACGATGAAGACGGCACGATGATTGATGACCCGGTTCTACTGAACGATTGGCACGTTGTCGCCGAATCTTCACGCGCGGCACCGGGAGTTGTCCTGTCGGCGCGCCTCCTCGGGCAGGACCTGGTCCTCTGGCGAAGCAATGAAGGCGTCAGCGTCTGGCAGGATCTTTGTCTCCACCGAGGTGCGAAGCTATCCGGCGGCCGCATTCAGGACGGCTGCCTGGTTTGCCCTTACCACGGTTGGAACTACGACGCTGCCGGGCGATGCGTCCGGATTCCCGCGCATCCGAAACAGCCCCCGCCCTTGCGCGCCCGCACAACCTCGTATCGCGTTATTGAACGATATGGACTGATCTGGGCATGCCTCGGCACCCCGGAGAAAGACGTGCCCGTCTTCTCCGAATGGGAAGACCCGTCCTTTCGCAAGGTCCCCGCTGGGCCCTATCTGTTCAAGGCCCAGGGCCCGCGTGTGGTCGAGAATTTTTTGGACGTGGGACATTTTCCCTTTGTACACGCGGGTTTTCTCGGCGACCCCGGCCATACGGAAGTTGGAGATTACGAAGTTGTAGCAACCGCGGACGGTCTCGAGGCGCGCGATATCGCCGTCTGGCAACCGGACCCGGATGGCACCGGGCAATCGGCGGAAGTGAAATACACGTATCGGGTTCTGCGACCCTTGACGGCTTATTTTTTGAAGTCCCATCAGGACCAGCGGTTTTCGATCTTCAGTTGCGTCACGCCGGTGGATGACCGCGAAAGCATCGCGTGGATGTTGATGGCGCTCAACTACGCCCCTGAAACTTCCGACGAACAGTTGCGCAGCTTCCAGGACGTAGTTGCCCGGCAGGACATTCCCATCGTCGAGTCGCAGCGTCCGGAATTGTTGCCGCTGGATTTGCAGGCGGAATTGCATTTGCGTTCCGACCGCACGGCGGTCGCTTACCGGCAGTGGCTCACAAAAATCGGCTTGAAGTACGGTACAGCTTGAGCGCCTCGGGCATCGCTTCCGGCCCCGCGCCGCCTCGGCCGGCGCGATGGTTTGTCCCCGGTGACCTGGACGGCTTCTTCGGACTTTTTTTCAACGGATTCCCCGATTTAATTCTCATCGCCACGTTGGCGCCGCTCTGTGGCCTTCCCATCGAACTTGTATCCACGCGTATTATGCCCGCAGTGGCCATCTCGATTTTTGGCGGGAACATGTTCTATGCATGGCAAGCACACCATCTGGCCGGGCGAACGGGCCGTGCGGACGTTACCGCGATTCCATTCGGCGTCAATACGCCGACGATTTTCGCGTACGTGTTCCTGATCATGTTGCCCGCTTACCTGCGCACGCATGACTCGCAGCTTGCCTGGCACCTGGGAGTGTTCGCATGTTTTGTAAGTGGCATCGTGCAAACCGTGGGAGCATTTTGCACGGACTGGCTGCGGCGCCACACGCCGCGCGCGGCGCTGCTGTGCCCGCTCGCGGGGATCGCGATTTCATTTCTTTGTTTGGGATTTATTCTGCAGATTTTCCAGACGCCACAACTGGCGATTCTTCCAGCAGTCATCATTCTCGCCGTTTACGGATCGAGAATCCGCTTGCCATTCCGGATGCCTGCCGGACTACTCTGCATCCTCGCTGGGCTGATGCTGATCGCGCTCTTGAAGGCCTTCCACATTTATCCGCTGCCGGCGCCCCCTCCGCTTCTGGCTTTGGGGCTGCATCTGCCGGAGCCAATCAATATTCTTGAATTCCTCAGGCACGGCGAGGGCTGGGCGTATCTCTCAGTCATTTTGCCCATGAGCACGCTGGACACGATCGTATCGCTGCAAATTCTGGAAAGCGTCAAAATTGCCGGCGATGATTACCCGACGCGGTCCTCGCTGCTGGTGAACGGCCTGGCGACGCTGGGCGCGGCGGTATTCGGCAGTCCATTTCCCACGTCGCTCTATTTCGGGCACCTCGCGAACAAAGCGTATGGCGCGCGAGTGGGATATTCGATCCTGAATGGAGTGGCGATGTTGTTGATTTGCACGACGGGATTGATTTCTCCGATCATGCATTTCGTGCCGATCGAGGTGGTGGCGATCGTCATTGTATGGTTTGGCCTGGTTATGGTGGCCCAGTCGTTTCAAGAAGTCCCGAAGTCGCATTGCATTGCCGTCGCGTTCGGTTTGCTTCCGATGCTTGCATCGTGGGGCTTGCAACTCGTCGATCTGGGCGTGCGGACGGGAGGATCAAGTCTGTTCGAGGCCGCGCCAAAATTTGGGCAGCAACTCGCCATCTATGGGCTGATTGCTCTCAGCCAGGGTGCGTTGCTGGTTTCGATGATCTGGGCAGCGGCGATCGCTTATATGCTCGACCGGCGATTCCTCCACGCAGCCGGATGGCTGCTGGCAGGAGCGTTTCTATCCTTTTGGGGACTCATTCACGCATACACATTGAATTCAGAAGGAGTCGTGAACAAGGTGGGAGTGCTAGCCGCCCCGGAATTTACTTTGAGCTATGTCGCGTGTGCATTGTTCCTGGTGGGTTGCCATTTTTACAACAGGCGTTTTCCGCCAGCCGTGCAGGGCGAGGAATCTGTTTGATGTGATTGCTTGAAAATAAAATCTAGCGGCCCGGATTCAGATCCCTCATCACGACATGAAGCACCTGACCGGTCTTTCGCGCGTCGCGCTCGGAAACCGCGGTCTTCACGCCGTCCTCACTGGTGGGATCGACGACATCCCGATATGCCCGTGCGGCGGCCGGCAGACGCGCGCAGCCGCCACGAATGATTCCCATTTTCTCCGCGACTGCAAGCCGCGCTTCGAAAGACCAATCCGCAATCTTTCCCGCGGGCATACCCGCTTCGGCCATCGCATCCAGCCCCTTGTGTTCCAGCGCGTCGGTCACAATAGACTCCAGAATTCCCGCGGAAGTCAGCAGCGCCATTTCATAATCCCCGAACTCCAGGGCGCGCCGGCCGTCAATGTAAGCCTGCTCGAGAACGGGCCGTAATTCGAGATTATGAACGAAATCGAAACGGTGAGGAGGCGGCGCCTGCGTGGACGCCGTAATGATCGCGCCATCGTCGGTTCGCGTGAGTGATGTTACAGCTTGTTCCAGGACAGTGAGCAGCCGGTCGACGATCACGTCCGGCGCCGTTCCTTCGACGGCCGCGCCGTCCGCCGACCGCATCAGGAAAGCTTCGCTGAATGACCGGGCAAGCCAGTGGGCCTTGCTGCCGCCGGATAATTGGTGGATTGCGGCTCCACATTCTTCGTGCCAGAAGCGCGTGGCCGCAATTGCCGATTTGCTGGTGGGATCAGTTGCAAGTGTTTCGCGAAGCTGGCGGCCGCGGCGGATCAGTCCGTCAAGGTGTGTAAGGGAGGTTTCAATCTGGGCTCGGAGGCTTTCATCCATCAATAGGCCCCCATTACTTGCTGGTGTCACTGTGGGGTCCGCTGGCATGTAGCTGCAGGTCGGCGATCTGATCAATGTGTTCGAACATGGCGCGTGCGGCACCCTCGGCGTCCCGGCGCCGAAGCGCCTCAACTACCGCTTCGTGCCCCTCGATGGATTTCACGGGGCGGCCATCCTGCCTCAGCGAAGAGGTGCGTGATTCCACTAGCAGGTCGTTCAGGGTTGACATCAAGCTCACAACCACGCGATTGCGTGTGGAGCGCGCCAGCGCGGCATGGAATGCCGTATCCTCCACGATAGCGGATTGACCCGATTTGAGTTTTCGTCTCTGAGCGTCGAGGATTCGTTGCAGGTCGGTAAGATCCTCTTCCGTCAAACGCGTGGCCGCCGCGCGCGCGACTGCTGGCTCAAACATCCGGCGGACGTCCATAAGTTCCTCTTGCAGGTCCTGCTGGTAGGTCATTACCGAGGCCAGTGGCTGGACCAGCCGGTCCACCGTCAGCTCATGAGGAAAAGTACCGCGCCCGTGCCGCGTCTCGAGCAGGCCGATCATTTCCAGCATGCGAAACGCATCGCGGATTGATCCGCGGCTTACGCCAAATTGTTCTGTCAGAACACGTTCTGACGGTAAGGGTTGTCCTTGAGGGAACGTGCCGTCCAGGATCAGCGTGCGAATGCGGTCGGCAACTTCCTCAGCGACGCGAGTCTTTTTAATCGGCCCGATCGAGTGAGGTTCATTGGGGCGAAGGCGCGAGCGTCTCTCAACGCCGCTGGGTGCCCAAACAGAAGTCGCTTTATCGAGTGGTTCGACCACCGACCCAGTATATCACAATATGGCTCGCGATCTCCCTTTCTCTCTCTAAATTGGGATCGGATCAGCGCTGCAAAACCTCAAAATATCCTTGACAGCTATTTGGCAGTTTGCTAGATTCGGTTGGCCAAGTGGTTCGATCACTGGTCCAGTGCTCTCCGAGGGTCTTATGAACCAAGAGATCTTGCAGTTTACGGCGACTGGCTCTCCGCGCGATCTCTCCCGCGCGATCGAGGAATTCGCCACCGGCCAGGGCAGCCTGAACGCCATCGTGGTTCCCTGGGAGAGCGATCACGTCACGCTGAGCATGGCGGTTACATCCGTCAACGGCGAGGGCTGGGCCATCGAACACACCAACATCGGAACGATCCAATTGACCGACCTGGGAAACGACCTGACGCGCGTGGCGATCGTGAGCCACGAGCCGGATCACAGCGAAAAAAAGAAGATGTCCGCGCTGTTTGAAGGCTTTGCCCGCAATATCAAAAGCAAATTGCAGGCCACCCCTCAATGACGGAAATGATCCCATCCTCTGCGGCGACAGTGCTCACATTGCGCGTAGCAGAAGCGCGTGTCGAAGACGTCGGCCTCGCCATCGCACGAATTACGCCTAGCGACCTGGCTCGAATGCAAGCAAGACCGGGCGACGTCCTGAGAATTACCGGAGGTACTGTCGGTGTCGCCCGCGCCGAAGCTTCCGATGAAAGTCATGTGGGCAGCGTTCAAATTGACGGCACCTGCCGCAGCAATTGCAGTGTAGGCCTACAGGAGCAGGTCACGGTAGCTCCCGTCGAACACGAGCAAGCCGTGGCCGTCCGCTTCTCTCCCATGTGGGTTGGAGCCGCCCCCGCGACAATCGCCCGGGAGCGTATGCTTGAGGATTTGGTTGGGGTCCCGGTCCTGGCGGGCTGCATCGTGCGTGTACCGACTTTTGCCAAGGCCGTGAATTTCCAGGTGGTGCGCACGATCCCGTCGGGCCCCGTGGTCATCGGGAAGCGCACGGATATCCGCATTGTGGAGGGCGAGCAGACCGCGGCCCGCGCCCCTGCAGTCTCCTACGAAGATATTGGCGGCCTCGAACGCGAAGTGGCCCGCGTGCGTGAAATCGTCGAATTGCCTCTGAAGTATCCCCACATTTTTGAGCGGTTGGGAATTCTTGCGCCGAAGGGTGTGCTGCTCTACGGTCCTCCGGGCACGGGCAAGACCTTGCTGGCGCGCGCCGTTGCCGCCGAAAGCCGCGTGCACTTTATTCATCTGAACGGCCCCGAAGTTATGCGCAAGTTCTACGGCGAGAGCGAAGCCAAGCTCCGCGAAGTCTTCGAGGAAGCGGCGCGCCGTGCGCCTGCAATCCTTTTCATCGACGAGATTGACGCCGTCGCCCCCAAGCGCGCGGAAGTTACCGGCGAGGTCGAGAAGCGCGTTGTCGCGCAGCTTCTTGGCCTCATGGACGGCTTCGTCGCGCGCGGCCAGGTGATTGTCATTGGCGCGACAAACATCCCCGAAGTCCTCGATCCCGCGCTGCGGCGTCCCGGCCGCTTCGATCGCGAAATTGAAATCGGCGTTCCAAACACTCAGGCGCGGCTGCAAATCCTCAGGATCCATACGCGCGCGATGCCCCTTGCCGCTGATGTGGACCTTCAGGAAGTCGCCGAGCACACGCACGGCTTCGTCGGTGCCGACCTCGAAGCGCTTGGCCAGGAAGTCGGCATGATCGCTCTGCGCGGATTCTTGTCGTCCCTCCCGATTGACGCTGACGGCGCCGTCGCCGAGCTGGGCGGCCTCGAGGTTACGCGCGAAAATTTTCTTGCTGGCCTGAAGGAAGTCGAGCCCAGCGCAACACGGGAATTTTTCATCGAGAAAAGCACCACGAAATTCGCGCACCTGGGCGGTTTGGGCGACGTCAAGCGGCTGCTCGATGCGGTCATCGAGCACACCCACGTGCATGACGAAATCTACGAACAGGTTGGACTGACGCCCCCGCGCGGGATTCTGCTCGTTGGACCCTCCGGCACCGGAAAGACAGCCATGGCGCGCGCGCTGGCGGGTGAAAAGCAACTCCCGCTGATCGCCATTGATGGCCCGCAACTCTATTCAAAATGGTTGGGCGAATCCGAGCGGGCGCTGCGCGAAGTCTTCAAGAAGGCGCGGAGAACAGCCCCCTGCGTTCTGTTCTTCGATACGATTGATGCGATTGCGCCGAAATTCGGCACCGACCAGTTCGGGACCGACGTTTACCAGCGAATTCTCAGCCAGCTCCTGCGTGAAATTGACAATTTGCGGGACGTCAAGGGAGTGATTCTGGTGGCGGCGACAAACCGTCCCGAGCGGGTCGAGCCGGCGCTGTTGCGGAGCGGGCGGTTCGATTATATACTCCAGTTCGACAAACCCGATTCTGCAGACCGCGCGGCGATCATGAAACTCTGTTGCCGTCGAGTTCCACTGGCCCTCGATGTGGACTTCGCGGACTTTGCTCTGCGCATGGAAGGGCTGACGGGCGCGGATATCGAGAGCCTGTGCAAGAAAGCAACGCTGCTGGCGATTGCTGAATTTCAGAATGGCGCCCGCGTCGCGCCATTCACCGTGCTTCGGAACGATTTTCTTGAAGTTCTGGATTCCGATCGTGGCAGTCCCAAGCAATTGAAAAAAAATAGTGCGTCAAGCAATAGCGTCCGGGAGTTGTACCCCGACGCATCTACTAGATGACGAGGGTGGATCATGTATACGGAACTCACAGTATGGACGCGCGGCATCATCATGGACAAAGAGGGCCGCGACATCGTTAATTCCGTTGCCGCTTCCGCACGGCTGGAGGGGAAGCACTCCCAGGCAATGGAAAATTATGTCGACAACCCCGACCGGACGAACTGCCCGACGCGCAAATATTGCCGCGTCAGCGATGACGTGATTGAGAACGCGCTCACCTACGAAAATGAGCACCCGAACATCGTCGTGCTGGTCGAAGGCACGATGGTCAAGGGCTGGGATTACATGCGCGGGATGCCGCCCGGCGGAACTCTGATCATCAACACGCACTACACTCCAGATTACATGATTCGCTTCGTGCCGGGCGCCGAGCGGCTTGCGCAACTCGTCTGCGTGGACGCAGCGAAGCTGGCCGACCACAAGTGGCTCTACTACCGGCTGGGTGAACTGGGACTCGACCGCCTGTCGACTGAAGGCGCGGCCGAGCGCAATAAGTCAATCGGCCCCGATATTGCCGCTCCGCTGATCGCGGCGGTCGTGAAGACGACCAACATTGTAAAGCTGGCCACGATTGCGCCGATGATTTCGAACAAGAAGGCGTTTGAACTGGCAATGGATGAGCTTCACATCATGCCGCTGAATCCGGTGGCTGCGTAGTAACACACGGGCTGCCCGCCCTGCCCGTCCGGCAGGCGGGCTGCCGGCAGGCAGGTACTTTGAGCCCGCCAGAATATCGAGTCGGGATCTGCTAGGACCCCGGAAGATTTTAGGAGAAGACAATAATGTCGACTAAAGGAACACGCATCCCCGACTGGCTGACAGTACCATTTGCCGGTATCACACCTGCTCCATCGCAGGAGAAGGGGCAGGACCTGTTCCCCACCGGCAACTGGCGTTCGATCCGGCCGGTCTACAGGGACAAGCTTCCTCCCTGCAACAACGCCTGCGGAACCAATGAAAAGATTCAGGGCTACCTTGACCTCGTAAAGCGCGGCAAGTATCTGGACGCTTATGCGCTCATCAAGGAAGACATGCCCTTCCCGTCGGTCACCGGTCGCGTGTGTTACCACCCATGCGAGCAGGCCTGTAACCGCGGGCAGTACGACGAAGCCATCTCGATTCGCGCCGTTGAGCGATTTCTTGGCGACCTGGGCCAGGCTCTCGCGCGTGACGTCGTCAAGCCCGGGGCGCCGAACGGCAAGAAAGTCGCCGTTGTTGGTTCAGGCCCGGCGGGACATAGCGCGGCCTATCAGCTCGCGCGCCTCGGCTACGCGGTAACGATCCTCGAGAAGTCGCCGAAAGCGGGCGGCCTCAATCGCGGCGGAATTCCGGACTGGGTTCTCCCGCAGGACGTTCTCGATCGCGAGATCGAGCGGCTCGTCGAGCTAGGCATCACGATCAAGACGAACTGCGAAGTCGGCAAGGACGTTTCCTGGGACGATTTGAAGAAGAACTACGACGCCGTTGTGCTGGCCGTTGGCCTGATCAATTCCAACAGTGCCCGCGCCGAAGGCGAGGACAAGCCAGGCGTGCTCTTCGGTCTTCCGTTCCTTCGCGACATCGGCATGGGCGTATCGAAGGTCAAGGTTGGCGCTCGGGTCGTCGTCATCGGCGGCGGAAACACCGCGATTGATTGCGCCCGCGAAGCACTGCGGCAAGGCGCTATTGAAGTGACCATGATCACGGTGGAGGGTAGCCCCAAGGAAATGCCCGCCGTGCCGGAAGATCTGCACGATATGGTCGAAGAAGGCGTGGAACTTATGCACGGCCGCGCCATGACCGCCATCCTCGGTGACGGGAAAGTCGAGGCTTTGCAACTACTTCCGGCGCGCTTCGCCGGAGCGATCAACGCCTCGCCGATCAACATCGATCGCGATGCAAAACCGGAGAAGTTCGCCTGCGACAATGTCATCATCGCCGTGGGACAGCATGCATCACTCAACTGGTTGCCTGCCGAGTTCAAGAACGAGCGCGGCACGATCAAGATCGACAAGTTCGGGCGTCTCGGCGACACGAACTTCTTTGCCGCCGGGGACATCGTGCAATTGGGCTCGGGCCAGCCTTTGATGGTCGTCAATGCCGTCGGTGACGGTAAGCGTGTTGCCTTCAATCTGGACAAAGTGTTGAACGGCAAGCCGCTCGAACCGCGCACGATTCCCATCGATGTCATCGTTGATCTGAATCGCATGAACATGACGTATTTCCCGCACTTCCCCCGCGTCCAGCAGAAGCTGCTGCCCCCAACCACACGGCGCAGGACGCAGGACGAAGTCATTCTGTCGTACACGGAAGAGATGGCGGTGGAAGAGGCCAGCCGGTGCTTCAGCTGCGGCACCTGCAACGCCTGCGACAACTGCTACCTGGTCTGCCCCGAGCCGTGCATCGCGCGCTCGACGCGTTCGAACGGCCTCTACAAGATTTTGGTCGACTACTGTAAGGGCTGCCGCGTCTGCATCGAGGAATGTCCGACAGGATGCCTCGAAGGCGTGCCGGAACTGGACTTCGATACGGGAGTCGTCCGCATGGACACCGCGTTTGCCATCTCGCAAGGGTTGCACGGACGGCAGGCGGAAGAACTGGCGCATTTGTCGGATCGTCCGGCGAAAACCATTTAGCACAGGCGTTTCGGTAAAGATATAAGCGGGCGCCGCGCGGGAAAAATTCGCGGCGCCTGGGTACCCATAAATCGTAGTGTTCGCCTTCAGGCGGACCGCGCGGAGTGAATCATGGCAACGACGACGGTAAATGCAAGTAAAAAGAAGACGGTTCGAATGAACGGCTGCGTTGCTTCGGCGCAGGCCGCCAAGTACGCCGATGTGGACGTGATCACAGCGTACCCGATCCGGCCCTACACCGCGACGATGATGGCGCTCGCCCAAATGGTGGCTAACGGCGAACTGGACGCCGAATACATCGTGGCCGACAGCGAGCACTCCCAGTTGAGCATCGCGCACGGCGCTTCTTCGAGCGGCGCGCGCGTTTTCACGGGCAGCTCCGGCGTGGGCGTGCAGTTTGCCTATGAACTCTACTCGCCGATTTCGGGCAGCCGCATGCCGGTGCAGATGATGATTGCCGACCGCACGCTCGATCCTCCGGGTGACTTCGGATCCGAGCACACCGACGCGCTATCGACGCGCGACATGGGCTGGCTGATGGGCTGGTCCTGCGACGCCCAGGAAGCGTTTGACAATCACCTGATGGCCTATCGAATCGGTGAAGACCACCGCGTGCTGCTGCCCCAAATGGTTTGCCAGGATGGTTTCTTCGTTTCGCACATCGCGAGCGACGTTGATTTGCCCGACATGGGCCAGGTGAAGGAATTCCTGCCGCCCTACAAGCATCCCTACCCGCTCGATCCTCGCCATCCGGTGTCGCACGGTCCACAGATCATGCCGGAGCAGGGTCCTCCGCTTCAGCTCGAACGCGCTCGCGCCATGGAAGGTTCGATGGCAGTGATCGAAGAAATCCACGACGAGTTCGCAAAAATCTTCGGGCGACGGTATGACCCGTGGATCGAGGAATACAAGACGGAAGACGCGGACGTGGTCTTCTTCCTGCAAGGCGCGCACGGCGTGACGGCGCGTTACGCGATCAATCACATGCGTGAGCGCGGCGCGAAAGTCGGCCTCGTTCGCCTTCGCACGATTCGGCCCTATCCGACCGATCGCGTGAAAGATGTCCTCAGCAAGTTCAAAGTCGTCGGCGTCGTCGAAACAAACATGGGCCTGGGCAGCGTGAGCAGCGGCGGTTCGCTGTACGCCGAGGCCGTTGCCGCTCTCTACGAAAGCGACAAGCGTCCGCTCGTCTTTTCCTTCATGGCGGGAATGGGCGGCGAGGCAATCGTGCTTAAGGAGTTTTACTGGATGACCCAGAAGATGCTCGAAGCGCAGAAGCGCGGAAAGATCGAAAAGCGCACGCACTGGGTCGGTTTCGAGGACTAAGCAATTTTTTCGGCGGACCGATTGGTCCGTACTATAATCGTGACGCGGGTCCCACGGGGCCTGCCTTCGGGAGGAACGGACATGGCAACATTTGAAGTTCAGCGACAGCTTCTGCCGCTTTTTGACAGCCCCAATCAGGGGGCGCGCTTCTACAACCCTGAGTTGCCGTCGAGCGAGCCGTTTGTCCCCGGCCACCGCACCTGCGCCGGATGCGGGCCGTCCATCCAGTACCGGATGACGAGCAAGGCTTCCGGTGACAATACGATTCTGGTCGGGCCGACGGGCTGCATGTACGTCGCGAACAGCTCGTACCTCTGCACGCCCTACAATGTGCCCTGGGCGCACACGCAGATCGGCAGCGCAGGCAGCTTCACCGCGGGCGTGGCTGCCGCCTATGAAGCCATGATCCGCAAGGGAAAATGGCAGGGCAAGTTTCCGAACATCATTTGCGAGGCGGGCGACGGCAGCGCGTCCGACATCGGGCTGGCCTCAATTTCCGGTGCGCTCTACCGGGATCACGATTGCCTGATCATCTGCTACGACAACGAGCAGTACGCGAACACCGGCATCCAGGCGTCTTCGCGCACGCCCTACGGCGGCATGACGACCTTCTCTCCTCCAGGTCCCATGGTCCCCGAAGGCAAGAAGCTATTTCCGAAGGATCTTGCCCGCATGATGGCTGCTGGACATCCCCATTGCTACGTGGCGACCGCTAGCGTAGGTTACCCAATCGACTTAATGAATAAAGTACGCAAGGGCCTCAACCACGAGGGCGCCGCGTACATCATGATCTACACGCCCTGCCAGAAGGGCTTCGTGTACGAAACTCCGCGCTCGATTGATTTGGGCAGGCTTGTCGTCGAATGCGGCCTTTATCCGATCTGGGAATGGAATCCCGAGGCGCGCGAATACGATTACAGCTTCCGTCCCCGCAATATGCGCCCGGTTTCCGAGTACCTGAAACTGCAGGGACGCTTCGGCCATCTCCATGCCGAGCACATTGCCACGCTGCAAAAGTTTGCCAACCAGCAATGGAAGATGATGGGCATCGAACTTCCCGAGGCCCTGATTCATGCGACGGATTCTAAGAACCTGGAAAATATGGCGTCCGCGGAAGCGGCGCAGACTGTGGCGCGAACCATATGAACACCAAAGTAACCACTCCTGAGGCTTCCGCTCCCGAGGGGCAGGAAAGCTACGTCGTCAGCGAAGGAAAAAAGCGCGGATCAACGCGCGAAGTCCGGGACGAGGCTGCGTACAACCGCTTCTACACCGTCCTTCGCGTGCATGCCGGTGACGCCATTCTTACCAACAACTGGCACACCGATGAAGTGTTGAGCCACGCGCGCAACAATTTCGAGGGAGTCACATTCGCGATGCGCACGCTCGAAGCCTGGGGCGCGATGTTCGAGAACGACCACCGTGCCTATTACACGGCCGGCGGGCGGATTTGGGTCATGGACCTGGAGCCCTCCGCGACGAAGAAGCCGCGTATTCCCGGCTCCGGAACCGGCAAGAAGTAGCGCACGATTTGCCGCGCATCCTGCTTATTGACGACACGCCGGAAATCGCCCAGTTGCTGACATTTGCGCTGCGCGATCACGGCTTCGATGTTTTCTCCACGGGTTTTACCACGACCGTGAATGAATTGATCGAAGAGCAGCACGCCGACGGGCTCGTGCTCGATTGCTCCGTTTACAACATGAGCCAGTCGATTTTCGACAGCGTGCGAGCAAACCCCGACTACGCCGAATTTCCCATCGTAATCATCAGCGACACGCCGGAGATCGCTGACGGGAGCCTCCGTAAGCGGAACGCACAAAGAGTTTTTCTGGTCCCAAAACCCTTCACCGGGTCGCAGGTCGCCCGGGCGCTCACAGAGCTGCTTCAATAAATATGCCTCTATGGAGCATGGACGAGTGGGAGTATCTTGAGCGCGAGGTCGTCACCGACCCCAAAGGCAAGCGGTGGACTATCGCCCTGATGGACGTGCTCGGGCAGAAGGGCGATCCCGACATGCCCAACAAGATGCAGGAGCTTCAGTATTCCTCCGGCCGCTTTTTCACCCTGATCTACTCGGCAACAGGAGTAGTCGTGTTTGAAAAGGGCTATCCGTTGCTGTCGGAGGCTGCCGCCGCGTACGAAGAATTGGTCGTTGCGGTCATTGATGGCAGTCGCGATCCCTCGCAACCGGTGTTCAGGCAGGATTTGGAAGATTGAAGATGTTTGTAGCGTCGGCCTTCAGGCCGACTAGCAGGGTCCAAGATTATGCTCGCCTGAAGGCGAGCGCTACAGGTCGCACTACTTCTCGACTCTGGCCAGCAATTCCACAAACTTCTGCTGCCGCTGCGACTGATCTTTTCCGTCGAGCGACTCGGCGTTCTGCGTCATGTTCATCGAGCAGAATTTCGGGCCGCACATCGAACAGAACTTCGCGTCCTTGTAGAAATCATCCGGCAGCGTTTCGTCATGCATCGCGCGCGCCGTTTCCGGATCGAGCGACAAATCGAACTGCTTGTTCCAGTCGAACAGGAATCGCGCGTACGAGAGAGCGTCGTCGCGATCTCTCGCTCCCGGACGGTGCCGCGCCACGTCGGCGGCGTGCGCCGCGATCTTGTACGCGATCACGCCCTGCTTCACGTCTTCCGCG
>Ga0182024_10014489_pt1 | contig 15236 bp, 11 predicted proteins | sample P32metaG_FD_120480 | JGI IMG/M metagenome (GOLD analysis project Ga0182024, IMG submission 120480) | Permafrost microbial communities from Stordalen Mire, Sweden - P3-2 metaG (Illumina Assembly) | ecosystem: Environmental > Terrestrial > Soil > Wetlands > Permafrost | place: Sweden: Stordalen... | reverse complement strand
CCCATTCGCGCACGCCGTCGGCGGAGGGTAATTCCGCCGCCGCGGCGCGATCGATCAGAAGCGGCTCGACATCATTACTCGATTGCCTTCGCATGGATATATTGTACGAGGCCTTTTGTGCCGGCAGACACAGACGAAAAGACAGCTTTGTCGGAAGCACCCGCGAACGGGGTGACTGTGACTGCAACGACGATGTGATAATACTTATTAGGGAAAATAAGCAGAGGCCTCGATGCTTAGCCCATAAGCCGTTATACGAGGCAGTGGGATAACCCCAATTATAGCGATGTGATAGTAGATCTTACGAGAAGAGCGTGCGGTCATAGATCTTGCGCGCAACGGTGAAGTATCCGTCCCACCATGCCTTCTGCCCTGGTTTCCTTGGAGGCAACGCCAGCTCTAGTTTCTTTCGCTTCTTCTTGGCGTCCAGCTGAGCGACCCGAAAATGATAGTGGTCCAACATGCTCAGTGCCTCGACAAGGTAAGAAACCGCGATTCGCCGATCACGAAGGATCAAGAGGTTCTCGCCGTTCTTGAGGTCAGCAGGTGTCGAGAAGTTGTAAGAACCGAGATATACGCGCGCTGAGGATTTATCGAAATCGATCACCAGGAACTTGTGGTGCATTCGCGTGCCGCTGCCTCCGGTGGGCTCCGACTTGAACGGCTCCGGAAGATTCCCGGACAACGCCGCCGGATAAAGGGGTGCGAGGTTGCCATCGGGTTTCTGCAGGACGATCCCCCCGACCTTCTTGTCGGAGATGCCATAGACGAAAAGACTCTTGCTTTTCGTGACCTTAGCGATTGCATTCTTGACGACCCCAGGGCTTTCGTACAGGAACGCCAGAGAATACAGGAGGCAGGAGGTCGTCTGTTTTGCGACATCATCAGCGATGGATTTTAGACGAGCGTTTGACGCCGAATGCGGAGAGAACGAAACCTTCGCGTCGATGCCACTCAATCCAAGGCTGCTCCAGGCAACCGATCCGGTTTTCGCAAAACCCTTGACGTTGCTGTTATTCCAGTAGTTATCAAAGGCCGCAAGGAACTGTTTCACGGGGTTCGGGCCCTGCATCACTACATTTCATCGTTCGTGCCGGGCAAATTCGACTGGAACGTTCTTTTCTCCCGGCGTGAACCGAGTGGGCACAAGTAATTGTCATGACGAAGGATTCGCAACAACAATCCGACTTTGCCGCCCTCTCCGACGCTGACGCTTTTTACAAGGTCGGAACGCTAATCGATGCGTCTTTCGATGCGCGGTCAGCGTCGGGAACCGACCAGGCATTTCTTCTCCTCGATGAGCTCGGGAATCGCCACCTGTCAGCAGATCATGCCGCTCTGGTTCACTATTTCCGGGCGAATGCCTGGGCGAACCGAGAGCATATGCAGACAAATCCGGATTCGTGGTCCTGGGAGCAACCGGAGTGTCAGGCGCAAATTCTCGAACTGCGGCGGGCTTTAAGGCACGAAGGATTTTCGCAGCTGCCGGTCGTCAGGAAATGCCAGATTTTCACCAACCTCGCAAATCAGTTGAATAAAATCGGCCGTTTCATCGAGGCTGTCGAAACCTTCGACCGTGCATTGGATCTTGATGCCAAATTCGGCATGGCTCGCGGAAATCGGGGCATAGCCCTCAGCCATTACGCCCGCGCGCTCTACGACGGCGGACACGCCGGTTTCATGCTGGTGGCCGCGCATGATGCCCTCACATCGGCGGTCCAGGATGACGCTTTTTATGAGGGGTTGGGATACAGCCCTGCCCTGGAGTTCTTTCGGAAAGAAGCCGCGAATATCGAGTCACACGTGAAGATCAAAACCATCCGAAGGAGCCTCGCCGGCAAGAAATATGCTCTTGGCGATGGAGAGCAAGAACGCCGCTATCGGTCATGGTGTCTGTCACAACGGCTATTCATCAATCCACTGAATGACCTGGGTGCTTTGTCCATTGCGGCGCAGGACGTTCTAACGCTTCCTTCTCTTACAGTCGGCACCGCCAGCCGGGGCGCCATGCCCGAGGTGATCGGGTTTTTCAATCAAATCAAACAGGAATTCGTTTCGGCGCGCTATCTGTACTATGAAGGGCTGCACGCAAAGGGCATCCACTTCTCCGATCGAGATGTTCGCCTGTACAACACGCTTGACTATCCGGCCTATTCTTTCGCTGCCGAGAAAATGCGTGCCTCCTTTCGCATGGCCTATTCGCTTTTCGACAAGATTAGCTTCTTTCTTAACCACCATCTTCAGCTCGGGCACAAGCCGAAAACAGTATCGTTCAGAAGCGTCTGGTATGAGCCGAAGGGCTCGCCTCCTCTTCCATTACTCAGCAAGTTTGTCTCTTATCGTAACTGGCCGTTGCGCGGACTTTTCTGGTTGTCCAAGGATCTGTTTGAAGAGGATTTCAAGGCTGTTACGGAACCGGATGCGGAATCGCTGAACGAAATGCGCAACCATCTGGAGCACAAGTATCTCCAGCTGCATCAAGAAATGGTCGCACCCGGCTCATCGTCCCTTGGTTACTCGATCTATAAAGGGGACTTTGCGGCGAGGACGCTGCGTTTGCTGAAGCGCGCGCGCGCAGCCGTGATTTATTTGTCTCTCGCGGTGTGGAGCGAAGAGCGCAAGCGTGATCTGAATAGCGGCCGCAAGACGACTATGACCATGCCCCTCGATGTCTGGGAGGATGAGTGGAAACGATAGCCTATGGAAGGTCGTCAGCGGACGTAATCACGCGATAGTCTACTGCGAGTGCGCCGACGAAATGCTTTTCGCCGCAGTGATTCTTTTGCGTCTCCGTCCCTCGCAGCGCGCTTGCGACCGTTGTGCTCTTTGTCTCACGAACCAGATAAAGCAGAGGCCCGCTGTCTCCAAAGGCGTCAACCTCCTCCATTACCAGCCCCCAGTCGGGATTGTACTGGCCTACCGGCGTTGGCACCTTAAACCATGCCGGCAGTTTGACGAACAGGCGCACGTCGGTTCTCCTTTTCAGCTTTTCGACAAAGCGCTTCTCGGTATCTGATTGAACCACGATGTGATCGTAGATCGAATTGTCGACAGGAATCAGCCGGTCGGAGACGGTTTCTTCCTCTTCAACCCATTGGCTCATGTCGTACCATGTCCCGTCCTTAAAATACTGGATGCCCTCCACCAACTGCTCGATCGCCTTTTCGCGGACGATCCTGGCCGCCTGCAACGCAAATTCCTGTGGATTGTCCAGCGCTGCTTTACGATTTTTTGTGCGAAGCACGATTGCGGACAGGGTTTTCCGCGTCAGCTTGATCGGCGGCGTTATGTGCGCGATCAAATCCTCGATCATTGCGACGATATTGGGTGTGCCCTGCCGGCCTGGCAAAGCGGCAAGAACGCCGTGGCCGAAAAATTGGTAGTCCAGCAAGTCTTTGTTCTTATCGACTGTTACCTCAGCTTTTGAGGCGACAATTCGAGGAGGATCAATCTTCACGCGGTCCAGCCAGTCCACAACATCAGTGATCAGTTTGTCTGTGTTTACGGTCACCTGGTAGCGCGTTTTGGGCTTGATCTTCTCCCATAAATTCGCAAACTCCGCAGGTAATTCCTCTAGCGGCTTGCGCTTCGCGACGTGTTTCTCTCTTGCGTTTACCGGTCTGGGGGCGGCGCCCGCCTCGCCAAATGCCTCGACCATTTCCGCCTGCAGCGCGGACACGAACTGTTCGTAGCTTTCATTCGCGATCACGGTAAGAATATTCACCCTGTCTTCAGAACTTCGCTGTCCCTCCTGGTTCACAACCAGTCGCATTCCCCGTCCGACCTCTTGGCGCTTTTTCACGTCCGATACGGTCTGGTTAAGGGTGCAAATCTGGCAAACATTCGGATTATCCCAGCCCTCCCGCAATGCGCTATGCGAGAAAATGAAAGCCACAGGCTCATCGAACGACAGCAGCCGCTCCTTGTCTCTCATGATCAGGTTGTAGGCGGCACGGTCTTCTGAGCTTTGCCCACTCGTTGAATCGATTGCGTCTTCTGCTCCTCCGTGCCGTTTCTTCTTTGCGAAATAACTCTCCCTGACCTCGCCGGCCTTCTTGTCTACAAAATCCGGATACTTGACCTTGAGCGTCTCGAACGCCTCGTCAAACAACTGCCGGATGATGCCGGGATAAAGGCCAGCGGCGCCGATGGCCGTCTCGTCAACCGGCGGTGAGCCGACGAAATTATCCACCCGGTCAATGAAAAACAGAGACAACACCTTGATCCCGCTTGCCCTCAAACGGCTCTGTTTGCGGAAGTGCTCTTCCACCGTATAACGAATTTGTTCCCGAAACAGTGCGGCCTGATCCGCCCCCTGGCTCTGACCGACCGCGATTTCGACGCCGTTCTTGAATTTCACGACTTGCTCGGCAGCATCGATCTCGTCGATCACGAACGTGGCATATTCCGGACGGTCCGCCTTGTCAGCCAGGCAAGTGCCGGGCTTGAACAGAAAAGCCTTTTCCTTGATCGCCGCACCCGCCATTCTCTTATGCAAGGCGATTTTGGCCTGCACTGATTTCGCGGCCGTGCGTATCTCCTCGACGCGGACGAAGACCTGATTGAAGTCGTCCTCTTTAACGACGGACGCAACCTGGATTCTCTTCACCAGCGATTGCCGGTAGGCCTCGAAGGGCGTGAGGCGGTAAACCAGGTTGTAGGGATTGCGGTGAGTTGCGGAATAGCGAAGGGCGAAAAGCGGGTCCAGCGATGCGAGCGCCCGGATTCGGCCCTCGCTTTCCATGTTCTGCGGCTCGTCGAGGATTAGTACCGGTCTGGCCGACTGGACGAGAAAAAGCGGAGTCGCGCCCTGCAGCCTGTCTGTACTCTGGCGAATGACGTTATCTTCCTTGTTGAACGAATCGATGGTCATCACCAGCAATTCGACAGAGTCGCTCTGGGCGAACTGGCGGATCTTCGCGATGCTTTTGGAGTCGTAAACCGTGTAGCGATACGGCACATTGTCATAGAGCGCGCGCAGGTGGTCTTGCGTGATTTTCAGGGTTTTGATGACCCCTTCCCTTACGGCTACAGAAGGTACGACCACAATAAACTTACGCAGACCGTAGCGACGGTTGAGCTCAAGCGCCGTTCTTAAATACACGTACGTTTTTCCGGTTCCTGTTTCCATCTCCACAGAGAAATTGGCGAAACGGACATGCTGATCGCCGCCAGCGGTACGAATCGTCTCCTCGATCCATTGCAGGGCCGGATCGAGCGGGATTCCGTTGCGCTGCTGAACCTGCTGCAGATTCTGAACGAGTTCCTCTTCGCTCAGATCGAGGCGGTTGTTGATCGATCCGAACATCGGGCCAAGATCGACAACAGCAAAATCCACTAATCTCCGGGGTTGGCCCAGCAAGAGTTCGGCGACGGACTCAATCGCCCGCAACTGATACGCTTGATTACCATCAAATTGCAGTCGCACTTAACGGCCTTTCAAATAGTCTTCAGCCGGCACTGGAGTGCAAGATTGGCGGCGGCGGAGTCGTCCAGCGCCACATCGCGACAGACCAACAGGGTCTGCGCTGTCAGCTCACGGTGCTTGCTGAAATCCGCTCGAATCTGATCATCGAGGCAGATGATGAACGTCTGATCGGTATCCGGGTCCACGACATCGTAGATTTTGTTTCCGTTCGCGAGCTCGCGGGCGGTAAACCGGGTGTTAAGACCAAAACCTTCTCTCAGTCCAACTTCCCAGATCACATTCTCCGGCTTCCAGCCCTCGACAAGCGGATCGTTGAATAATGCCAGCTTCTGTGCGAACGCATCCTGATCCTGATTCTCATCGGGAGTCCAAGGTCGTATGTTAGGCCCCGCCAGTTTGAAGACCTTGAAACCCAGATCCTCCTTGAATTCCTGGCCGTTTAAAGGCAGCGACTGGACGGGATCGTTCATCATCTTTGTAATCACACGACGAATCCGTTCTTTCCCGATTTCAGCAATTGTCCGGAATTGCTTATTATTTGTCGGTTCGGGTAGCTGAACGCAGATGAATCGCCGGTTCCCGCGGTCTGCGCGATTTAATTCCAGCACGGCCTGAGCGGTCGTGCACGATCCGGCAAAAAAATCGAGCACAATGTCATCGCCGTCAGAAGAGGTTCCTTGCTCGCACAGCTTTTTGGGAAGCTCGACAGGTTTAGGAAATGAGATCAGCTTTTCGCCGAACAACTCTTCAATCGTGTGTGTGCCGTCGGTGGTATAGCCGAAGTCCTGAATGGAAGAAAAGCCGGTAAATTGACTCCGAATCTCGTTTAAGAACCTCTTAAGCCGCGGCCGCCCGTCCTCTTTCGCCGGCCAGAGGATACGCCCTTCCGCGATTAACCTGGCCATTGATCTTGGGTCGTAGGCCCATCCGCGTGATGTTGATGGAGGGTAGGATGCCCCTGTTGACGGATTCACGAGGTCGTAGTGAAGATTGGGCCTCTGTTCGCGATTCGCAAGGCCGGTGAGGTTATCGCTCATCCAAGGGCCGCGCGGATCGTCGTCTGGATTGCTGTATTTCGTCAAATCCTTCGCAGTCCCCGTGAGAACGCCAGCGCCCTGCGCATACGCGAGAACATACTCATGATCGGTCGAGACGTTATTCAAATTGCGATTATCCGACACCTGCCTCCTCTGCCAGACAAAGCAGGCCAGGAAGCTCTCCTCGCCGAATAGTTCATTCATCACCAGACGCAGATGGTGTACTTCGTGATCGTCAATGCTCACGAATATGACACCGTCGTCCCTGAGAAGCTGCCTCGCAAGGAACAATCTGGGGTACATCATCGATAGCCAGGTCGAATGATACCGGCCACTGGTCTCCGGATTACTCGTTAGCAGGTTGCCTTCAGCGTCGACCTGAGCGGTTAGCTGAAGATAGGTCTTGAGCGGATCGGCATAGTTATCCGGATAAACAAAATCCTGGCCGGTGTTGTAAGGAGGATCGATGTAAATTAGTTTCACTCGCCCAAAGTAGGGCTTGAATAAAATCTTCAAAACTTCGAGATTATCGCCTTCAATAAAGACGTTGGTGGTCCCATCAAAGGTCACGGACTCCTCAGAACAAGGCACTAAAGTTGCGCGGCTCGGTGTTTGCAGGAGACTGATCGCATCGAGCTTGCCGGCCCAACTGAAATTAAAGCGGCCAGGTCCGGACTCCCCGAACGCGCCAAGCGCCATCCGCAGCTTGTCGAAATCAATTTTGCCTTCGACGAAGACTTCGGGGAACGCGATCCGCAGGATTCCGATCTGACCTTCGACCAGGTCCCCGGAGGTCGGAGTAACATGGTCTCTCTGCAAACCCGGTCCATCGTTCGTCGGCTCCACTTGGGGCAGAGATGTCCCGGTACTTTTCGGTGCGCGCGAGCTTTCCGACTGTGCACTCATGAAAGGCGAATTATCGCACAGTGCTACACATCCTCACCGTTCTCGCCGGCCGTTTGCGAAGGGAGACAGGATTCGTGTGCCCGTGGATGACTATGTCACTGCCGGGGGACTGTGGACATATCGGCTCCTATAGCTGCAATACTTCGCGTAAACGCTCGATAAGGGCGTCCCTTTTCTTCTTATCGATTTTCGCGAGATTCTCCAGCCGCCACCGCACGGCCGGCAAAGCTTCCGCCCCTGGCACGCCGAGCAGGGGCCATTCCGGTTCGCCCTTTTTTAGAGACAGAAGAAACCTGCGGTGATCAATCGGCATTTTGCCGACTATCTCAGCGATTAAATGCTCGCGCGCTTGAATCAGGTCGTACAGCGTCACGGGTGAATCAGTCATGCCGTCGAAGCCGCGTGCGAACTCCTGCGCGATGTCCAGGCGCGTGGGCGCAAGGATTTCCGCGAAAGGCCGGTTGGTGCTTACCAGATAGACGATGAAGGCCCGCCGCGTTTCGTCGCCGATCCCTTCATTCGCCAGCAGATCGCGAACGTCAAAAAGATCGCGCGGGTGCTGCCGATCGAGTGCGGCCACGATCTTGCCGCCATAGAGGTCCGCAAAAGACACGACCTGGATTTCCGCGAAGCCGAATTCCTCCTCGACCCGCGGCGAAACCCCGCGAACCGCCGGTTCGTAGACGCAGCCCCGTAAGACAGGCGTGACTTCGATCTGGACCTGCACCCCATCCGCCCTGACGATCAGTCGGGTGATGCGAGTTTCGCCACGGGGCGCCACCGCGTCCACGTGTGCGCCGCGGATGCCTTGGGCGATCGCAGCCGCGATCCGGCGCATTGCGGCATCAATCGCTGTCAGCGAAGCGTCGCGATCCGCGACCGGGAGATATGTCAGATCGAGGTCCACCGAAATGCGCGGCAAGTCGCGGATGAAGAGATTGATCGCCGTGCCGCCCTTGAGCGCGAAGCATTTCTCCGGTGCCACGAAGGGCACAATGCTGACCAGCAACGCGGCTTGTCGACGGTAAGCCTCACCCACCGGCATCGAGATTCTCCGGGACGGTGATGGCGTACTTGGGGTCCAGCTTCCCGCCGCGCTGCAGCATGCGCTTGCCGGTCCCCAAATCTATTCCCTCGCGATTGATCTGCTTCAGCCACGCGTGGTTGTGGCGTTCGGCAAACCACAGGAACAGCCGCTTGACCTTGACGCTGCGGCACTCGACGAGCAGTTTCTGCAGCCGCTTCGGACTGAGCGTGCGCAGTCCTTCCATCAGCATGTCCGCCTGATGAAAGGTTTCCTTTTGCGGCACTTCATCCAGCAATTCGAGGATCGCCCTCTCCGGTGCGGAGAGGATTAGCGGCCATTCCCATTGACCCCATGGCTGCCGGACAAGCCCATCGCCACGGGATCGGGTGCCGGTGGCTTGCTGGCTGGGTCCGACATGGCCCGGAGCCTCGTTCTTGAAGAGCTTTCTTGCATTGTGAAAGACAAACTTCGTTTCGAGCTTCAATTTGCTTATCCATGCCGGCGGCCGTTCGTTGCCATATAAATGGACCTCCCGCAATTCACCGGCGCCGAGGTAGTGCGCGAAGCCCTGCAACTCCAGCGCCGTCCGGCCGCCAACGATAAAGGGACGTTCAAGCACCGTCTGGAGCGAGATAACAACATTTTGCCAGCGAAGTGGCTCGTCCCTTTTCGGGGGGCTGGAGAGCAGCGCAGTCGGTCGGCGATAGACTCCGCGGGCGACCTGTTCCAGCCAGCCATGGGCAGCGTATTTGCTCCTGAGGGCGCTTGAATAGCCCCGACGCTCCAGCCAGTTTGCATCGACGACCAGCCCTTCCGGGAGATCGCGTTGCAGACGGTTTAACTTGGAGCCTGTTGGCATACCCATGGTTAGTAAATTAGCATTAATTCAAACCATGTTCAAGGTTTGAAACATTCGCCATCTGCTAACCGTAGGTATGCAATTATCAACAAACATAAACCAATGACCTCACAGGCGATGCGATATTGGAGGCAATATCCTTTAATTACTTGAAGTTAGCTAGAAAACCACCCTTACTTGACAAGATATGCATACGTTGTCGATAATGTTTGCGTGCCCGACATTGGAGAACTCGTAAAAGAAAGGCGTCTGCGCCGGAACTGGTCGCTGCGCCAGCTCGGATCGCAGATTGGCGTGACGCCGGCTTATGTCGCCGACATTGAAGCCGGTCGTCGCCTTCCGAGTGCTGAGCTCAAGGATCGCATCGCGACCGTCCTTGAAATCCCTGCCGAGGAACTTGCGGCGGCAGATACCCGGCTGACCCCCGACCTGCGGGATTGGATCGAGGAGCGTCCGCAGCTCACCAGTCTGCTTCGTTCATTGCGAGAATCCCCGGAGTCCGAGATGTTCATTCACCGCCTTAGCCGCATTATCAATCGCCGCTCGAAACCGCAAGCGCCGCGCGGTTTCCTGGTGACCTGGGAATCCGAATTACGCGCCATCGCCGCCGAGGCCTCAGCGTGGTCGATCGAGACCGGCGGCGACCTATTCGGCCGATGGCACGATGTCCCAACGATTCTTCTTGCCACCAAGGCAGGGCCGGCGGCGCAACGCGACCACGCACACTTTCGTCTTGATGTCGATTACCTTCGCCAGCTCAGCGAGATCATGGCATCCGATTGGGCTCTCCGATATTTCGGTGACTGGCACTCCCACCACAAGCTCGGTCTTTCAGCGCCAAGCGGCGGCGATCGGCGGCGCATAGTCAGTCTAGCCGGCCGCAACCAGTTTACGAACATGGCGGAGATCATCGTGACGCTCGATGAAGGCCGGCACGAACCAATCGTCAGAATTCACCCGTGGGTATATGACCTGTCCAACAAGGACGGGAACCCCGCCCCACTGCGGGTCAAGGTTCTCCCTGGACTAAGTCCGATTCGTCAGGCGCTTCTCACGAGAAAGGCCCTGCCCGAACAAGAGCTACACGCCTGGGAGAAAATCTCGCTCCAGCGAATCCGAATCGGAACGGATGCAGCGCCCCCTGTTGTCGAGGCGGCGTCGGACGTTGATTCCGCAACGCGGGAGCGGATACTCGCCCAACTTGCCGAAGCTTTGCAAAACGCAAGCGGCGACGCTGTGGAACATCACGTGACCGGATTTGGGAACATCCTCGTTGCGAAGATCGAAGAACCTTATTACTTCGCGCTCGCGCTCGGGTCCGCTTGGCCAATGCCGGTTCTGGAAGTGCATCGCATGAACCGCGCAGACGGCTCGACCGAACCGATTGATGCTCCCGCGAAACTGGTTGCACTCGACATTGCCGGCATTTTGGAAATCTACCGCGTCATGCGGGAGGGTAAGAAAGGGGTTTCGCATGTGGAGAGATGATCAACGCAAAAGACTGGTACTGGAACACGAAGTTCTCCAGCGCGAAGGATTTGATCAGTTCACCGTGTATCAGGACAGATCAGCGGATACCTATTGGGCTGTGGGAAACGCATCGGCGAACTCCGGTCGCCAGTATCGGCTTTACATTCCTATTCCCTCGGGCTATCCGCAGCAACGCCCGCCCATGTACGTGACAGAACCAAACCCGCTGCGGACGTATGACGGCACCCTGGTTTCAAGTCTGGGCGTCTCGCACAACATGCACACGCTTGCACCGCACCCGCAGGGATGGCCGCAGATTTGTCACTGGCGGGACGGACGCTGGCACTCAGGCATTCTGCTGCAAAAAGTGTTTCTCAAGGGCATGATCTGGATCGAGGCTTATGAGCAACACCTCGCTACAGGCCGTCCCCTGGCCGAATTCGTTCTAACGATGGCGGAGATCGCATGACAAGTGATCCACAGCAACAGCAAATGATTCGTGAGGCGATGAAATCAATCGCCGAACGCAGGCCCGGCCGCACGAAACTGGTGTATGACAAGACGAAGAAGACCATCGTTGCCGTCGCGGAAGGAGCACAGGCGCCGCGCGCACTGAACATAACAGCCGATGATGCCGACATGTTCGCGGTCGCGACCTTGTCGAGTCGCTGGTTGCGCGAGCACTGGCAGGAGGCCAAGCGAGACGGGTACCTCCCCCTCACCCTCGGGGCCTGGGATGACGGCGACGCCCTGACCCAGGTTGAGCTCTGCGTACAGCCATCCTGTGTCCTTAATAGCGCTGCCGTTCTTCTCGACGAGAAGGTTCATCCTCCCGCCGGCACTCAGGTTCACATCATTCTGAAGCCGGCAGATACTCCGGTATACGACGCAGCCACATTCGCCGCGCCGGACGGCACTTTTCATCAAGCCAGTTGCTGGCGGCTTGTGGACGGCATTAAGCAGGTGATCGACATATGCTTCGCCGACGTTCAGCCGGAACTGGCAACACGGCGCGCGGGTATCCTTGAATCAACAATCCTTCAGGATAAAACGGTCCTCTTTATCGGCGTAGGAACCGGTGGCGCCCACGCAGCGATTGAGCTGGCAAAGTGCGGTGTCGGTCGATTTATTCTCGTCGATCGCGACAGGCTCTCGGTGGGCAACGTTGTTCGTCACCCCGGCGGCATTTCACAGGTCGGGCGCTACAAGGTGAACGTTGTGCGCGATCTGATCCTTGAGAAGAATCCGGACGCGCAGGTTTCAACGCATCCGGTGTCCTTGGAATACGACAACCAGGAAGTGATCCGGGAACTTGTGTCGAAAGCCGATGTTGTAGTCTGCGGAACGGACAGCCGCCCCAGCAAACTACTTGTCAATCAGTTGTGCGTGGACGCGGGGGTGGTCGCGGTTTACGGCGGCGCCTTTCGTCGGGCATATGGCGGGCAGGTTCTTCGTGTACGCCCCAAGAAATCCCCCTGTCATCAGTGTTTCGTCGCCGCCATGCCGGATGAAGCGTCGGATGTCGAAGTCTCGACTAGCGCCGACGCGGAGGCGATCGCCTATTCTGATCGGCCTGTGGCCGTCGAACCGGGTCTTTCCCTGGATGTATTGCCGATTGCGAACATGGTCGCAAAGCTGGCGCTCCTGGAACTTCTCGCAAACAAGCAGAGTTCGCTGAATATCCTAAACCGCGATTTCGACGCGCCGTGGTACCTCTGGCTGAACCGCCCCGAGCCCGGTACGCAATACGCTACCTGGCCCCCATTGAGCGAGAGCAGCGACGAAATGACCATCCATCGCTGGTATGGCATCTACTTCGATCGTGACACCGAATGCCCCGCCTGCGGGAATTTTCTGTCTGCAATTGCCGGCAACTACGGGCTGGATATTGCCTCGCTGAAGGAGCTTCCTACACTACCCGGAGAGGAAAGCTAATCGTGGAACTCTCCTCAGACTTCAAGGATCTCCTTTCTTCCATCCAGCCCTGTGATCAAGATGTGACTGACGCCAAGGCCGCCCACGAGAAAGTGCGCGAGCAGTTGCGCAACGATAGTGAATTCAAGGACGCCCACAAAGACACCTTCTTGTCGGGCTCCTATGCGCGGCACACCGCGATCAACGACATCAACGATGTCGACGTAATCTGCGTCGTTGACATCAATCCCGACATCACCGAGCCAGAAGTCGTTCTTGCCTGGACGCAGGGGATTCTCGATAAATATTACAAAGAGACGAAACGCCAAGGCCGGTCGGTAGGGGCCCAGGCGGCGAAAGGTGTATGGCTGGACATTGTTCCAGCGACACCGATTGCCGCCGACGATGGGCCGTTGTGGATACCGGATCGGGAGGCGAACCAGTGGGTGAAAACTCATCCGAAAGGCCAGATCCAGGCCGCTACCGACAAGAACAAGGCCACCAGCGGATACTACGTCCAGGTTGTCAAACTCATGAAATTCTGGCGGGACAGGCTGCCTCGCGAATCATGCCGTCTTAAGTCATACATCCTGGAAAGCATGATTCACGGGAGCATCGGCTCTCCCACCTCTCATGCAACCGGCGTAGTCAACGCACTTGAAGGTATGGAACGCACATACGGGGCATACCGCGACCTCGGAATTGTGCCCACAATCTCTGACCCCGGTTACGCCTCAGTCAGTGTAGCGAAGCACTGGCAGTTTGCGGACTTCAAAGACTTTATGGAGCAGGTCAAATCAGCGGCCAGCACCGCGCGCAAGGCATTGGACAGCACGGACGAGTCGGATAGCCGCAAACTCTGGCGCCATGTTTTCGGCTCGAATTTTGGTAAGTGAGGATTCATGGCTGGGTCTCCTAAGCCACGCGGGACGAAGAAGAAGGCCGGTTCACTGCTTTCAGCGGAAGCGATGGGCGGTATCAATGCCGGGAAAGGGTTCGATTTCCAGACCCGCTACACGGTGTGCCGCTTGCCTGCGTGGCTGCTGGAAGCAGCATTCCATCAACTGTTTTACGAGGGTACCGGTGACATCGATGTTCGTTACACGCACGCCGACCGGGTCGAGCGTATTCACATCCAGGTCAAAGACCACGAAGTTGCACCTGCAGAATTCAAGAAAGTAATCGCTAGCTTCCGGCGCCTCGATGCGGAACAAGCGGGTCTCTACAAGTGCTTCACATTGGTCTGCCCGACATTGTCTTCCAAACTGCGTCCGGTCGAAACCGGGCTTTCCCGGTTCAGGAGCGCGAAACCCTTTTACGAGCACGCCGCCGACGCCCTTACCCCAACAAAAGATGAGCTGACAGAGCGGCTGCGAAAAGTAGGCGTGGCCGACAACGACGACATTGAGTTCGTTCTTTCCAAAGTATCCATCGAGATAGGGCACGGCGACTTGCATCATGACGACAGGGCCGTCGACCTGTTTGTCGGCCGCTTGCTGAGCCATCCCGAATATTCTGGAATGATCCGTGCAATGGTACAGCCGGCTTTCGCCGAGCTGCTGCGCGCAATACAGGGACGAAGAGGCGCGGTCCTGCAGCGATCCGACATCGAGCAGATCTTACGAGCAGCGGTGGCTTCCGTCAGCGCCGGCGAGAAAAGCCTGACCATTTGGCTGCAGAATTGGACGAAAGAAACATTCGATCCGCCGGCCGATTATGCCTTGGACTGGTCCGGGCATTTCGATCGCCCCTCGCGGCGAGTCCCACCGCAAGATGTCTGGAATAACCAACTTCTGCCGGAGCTCGAATCCCTCAAGAAGAAGATTGTCGCGGAACGGAGCGAGCGATTAATTCGATTTCGGGGAAAATGTGCGCTGTCAACAGGAATCGCGGTGGGAGCGGTTTTTCCTGCTGTTGGCGGCTGGATATTTGAGATTCCGCAACCACCGTCGAAAGAGCCATGGCGATCCGACGCCAAAGCGACGAACCCTTACGATCTCCAGGTCGAAGTGACCGAAGGCGGGGGGTCTGGCGCGGACCTCGTTCTAGGCCTCAACATACGCGGTGATGGTCGCGAGGACGTGCTGCGATACATCGCCAGCGCAGGACACCCGCCGAGGCTGCTCGCGTTCATGGCACCTGTGACGACCGGAAGCCAATCGATCTCCCGATCGGAGGATGCGTGCGCGTTTGCTCAGACCGTACGCGAACGTCTCGGAGAAATCGTCAAGAGTCATCGCATCAGCCACACGCGGCTTTTCTTCTACGGACCACTGGCTCTTGCTATTTTCTTGGGCCAACAGCTCACTTCTGTCGGTGAGATTGAGCTCTTTGAGTATCAAAATCCCGGGTACGTTCCGAGCTGCATCTTGCGGACTTAGCTCCCGCCCGGCGCCTCTCCGAGCAGTCTGCCTCGATCGTATCGTTGACCTGCCAGCGCCTCTGCTTTCTCAAATGCGGTCATCCTCCTTATATTAGGCTCCTTGTTCTCTCCGCGTTTTAAACCCCTCATTCCCTCGTTCGAAACCCATAGCAGAGACGGCCCTTTCCGCCGTCAAGGGTAAAGCTGTCGCCAGCCACAAACCGGCTGCCCTG
>Ga0182024_10014488_pt1 | contig 15236 bp, 17 predicted proteins | sample P32metaG_FD_120480 | JGI IMG/M metagenome (GOLD analysis project Ga0182024, IMG submission 120480) | Permafrost microbial communities from Stordalen Mire, Sweden - P3-2 metaG (Illumina Assembly) | ecosystem: Environmental > Terrestrial > Soil > Wetlands > Permafrost | place: Sweden: Stordalen... | reverse complement strand
GTGTCGGCGTCACTGCACTGTAAGACAACCATGTTCGCGTGCGCGCTGACGACGCTCGCCACATCACCCAGTTGCGCGAGCGGGGCGGTGAGGCGAGTCAGTTCCATGCCTAGGGCTGCAGGTCCTCTTTGGGCAGCCGCTCAATGTTGACGTCGCGAAACGTCAATATGCGCACCGACGGCACGAAGCGAGCCGACCGGTACATGTCCCAGACCCAGGCGTCGTGCAGGGTCACCTCGAGCAGGGTCGGTGTGCCGGACGCGCGCACTTCAATGGCGACGTCATTGGCGAGATAGAAGCGGCGGTCCGTCTCCACGGCGTATTCGAACATCCCGACGACCGCTTTGTACTCCTGGACGAGCGCCAGCTCTAACGTTGATTCGTAGTCGTCAAGCTCTTCCTCGCCCATGGAGGCGATTTACGCGCGCTCGGTAACGCGGAGTTCCTTGATCTTGGCGGCCTTCCCGCGTAGATCGCGAAGGTAGTACAACTTGGCCCGGCGGATGTCGCCGTAGGACTCGACTTCAATCTTGGCGATCGTCGGCGCGTGCACCGGAAAAGTCCGCTCTACGCCCACGCCGAAACTGATCTTGCGAACGGTGAAGGTCTCTTGCAGCCCCGAGCCCTGGCGACGGATCACGATGCCGAGGAACACCTGGACACGCTGGCGAGTGCCCTCGACGACCCGCACGTGCACCTTGACGGTGTCACCGGCGCGAAAATCGGGAATGTCATCACGAAGAGAGTCGTTGTCAATCAGGTCAGTCGGATTCATGAGAGCGGTCCCTTTCGGATCACTGAGGTCTAGCAAGTTTAGCCGTTTTGACCGGTCTCATCCACCGGCGCGAATTCCTCCAAAATTGCTTGCTCGTGCACGCTGAGACCTCCGCGGCGCTCCATCAAGTCCGGACGCAGGGCCATCGTGCGTAGTAGCGACTGCGCGTGCCGCCAGCGAAGGATGCGCGCGTGGTCTCCGGAGCGAAGAATTTCGGGCACGTCTAGACCCCGCAACTGTGCCGGCTTGGTGTAGTGCGGGTACTCCAACAGACCATCGCTGAATGATTCCTCGAGCGTTGATTCGTCATTGCCCAGACCGCCGGGCCGGAGACGCACCACTGATTCAATGACGCACAGGGCGGCCAACTCTCCACCGGCGAGCACGAAGTCGCCGAGGGACAGTTCTTCGTCGACCACCAAATCAATCGCTCGCTGATCAATACCCTCGTAACGACCGCACAGCAGCGAGAAGCCGTCGAGACGGCTGAGTTCTAACGCCACGTCGTGCGAGAACGTTTGTCCCGATGGCGTGAGCGCAATGAGCGGTCGCGCTAAGTCGGGATTGGATTCGACGGTGCGCAGGATCGGTTCTCCGAGCAGCACCATGCCCGCTCCCCCGCCGAAGGGCGTGTCGTCGACGGTGCGGTGCGGGTCGTCCGAGGCGTCGCGAATGTCGTGCAGGTGCAGCTGCCACACGCCGCGCTCCTGCGCTCGTCCGAGTACCGACGTGGTCGCGTACTGCGAGACGGCCTCGGGAAAGAGGGTGAGCACGTCAATGCGAAGACTCATTCGAACAGTCCGTCGGGTACGTCGACGTCGATGCGGCGATTGGCCTCGACCTTGGTCACGAACGTGAGCGGTACCAGCACGCCACTGTCGAGCACGAGCAGGTCACTCGCGGGATTGGCTTCGACGTCACTCACCACGCCGCGTAGTTGTCCGTTCGCGTCGTAGACCTCGGCGCCAAACAGTTGATGAATCCAAATCACGTCCTCGTCCACGTCGTCGAGCACCGGGGCCGAGAGCACGAGGCCACGCAGTCGCTCGGCGTCCTCGCGTGTGTTGACACCCTCGAGGGAAACAATGAATCGCTGCTGGTGGGCGGCGGACGCCGTCACGAGCATTGGACCACGTTCGCTGAGCAGCTGCGTGCCCGGCGCCAGGCGCTCGTGACGGTCAGTCCACAGATCCACCAGCACCTGACCTCGCAGTCCCTGGGCCTTGATAATTCGCCCGACTTCGAGCGTGGGGCGCTCGTCGGCGCTCGGCATTAGTCGACGATGTCGACGGAGGTCGTCACGCCATCTCGCGCGCCGGCTGCACCCACGAGGGCGCGGATGGCCTGCGCGGTACGACCACGACGGCCAATGATGCGACCCATGTCGCCGGGGCCAACGCTGAGCGACAGCACTACTTTGTCATTGCGTTCGTTGACTTCCACCGAGACCGCGCTGGGGTCTTCCGCGAGTGACTTGGCAATGAAGGTCAGCGCTGCGGACGCCGTGACCGCGCGCTCCGCGTTCGCAGCGCCATCGTGGTCGTCATTGAAGTCGTTGACGTCGCCAACTTCATTGACCTCGTCCATCTCGTCGTCGTCGTCAATGGTGTTGATGTCGCCCGCGACGTAGTCGTCGTGCACGTCGCTCATTGCGTAGCCTTCGCGGCCTTGGTCGCCTCAAAGGCGTCCAGCGCGCCGCTCGACTTCAGCAACTTGGCCACCCGCTCGGTCGGCTGGGCCCCTTGCTGGAGCCAACGAACGACCTTGTCGTTGTCAATGGAATAGACGATCTCGGGGCTGCTCACCGAGACACCGCGTGGCTGGTACGTGCCCACGATCTCGAGGAATGCGCCCGATCGGGCTCGACGGCTCTCGGCCGCCACGACGCGATAGGTCGGTTGCTTCTTTTTTCCCATGCGCACTAAACGAAGTTTCACAGCCACAACGAAGTTCCCTTCAAACCTTTTGTCCCGGTCCACCGGAACTGGGCGATATACCCGAGCGTCAAAGTTTAGCGTTGTTTGGGAGGCGTCACTCTCCCGCCCTTCTTCTTCTTGTTTTTCGCGCCGCCGCCACCTTTTGTTTGTGACCCTTGCGCCATACCGACGCCCAACGCTTCAAAGCCGGGTGGCAATTCTTCGCTGCGCGACGCGCTCGCGCGCGCGGCCAGATTCGCCATGCGTCCCATGCCCGGCACGTTGGGCGTGTTGCCGTTACCCATCTGTTTCATCATCTTGCGCATATCACCAAACTGCTTTAGTAGTTGATTGACCGCGTTCACGCTGGTTCCCGAACCACGAGCGATGCGCGTGCGACGAGAGCCGTCAAGTATCGCGGGATTGCGGCGTTCATTAAGCGTCATCGAGCGGACGATGGCTTCGACCTTGTTGAGTTCGCCCTCATCGACGTTGCTCGCGGCGCTGCGCATCTCTTTGGTGACCCCGGGCATCAACTTCATGATGCCGCCCAGTGATCCCATCTTGCGCACCTGATTCAGTTGGGCCATGAAATCGTCGAGCGTGAAGGTTCCGCTCATCATGCGCCCGGCGGACTCGGCGACCACGTCCGCGTCCATCGTGCGTTCGGCCTGTTCAATCAGCGAGAGCACATCGCCCATGCCCAAAATTCGCGACGCCATGCGATCGGGATAGAAGAGATCGAAATCGCTGATCTTTTCGCCAGTCGACGCAAACACCACTGGTCGACCCACGACGCCGCGTGCTGAGAGCACGGCTCCCCCGCGGGCGTCGTAGTCGAGTTTGGTGACGATGATGCCCGACAGTTCCAACGTGTCGTGGAACGACCGTGCCGTCTGTACGGCGTCCTGACCGGTGACGGCGTCGATGACCAGGAACGTGTAGTGCGGCGACGTGGCCTTGCTGATGGCCCGAACTTCCTTCATGAGCGCGTCGTCAATCGCTAAGCGACCGGCGGTATCAATGATCACGACGTCACGTCCCAGTCGCGCCGCTTCCTTGACGCCCTTGCGTGCGACGTCCACGGGATCGCTCGTCTCGCTGAACACGTCGACGCCAATCGAACGGCCCAGGACTCGTAACTGTTCCACCGCGGCGGGACGCTGCAGGTCGGCCGCGATGAGGTAGGGCTGGCGGCCCTGCTGCTTAAACCACGAGGCCAGCTTGGCCGCGGCCGTGGTCTTACCCGCACCCTGGAGGCCGGCGAGCAGCACCACGGTCGGTGGCTTCGACGCGTAGGTGACTTTGAGCGGCACGCCACCGAGTACTTCAACGAGTTGCTCTTGCACGGCCTTGATGACCTGCTGACCCGGGGTCAGGCTCTGGCTCAGCGCTTCGCCGCTAATGCGCACCCGCACGGCGTCGAGGAATGCGCGAACGACACCGAGTTCTACGTCCGCTTCGAGTAGCGCACTGCGCACTTCACTGAGCGCCTCGTCAAGGTCCGCGTCGCTCAGTCGCCCGCGCGAACGCAGCGTCGAGCCGAGTCGGTCCAGGCGTTCACTCAGGGCGTCAAACATGTTGCTCGCAGGCTACCGTCAGGCGTCGAGCAACGAATCGACGAAGGCTCGGGGCTCGAAGACAATGAGATCACCCAGACCCTCGCCCACGCCCACGTACTTCACCGGAATACCCAACTCGCGTTCGATCGCGACCACGATGCCCCCGCGCGCGGTGCCGTCAAGTTTCGTGAGCACGATCCCCGTGACGTCAGCGGCGGCAAGAAATTCACGGGCCTGGGCGAGCGCGTTCTGACCGGTCGTCGCGTCGAGCACCATGAACGTCTCGACGACCTGTCCGGGGACGCGATCAGCGACGCGGCGAATCTTGCTGAGCTCGTCGAGCAGGTTGGTGCTGTTGGAACGGCGCCCGGCGGTGTCGGCCAAGACAATATCCACCGACCGGGCCGCCGCGCGGCCCAGGGCGTCGTGCACGACCGATCCGGGGTCGGCCCCCCCGGCGGCGCGCACGATGTCAGCACCCGTGCGATCGGCCCACTGTTGTAACTGCTCACTCGCCGCGGCGCGAAAGGTATCGCCGGCGGCGAGCATGACGGTGCGTCCCTCATTGATGTGACGTTGGGCCAGTTTGCCAATGGTGGTGGTCTTGCCCACACCATTGACGCCCACGAACAGCCACACCGGCACGCGTCCCGCATCGGCAGACGTCGTTACGGACCGGTCCGACGTCAGTGACTCGAGCAACGCGTCGTGCACCGCGCGCGCGACCCCTTCGGGCGCACCCTTGGATCGCAGCGTGTCGAGCAACGCGGCCGTCGTAACCACGCCGACGTCGCTGCGCAGCAAGACCTCTTCGACTACGCCCAGTTGCTCGTCGCTGAGGGTCCCGACGCTCGTAATGGAGCGGACCCGATCAAAAATATTGCGCGACGAAGCCAGGCGTTGTGCCAGCGCGGGCGTGGTGTCCTCGGCCAGTGTTGGTCGCTGGGACTGCGTGGCGACCAAGACCTCGGGCATCGCGGCGCGGGTTCGGGCGACGATCTGGCGCGGGCCGCGGCGCCGTCGGCGCGCGACGAGTAATCCAATCCCCGCAAGTACCACAACTCCAACGACAATGAGCGCAATGATCACGCGCTCACGACGCTCTCGTCGCGTTTGACGCGCTGACTGACGACCTTGGACGACGCGCCCGGGCCCATCGTTACCCCGTAGAGCGCGTCGGCCGCTTCCATCGTGCGCTTCTGGTGCGTGACGATCAGCAACTGCGCCTCGGTGCGGAACTCGTCGACCAAGCTGAGGAACCGCTGGAGATTGACGTCATCGAGTGCCGCTTCCACTTCGTCCATCATGTAGAACGGCGAGGGCCGCGAACGAAAGACCGCGAATAGGAACGCCAGCGCCGCCATGGAGCGTTCGCCGCCCGAGAGCAGCGAGATACGTCGCACGTTTCGTCCCATGGGCCGCACCTCAATCTCGACGCCGGTGTTGAGTGGGTCGTCGGGTTCCGTGAGGATGAGTCGGCCCTGTCCTCCGGGAAAGAGCATGGCGATGAGCGTCGAGAAATGCTCGTTCACGTCGGCGACGGCACTCGAGAACGTCTGCATGATCTCGGCATCGACGGCGCGAATCACCTCTTGCAACTCCCGGCGCGCGTGACGCACGTCGCTCACCTGGGCGTCGAGGGTCTTGTAGCGGTCCTCGAGTTCGGCCAACTCTTCGAGGGCCAGCGGATTGATTGGACCTAGCGACGTGATGCGCGCTTCCAGTTCGCCGACGCGCTGTTCCATCGTCATGCCCTCGGGCAGATCGACGTCGTCGGCCGGTCCCATCTCCGTGGGCGCCAGTCCCAGATCGCGCCCGATCATTTCGTGGAGATTGGTGACCTTGACCGCGAGCTCGGCCTGCTCGATCTCGCCACGGCGCATCAGTTCACCGAGATCGACGAGTCGCGCGTCCGCGGCGTTGCGGGCGCGGCGGATCTCTTCTAATCGTTCGGCCCCGGCGCGCGTGGCCTCCAACTGTTCGCGGTAGGACGAATCCAGTGCTTCTTGGGACAGCCGAATCTCTTCCGCGCATCGTTCGACCAAGGCGGCTAAACGGTCCAGGACCAGCAGGTCGAACTCCAGCGACTCACGTCGACCGGCCGCCTCGGCCCGCTCACTACTTCGGCCCTCGAGGCGCTGTTCAATCTCGCTGCGGCGCTGGGTGATGATGCGCCGGCGCTCACCGAACTCCGCTTCACGCCGCGAGAGCGCGGTTGCCTGTTCGCTCACCAACGTGCGATGTACGCCAATGAAGGTCCGCGCCTCTTCGCTTAAGTTCGCCCGGCCGGCCGCGTCGTCCACGGCCCGTTGCAGTTCGGGTAGTTGCGTGTTGAGTGATTCGAGCTCATCCTCAATCGTGACGATTTGGCTCGTCAGCGCCGCCACGTCGCTCACGAGTGACTCGTTGGTGATCGCCAGTTCTGCCGAGAGTTCGCCGAGGCGCTCGATCTCTCTTGTGCGACGTTCTACTTCGGCTTCGGCCTGGGCGGTGCGCGTCGCCTCTCGGTTCAGGCGCTGGCGGGCGTTGATGGCGCTCTCGTCGGCGTTCGTGTGGCGCTCGCGAATTGGCGCGAGCGCGTTGTGGGCGTCGTGCGCCGCAACGCGTGCTTCTTCGACGGTCGAGCGGGTGACGAGAGCCCGGCCCGACGCCACGCGCCAGCCCGACGACGCGAAGCGGTCGCCCTCGCGGGTGACAATGACGAGATCGGGATTAAGAATGGCGACGTCGATACCGCTCTCCCAGTCAGGTGCGACGAACGCCCTCGAAAAGAGTGCATCCAGCACACGGGTCACGTGCTTGGCGCTCCCGCTTCGTTCACGCACGAGCGAGCGCAACGCACTGCACCCCTCGGGTGTCGCGGGCGCCGCCACGTCAGCGTCGCCGGCCGGCAGGATCAAGCCAGCGCCACCCTCGCGACGTAGCGCCTCTAATGCCGCTCGCGCCGACTTGCGGCCGTCAACGACCATCGCGCCCACTGAAGCGCCGGCGGCCGACTCCACGGCGAGTTCCCAGCCTGCATCAACCTCAATCAGTTCGAGGAATGGCCCGAGCACGCCTTCTAAGTTGCCAATTATCGCGCCGCCGCCCGAGCCCGAAAACTCATCCAGGGCCCGCGCCAGTGCTTCTGCGCGCGCCTGGGTGCGCGCGGCGACGTCAGTCGCCTCGCGAAACGCTTCGTCGGCGCGAGAACGCTCTTCCTCGCATCGCTGGGCCTCGCGTTCACCAATTCGTCGTTCTTCGTTGACGCTCGCGAGTCCGCTCTGCGCGTCAGATAATGAGTGTTGCGACGCCTGCAAATCAGCGACCGCCTCGTCGAGGCGGCCCCGCGCCGCTGCGAGACGATCCGCGCTGCGCCGCTCGCTGTCGCGCAATGACGCGAGCGAACGTTCGAGCATCGCCGTGCTTTCGAGCGCGGCTCTCAGGTTGGCTTCATCGCTGTCGAGCGACACCGAACCCCATGTGGTCTCATAGTGCCGCTCAAACTGGGCGAGCTCTTCTTTGGCCACGGCCAAGGCGTCACGCATCGATGACAACTGCGACTCTTCGCCGTCCAGCGCCAGGAGTTCAGTCCCCAGTTTGGCGCTGTCGGCTTCTAAGGTAGCGATCACGTTCTCGTCCGCCGAGGCGATCAGCGCCATGCGTAGAGACCGTTCGCGCTCCTGAATGATCGACGCCGTGCCCCGGGCCCGCTCCGACAGCCCCTGCAGCGTGCCGAGCGTCGAGGCGAGCATTTCCTCGCGGCGACTCGCGATCTCGGCGGCGGCCGTTGACGCCTGCGCGTCGAGGGTCACCAATTCGTGGCGCAACTCGCGCTCGCGGGCCGACGAACCGGCGAGCTCGGTCTCTAATTCGCGCCGACGCATCTCGAAGTTGGTCAGCCGCGAGAAGAAGAGCGAATGGCGAGCGTCGCGTAGGTCGCCTTCGACACTGGCGTAGCTGCGCGCCGACGCGGCCTGGCGTTCCAGGGGACGCATCTGGCGTCGCACTTCGCGCACCAGGTCACCGAGCCGTTCGAGGTTCTCTTGGGTCTGGAGCAGACGTCGCTCGGCCCGTTCCTTGCGACGGCGATGCTTCAAGACCCCGGCCGCCTCTTCAATGACCGCGCGACGATTCTCCGAACTCGAATTGAGGATGGAATCAAGTTGGCCCTGGCCAATGATCATGTGCTGTTGGCGCCCGACGCCCGAGTCGGCGAGCAGCTCCTGCACGTCGAGCAGACGGCACGTGGTGCCGTTGATGGCGTACTCCGAGTCGCCGTTTCGAAAGAGGGTGCGCGAGATGGTGACTTCGGCGCCGTCAATGGGCAGTCGCCCCGTGGAGTTGTCCAGCGTGAGCGCGACTTCGGCGCGACCGAGGGCCGCCTTGGTGGTGGTGCCCATGAAGATGACGTCGTCCATCTTCCCGCTGCGCAACGCCCGGGTACTCTGCGCGCCGAGCACCCAGATCACCGCGTCGACGACGTTGGACTTGCCCGATCCGTTTGGACCCACCACCGCGGTCACGCCGGGTTCAAATTCCAAGATGGTGTTGTCGGCGAAGGACTTGAAGCCCTTCATGGTCAATCGCTTAAGAAACACGGGTAGACGCTACCAACCTTCTCGGCCCATTTTGGACCCTAGCTCTGACACTTTTCGCAGAAGAATGTCGAGCGCTGGCGGACCATGACCCGGGTGATGGGCAGCCGGCACTGATAACAGGGCTGACCCTCGCGGTTATAGACCTGGAGGAACTGCTGGTAGGAGCCGGGCTTGCCGTCGGGATCAATGAACTGTTCGTCGTCGAGCGTGGTGCCACCGTGCTTAATCGCGTTGGTGAGGATCTCGGTGATAGCGCGATGCAGGCGGCGAATCTCGATGGTCGAGAGCGACTCGGCCGAACGGTCGTAGCGAAGTCCCGACGCGAAGAGGGTCTCGTCGGCGTAGATATTACCGAGTCCCGCGATGATGTCCTGATCGGTGAGGACCACCTTGAGCGACGTGGAGCGGCTGCGCAGTATGGCGGCGAATCGGTCCCAACCAATTTGGTCCTCGAACGGGTCGATGCCCAAGTGCGCCAGTTCGGGAATTTCGCGGCGCAGGCCGAGGCCGTCTCCGCCAATGGAGAGCCGGGCGAACTTCGAGATCTCGAGCTCGCTGCCTTCAGGCAGCGGTGTTGACACGTAGAGTTCACCAAACGTGCGCGGATCAACGTAGCGCAGCTCACCGCCCTGGACAAAAGTGAACACCACGTGGGTGTGCTTGGGTTTAAGGTCCTTGGGACCCTTGGCCCGCAGCAACTGTCCACTCATGCCCAGGTGGACCACGAGGTGGGTGCCGTTCTCCAGGGCAAAAATGAGGTTCTTGCCGAGGCGCTGGGCCGACTTGATGGTGTGGCCCTCGATGGCGAAACGAAATTCCTTGGCGGTCTTGTGGCGACGGACCACTCGTCCATTAGTCACCACCGCGGTCTTCACCTTCTTGCCAATGAGGTCCCTAGCGAGCGAGGCCCGCACGGTTTCAACTTCGGGTAGTTCAGGCATCGCGGTGCTCCCACGCGGAGAGCGCGGCCTGGGTTTCGGCGAATTTCTTCGAACGACCTTGACCGGTGCCGCGCACGTCCCCGGCAATCGAGACCGTCGCGACGAAGTTTGTCTCGTGAGCTGGTCCGTCGGACGTGACGGCGTAGACCGGCACCCCGAAGCCGGCCGCCTCGGACCACTTGCGCAGTCGGGTCTTGGGATCTACGTCGTCGGGACGCAGTGCCGCTGACGCCACGTCCTCGGCCAACGCGGAATGCACGAACTCCTTAGCGGCGTCGAATCCCTTTTCTAGATAGAGTGCCGCGACCACCGCTTCGAAGGCGTCGGCGAGCAGCGACGGTCGCTCCAAACCGTGGGACTTCACTTCCCCGCGCCCGATACGGATGTAGTCGCCCAGGTTGAGTCGCTGGGCGGCGCGCGCCAAGGACGCCTCATTCACCACGCGCGAGCGCACGAGTGATCCCGAGCCTTCGTCAAGTTCGGGATACTGAGTGACGATGAGGTCGGCGACGGCCAGGTCCACCACGGCGTCGCCCAAGAACTCCAGCAGTTCATTCGACGTGCAATCGTGCTCGGCGGCGTAACTCGAGTGCGTGACGGCCAACGCTAATAACTCACTCTCGGGAGACAGTCCCAATCGCTCCGCTAACGCATCAAGTGGCGAGAGCAACAGGCTCACAAACCTCGTTACGAGCCCTGCAGTTTGACGACCACGTAGTCAACGGCGTCGCGCACCGACAAAAGGCCTTCTAGGTCTTCATCGTCAATGTGAAAGCCGGCGACGTAGGCCGACAAGTTCTCTTCGAGCGCTTCGACCAGCTCAATTAGGGCCAGCGAGTCGGCGCCAATATCACTAAATGGGACGTCTTCGGGGATGTCTTCGGGGCTCTTTTCGAGTATTTCGGCCAGTTGCTCTCGAACAATCGCCAGAATGGCGGTTCGGTCGAGCGATGATGAGGTTCCTGCGTCAGCGGTCATGACCACTCCTTTGTGTTGCTGCTCTAGATTACCGAGCAACCACCCATGACCATCTATTTACTAGTTTTGATCAGGTCGAATAGTCGTGCGAAGTTTCTCGACCACGCCCGCCTGGTCCATCTCTGATGCCACGCGCAACGCGTTCATGATCGCGGTCGCGTTAGACGATCCGTGGCTGATCACGCAGATGCCGTTGAGGCCCAGCAGCAGCGCTCCGCCCTGATTTTCCGGTGTCAACTGGCTAGCAATTGGCAATAAATACTCAAAGAGCACGTCGCCGGCGGCCTTGGTTGTCTCATTAGTGCCAATGACCTCTAGGACGGTGGAGAAAATGAATTTCAGCGCGCCTTCGAGCGTCTTCAGGGCCACGTTGCCGGTGAAACCGTCGGTCACCACCACGTCTACGGGCGAAGGAATAAGGTCTCGGCCTTCGACGTTGCCCGCAAAATTGATCCCCGCCATGCCAGTGAGCAGTTCGTGCGTTTCCTTGACCAACGGCGTGCCCTTGGACGACTCTTCGCCGATCGAGAGCAGCCCCACCGACGGGCTCGCCACGCCGTATCGGGCACTGACAAACGACGCGGCCATCTGGGCGAACTGGACCAACATCTCAGCGGTGCATTCGGCGTTGGCCCCGGCGTCTACGAGTACGGTCGGCGTGCGCCCCGGGTTGGGAATGGGGGTCGCGATGCAGGGCCGCACCACACCGGGAAGCCGTCCCATTCGCAGTAGCGCCGAGGCCATGGTGGCCCCGGTATTGCCGGCAGACACCATGGCGCTGGCGTTGCCGTCTCGCACCAGCTCGGCCGCGCGAACGAGCGATGAGTCCTTCTTCTTGCGCACGCTGGCGGCGGGGTCGTCGTCCATGGCGATTACTTCGCTGCAGGCGAACACCTCGAGGCCGAGCGGGTCGCCGAGCAGGTCGGGTACGCCAACGAGGATGACCTGCAGGCCCAATTCATCGACGGCGCGACGGGCACCCTCGATGATCTGACTAGGAGCGAAGTCACCACCCATCGCGTCCAAGGCGATGGGTAGGGTCAATTTAATTGACCTCTACGGCCGTGCGACCCTTGTACCATCCACAGTTCGGGCAGACAATATGGGGCAACTTTGACGTGGCGCATTGGGGGCAGACGCTGCGCGCGGGACGATCCAGCGTCCAGTTCGCCGCACGGCGACTACGCGTCTTGGCTTTGCTGGTCTTGCGCTTGGGGACGGCCATCGATCTTCTCTTTCAACTAAACGGGCGGACCCGTCAGACTTCTTTGGATTCATCGGCCTGAAAGTCGATGAAACGGAGTTCGTCAAGTGTAGCCCAGCGCGGGTCCACTGGACTCTGGCAGTCGCAACTCTCGTCATTGCGGTCCACGCCACAGTAGGGGCATAATCCCAAACAGTCCTCGCGACACAGCGGCGCGAGCGGCAAATCCAGGAATATCGCGTCGTGCACCAGTGGCGCCAAATCAATGAAGTCGTTCTCAATTTCGTACGCCTCGTCTTCCTCGGGCGCGCGGTCATTCACGAATCGCTCGTTGACCGCGACGTTGCTCATGCCCAGGATCGGCGTCGAGCACCGTCGGCAGATCCCGTGCCAGGGCGCCTGGACACGACCGCGCACGCGCAGCCCGCCGCTGAAACTCTCGACGCGTAGTTCGGCGTTGACGGTCGCCTCACTAAAGACATCGGTTTCGGTGTAGCCGCGCGCGACGAACTCGTGCGGCTCGTCGAAGGGCGCTTCCAAGATGACCGCGAACGATGAGGGCACGTCGCGCAGCAACTGGGCTACCGGAACGAGGTAGGGCGAGGACACGGCGGTCAGTTGGCGTCCTGGTCAAAGAAGGACGCTTCGTCGAAACTGGGGACCTCGTCGTAGGGCGCCGGTGGCGGCGGATTCTGGTTGGTGCCCAGGAACTCTTCGGTGCCGGGATGGGGCGCCATCGACTGATTGGGCAAGCTCTGCGCGTTCAGGCGTTCGCGACCGGAGCGGATGGTCTTTAAGAGACGCTCCATCACGATCTCGTAACTGCCCAATTTCCCGTCCAAATAGTCCTCGTGCTCGTTGACCATCTGGCGCGCCTGGGCTTGGGCGTCCGAGACAATCTGCTCGGCCTTCAGGCGTGACTGACGGACAACTTCGGTCTTGTCGACCATCCGGGCCGCTTCGGCGCGCACCTGGTCCATCAGCTGCTGCGCCTTTTGGACCTCGGCAGCCATCAACTCTTCACGGTCGCGCAGCGCCCAACGGGCCTCACGAATCTCGTCGGGCAGGTTGTGCAGCGCCTGCTCGAGCAAACTCAACACGTCATCGCGCGGCACGAGCGCCGAGTTCGACAGCGGCATCTGCTTGGCGTTGGCAATCAGTTCAATCAAGTCGCGCAGGTCGGTCTCGATGTCGCGCCGGGCGTGGCGTCCGGCGATTTCCTCGGACTCTTCAGTGTCGTCGTAGCCGTCAAACGTCGTCATTGTCCACCTCCTAGAAACTTGCCTTGTAATCGGGCGAAGACCGGCGCGGGCACGAATTGGGACACGTCACCACCGTAGCGAGCCACCTCGCGCAGCAGGCCCGACGAGATGAAGGAGTGGTGCGAACTCGATGGGATGAAGAGCGTCTCGACCCCAGAGAGTGACCGGTTCATCTGGGCCATCTGCAGTTCACTTTCGAAGTCTGAGACGGCGCGCAGGCCTTTGATTATGGCGGTCGCCTCGACGTCGCGCGCGACGTTGACGAGCAGGGTCGAGATCGAGACAAATCGGACGTTCTTGATGTGCGCGCAGCTCTCGGCGATCATGTCGCGGCGCTCGTCTAGATCAAACAGCGCCTCGGACTTTTGCGGGTTGCGGATGGCGGCGACCACGATCTCGTCAAAGATGTGCGAGGCGCGCTCGACGACCTCGAGGTGACCGTTGTGAAACGGGTCAAATGAGCCGGGGATCAGGCCGACCGTCACTGGTCACTGGTTTCGCTGGGTTCCAACATCGTTACGAGCGTAGTGCCGTAACGCTTCGTTTTGGTAACGATCCAACCCTCGGGCGGCTCCATATGGCGGTCATTTTCAATGACGACACGCGACGCGAGCACTCCTTTGAGCACGCTGTCGAGGTCCAGTGGGCCGTAGGGCGGATCGGCAAGCACGAGGTCGAGGTCGGGCGTTGGTTGCCAGAACGGCAACGTCGCGCGCACGAAGGCCGCTTCACCGCTCAGTTGCAGCGGTTCAAGATTGACGCGCGCGGCCGCCAGGCAGGCGGGATCGCTGTCAACGAAGTAGACCTTGGCCGCGCCGCGCGACAGCGCCTCGATGCCCATGGCGCCCGAGCCGCAGTAGAGATCGGCGACGGTGAGATCCACGAGTCCGCCGCGGCTTTCGAGCATGGAAAAGATGGCTTCGCGGGCGTAATCCGTAGTGGGGCGCACCGTGGGCGGAATCTTTGCCTTGAGCGGTCGTCCCCGAGCCGCGCCACCAATTACTCGCACGATTGAAGGCTACGCCTTTGGGTACTCAGGACTTGAACAAGTAGTCCGCTTCTGAGTCGTCAACAAACAGACGCAACTCGTCGACAATTTCCGAATCAGCTTGCAACAAGTTGTCGTGGACCATGCTGCTCGCAACCCGCTGGGCGTCCAGCAGCAAATCCTCGTCGTTGCGCAGCGACGCGAGACGAAGATCACTGCGACCGCGCTGGCGCGCACCCAGCAATGTCCCCTCGCCTCGCAGATCGAGGTCAATTTCGGCGAGTACGAAGCCGTCATTGGAACTCACGAGCGCTTCAAGTCGGCGAGTCCCGTCCTCGCTCGGTGGCTCACCCAGCAGAAAGCAGTAGCTCTGGGCCCGGTCTCGACCAACTCGACCGCGCAACTGATGCAGTTGGGCCAGTCCGAAGCGCCACGCGTCTTCAATGACGATCACGCTCGCTTCGGGCACGTCAACACCCACTTCTATGACCACGGTCGCGACCAGCACGTCGAGGCTGCCGATGCGAAAGCGGGCCATAACCTCCTCTTTTTCCGGTCCCTTCATCTGTCCGTGCAGCAGACCAACGCGCAGACCGCGAAGTTCGTGTTCCACGAGGCGGTCGCGTTCTTGGACCGCGCTGGTTGCTTCCACGCGCTCCGAGCCTTCGATCAGCGGGCAGATGACGTAGGCCCGGCGCCCGGCGGCGACTTCATCACGCACGCGCTGCCAACAGGTGGCAACCTCGGCGTCACTGCGGGCCCACACCGTCTCAATGGGCTTGCGCCCTCCCGGCAGCTCGTCGAGCACCGAGAGGTCCAAGTCGCCAAAGACGACCATGGCCGCGGTGCGCGGGATCGGCGTCGCGGTCATGACCAGCAGGTCGGGATCGATCTCCTCGGTCGAGCGCGAGCGCCCCTTTTCACGCAGTGTGGCGCGCTGCTCGACGCCAAAGCGGTGCTGCTCGTCAATGATCACAGCGCCCAGGGACCGGAACTTCACGTCGTCGGTCAGTAGCGCGTGAGTGCCCAC
>Ga0182024_10014487_pt1 | contig 15236 bp, 14 predicted proteins | sample P32metaG_FD_120480 | JGI IMG/M metagenome (GOLD analysis project Ga0182024, IMG submission 120480) | Permafrost microbial communities from Stordalen Mire, Sweden - P3-2 metaG (Illumina Assembly) | ecosystem: Environmental > Terrestrial > Soil > Wetlands > Permafrost | place: Sweden: Stordalen... | reverse complement strand
GGCATGGACATAGGCCCGATTCTGCAGATACAGTCGGCCAGCCTTTGTTGCTCCGCTGTGTCTGCTAAAGCTTTCTCGACTTTCTGCAATCGTCTCTGTAATCCAGCCAGTTTCCCCGACATGCTGCGCTACCTCGACGCACTTGGGCAGATCGCCCAGAATTGGATTATAGATGCCTTAGCTTGAAGCTGAGATGAATAATTTTGTGGTAGCTTTGCGATGTTACTTTGGTAACCACAGGCTGTGCGGTAAGTAGGTGAGTCCTGCTACTAATCACGCCGCATCGGAAACCGGCCGGTCCGGTAGTAATGCATCGTAGACCAGTGGTACTTCGGCCGGCTCTACGTCAGACTCAAAAGAATATGACCAACATGGTCATCTCGGCTATAATACAGGTTATGAGAACTGTAAATATTAGCGATCTGAAGGCGCAACTCAGCGCCCATATCCAGTTCGTCAAGGACGGCGAAGAAGTGCTGGTGTGCGACCGCAACCAGCCGGTGGCGCGGATCGTTCCCTGCCGTCTTGAAGGGCACTCCGAGCAGGAGGGGCGATTGGTTGCCCGTGGTGTTATCACGCCTCCGATAAAGAAACGGCCTGCGTCGGTCGCATGGCCAGAGCCCCCGGGAAATGTCTCCGACGAGGTCATGGAGCAAATATGGCGCGAAGAACGGGAAAACCGGTAAAGCGGCTCTCGGCCTTTTGGGACGCGAGCGCACTGGTTCCTCTCTGCGTCCGTCAGGGCATTACACCTCGGGCCATCGCGCAGTACGGGAGCTACGATGCAATCGTTTGGTGGGCAACCCCTGTCGAGATTGCAAGTGCGCTCGCCCGACTCGTGAGAATGAAGCAACTAAGCTCCGGTGATTGGGCGAACGGTCGTAAGCTCGCGAAAATCCTTGCTGATTCATGGTCCTTGATCCAGCCATCGGATGTCTTACGCTCCAAGGCGGTACAACTGGTCGAGCGCTACGACTTGCGAGCCGCCGACTCCCTACAATTGGCAGCGGCCCTCAGCTGGTGCGAAGACGTCCCGCAAGGACGTGTCTTCCTGGCTGCGGATCAAAAGCTGAGGGAAGCGGCCCTCCTCAGCGGCTTCGATGCCAGGGAGATGTGACTTTGGATCCTCGCTCGCCGACGCAGTAGCGAAATTGGCGTGGTCCGTGCTTTCTTGAACTACTTATTCTTCTCCTTCGATCGTGACAACAGCCGATGAACATATGCGGCTCCGTCCTTTTCGTACTCGCTAATGCCGCCCCTGAGAAAGAGCTCGCAAATTTGCGCAACACTCCGACCTTCCTTGCGGGCGATCTGCAATAACGAAGCCTTGACCTCTCCGCTTACTCTGAATCCGATTCGCTCTTCTTTCGCTGACATCATTTGTCGCGGATTTTAGACCTTCGAGCGCGGTTTCGTAAATGGCTTTTCCTCTTGACCCGGTATTAATTATGGTTCACACTGTTGAACAGTGGTGAGCATTGTTCAACGTTGCAAATCCCCCTCTTGAAGGAGTTTGCTATGAAACACACCCGAAAGCACAACCTAGCTGGAGAAAATCTGCGTTTCGCCAAGCGATTTATCTCCGGCAACCTAACACCTCTTTTGGTCCAGCAACTGCGCGAGCTGACATCTCGATTTTCGCTCTCGCTGAAATTCGGTGATCTCCTACTTCTAAATGGGGGTTGGTATGTTACGCATGCCGGTCTCATTCGTTTAGCTGAACGCTCAAACTGTTCTGGCATGCAGGTGCAACCCGTTCGCCATCTATCGGACCCATCATCCGGTCGGTACGCCTTCCGGGCCACTGTTTACAAATCGTCACGCTGTCGCGGCTTTGTTGGATACGGCGATGCGGATCCCTCTAATGTGTCCTTCCTCGTCCAAGGTGCTGAAATGCGTGTCGCCGAAACTCGCGCGGTCAACCGCGCTCTGCGTAAGGCCTACGGAATCGGCATCTGCTCGGTCGAGGAAATCGGTTCTCTCCCCCAACCGTCGCCATCCTCTCGTCGAGAGTCCAATAAGCTTCCTCCGCAGCCTGCCAACGGGAACTATGGTGGGCGCACTGTCCGCGATCGGCTGTGCCACCTAATTCGCCAGCATCAGCTGGACGCCACTTTGGTCAAGTCCTACGCCACTGATTTCTGCGGCGTCAAAGTTCTTCGTGAAGCTACTCGCGAGCAGGTCGAGAATTTTGTCGCACACCTGGCCGATTGGGCTGAGAAGGACCGCAACGCTCTCATCTGCCAGCTCAACAGCTATCTGGGCGCGAAGGATGGTGCCGCGTGAGACGTCGAATCCAAGGCTTACATGAAGCCGACCTTTCTTCTGCCTCTCGATTTCGAGATGGCCTGCTACTCGTTCGCGTCGAGCGAGCTCAATATCGTTGGGATTCGCGAAAACCGTTCTACCACCTGTGTTTCTCAGTCTTGGAGCCTAAAGAGCTGACGGGTCACTCGGTTGCTGGTCGCCTTTACTGCACGCCCAGAGCTCTGTGGAAACTCAACTGGTTTCTACGCGACTTCGGCTACGATGCCGAGCTGCTCGGACACGACGAGATCGACGACAAGAACCTGGTTGGCCTCCACGGCGTGGTCAAGATAAGCCACGTTGTCGTGAACGGCACTGCCTTACCGAGCTTCGATGGTTTCGCCCCTGCCAGCCAGTGGCAGGAACTTTCCCGGGCATTGCCCGCAGGCTCAGCCCAGCCCGAGGTAGCTTGATGACCTACAGCTATACCCAAATCAGCCAGTACCTAACCTGCCCGCGCCGATATCGTCACCGTTACCTCGACGGCTGGCAAGAGAAAGACACTCGAGCAGCCATGCTTTTCGGACGAGCCTTCGAACAAGCTCTGTCCGCGTACTTTCTGCGCGAGGACGCTGCAACCGTCCTCTTCCGCGAATGGTCACGCTACCAAAACCAAGGCTTGCGTTACTCGAAGGGCGACACTTGGGATCGGATGCTCCAACAAGGCATCCAGCTCCTAGACCGATTCTGCCAGGACGACCGTATTCGCATTCGCCAACCGCGCCGTGAATTGCAGATCAAATTCACCAGGCCAGTTTCTAGAAAAAACGACTTCGTCGCCTACATTGACGCCATCGGGAAGCTGGATGGCGAGCGCTGCCTGATCGAGTGGAAAACTACCTCGAGCCGGTACTCCGAAGAACCTGAGGGATTGCTAGCCCTGGACCCGCAACTGGTTTGCTATTCCTGGATAACCGGCATCCCGCAAGTCGCTCAGGTCGTTTTTGTCCGCAAGCGATTGGTTGAAGTCCAATACTTGCGTACAACAATTACCGATGAACAGCGTCGTGAGTTCGGTCAGCTGGCAGAAGATACGATTGGACGAATCGAGTCAGCTCACTTCTTGCCACACAGCGGAGTTCGCTTCCCGCAGAATCCCTGTAGCAGTTGCCCCTACGTCGGGCTTTGCCTCGGGAAAGATCAGATCGCTCAAACTCATCTCGTGCGACGTCCAGGAGCAGAGAATCTTGGTTGGCTTGACGAGCTTGCTTACTAGGAATCCGCCAGTGTTGCCTAAACTTAATCAACGCCGCGCGCTCTTCGTCCTCACGAAGATTGACGAGATTCTGTCGTGGGAAAAGAAGCACGAAGCGGAGCGTGACACGCGTTTCGTTGAACTCGGGCGCTATCTGTGCGAGGTGCGAGCGGGGCAGTACTGGCGTGTAGAAAACCTGGCATCATTCGATGATTTTCTGGCCCGACGATTTCCAGAATCAAGAAGGAAAGCCTATTACCTAATGTCGATTCACGAGCATTTGCCTCCGGAGGCCCGCCGGGAACTGAAACAAGTTGGGTGGACCAAGGGTGTCGAACTGGCAAAATTGGCACGGAGGGACGGGCAGCACTTCGATTGTGCAACCTGGTTGCACAAAGCCCACGAGATGCCCAAAGAAGAATTCAAGCATGAGGTCGAGAAAGAGCTCACCGGGATCGATAGTGAGCCGGTGGAGATCATCTACTTCAAGTTCTACAAGAGCCAGATTCCGGTAATCGAGCAGGCGATCGAGACGGCGGGCCTGATGCTGGGAACAGATAAGTCGCGAGGATATTGCCTGGAAATGATCTGCGCTGATTTCCTTGCGGGAGCCAACCTGGACTCCGGCAACTCGAATGTGCTTTTGTTCTCGATCTTGCGGTTATTCAAATTCCTGACGGACGAGGAAAAACAAGCGTTTGCTGATCAAGCGATCGAGAAAACGTCATGAATGGGCCTCCACCGAAGAATGCGCGTTTGCGTTTGAACCCCGAGTCGTACGACCAGCTTCGTAACCAAGTACTCTGCCGCGACGGATGGAGATGTCAATCGTGTGGCACCATGTCCAATCTCGAAGTTCATCACAAACAATTTCGCAGCCAATCCGGCGATGATTCTAATCAGAATCTGATTACGCTCTGCACCGCATGCCACACGAGCATACACCGTGGCTAAGGCTGGTTGACGTAAATGTTCTCGGAGTCTACGAAAGCCCTAAACGCCTCCGCCGATTGTTGTTCAAAAATTCGTTTGAGCGTCAAAGCAGTCACTTCCAATGTCGCTTCAGGCGTGCCGCGCAATAGAGCCTGGAAGCCCCTGGTGCCTCGGGGACTCCAACTGTTCTAGCGAGCGTTCAGGTCAAAGCATTGGCCCCCGTTGATTTGAGCATCGCAAGGGTTGTGAGGCAATGAGCTTACGTTTCCGGAGATGTGCAAAGGACCAGCAACCTGCGTAGCTCTAAGATTGGGGCCGAAGTTGTTCGTGAAGGTGTTTCCAGCAATGACGGTTCCTAGCAGGGTATCTCCTACGATGGCACCGCCGCCTTGGTTACTTCCAATCCATCCGTCGTTGAAAGTGAAATCTCGCACCCCGCTCACAACCAAGCCAACGTCACCATTAGAATCAATATATTCTCCAACGTGGCGCGGATCAGCGATATTGGTTATCTGGTAGACCAGCCCGTGGCCAGCGTTATCCCAATATTCATTGCCGAAGCAGGACGAGCAGAACCCGCCTAGGTGACCTCCTCCCACTTGATCAATTACGCTGCTGTCTAAGAAGGTCACCCCGTTGCGTCCATTCTCGCCAAACCAGTTGTCATGAAGCGTGACGCCAAAAGAGGATATTTGAGCGCCGTCCTGTGAACAATGTAGCAGATTACTTTCCTCAATGAAGAGCTGGTTGAGACCGTCCGCCACCAGACAATTCGTTGATCCGCTTAGTTCCACGTGAGACAAGCGCAGGATGCGATGCAAGATCTCCACATAGCCGTGATCGCCCCCAATCAGATGTACCGCCGAATTGCCGCCGTCATGGACAATCGCCAACTCTTCGAGGCGAACATTTGCTGGATTGGTCAGGTCAACCAAGATTGTGTCGCCATTCGGGCAGATATCATGAAGGATCGTGAGATCGCGTCCAGCGCCGATGATGGTTGTGCTCTTCGCAATCGTGAACTGTCCCGAACAGTCAATGTTAATTGTGCCGGCGGGAAGAGTGATGGTGCCGCCCTGGCTAACTTGCTGCTGCAAGCTGGAGGCAGCTTGTACGGACGACACGCGGTCACCGATGCAGCCAATTTGAAAAAAGAGCAAAACAAAAATCTTGGCTTTCATGTCTGCAGAGTGTAATCCAGAGTTTCCGAAAAATGCGAGTGAATTTGCATTTGGCCGCCCGGAGAAGTTCTGGCCGATCGCGTCGAGCTCAGGCGTCGCGGAGCACGACTTAGAACTATCGTGAATAGTGTTGTGTTGGGCGGCGCGCGAAATACCTAGCCATGCTCTGGAACGACTCTATCAGTCGGGCACGGAAGGGAAGCCCCTCGCTGGTATCTGTGCGAGTAGAGAATTTGCGTAATGCTGGAGCTCATATTATTGAGTTATGGCGAACACGAAAGCACAACTTTGTAAGTCTCCGAAGCTGCCGGAGTAAAGCTTGCGCCGGCTGAGGTCTGCGCAGTCCATTGCGTTTCCTTCATCGAAGCGGTGATAGGATTGAACAAAATTGCCCCACCGGCACCAGTGATGGCGACCACACTCAATGTACATACCGGCGTGCTGTTCAAGCCTGCAGTCAGTGAACCGGGGAAATTAAAGGTCACCGTGGGCGAGGCAGAAAACGAGCCATTACCGCTGGAGATAATGTAGGAGCAGGTAGGAAGATAACCACTGGCCTCGCTTACTCCGTTTCCTGGCGCTCCGCTACTACCCCATGCTAACGAAAGAGTAATCCATGTAGCCTGGCACGTAACGCCGTTCCGCGTTGGGTCGTAGATACGCGACTTTCCCCAAGATGGACTGCCGGGGTTACTGAAGGAATCCAAATATGCGTTCGCCGTAATAACATTTCCATCCGATCTGCCGGAGCCGTTTGAAGGAGTTTCCGTAGAAGAGATGGCATACTGGTAAGAATAGGGCGAATTCGAGGCCGAGAAAACGTTTCCAGAGATAATATTGTCTCCCCCGTCCTGCAATGAAATCTGATTATAAGTCGGGCCGAGCAGTGACGAGCTCCCAATGAAACTATTGGAGACAATGTTGCTACCTACAGACGTATTTCCACGCTTGTAACCGGTGATGCAGAGATCGTTTCGGTACTCGCTTCCGAACTGGTTATTGGTGATGATTTCCTGATTCGCCGGGAAACTGCTCTTGCCGGAAATGTTCAGTCCACAAGAGCCGGCAACGGTCTGCGAATTCGCACCAAAATCGCTATGGAGAATCCGCCATGCGGAGCAACCGTAAATCGCAAGTCCGTTCCCGCCATTGTTCTCAAACTCGCTATCGGTCACAAATCCGTCGTTTCCGTGACCCACTGAGCCGTTGCAGTACAGCCCGTCATTGCTGTTCTGGTACGCCATCAACTTGAATATTTTAGATGAGCCAACTCCATTGAGCGTTACACCATTGCTGGGGAAGTTACCCACTACCACCCGACTTATTTCTAATCGGCTCGCTAGATTTGAAGCCACTATGCCAGAGCTAGCAGTGGGATTGTTGCAATTCGTCCAAGGGGGGAGACAATTTCCATCAATCGTTAAGTCCTGAATTGTGACGGCGGGACCGTTGACAGTGATTATTGCGGGAACGTTGACTCCCTTTGCCATCTGCAACATCGTTATGGGGCTTGTATTCACCGCCATCGCGCCTTGCGGTCCAACCAAGGCTGCGTTTCCCATGATGGTAATTCCCGCAGACAACCTATAAGTTCCGCCTTGGCTGAAGCGCAGAACATGGCCCGTACTGAGCTTCACCGGGGAGCTCCAGGCCAAGCCACAGCTATTGTTGACCCAGATTTCACCGGCAGCTGAGCCGAGCTCTGTATCGGCCGCGTTAATTTTCGCTCCACAGTCCGATCCGGTGTACTGGTCCGCGAACCTGATGTCGTTTACGTTTCCGACAATTGTGTGGCTTCCTACGAACCCGGATAGCGTGACAACCAGGAACAACCCGAGCCCTGCGATAAGTTTTTTCATAACCGCGGCCTATCTCCCGATCAAGCGCGAGGCGCTAGCTCCATTGTCATACGACCGGTCATATATGATGAATCCGCATCGAAGTCCTTGCGATGCGAACCTGTGACGAGCATCCCCACCCACAAATTCATGATGATGAAGCGCAAACCCATTCCGCCACTTCGTGCGTCAAGCCTCGCCATTTGCGTTAACTACGATAGGCAGTCGATTCCTGGAATGCAAGTCAAAACTATTCGGCATAAGGGTACATCGCCGCAAAGGCAACTTCAATTTCCAGTCTGTACATCACAATGCTAGGGTTGGACGGTGTATACGTGCGTCGAGGTAAGATACCCCTAAGCTTGTTGCTTATCTGGACCGGGGCGTGCCTCGTCAACCTGTGCGGATGGGGGGGATAGAGACACTACCACCGCAGAAACTCCACCATGTGGTCATAATCTTCCAGGAGAACCGCACTCCCGACAATCTCTTTCATGGGTTGCCGAATGCGGACATCGCTGACAATGGAATCAATTCGCACAGCGAGATCATTCCTTTGGCGCCCGCTGACCTGGCGGGGCCTTATGATCTGGACCACTCGCACCCAAGCTTCTTAGCATACTACGACAATGGCAAGATGGATGGAGCCGACACCAGACGCGTGGGATGTGTGAAACGTGCGGGAAGTTGTCCTCCCCCAAATCCTCAGTATGTCTATGTTCCACCGGCGGAGGTGACACCTTATTTCGATTTGGCGGAACAATACACCTTTGCCGATCGAATGTTTCAGACCGACCAGGGGCCAAGCTTTCCGGCGCACCAATTTATTATTTCTGGAACGTCCGCACCACAGCGAACAGTGAGCTGTTTGCTTCCGAGAATCCGTTTGGCGGCACGGTCCTACTACAAGTATCAGCTTCGCCAACGCTGGTTGTGCTGCTCCACGGGGTCTGTCAGTCAGCTTGATCGATCCTTCCGGCAAGGAATTGGCGACAATATTCAATTGTTTCGAGCATGCCACTTTGCCGGATCTGCTGGACACCAAGCACCTCAGTTGGCGGTATTACTCGGTTGGAGACGTCTGGAACGAGCTCTGGAACGCCCCCAGCGCAATTCGTCATCTTCGTTTCGGCGCAAATTGGGCAAATGTGATAGCTCAAAACAAGCAGGTGTTGAAAGATATTGCAGATGGACAATTGCCAGCGGTGAGCTGGGTGATTCCGGACGGACGTTATTCCGATCATCCTGGAGCCAACGACGGTTCTGGTCCTTCCTGGGTGGCCTCAATCGTCAATGCCATTGGCACGAGTCAATATTGGTCGAACACAGTCATCTTCATCACTTGGGTTGATTGGGAGGCTTCTACGACCTCCTATTTGCAACTTATATGAATACGGCTTCCGCGTTCCGCTAATCATTGTCTCGCCGTATGTAAGACAGGGCTATATTTCCCAGGTGACGCATGATTTCGGCAGCATCCATCGGTTCATCGAAGAGATTTTCGGTTTGCCGTCGCTTGGGTACGCAGACGCACGCGCTGACAACCTCTCTGACTGCTTCGATTTCTCTCAGCAGCCACTACAATTTAAGACTGTCCGGGCGCCTATGGCCGCAAAGGAGTTTATTGAGGACGATAGGCCACCGACACCTCCTGACGACGATTAACTCCGCAAAGGTCTGTCAATTTTGACCGCCTGCCGCACAATTGTGGAAACATGTTTTCGGAAATGCCCCTTCCCGTTCTTGTTGACGAAACTTGACCAAATTTGATATTGACGACCCCTAGGCTTTGTGTATTATTCCCAAATCGGCCGAAGGCGTCTAAGCGGTCAGATAAGTATCGCCCGTCTCTGTAAAGGTTCTAGCCAAGAGGATAACTATTATGACTCTCCTGCGCCAAGTGGTGCGGTTTGCGGTTTTTTTGTTGGCTTTGTTGCCGCTTTTGACTTTGGGTTGCGGTTCTGGCAACAACTACTCGAATCCTGAAACCTCGATTACTGCAACCCAAAATCCCCTTGTTGCTCAGTACAATGTGACGCTGCCGCGAAAAGAGGGCATCGTGTGGGTCGAGTTCGGGCGAAATACGAGCTATGGAAAGCAAACTTCAGCCACGACGGCAACGACGGATTTTGGCCAGACCGTTAGCATTTTGGTGGCGGGCATGCAGCCGAGTACAACCTACCATATGCGAGCGCACGTCGACTGGTATGCGGGCCTCTCTTGGGTAGATCAAGATCAGACCTTCACCACGGGTGCGTTGCCTACCCAACTTTCAGAGGTTGCCGGCGGTATCGGACCGCTGATTCTTCCGACCCTCACTGTCACGCGTCCCAGTCCGAGCCTTCAACCTTCAGGAGGAGTGGAACTAATCGACCTGATATCCCAAGGGAACACCCACTTATTGGAAACATTCGTCACCGATCTCCAAGGGAATATTATCTGGTACTACGATGTTGGTCCGGGAAACGAGTCATTTCCGATCAGACCTATGACGAATGGACATTTTTTGCTGAACATCGGCACCGGGTTAACGGGTACGGAGTTGTTAGAAATTGATTTGGCGGGCAATGCGATCCGCGAGGTTTCCCTGCAGCAGGTTAACCAAGGGCTCCAACAAAAGGGCTATTCTTTCACGATTGCGGATTTCCATCACGACGTCATCGTCTTGCCAAACGGACATTGGGTTGCGATAGCCAATACTGTTAAGGAATTTACCGACCTGCCGGGTTACCCGGGGACCGCCAGTGTCTTGGGCGATGCATTGATCGACATTGACCTCAATGGCAATGTCGTGTGGGCTTGGTCTGGGTTTGATTATTTGGACGTCAACCGTCATCTTTTTGGCTTGCCAGATTGGACTCATAGCAATGCTCTTGTGTACACGCCAAACGATGGCAATCTCCTGCTCTCAATGCGGAACCAGAGCTGGATCCTCAAAATTGACTATGAGAATGGTGCAGGTACAGGTGACATCTTGTGGCGGCTCGGAAATGAGGGCGATTTCGCTCTTTCCGGAGATGATCCGAGACAATGGTTCTATGGCCAGCATTTTCCGTCGCCACTGACTATCAATGGCCCTCAAATGACCCTAGCCGTTGTCGATGATGGAGATAACCGAGTCTTGGATAGTAATGAAGATGTATGTGGCCAACCCGGTACCGCGAACTGCTACAGCCGTGCCACCATCTACCAGATCGATGAGAGCACGAAAACCGCTAGCTTGGATTGGCAATTCCTGCCTGGCCTCTACACCTTCTGGGGTGGGAGCATCAATCAGCTCGCCAATGGCAACGTCGAGTTCGATTTATCTGAGCCGTTTCCACAAGACCCGACGAGTTCGCTGGTCACAGAAGTCACCCAGACCGGTAATCCAGCCGTCGTTTGGCAGATGAACATCCAAGGAAGCAATGCTTATCGCGCGTATCGTATTCCAAGTCTGTATCCCGGGGTTAATTGGCAATGAGGCAGGAATCTGCCATTCGCGCCATCAGCCTTGGACGAGTCGGCTAATCGTCGCCCTAACTAGTCGAAATTCATTTCAATCCCACGTCGACCGACTTATCCTCGGCCACCCATAGCTTTAGCTGGAACAAAGAGCCAGCGAGAGCCACCTTGCTCATCGCTGTCGATGAACGGATCGTTCACGACCACTTGCGCACCTTGCATGTCGAAACTAAATGCCATTTCCTGGACGCCTTGCTTCGACAAAGCCTCGCGAACGGCATGCCGGTTGATCGCGTCGCAATAGAGAAGAAGAAAACCGCCTCCTCCCGCGCCCGTGATCTTACCACCCACCGCTCCGTGCTCCTGGGCACAAGCGTATAGCTTATCGATATGCGGGGTAGAAATTTTGTTCGAGATCTTTCGCTTGGCCTGCCAGCTCTCATGCAGCAGTTCTCCAAAGCGATGAAGCTCGCCCACCTTGAGCACGTCGCGCATTCTTGGCGCTATAGCTTTGACCTGGTGCAGAGCTTCCAGCGTAGAGGTCGTATGCGAACGAGTGGAACTTTCCTGCTCTTGCAAAATGCTCCACGAATGATGGGCCGAACCGGTAAAGAAAAGCATCAGGTTGGACTGAAACTCCCGCAAAATAGAAGGATCCAAGTCCAGGGATTCTACATCGCTGTTGCCATCTTCGTGGAATGATATGTAGTTCAACCCACCAAAGGCAGCTGCATACTCGTCCTGTTTGCCGACGTGTTTTCCTAGGACGTTTCGTGCGATGTGGAAAGATTGCTCGGCAAGTTGATACTTCGATAGCGGCCTGTGCAAGTAATTAGTAAGCGTCTTAAGAATATTCACGCAGACACTTGCTGAAGATCCTAATCCAGTTCCGGGCGGTATTTCTGATGCCAGGAACAGGTCGACCGAGACTGTGGTGCCCAATTCTTTCAGGACTGCCAAAGGTATTTCTAGTTCGCTACCCTGAATGCTCATATTGGCAATGTCGTGCCAATTTTCAAAAACGCGGAGATCAGAAGATATTACTTGAACACGACCGTCATTCCGGGCGCCCAGGATGGTGTAGAAATATTTATTAATGGCTACGCTAAGTACGGCGCCACCGAACTGTTCATAGTAGACGGGCAGATCGGTTCCGCCACCTCCAAAGCTAATCCGCACGGGACTGCGTACTATAAGCATTCGGAAAGTCCATTCTAGCAAACTATGCTGTTTGCTTTCCGGGCTGAAGTGTAACAAGGTGCTTCTAACTACAACACTCAAAGTCGGCGAGAGTAGCGAAACATTCCAGGCAAACGAACCGCCGTTAAACGGCAATTCTCGCTTCGGCGCCACTATAAAACCAGTGTATACTTGCAGCGCTTGACAGGCCGACAGTACGGAGGGCGGCTTCCCCCAAGCGCAACTTTCTAGATCACTTGGTGTTTGTCCGCTCAGCGTCGTGGAGGGATTATGTATCGCTCTAACGCTCTTGCGAACTACGTCCTCGTCGGTGTTGTGCTACCCCTTGCCCTTTTACCCTGCTGTCCCCTTCCTTGGGCCGTCGCGCAAGGGCAATACAACTTTATCGTGGCACCCGCCTTCTCTGCGTCGGGCAACCTGTTCGTCGCCGATTTTAATGGAGACGGCAAGCCTGACCTGCTCGACTCTTTTGGAAATTTGCTACTGGGAAATGGCGATGGAACCTTTGCTGCCGGCCCTTCCGTTGCGGGCACTCCTTTGGCGGTGGCAGATTTCAACGGCGACGGCAAACCTGATGTGCTGGAGCAAGGGACGGGTACGCTCCTAGTACTACTGGGCAACGGCGATGGCACTTTTCAAGCGGCTATCAGCACCAATAGTGGCGCGGATCTGACGGGAATTGCTGCGGGGGATCTTAATGGAGATGGGAAAGCCGATGTGGTCGGCGTCTTTAATGGCAATCTGCTAGTTTATCTGAGCAACGGAGACGGCACCTTTGCCGCTGGGGTTCCCTACAGCCTCGGGACCACCACGACCCCCGAGTCGCCAATCACGCTAGCAGATTTCAACGGGGATAAGAAGACTGATCTACTGGTAAGCCTTGAGGCTCATAACAATAGCGGGCCGGGGCAGGAAATCGTTCTTCTCGGCAATGGAGACGGAACATTCCAGACGCCCATAACCTCACCCGGTGTAAACGGGCCATTCTCAGTGGTTACAGGTGATTTCAATGGAGCCGGAAAACTCGACCTCGCGATCTCGTTCTTCGGGAACCCGCCGGCTGTCTCCCCGGGTGTATCGCTTCTCCTTGGAAACGGAGATGGCACCTTTCAAACGCCCACCGTAGTCATACCCAATACGTACGGAAACCTGGCCGTCGCTGACCTAAACGGCGATGACAAGTTGGATTTGGTTCTCCAGAGCTCTCCGTGGGCCGAAATTTATCTGGGTAACGGCAACGGAACTTTTTCCAACACCCACAGCTATTTCTTAAACGATAATTTTGATGAAACGGCCAACCCGGTCGTTGCCGACTTCAACCTCGATGGCAAACCCGATATTGCAAATGGTACCGCAACGCTCGCTGTAGCGCATACCTACGCTTTGCAGCAACAAACCACCGGAATCGCAACTGCCGATCTAAACGGGGATGGCAACCTCGACTTGTTGGCAGTGGGCGCGGGCGGGTACAGCGTGTTGCTGGGGAACGGGGACGGCAGCTTTCAGCCGCCTATCTTTTATGGATTCGCAAATGGAGGGTCGCAGTTTGGGATGGTTCTCACGGATTTCAATGGCGATGGCAAACTAGATCTGGCGATCCCTGCGGGAAGCCAAACGGTTGCGGTGTTGTTGGGGAAAGGCGATGGCACCTTTGGCCCGCCCGCATACTTTTTTGATGGCAGTGGCATAACTCTAGTGAGTGCTGACTTCAGGAGCGACGGCAAGAACGACCTTGTGGCATCAGGACCGTCGGGAACCGCAATTCTTCTTGGAAATGGCGACGGCACTTTCCAAACCGCGAGCTTTATAAGTACCAATCCCGGTGGTGGTGCCCTTTTTGCAGAGGACCTGAACGGAGACGGCAAGCCTGATTTACTTATCGGCAACCAGGCGTTCCTGGGCAACGGGGACGGCACGTTTACTGCCAAGTACGCGGGCAACCTGGTCGCCTCCACGCTGACTGACATCAATGGCGATGGGAAGCCCGGACGCGTTTGGGCCGCTGCCCGGGGTTGATAGCCCGTGCTGCGGATTCTATTTGAGGAACGGCGACGGCACGTTTGGCCCCTACATCTCCGTTGTCGACTACACCAGCAACAACATCACGCAGTTTAGTCCGGCCTTCTTTCTCGCCGCCGACATGACTGGAGATGGCAAGCAGGACATAATCATGGGGGAAGGCTCCATCCCCGGTGTCTTCACGCTCATTAATACCACTACTCCGGTGACCGTAAACCTGTCGCCCGGCAGCCTCGGTTTTGGCCCTCAACTTATAGGCGTGCCCAGCAGCGTTGGAAACATCACGCTTATCAATACGGGCAACCTCCCCCTGACAATTAGTTCTATCGGCATTAAGGGGGCTAACAGCGGTGACTTTTCTCAAACTACCAACTGTCCCGATTCAGTGCCGGTAGACTCCGGTTGCACCATCAGGGTCACATTCACGCCTACGGCGGTCGGCCATCGGAATGCGGCTGCAACTATCACGGACAACGCCCCGAACAGCCCCCAATCCATCCGGCTTTCAGGCATTGGCGAGGCGGGAAAAAGCAGCAATCTCGCCCTAAGTGTAGCTCCCGGCGGTTCGAGCTCAGCCACAGTTGCGGCTGGAGTGATGGCGACTTATAAGCTGACCATCGGTGGCGCCGGGTTCTCGGGCACGGCCTCGCTCACCTGCACCGGCGCTCCCCAAGCGGCAAACTGTTCGTTCTCCTCGGGCGCCACGATCAACGTGAGTGCCAGTAGTGCTACGCCGTTCAACGTCACAGTAATTACCACTTCCCGGTCGATGGCGGCTCTTTCGCCGGCCTCCACCGGTTCTCACTCATGGCTCTGGACTGTAGCCCTGATAGGGATCGTAATTTTGCCGAACGCGAAACGGAAGGAATGTGCGGCGTGGCGAATCATCCGGTTATCGCCCTTGCTGCTCTTGGTTCTGCTCGGCGCATGCGGTGGTGGTGGTGGCAGTACCTCCACGTCGCCCCCTGGCACGCCGGCAGGAACTTACGCATTGACGGTCACAGCTACGTCAGGGTCCGTCAACCAATCACTGCCGCTTACTTTGACGGTGCAGTAAGCAGGACATAGTAATGCCAGCTAACGGGCATTGAGTCCACCGACCAAACCAGAAGCTCTAGT
>Ga0182024_10014486_pt1 | contig 15237 bp, 13 predicted proteins | sample P32metaG_FD_120480 | JGI IMG/M metagenome (GOLD analysis project Ga0182024, IMG submission 120480) | Permafrost microbial communities from Stordalen Mire, Sweden - P3-2 metaG (Illumina Assembly) | ecosystem: Environmental > Terrestrial > Soil > Wetlands > Permafrost | place: Sweden: Stordalen... | reverse complement strand
GTTCCTTGACAACTTCTTCAACATCTCCCGCGCACCCTGGTCGCTACAGCAAGCCTCGCCCTATAGATTGATCCCCTGCGCCACCAGCTCCCGATTATAGGTCGCGTCGCCGAAGGTGAACTCGGACGACTTGGCGCGCTTGAAGTACAAATGCATATCATGGTCCCAGGTGAAACCGATACCGCCATGGACCTGGATCCCGTCCGCTGAGACTCGCCGATAGGCGTCGGAGGCCGCGGCCTTGGCCAGCGCCGCCGCGAGTGGGCCTTCGGCGACTCCATTGCTCACCGCCCACGCCGCGTAATAGACCGCCGATTTGGCGCCCTCGACGTCAATCATCATATTGGCGCACTTATGCTGCACCGCCTGGAAGCTGCCGATAGGACGCCCGAATTGCACGCGGGCCTTCGCGTATTCGACCGTGACGTCGAGTACCTTCTGCGCCCCGCCCATCATCTCGGCCGCGATCATCACTTTGCCCTTGTCGATAATCTCCGAGAGCGTCTTCCAGCCGTCCCCAATAGCGCCGACGACATCGGCCGCGCCGGCCTTGACGCCCTCGAACTTCACCTCGCTGAGCCTGCGCGTCGAGTCCATAGTCTTCAACGGCGTGATACTGAGACCCACGCGTTTCGCCTCAATCGCGAACAGGCTAATACCTTTGCCACCAGTACGGGCGGCGACCAAGAGGTAGTCCGCGATATGGGCATCGTTGACGAACAGCTTGATCCCGTCGAGCGTGAAGCCGTTGCCGCTCTTGCGCGCCGCCATCGCGATCCCGTCGGCGCCCCAGAGTCCCGATGGCTCCATCCAGGCGACCGTTGCGATTAGCTCGCCCGCCGCGATCTTCGGCAGCAGCGCCTGCTGCTGCGCTGCGCTGCCCGCGCCCTTGATCGCCTCCGCGACCATCGCGGTCCAGATAAACGGCGACGGCAGCAGCACCCGGCCCATCTCCTCGAGCACCAGCACCAAATCGACGTAGGAAAGATTGGCGCCGCCGTGGGTTTCCGGGATAACGAGACCCGTCCATCCGAGGCCCGCCATCTTGCGCCACAAGTCGGCATCGTAGCCGCGATCGTCATCGATCAGGCGGCGCACAACCGTCGAGGGACATTCCTTTTCCAGCAAGCCGCGCGCACTTTCACGCAACATTTCCTGCTCTTCGCTGAAGCCAAAGTCCAAGTTGGATTAACCTTCCCCGCTTCAAATCGCGCCTATGCATGAGCGCGATTTGGTTATCACGACGCTAACCGCTACTACAAGTCGGCGGATCGCTGGCACCGGAAAAAAGCGAGTTGTTGAGGAACCCAGAACTATTATTTTTCTCTGAAACCTCACGAGGTCTCAAGCGGCCCAACAGTCTTGACCTGACTTTTAGGACCGGACTTCCCATTTGTCCAAGATGCGGGCTACGCCCTGAGAAAACCTCATCGTCATAAGCGTCGGCTAGTTAATCGCTTGACGTTCCGCGTTTAACCGATGATCTTCCCAGCCGAACCGTCCTTTTCTTCGGGTCCGTCTCCTCGCTCTCTAACCCGAGGCGCGTCTTTTCCCAGTATGTCGCCCCTGTATCATTCGAAAGGGCCCTGACCGAGCATCGCGAGCATTCCAAAGAGTCAGGACCAAGCCATTCGGTCTGCTATCAAATCGCTACCGCTACCACCCGACCATCGCGAGCGCACATCCTCGACGATCACGTCTTATTCTAAAGGAAGTCTGAAACCTCGTGAGGTTTCAGTGAAAATTATAAGTTTTGAGTCTCCTGAACAACTCTCCCCTTCTCTTTCCTATCCTACAGGCCCATCTGCACGATCTCCGCCGCGCGTATATTGCCGCCGTCAATCACCATGGTCGAGCCGCTCATCCAACTCGCCGCGTCGGAGGCCAGGAAAATACATGGATAGGCGACATCTTCGACCCGCCCGAAACGTCCGAGCGCGCGCGACCGCAGCATCATGTTCTTCACTTCCTCGTTCGGCCAAATCCGCTCGGCGGCGCCCTCGGTGGTGACCGGCCCTGGCGCGACACAGTTCACGCGAATTCCATAGCGGCCCCACTCGCCAGCCTGGGATTCGGTGAGCTTGATCACGCCCGCCTTCGAGGCTGCATACGGCAGCATCGTCGAGGAGCCATGGACGCCTGCCGTCGACGACAGATTGATAATACAGCCGCCGTCGTTTTGCGCGATAAACTGTCGGGCCGCGGCCTTCGAGCAAAAGAACGTGCCGTCAAGGTTGATCGAGATAACCGCGCGCCAGCCGTTGGGCGACAGGTTCATGCTTGGCGTGGTGATACTGCCGCCATGATTATTGATCATAACGTCGAGGCGCCCGAAATGCTTGACCGCCTCTGCAATCATCTCGTCGCACCTGGCCGCGTCGCGCACATCAACCACGAACATCTCGCACTTGCCGCCGGCCTTTCGAATACTGTCGCGAACGGGTTCGAGATGTCCGGCGTTGCGGCTCGCGATCAGCACCGGCGCGCCGCGCTTTGCGAATTCGTGCGCGATCGAAATTCCAATTCCGGTGCCGCCACCGGTTACGATCGTCACCTTGCCTTCAACGCTGAATACGTCCTTCAAGTCGCAAGTCCTCCCGCCATGTTGCAAGTCAAAACGATGCCACAACCGCCAGACGGCACTCGGGCCAACCGGACCATGTTGCAGACCCGAAGGGCGCTGCCGCCTGAGCGTCACAATAATGTGCCTTGATTTAGCGCAGCGCCACCGAAATAACCAAACCCCCGGCGCGCCGTGTCTCCTGACCTTGGAATGTAGATGGGGTAGCCGTCACCCTGAGCGCAGAGAATGAGTCCCGGTCTTGCGAACCCTGGGCCCTGAATTATCCGTGCGCTCGGATGCAATAAGAGATCGCTCGCAGAGCGGTTACAATCTCGCCCCCGCTCAGAAGGCGCGGACAGCGAGCTCCGGCGACGGCCGCGGATGGCTCACGCGATGAGCTCGCGGAGTAATCCGAAGCTGCGTGTGCGACGACGCCGGATGATGCTCGCGGCGCCGCCGGATCTCATGCTTCCATGCAATAATCCGCCGCCGCAGATGTCCCGACTCGATTCCCAGAGCGTCGCATACCGTGTCAAAGCTGAGCCAGTCGCCACTATCCTTTTCGCACAGGATCCAGCGTTCGGCATCGATGTAGAGGCGCCGCGCTCGCGTAAGATGAGACAGCACCCCCTTCTGATAGACGTTGATCGCGTCGGTCAGCAACGCGAGCATCAGGCGTTGCTCGCCGGTCAACCGATGACCGCCTGAGATGTCGTAGTATTGGCACGGCAGGATCAGGTCCGATCCGCTGGTCTCAATCGCCGGTCCACTTGAGACGGCGCAAAATCTCGAGCTCATCCCGGATCACCTCGCTTTCTTAGCCCTTCATCGCCACGCGGCCCGCGCATGCCCCTATGATCGCGTAATCCGTCGGCTGACGGGCAAACCCGTTCATTTGGTGACTATGACAACAAGGATGCCGGGGATTTGGTTCCCGAGCCCGAACAGCCCAATCTAAGTCCCTGAAAAGACTGGATAATTTAGAGTGCGAGGGCGAATGTTGGGCTAATGGTCAATCCGTGAAAGTCGCGACCTTCAATCACAATGAGGTCTTCTTAGGGCGCAGCCCGCATCTTTACCAACGGGAAGTCCAGTCCTAAAAGTCAGGTCAAGACTGTTGGGCCGCTTGAAACCTCGTGAGGGCAATAATATATTTGACTAACCAAGCTCGTAGGCGTAGTTTAGCACGCTATGGGCACAGCGGAACTAGGGCGAAAACAAACCGAACTAATCGCTGGAGTGAGTGCGGCGGATCGCCTGAATAAGGCCATCGCCGAACGTCAAGCGAAGCTAAAAATACGGCTGGATAAACTCGCGAGGCTCAATCAGTTTACGCCGTTCGCGACCCAGAGGAAAAAAATCGAGGCCTTTGTGAGACGCGTTCAAGTCCAAGAAAAACAGATCGGTGCGATGAAAAAGTCGCATGCAGTGGCCAATCAAAAAGTCCAAGCGATCCTGAATCGAGACAAGAAAGACATGGTGGCTTTTGAGCGCCTATTGGATCGAGCAAATGAATCGATGGAGCGATATGGGAAGTCCGCCGCTCTTCATCTCGTGACGTTGGACAATCTAATCGCCGAAGCGGACAAGATTCTGGCATCGAAGTGAACCAGCTTTATTACGGCGACAATCTCGCCGTTTTGCGTGAGAGCATTAAAGACGAATCCGTTGATTTGATTTACCTCGACCCGCCATTTAACAGCCAAGCGACCTACAACGTCCTATTCAAAGCGCCAACCGGCGAGCAATCGCACGCCCAGATCGAGGCATTCGACGATACTTGGCATTGGGGCGAATCGGCGGAGGAAGCCTTCGATGAGGTGATGAAAGGCGGCAATACCGATGCAGCCGAGTTGCTGCGGTCAATGCGGTCGTTCCTGCACGAGAACGACATGATGGCCTATTTGACGATGATCGCCGTCAGGCTCCTTGAACTGCGACGCGTGCTTAAACCTACGGGTTCCTTGTTTTTGCACTGCGACCCGACAGCCAGCCACTATCTCAAGATACTGCTAGATGCGATCTTCGGGATTGATAATTTCATTAATGAAGTGTCCTGGCGTAGGAGCACTCGCCGGTCCTCTATCAGTAAGATTCTTCGTCGCGCACATGACGTTCTGCTTTTCTATGCAAACTCATCTGAGTATCGCTTTTTTGTTCAACATGAGCCGAAATCCGACAAATTGATTCGTAAGTATTCACACGAAGATGAAGGCGGGGTCTATCAATTTGTGCCGCTTATGGTGAGTGGTCGAAGAAATGGAGAGACGGGCACGCCGTGGCGGGGAATGGACCCAAACATCAGAGGAAAAGCGGGGTTACACTGGGTCACAAAACATAAAACCTTAGATGAATATGCGGAAAAGGGATTAATCAGGTTCCCGACGAAGCCCGATGGAGCGCCACGTTTAAAGTATTATCTCTCGCAAAATGAAGGCATCCCAATGTCTGATTTCTGGGACGATATTGACCTCATCAATTCGATGGGAAACGAAAGCCTCGGTTATCCGACGCAAAAGCCCGTCGCGCTGCTAGAGCGAATCGTCAAATTGTGTACGACAGAGGGGGATATTGTTCTTGATCCATTTTGTGGATGTGGCACCACGATTCACGCTGCGCAGAAACTTAACCGCCGCTGGATTGGAATAGACATTACGCATCTAGCAATCTCGCTAATCGAAAAGCGCCTCAATGATGCCTTTCCGGGGATCGAGTATGAGGTTCACGGCACGCCCAAAGACCTTGCAGGGGCGCGCGATCTGGCTGGTCGCGACAAATACCAGTTTCAATGGTGGGCGGTGTCTCTCGTAAACGCCATTCCCTTCGGCGGGAAGAAAAAAGGTGCGGACAGCGGAATCGACGGCCTAATCTATTTCAAGAATTTTATTGACGGGAAGGTTGTTACTGAAAAGATCGTCGTATCCGTCAAAGGCGGTGACAACGTAGGAGTCGCAATGATCCGCGATCTAGCTCATGTGGTCGTTCGCGAGAAGGCCAAAATGGGATTGTTCGTCACGCTTGAAGAACCAACTGAGCCGATGCGAAAAGAAGCGGTGAAAGAAGGCTACTTCGAGAGTCCGGGCCTAAAGGGGAAATATCTCAAACTACAGATCGCTACCATCGGCGACTTGCTGGATGGTCGGAAGCCGGAGCTGCCAACTCTTGCGCCATCGTTCGCTCAAGCGCCACAAGAAGCGCCAGAGCAGGGTACGCTAGACGTTTAGTTTCATGCCTTTTTCTTGGATAACCTTTGCTTGCTCCGTTCGTGCCGAATCTCAGTGGCCTTTTCTTCCACCTCTTTTTTCGGGACCGCGATTAGCGCCTTCATTACCTTCTCGAAACGCTGGAAAGACGAATGCGAACTGGGTTGGGCGTCCTTTGCCATGCGCCCAGTTTAGTCCTTCTCGCTTGGGAGTTGGAACCGCCCGATTGCGGTCACCACGGCCCTGCCGAGGCGTGTCACCTTGGCGATTCCGCCGCACCGGTCTTGCCAGTCAACTCCTGATACGTGAGCCGTCGTCCCACGATCTGCGAAAGCACAAGCGCGAACCGTCCGCCGTCATCGTTTTTGCGTTCGTTGTATCGGAACGCCTGTTCATCCAAGTAACGAAACAGATGGAACGGTTCGACACTAACGTAAGTGCCTTTCAGGCCACGCTTCAAGAGCGACCAGAAATTCTCGATGGTGTTCGTGTGTACGTTCCCCTCGACGTACTTTTCGGCGTGGTCGATTACCTGATGCACGTAATCAGCGCTCAGTCCGTTGTACGAACGCCACGCATCGCTGTAGACATACGAACCGCCCTCGACATATTCCCGAACGACGCCTTGCAGCGTCGGGCCGCTGGTGTCCGCGACGTGGCGCAAGCGCACCTTCTTGGTTTTACGATCCAACAGACCCATCACGACTGCTTTGCCGCCCCCAGTTCCGCCAGTGCCTGTGATCTTTTTCTTTTTGTCCTTGTGCATGAAGCGGGCGAGGCCACCGATGAAGGATTCATCTACCTCTATCTCGCCATCCATCTTGTTCCAGAACGTCCCTTGCTGCATCGCGAGCCGGACACGGTGCAGCATGAACCACGCGGTTTTCTGCGTGACGCCCAAGTCGCGGGCGATTTCGTAGCTGCTGATTCCGTTCTTGCAATTGGTCAGGAGCCACACGACAGGCAACCACTTGTCGAGGCCGATAGGAGAGTCCTCGAATACCGTTCCAATCTTAATGCTGAACTGCGGCTTTGGATGTTTGGCGCTGCACTTCCAACGGCGCTGGTTGGCGAGAAAATAAACCTTTTCGCTTCCGCACGTCGGGCAAATAACTTTGCCATCAGGCCAGCGGAGCGCGACCATAAATTGAAGGCACACGTTGGGGTCTTCAAAATAGCGAATCGCATCAAGCAGTGTGCGAGGCGTGTACGTTTCCATGCCTCAAATCTACCATCGAGGCACTGGGTTAGTCAAGTATATTATTGCCCTCGTGAGGTTTCAGTTTCCTGAAAAGCTAAAGGTTCAGCGCTCCTCAACCACCTTCCCCGTCTCCCGACTCCCATCTCATTTCGACTCAGCTGGACGAGCCCATCCGGCTGAGCGCCTCTTTGGCCTTTTGAATCGCCCCCAAATCCGCATCGGTCCCGGTCGCGCCCGCCGCGATCCGGTAATGTTCCGTCGCTGCGGCGCGATCGCCGGTCATCTCATAGGTGTTGGCGAGATTCAACTGTGCCTGGGCGCTGGTCGGGCAGGCAGCCACCGCGTCCTGATAGTAGCCGAGCGCTGCGGTTGTATCCCCCGCCGCCATCCGCTCGCCGCCCTTGCGCGTCGCCTCCGACATCACGGCCGAATCGCAAGCTCCCGGCACTGCCGCCGCGGTTCCGTAGGTGGGGTGCTGATTCTGCAAGCTCTCGACCTGCTGCCTGAGCTGATCGAGTTCTGCCTGCTGGGCCTGAAGCTGTTGCTGATTGGCGTCGATCGCATCTTGCTGGCATCCCGCCAGCATCGCCGCCAGAATGGCTGCAACCAAGACGACCCTGGCCAAAATGGCCGCGGTTAAGACGGCGGCGGTGAACGTGACGCCGACCCTGCTCATCAACATAAACGTAGATTAGTGGTGGCGAAAGCCGAGTCAACCGGCGAAATTGATCTTTGCCCGCCGACTGCAACAGTAATTCGAGGCGCGGCTCATTCGTTACGCCCCATTTTTGCCAGTAGCGCGTGTTACGTTCTCAGGTTAGTTTCGCAATCTAAGTGTGATCGTTGGGCCTAACCGTAGGAGTGAGAGTATGAGATCAAAATTGACATTACGCATCCGGACAATGCGCTGTGGTATGATTGCTGCGATGGCACCGATCGCAATTCTTGCGATGTTCGCGTTCGCGAACGTCGCATCAGCCGCCGATGCCCAATCGGGAATGCCGCACGAGGTTGCCTTGCAACAACTGCTCGACGGCAACGCGCATTATGTCGCTGATAAATCGCTGCGTCCCAACGAACGCCCATCGGACGCCAAGCAAGAACCAAAGGCGGCGATTCTCGCTTGCTCGGACTCGCGCGTAACGCCCGCAATTATCTTCGAACAGGGCACCGGCTCGCTCTTCGTCGTGCGCACTGCCGGTAATACTTACGATAAGCTTTCGCTCGAAAGCATCCAGTACGCCGTCCAGCACCTCGGCACCCGGCTGATCATGGTGCTCGGCCACGACCGATGCGGCGCGGTGACGGCTGCGGTCCATGAATATCCCAAGCCGACCAACAGCGAGATGCTCAAGAATATCTATCCAGCGGTCGCGATGACCAAGGGCGAGCCCGGCGATCCGGTCTCGAACGCTATTAGCGAAAATGCCGAGTTGATCGCCGACCGGCTCGCGCACGATCCCGAGTTCGCCCCCATGGTCGCTAGCGGTGAATTGAAGATCGTTGCGGCCCGCTACAACCTTGCCACCGGCGCCGTCACCATCCTCCCAACCAAGTAGAAGCCGGCAGGTTATCGATCGTCGCTATCGCCAGATCGCGATGAGCATGCGGCGACGACGATTCCGCGCGTAACGCGCCGAAATCAGATCGCCGGGCGGTTACAACGCTTCCAACGAAACCGGATGTGTTGCGAAACCGCACGCGACAACCCGGTCGTCGTCAATCCCTGGTGATGGTCGCCGCCCTCGGTGCGGGCCGCACTTCGGGTAACTGTTGCGGGAGGGTGATTGTTGCAGGACCCAGACTGTCGCGAAATAGCACGTTTGCTATTGATTAGAAGCGAGAGGAAGGGTAAGCCATGTCTGACAACAAAATCCGAATCATGAAGAACTGTGGCGCAGAATTGACGAGCCGTCCTTTGAAGACCGCTTTCCACGCCACACAGGAGGTTGGGGACATGTCAGATAGTGCCGTATTGGAACCAGTGCAAGCAAACGAGATCGATCCAGAGTTGGAACGGAGCCTGACGCACGAGTGGGATGCCCAAGTTATCACGTACCCAAACGAGCGCTTCCCGTTTAACGAATGGATACGGGACCGGATCCGTCTGATGGGCTTCCCGGTTGAGGATCTAAGTTACTTCCACGAGGTCGTACCACCTGCCGAATCTTACCGTATTACCAAGCAGTTGTGCGCCGACACCAACCTGCCCGAGTTCCGGCGGATGCTGAATCGCTTCGTCCGTGAGGTGGTGGTTCCCAAGGGTAAGTTGCGCACACCAGTGGCGGTGCAGCGTTTCATGAACGTGCGCGTCATGCTGCCGACGACGCCGGAACTGTTCTTTCCATTGCATACTGGGCTGCTTTACGGTCACGGCGTCGCCTCGCGCAGCCTGTGGCTGCCGTTTGTCGATGTGACGTCGGACGCGGACAAGACCCGCGCGATGCAAATCATCCCGATCGAGAAATCGCGCGAATTGGTCCAATACGCCATCAACAACCGGCTTACCGTGGAACGGATGACCGATCTGTGGGGTCAGTACACTCATCAGATCAAGGCCGGGCCGGGCAGTTGTTGTCTATTCAGCCAGGAGCATATCCATGGCTCCGGCATGCCGAACACCACCGGCAAAACCCGCATCAGCATGGATTTCCGGATTGCCGAGGGTATGTATGGCGACCTTTTGGGCCGCAAAATTCCGGCCGGCTATTTTCACATCATCCCGGATAGCGAAGAGGAAGAGGATCGGCTGGCGCAGAGGCCGTCGCGCGAGGTGCAGTCCAAAAACGGCAAGCCGAACATCTTCTATGTCGCCAATAACACGTCATCCACCTACTCGATACCGGTGCATCTGCAGCGCTACATCCTGAACGATTACATCAACAAGAAGGCGCTGTCCTGCGATTACGAGCTGTTCGATCTGGAAGACATGCTGCACTGCCCGACGCTCTGGCACCTGGTCGAGTATCGGAACGCCAATATCGTAATGTACAGCATCTTCGCCCTCCCCGAAGAAGAATCGGATCGCAACCGCATGCTGGAGACGGCGCTCAGGCGGGGAAACATCATCCACTTCGTCAATGAGGATCTCCAGTTGGTTACGGCCGACGATCTCGTCACGATCAAGAAGTATTTGGAGTTTTCCCATTACGGTCGGTCGCGGCTGCCCATCGGACTGCCGGTATCTGATTTGACGAAGGCGTATTTCACAAAGTGGTCGGCTTCCCTTGTGCATCAGCAGTAGGGCGCCGGTAGCATAGGTCTGGTGCTGGAGAAAGCAGCTTCGCGGTGCTCAGCCGGCTGGCCGATCGGAACGGTAGCCGGCTTCACCGCGGAATAACCGGCAGCAACAAATCGAAATCTGCATGCTCGCGCCGCAGGTCATCCGGCAGTTGCTCGGGATGAGCTGCGGCGCCCAGCAGCGCGATCTTCCAATACGCCTCGACCTTCGGCCCCGCTTCAGGCCGCCGGTCCGGATTGACGATCCATACGGCGCTGTATTTCAGCAGACGTAACACGGCGCTAATGCTCATAATGGGTCGAAACGCGTGAAGGGCGACGCGCCCATAGTGTTTGCGAATAAAATAGTAACGGTTAACGTGGCTTCTGATGAGATTCCTATAGCTCTTCACATTCGACGCCACGCTATGCGCCCCGCCGATGTGCATGACTTCGACGTCGGGGACGTAAGCGACCTTCCAGCCAGCACGGCGAATGCGCAGGCACCAATCGGCCTCGCATTGGAATGTGTAGAAGTGCTCGTCGAGCACGCCGACCTCTTCAATCACCTGTGCCCGCACCATGAGAAAATGGCCGTTCAGCCAGCCGACCGATTGCCAAGTGGTGACAGATTCATCGATGCCGTCGCACCAGAAAGCGGCCGGGCGCAAAACGTTGGTGGCTTCCGTTCCCATGCTGTACATCAGGGCCGTGGTCTTCTGATAGCTGCCGTCCGGGTTGACGGTTCGGCAGCCGGCGATCCCGACTTCGGGATGCGCGTCCATGAAACGCACCATGCCCTCGATGGTGCCGTTACGGAGGACGGTGTCATCGTCCAGGAGCAAGGCGTAGCGGCCGGTGCACCGCGCCATCAGTTGATTGTAGGCGCGGCAATACCCGAGCTTCACCGGCGCCCTCAACTGCTCCACCTGGGGAAAGTCGTATGCGAGCGCTCGCGGATTATCGCTCTCACCCTGGAAATTGAAGCCGACGATCACCCGTAACGAGGTTTCACCGCTAGTGGTATCGAAGAGCGATCTGAGGCAGGGACGGAGGTGTTCCAGCTGACCGAGATTGGCAATGAGGACAGTGAGATCTTCGGCCATGCTAGAAATGGCCACAAGATTGGAAGAACAGAAGTCATCTGCCCAAACCCTGAAGGCCTCAGTTAAAACGCAGTCTGTGTATATCGTGGGATCGAGCTTGTATCTTGTCAGCCTGATCTATTGCTGCGCTGCGACAACAAATACCATAAATCCTCAGGAATACGAATCCATCGTGGCTCAGCTCGCGGACGAGCGGACGGGATGAGGACTGTCATGTTGGACGGCGATTTTGACGATCACACGAGCCTTTCATGCAAGGCGCGCTACGTGATTTTGCTTTTCATAAAGGAATGCTTAGGCGGAAATGCCGCGGAGCGGAGGCGTTTCGTCAGTCGCGTCGCCTGCCGCCTCGCGCGGCTGCTGGGTCTTTATCAGATCTCTTACCTGGCATTCAAACTCTACCAAAAAGTTGTAGCCCGTATCACTACACTTGCTGATTCAGGAGGACCACGATTTCAGCGCTGGCTGTGGGCCACTGCTGGTCTCGACAACGGCGACCATCTGCGGGCATGGATAAAGCACCGGTACGAAGGCGGACCAAAGATCATTGTCCTTGGCACGGGAAGTATAGGTGACGTGTTGCAGATCACCCCATTGCTGCGGGCACTCCGCGAAAAATTTCCCTCAGCAGACATAAGCCTTCTGCATCGCAGCCCGGCAGCCAGAACGGTTCTAAAGGGCAATCGGAACATTGATTCCATTTCAATTGCCGATTCCTACCATTTCGAGCAAGTGAAGAAAGCTGTCCGTGATGAGGGCGGCGCCGATCTGGTAGTGGAGATTGAAGGCATCCGCTGCATCGTCACCTATACTCCAGCGCCTTTGGCACTGCGCCATCCCGAGCTGCGAGCGGGTTTTCCCGAATCTTTTTTTGCCGCCGCGGCGGCGGCGAAGGAGCTTTGTAAAGGTCAGCATCCGGGTTTTCCTCGCCGCGAAGTCAAATCTATGCGGTCTCAGGAAACGAAGAATTTTCATTATCTCGATGTTTTGGGAGCGACCGGCAACCTGTCGATCGACCGCCAAAGTGCCCTAGATTTTTTCCCGGAAGCTGGCGATGCCGTCACGCCTGATCTTTTTTCACCGAACAAGCCTTATGTCACGGTCCAGAATGGTGTTGATAGTGATGTCATGAAATCGTCACGCGCAATGGGTCAGCGGCCTACGAAGTTGTTACCGGCGACCACATGGCAGGAAACGGTACAATTACTACAGGCTGGAAATTTGGCTGTTATTCAACTGGGCGCGACGGACGATGAACGGATAGTGGGCGCAGACATGGATTTGCGGGGCTGCACTACCTTGGGGCAAGCCGCACTGATTTTAAAGAACGCTGTCTGTCATGTCGGCATCGAAGGGGGACTAGTCCATCTCGCCAGAGCAATGCACGTAAGATCGGTCGTCGCTTTCGGCCCTACATCATCGGCCTTTCTCGGTTATCCGCAAAACGTCAACCTGGTAGCCAGCGATTGCCACAGCTGTTGGTGGACGACAAAAGATTGGTACATGTATTGTCCGCGTGGGCTTGTGGGGCCTCCATGCATGAACGCATATACGGCGGCCATGATCACTGAGGCAGTCCTGAGCATTTATAAGGGCGTCGATGTCTGCCAAGTTAAATGATGCTTTCGACTGCCCCGAACATGCGCGAGTTGCATATTGCGGCGGAGGTCCCTCGTGGCATGCCCTCGGGAGCGCAGCGCTTTGCGTTGGCATCGACTGCCGACCGTCCGCGACGGTGCCCCGGTTTCGACGGTGTTGGCTGTTCGATCTGATATGTCATTACGAAATTCGGCGTCGCGGCACGTGAAGAATCGCGTTGACGATCTCCCGCATGGTCATGAAGGCGCGCTCGTCCGATCGCACGCGAGGGCAACAGAGGCGCGGTCAGTGCCCATTTGCCACTGGTCAGATCGCTCATGAAGCGGAGCCCGTCGCGGCGGTGCGGTCTACCGGTGGTGGTTACGGTCCGCATCAGGCTGTTTATCCGACTCAGTCCCGACAACCCAGTGCAATCTCATCCTACCGTGGCCTCCTAACCCCCATTCCGCTAGCGTTCACAGACATCCGCTTAGAAGGAAGAGTTGTTGAAGACGGTCGAGAGGCCTCATAAACCTTGGCGCCAGTTGGCGTTCATGCTCGGCGAAGCCGCTCTAGCGCTGATTTCCAGCGGAGTGCTGTTCATGATCATCTCGCGAGTGTCCGGCCCGGAATTGCTCGGCACTTACGCACTCGCCTTCTCGTGGCTGATGCTGTTTCAAGGTATGAGCAGCTTCGGGATTCCGGAGTTCCTCATGCGCGAAGTCGGCGTATATGGCCGAGATGCCACCGAGCATGTGGCTCATGCGATTTTGCTGGGAATAGGAAGCGGGCTGGTGGCCCTCGGCCTGATGCTGGCCGTGGTCCGATTGCTGGGGTACTCGCCATACCTCGTTAAGGTCATCAGCATCGGCAGCCTGGCCTTGATCCCGGCCTTCCTCAATACTGCCTGTCGTTCCGTATTCGTGGCCCTGCGCGAGATCCATTTGTCGTTCCTGGCGCTGCTGGTCGAGGTCACGATCATGACGTCCGCAAGCCTATACCTGCTTTTGTCAGGTTACGGCGCGATCGCCCTGATGGTGACCCTCGTCGTCGCCAAGGTCACCTCGGCATCCATTGCTCTGACTCTGCTGTACTGCTGGGCGATGCCGGTGCGACCGTCGTTCAATCGGGGCTTGCTGGTGCGAACGGCGAGGGCAGTTTTCGCCTTTGGCATTGGCAACATGCTCGGGATGCTGACGATGCGCATCAACGTGATCATGGTGTCCATATGGGTAGATATCGTGATCGTCGGCCACTTCGCCGCGGCAACGAAGGTCATGGAAATCGGTCTGATGATCCCCAATCTGTTTGCGCAACTCCTGATGACCCGGATCGCCCACAGCTTCAACGCGCAAGGTAACCGCGATCCCAATCGCTTTGGCGCCTGGTATCAAGTCCTGTTCGAGTTCGTCGTGCCGACCTGCGTCGGGGTGTGGGTGTTCGCGGGGCCAATCCTGGAGCTTCTGTTCGGTAAGGGCTTCGGGAACGCGCACTGGATCCTCAGGATCCTGATGATCTACCTGTTGATCGAATCCGCCGACGCCGTGATGAGCGTTATCCTGAAGGCCGCACAAAGACAGGGCGCGGACGTCAGATGTCTGGCCTTCAATCCCATAACCAATATCGTGCTGAACCTGATGCTGCTGCCGATCATCGGAACGATTGGGGCCGCGATCGGGCGGGTCGGTGGCGTCGGCGCTTCGGCGACTCTGCGCCATCTCTTGATCGATCGGGAATTGACCGGGATGAATTGGCTCCGATTTGCAGTGAAACCGGCGTTGATCAGCATCGGGGTGGGATTAGTTTGTTATTTGTTGCTCGAGATGGACCGTCCAGTCTGGTTGCTGTTGTTCTACACGGCGGTAACCGCGGTATTGCTGAGAATCTCGTCCGGCTTCTCGCTCTCAGCGATCAAGGACATGATGAGTTTTGCACCCAACCAGGACTGATCTCGCTATCGGCAAATCATAGTTGGGAGTACTTCGCGCGCCACTTTCCGACGAGGTCTGGTGGGGCGCTGCAGTCGCGCTAGCGGTGGTGAAGCCGACGCGCCGCCAATAGCGCCAGGGACCGTATTGCCGCAACGGTCATCCCTTTATTTATTTCGAATTAAGGTTGATTCACCCCCACCTTGGAGTTGATGGCCGTGTCGATTAGATCGAGCTCTTGTTTCATCGCGTCGAGGCGCCCGTCCTTCATATTTTGTTCAAGCCGCTCGACTTGGGGCTGGATCAGGCTCATGTCGCCGCCGGCACGTCGATAGCTCTCGATCCGGCTTGGCAGCGCGCGCATGCGACTCTGCAAAACGGAACGGCCACTGGAATTGGATGGCGCTAGTGGCGCTTCGTCAAGGCGGACGCCACGGAG